>Ga0335079_10007286_pt1 | contig 12608 bp, 11 predicted proteins | sample Lox_Sample_33_FD_206719 | JGI IMG/M metagenome (GOLD analysis project Ga0335079, IMG submission 206719) | Soil microbial communities from Loxahatchee National Wildlife Refuge, Florida, United States - Lox_Sample_3.3 | ecosystem: Environmental > Terrestrial > Soil > Wetlands | place: USA... | reverse complement strand
CCCCCGCTGCGGGAGCGCGCTCGCGAGGACCGGCTGGCGCTGCTGCGGCGGCTGTTCGTGGAGCTGAGAGGTGAGCTGCCCGAGAGCCCGGCCGAGTTCTCCTCGGACGCGCTGGAGCGCCTGCTCGCCTATCCGTGGCCGGGCAACATCCGCGAGATGCGCAACGTGCTCGAGCGGGCGTTGATCGTGGGGCGCGGCGCCGAGCGGCTGGGGCTCGAGCACCTGCCGAGCGAGCTGAGCCGCCGGCAGGCGGCGCCCGAGCCGGCGCAGGCCGTCTCGCTCGAGGAGGTGGAGCGCCGCCACATCGAGCGGACGCTCCGGCGGCACTCGGGCAACCGCACCCGGGCAGCCGAGGAGCTCGGCATCTCGCGTGCGACGCTGATCAACAAGATCAAGGTGTACGCCCTGGACGTCTGAGGCGGCCCGCTAGGAGGGACCATGGCTCCCGAAGTCGACATGATGGTGTGCCGGTCGTGCGGCAATCAGGAACGGGCGTCGGAGGGCTCGCCGTGCGACGACTGCGGCACCTTCGTGTGCCTCATCTGCGGGTTCCGCGGCATCACGCTGTGCAAGGCGTGCCGCCAGAAGCGCGGGGTCCCGGAACCGTCGAACCTGCCGCCCCCGGGAGCGACCCGGGCGCCCTAGGCGGTCCCGGCGACCTCCATCACGAGGGCCGCGAAGACCCGCGGATCCAGCATGAGGCCCACCAGGGACCGGAGGTTGGCGATCGCCTCGCGCGGCTCGAGCGTCGTCCCCCCGGCCCCGCCCACGGCCAGCTCGTCGTAGACGCTGGCGGCCGCAACGATGCGGGCGCCGATCGGGATGTCCTCGCCGCGGCGTCCCTCCGGCAATCCCTTCCCGTCGAAGCGCTCGTGCTGGAAACGCACGATGTCGGCGACGCCCTTGAGGTGCGCCAGCGGCTGGAACAGGCGCTGCGCGAGATCGGGGTCGTCCAGCCGGGTAGCGATCTCGTCGCTTGGCGCGCCGCCCAGCTGCAGCCCCGGCTCGCGCAACGCCAGCTTGCCGATGTCGTGCATGCGGCCGGCGGCGCGCACGGACTCGACCTCTTCCTCCGGCAGGCCCAGGCGGACCGCGATCCTCGCGCTGAGGTCGGCCACGCGCTGGGAGTGGCCGCGCAGGATCGGGTCCTTGGCTTCCAGCGCGTCCACGAGGGCCGCGAGCACGTTGACCGACAGCCGGCTGAGCTGGCGCGACTGCGTCTCCAGCTCCTTGGTGCGCGCCGCCACCTCGTGCGCGAGCCACTCCTCCAGCCCGCGCCGCTCGATCTCGAGGTCCCGCCGGTGGAGCGCCGACTGCAAGGCATGCTGCAGCTCCTCGAGGTCCACCGGTTTGATGAGATAGTCGGCCGCGCCCAGCTTGAGGCAGGCGATCGCGGCCGAGGGCTCGTCCACGCCGGTGAGCATGATGACGGCCAGATCGTGGTCGGCCGCCAGCGCCTTGGGGAGGAGCTCGATGCCCGACATCCCGCTCATCCGGATGTCGCAGAGCATCGCGGACAGCCGCTGCGTGGTGATGTACTCCAGCGCCTGCTCGGCGTTCTCCGCCTGCAGGACCTGGTGACCGAGGCGCTCGAGGAACGCCGCGAGGGCGGACCGCAGGGCGCGGTCGTCCTCCACGATCAGCACGCGAGTCTTGGTGCCCGTCGCAGTCACGCCGCGAAGCTATGGCCGCCGGCGTGGGGCGGCAAGCCGCGCGACTCCGCGGCCCGGTCCCTCGCTTGACGCTGCCGCGCGGCGCGGGCTAGCGTTCGCCTCCAGCGCCATGACTCCATCCATCACCGACGTTCCCGGCATCCTGGTGGGCCACGCGACGGACGCGGTGGGCGCCACGGGGTGCACGGTGGTCCTGGGGCCGCCCGACGGCATGCCCTGTACGGCATTCGTCCGGGGCCGTGCCACCGGCTCCCGGGAGCTGGACGCCTGCCGACCGGAGTCGCTGGCGGGGCGCGTGGACGCTGTGCTGCTCACCGGCGGATCGGCGTACGGCCTAGCGGCGGCCGACGGCGTCATGCGGTGGATGGAGACGCGCGGCCGCGGCTTCAAGATCGCCAGCGGGGTCGTGCCGATCGTGCCCGCGGCGGTGATCTTCGATCTGCTTCCGCTCGGTCGGTTCGACGCCCGGCCAGGCCCCGACATGGGAGCGGCGTGCTGCGACGCCGCGGGCCGCGAGGTCGCGGAGGGTGCCGTGGGCGCGGGGACGGGCGCGACGGTCGGGAAGGCGCTCGGGCTCGAGCGCGCCATGAAAGGCGGCGTCGGCACGTGGTCGGCCCGCGGCGGCGACGTGGTCGTCGGCGCGCTCGCCGTCGTCAACGCATTCGGGGACGTGCTCGACGCGTCCGGCACCATCCTGGCCGGTGCGCGCGCCGAAGGCGGCGGCTTCGCCCGCGCGGCGGAATACCTCGCCGCGGGCGGCACTCCCGGAGGCGCGCTGCAGGCGGCGCATCACACCACGCTGGTGGTGGTGGCGACCAACGCCGCGCTGGACCGCCTGGCCCTGGGCGGCGTGGCGCGCGCCGGCGCCGACGCGCTGGCGCGGCGGGTGGTGCCCTCGGGTACCGCCGTGGACGGCGACATCGTGTTCGCGGTGTCGACGGGAGCGGTGAGCGCGCCCGCGTTCCAGGTCGAGCAGCTGGCGCGCGCGGCGGCGGAGATCGCGGTGGAGCGGGGCGTGCGGACGGCGCGCGGGCGGGACGGCGTGCCAGGCCTCGCGGGCTGAGCTACCTTGTACCGACGTCTCCCTCGCGCCTGAACTTCGCCAGCGTCACGCCGATCCTGTCCTGCACGGCCCGGGCCCGCCTGATGCGCGGCGGGTCGTTCACGATGATCGAGAACGCCAGCTCCTCGCCTCCCGCGGACGTCACGTAGCCGGCCAGGGCCGAGGCGTCGCTCAGGGTCCCCGTCTTCGCGCGGAGCCTGCCCTCGGCCGCCGTGCCGGTCATCCGGCGCTGGAGACCCTCGCCCACCGCCGGCAGCGACTGGAAGAAGACCTCACCTTCGCTCGCGCGGCGCTCGTAGGCGAGCAGCCGGACCAGGGAGCGCGGCGTGGCGGCGTCGAGGAGGGACAGGCCCGATCCGTCCGTGACCTGCACGCTGGCGGGCTCGATGCCGACCTCGTCGGTGAGGAAGCGCTGCACGGCGCTCGCGCCGCTGGCGAAGGTGCCGGCACCTCCGACCGAGCGCCCGATGGCGCGGAACACCAGCTCGGCCGAAAGGTTGTCGCTGCGATGGTTGATGGTCGTCACGAGGTCGTCGAGCTGCGGTGACTCCCGCACCGCGATGGCGCCGTCGAAGGGCGCTCCGCCCTGGCCGCGCACGCGGGCCAGCAGCGTGCGTGCTCGACCCGGCGCGTCGTCGGTGACGCTGCGCGTCGTGCCCAGCACGCTGACCCCTCTCGCGGCCAGGAGCGCGCGCAGCAGGCCCGCCGCGAACACCGCCGGCTGCTGCACGACGATCTCCGTGGTCCAACTGGAGCGGCGCGGCGAGATCGTTCCGCTCAGGGCCACGATGCCGTGGGGCGGCCCGTGCTCGATGTCGATCCGGGTGCGGCTGCGCGGGCGGCCCGTGATCACGACGCTGCTCACGGTGAAGTAGTCGGTCGGCGGGTCCATCGCGACCACGGCCGGCGCTCCCGGTCGCGGTCCCGGCTGCAGGGTGATCCGGATCTTGTTGGCGGCGGCGCCGAGCGCGGAGGGGGGCGCGGCGAACGGCTGGTCGAGGTTGTCCGGCGACCAGCCGGGCCCGGCCAGCTCGCCCCCGAGGAACGACGCGTCGCCCACCATGTCGCCGCGCACGCGGCGGATGCCGGCCAGCACGACGCTGTCGGCGAACGGGGCGAGGCTGGCGGTGTCGAGCGCGAACGTCGGATCGCCGGTGCCGTAGAGCACCAGGTTGCCGTACAGCGTGCTGTCGCGGACGGGTCCGTCGGCGAAGAGCACGGTGACGAACCGGTAGTCAGGGCCGAGGTAGTGCAGCGCGGCCGCGGTGGTGAAGAGCTTTGCGTTGGAGGCGGGCAGGAAGCGGCGGTCCGCGTGATACGAGAACAGGGTGTCGCCGCGCGTGAGGCTCACGACGAGCGCGCCCCACGTCGCGTGCCGCCACGCGCGGGCCTCGAGCAGGGGCGCGATGGCGTGGGTGAGGAGGCCGCTGGGGCGATCTTGAGCGCGGAGCACCGGCGCGGCGACGGCGCAGCACAGGATGAGCGAGGACAAGCGCAGCTTCACGCCGCACCTTAAGGGCTTGACCGGTCGGGGTCAACGGGCGGCGGGCTCGCCGCCGCGCGAAAACGGGCCGGCGCGGTCGCCGGCGCGCGCGTTTCGGTGCGCGTCGCCGTATCTTCGATCCGGATCAGCAAGGTGGCTCCATGTCCCCCATGGCGGATACGACGCGGTTCCGCGCCAAGCCGGGCATCGTCGAGACCGACCTCGAGACCGAGGTCGTGCTTCTCGACCCGGCAACGCGCGAGATGTTCAGCCTCAACGCGACGGGGCGCGTCGTGTGGCGCGCGCTGCCGGGACGGACCGTCGCGGACCTCGCGGCCGAAGTCACGCGGGCCTTCGACGTCGGATATGACCGCGCGCTCGAGGACGTGCGTCGCATCGTGGGCGAGCTCCTCGCGGCGGGCGTGATCGTACCGGACGACCATGACGGTTGAGGACGGGGTACTCTCCTTTCCGGTGCTGGGACGGCCGTTCGCCGCGAGGCGCGTCCCGGCGCGGCTCGCCGGGTGGCTTCGCGAGAGCTGGGACTACCCGGGCTACGCCGTGCCGACCAGCGGCTACGCGATCGAGCTGGAGGTCGCGGGCGCGGCGCCGTCCGGCGCCGCGCACGGGTGGGCGGAGCTCGACGTCGTCGTGCCCGGTCGGACGCTCCGCTTCCGCAGCGAAGGGAGCGTGTGGGAGATTGGCGACGAGGCGTCGGGGCTGCGTCTGGAGATTGGTGAGCGCGGGGCTCGGATCGAATTGTGGGGCTGGGAGGCTGCGGGAGACGGTGCGGCGCGGCATCACGCGCTGTACGTCGCCCTCAGCGAGGCGCTTCGCGCGAGCGGGCTCGTCCCATTGCACGCCGCGGTGGCGGCGCGCGGCGGCGACGTCGTCGCATGGCTCGGTCGGAGCGGGGTGGGAAAGAGCACGACGCTGCTCCACGCAGTGAACGCCGGATGGCGCCCCGTGGCGGAGGACCTCTGCTGGCTGGAGCCCGGCACGCTGGCCGCTTACGGATGGGACCGCGGAGTGCGCTGCTGGCCTGAGACGCTACGCCGGTTCTTCCCGCGGCTCGACGGCGCGCAGCCGGCGCCGGACGGCAAGCACTTGATCGCCTACGACCGCCTGGGCGCCTCCTCACCGCGGGTCGCGACACTCACGCGCCTCGCCTTGCTCGACCGCGTCGCGGGGAGCGCGACGCGCTGGGAAGCTGTCACGCCGAGGGACTCGGTGAAGGCGTTGTGGGAGGCGACGGGCGTGCCGCTCGCGTCGCATTCACGGCAGGTGACGGCCGCGGCGGTGGAGCGACTCAGCCGTCTGCCTGCGGCTCGGTACGTGCTGGGAGATACACCGCCGCACCTGGCCGGTGCGATCGCAGGGGAAGACGATCAGGTGCGAGGCGGATAGCGGAAGTTCGCCTTGTACTCCGGCAGGCGCTCCCAGCCGGCCAACTCGCCGAGCAGACCTCCATCCTCTTCGATCCACGCGTGTCCGACGAGGCCGTCGGGGCCGCGTTTGACGCCGCTCACGAAATCCACGGGCCAGCCCTGGGCGCGCAGCGCCGCGTACATCGCGAGGGCGCGCGGCAGGCAGTCACCCGCGGCGGGGCCGATGGGCAGGAGCCTGAACGTCCAGTGAATGGCGCGGACGGTGCGCCAGCGCCGGCGCGGCGTGTTGCGCGTGGCTGGTGCGACGGCAGGCGTGAGCGAGGCGAGCACCTCGGGCACGGCCCCGCGGCGCAGGGCCCGCCGCACGCGGGCGATGAGCGGCAACGTCCACGCGATGTCCCACGCGAGGCCGGGGGCTCGCCCCGCGCGCAGAAGAATGGTCGGGACGTGGACGAAGCCGCCCTCCCACGCGCCGACGGCTGCCCAGCGCAGCTGGGCGAGCCTCGAGAGGCGGACAGTTGGCGTGGGCCCCGGCGCCGGCCGGCAGTGCGCCAGGAAGTGCGCCAGCGTGCGCGCGCATCCGAGATCCCTCGCGCGTCGCTCCAGGTCCTCGCGCGTCAGGGCCCCGCGCTCCATCAGGACGGCGAGGTCCGCGGCGTCGTGCGACTTGAACCCGTGCCCCCGGTCGGCGGTGGCGCGCTCGAGCGCGAGGTTCACGACGATCGCGTCTCGCGGCGCCGGCGTGCGCACGACGACGCCTTCCCATTCACGCCGCTCGGCGGCGGCCCACACGGACTCCGTGATCCGGCGCTGGCGCCGTTTCCACCACCGGGCGGCGGGCACGAGCAGCTGGTGCACGTCCAGCTGGGTCGCGCCGCCAGGCCGGTACAGGTCGAAGAGTGCGCTACCGTCGGCGACTCCGATGCGCCGCACGTAGCGGCGCTGTCGCCAGCCGAGCGCGAGCGCGACGTTGAGCGCCTCGACGGCGTGCTGGGGGCGGATCAGGGCGTCGACGTCGCCGTGGTAGCGGGTGCCCGGCGCGGGATAGACGAACTCGGCGAGGAAAAAGCCCTTGTAGAGCAACGTCTCGATGCCCGCCACGCGCCAGGCGGCCAGGAGCGGCACCAGCTCCCGCTTGATTTCCTGGTGGCGCGCCAGCGCGGCGAGATAAGCCCTTCGGTACGCAGCGTTATGGTGCTGAGTCGGCCGGCCGGCACAGGCATGTGGCCCGAGACTGGGGGCGCTGGGCGCGCCCAGCCCGGGCCACGCCCGCTCAACGAGTCTCACGGGTTTGAGAGCACCGTCGCCGTGCCGTCAGTATAATTTGCGACGGCGATCGCGAGCTTGCCGTGGTTTGTGAAGTCTCCCAACGTGAGCCCGCGCGGGAGTGTTCCAACGCCGAACACACTTCCCGTGAAGTTCCCGATCCCGTCGTTTAGCAGCACCGTCAAATCGCCACTGTCCGTATTGACAACCACCAAATCCAGCGAGCCGTCACCGTTAACGTCGCCGACGGCAATTCCCCACGGGGTGTGCTGACTGGCGCCGACGGTCCACTCGATCGGTGCGCCGAAGTGCCCGGTGCCGTCACCGAACCGCACCATAACGCTATCGTCGCCGGAGTTCGGCACGATCAGGTCCAGATTACCGTCACCATCGAGGTCCGCCAGGGCCACGGCGCTCGGGGCACTAGATGACGAGCCCGTTGCGTACGGGCTGCCAGTCGCGGCCGTGAATCGGCCGGTTCCGTCGCCCAGCAGCACGGTTGCATCGTTGGAGTTCTGGTTGCCCGTAACGATGTCGAGCTTGCCGTCGTCGTTGATGTCCCCGAGGGCGACTCCGTAGACCCCACTGCCAACGGTAGCGGGGCTTCCGGGGGCAGGCGAGAACCCGCCTTTCCCGTCGCCGAGGAGGATGGTGACGGTGCCGGCAGTGTATTCCGCAATCACAAGGTCTAAGTTCCCGTCACCATTGACGTCCCCAGCCTGTATGTCCTGCGGACCGCCCGGGGCGCTGAAGGTCTCTACCGGTTCGAACCCACCGCTGCCGTCGCTCAAGCGAACGCTCACGGTGCCGTCAGTCCAGTTCGCCGTGGCAAAGTCGAGGTGGCCATCGCCGTTGAAGTCCGCCACCACCATCCCCCGGGGCCCTCGGCCGACGGCGAACGGGCTTCCGGTCGCGGCAGCGAATTTCCCGGTGCCATCTCCCAGAAACACCGCCACGCTCCCGGGGCCTCCGCTGTTGTAATCCGCGACGAGCAGGTCGAGGTTCCCGTCGCCGTTAACGTCAGCGGCCTGAATCGGTCGCGGAGTCGCCCCCACAGCGAGAGGGAGCGTCGTGTCGGTTGTGAAGACCGCGCTGGCCAGAGCCGAGGCGACACGGTACCGGTACACCACCGGAGCACACACACGGGAGGCCGATGTCGGACCCTGGAGACCCGGGGTCAGCGTTACCTCCACCACGTCGTTCGGCCGGAAGGTGCCCGCCGGGGCGCTCAGCGTCGTCGTGCCAGTCCCGGTGAACGTGCCGCTTAGGAAGGCGCGGCCGCGCTGGAAGCTGTTCACGACGAACGTCGTCGCCGAGGCGCCCGCCATGTTCTCGCTGAAGCTAGCGGACAGCGTCGCGTTGGTTGGAAGGAAGCTCGCCGCCTTGGCAAAGGGCGTAGGAGTCTCCGAGGCGATCCCGACGGAGTCTCCCAGGAATGCCGTCGGGCTGCCTGCGGTTCCGGCGGTCCGGACGGTGCACACGAAGGTCGCAGCCGAGGCGCCGACCGCGGTCGAAACGAGGCTGCGCAGCGTGGCGTTGGTGAGTGCGCTGGCGCGAGCCGCGGCGTTGCTGACCGAAGTCGCATCCGCCTCCTCGAAGCTCTGCGTGACGACGGTCTGGTTGTCGTCCACGGGGAGGAACGTCATGGTGATCGTGAATGGGTCGTCGGCGGCAGTGGTCTGGAGCGGCACCTTGAAGGCGAACGTCACGAGGCCGTCGAACTGCGACGCGCCGGGATTCGCGGACAGGGTGCGGCTGGCGGACGTACTCGGGTTGCTGACCACGAAACCGTACGGCAGGATGCTGTTCACCCCCGCGGGACGGGTCAGGTCTGCGACCTCCGCCTCGGAATAGACCTGCAGGATGTCGGCCGACCGCGTCGTGAGCGTCGCCGTGCTGCTGAGGTCGGCCCAGCCGGTCGGCAGGACGGTCGTCTCCACTCCGGCCGCGACCGGAGAGCCGTCGAATCTCCTGAGCGCGGAGATGGCCGTGCCGCTGAGCGTACCCGTCGTGTTGACCGCGATGAAGGTCAGGTTCGTGCGGGCGTCGCCGTAGGCGACGCTGTCATCCGACGCGTTGCGCACCTTGTACGTCGCGCTGACGTACCGATACCCGCCACCGGTCCGCGTGCCCCATGTGAACGAGGCGGTCGAGACCGGTGAGAGCTCCACCTTTCCGTTAACCGTCGTACTGGTGTCCGGGAGCGTCGAGAGCCTCCCGTCGAGGATGATCCGCGCCCCGCGGGAGAACACGCCTTGCGCTTCGTCGCCAGCTACGGTTGCCGCTTGGCCGGCGCTCACGCTCCGCACGCTGGCCTTCTGCTGCGGCGTTCCGATACCGGTGATCGTTATCTCCATGAGGCCCGGCGGTCCAGCGATCGGCACGCGTTGCTGGACGGGTGCCGACGGCTGCTCCCGGCAGGCGATCAGCAGCAGCGGCAGGAGCGTCCAGGCGCTTCTCGGAACGAATCGCATCAGTTCCTCCACGGAATCATGCGCCGAGCGCCCGGTGCGGGTCGGGCGCCGGCGTCGTCATCTCGCAGGTCAGGGCCAGATCGGAATGCTCTGCTGCAGGGTGAACGCCTCCCAGGGCCCGAGCCGCTCGAGAGCCGGCGGCACGTACGGCGCCCTAGGCGCAGGCAGGGACCGCTTCGCGGCAGCCGGCCCGGGGCCGTGCGCGAGATACTCGTCGGTTGGGGGGATGCCCGTCTGCATGCGTGATCCCTCTGTGGCGCGCCGTGTGCATCGGCGCGCGCGGAATACCAATGTCGGAGCGTTAACGTTCGCTGTGCTCTCCCGAGGCGTCAAGCCAGTTTGGGGAGAGATCGCGAATCGGTGTTGAACTGTAGTGCAGCGATCCGGTCTGCGGTGTGCGCTGTGTCACTTGTAGCCTGCGTCACATGACGCGCGACGGAGCCGACCGGACGGGCCGGGGCCGCGCGAAGAGACAGAATCTCAGGGCATCGCGACCGGCACCATGCAGCGGAAACCCGTCGCGGCGAGCGCGTCGCGCGCGAGACCCGTGGCAGGCTCCCAGCCCCGGCGCGTCGCGTCTGCGATCGAATCCGGTGTATTGAAGGCGCCCCCCCGGATGATGTACGTGCCCGCGCTGCGCGGCGGCGCGGCGCCGCCCGGGTAGGCCACGGCCGGCGAGCGCGTCCATTCCCACACGTTTCCGATGAGGTCCTCGAGGCCGAGCGGGGAGTTGCCCGCGGGGTATGAGCCGACGGGCGCCGGGCCGGCGCGCCGCGCGCCCTGCGTATTCGCGGCCGCGGCGCTCCACGACGCTCCCCATGGGTACCGCCGGGCGTCCGCCCCGCGCGCGGCCGCTTCCCACTCCTCCTCCGAAGGCAGCCGCCCGCCCGGGTACTTCCATGCGCAGTAGGCGGTCGCTTCGGCCCACATCACGCCGGTCACGGGCAGCAGCGAATCAGGCAGCGTCTTCCAGGGAGGCTGCGTGAGCGTGGCGACGGTGAAGCGCCTGTAGGCACCCACCGTCACCTCGGTGCGCTCGATGTCGAACGGCGCGAGCACCGCCGCGTGGGCGGGCCGGACCCACGCCGGCCCGTCGTTCCGGCCGACGACGTACGCGCCGCCGGGGATGGCGACCATGCCGGCCGGCGCCGTCGGCGCCGCCGAGCGCTGGCGCCGTGCCGTCCGCCCGTGCAGCGCCCACACGGCGAGGGCGACCAGGAGCACCAGGGCCAGTGGCGCGAGCGTCAGGAGCAACTGGCGGCGGGCGCGCCGCTGGCCGCTCACGATCTCGGCGGTGGAATGCCCGCCCGAGACCGGCGTGATCCCTCCCAGCGCGCGAACGATCTCGCCCGCGGTCTGGACGCGGCGCTCGGGGTCCTGCTGCAGGCACGCGTTGATCGTGGCGGCGAGGGCCGGCGGTGCCTCGGGCCTGGCCCGCTCCACGGGCTCGGCCGGCGTGGCCACCCGCTTCATCAGGATCTCGGTGGGCGTGGACCCGGCGAACGGCGGCCGTCCCGCGAGCATCTCGTACCCGACGATGCCCAGCGCGTACAGGTCCGCGCGGTGATCCACCTTGTCGCCCACGACCTGCTCGGGGCTCATGTAGGCGGGGGTGCCGACCACCATGCCCGTGGCCGTGAGCGACGAGTTCTCGGCGGTGCGCGCGATCCCGAAGTCCGTCACCAGCGCCCGGCCGCTGTCGCGCTCCAGCAGGACGTTGTGCGGCTTGATGTCGCGGTGCACGACGCCGCGCCGGTGCGCCAGGTCGAGCGCGCTCGCCACCTCGCGCATGATGCGGGACGCCTCGTCCACGGGGACGCGTCCCTCGCGCTCGAGCCGGTCCGCCAGGCTCTCGCCGTCGATGTACTCCATCGCCAGATAGAACACGTCGCCGGCATTGCCCATGAAGTGCAGCGGCACGATGTGGGGGTGCGACAGCTGCGCGACCGTCTCCGCTTCGCGCCGGAAGCGCTCCTGGGCCGTGGCGGAGAGAAGCAGGTCAGGGGCGAGCACCTTCACGGCGAGGGGCCGCTTCAAGGCGAGGTCGCGCACCAGGTAGACGGAGGCGAAGCCGCCGTGGCCGATGGCGCGCTCGACCGCGTAGCCGGCGCCGAGGGCCGCCTGCAGGCGTTGCGCGAGGTCGTCGGGGGGCGCCGTCATCGCGCACAAGTTGCAGCCGAAGGGCGTGGGAACGCAAAAGGCCCGGGACGAGCCCGGGCCTTCCGCTCACCGCGTAGCGTCAGTCGCTACTGGCAGTTGGTCACGCGATGATTGACCAGATTCAGGTTGCACGTCTTGGCGTCGATCTTCAGCACCACGTTGCCCTCATTGTCGGCCGGGAAGTCCACCTCGACGCGCTTCGTGACGTCGGTCGTGTCCGAGCGCGTGGCGTTCTGGAACGTCGCGTGAATGGACACATTGCGCACGATCTTGCCCGAGATCGGCCACGGGTTGGTGGAACGGGGCAGGTCGTAGGTAACCGCCTCCACCGAGTCGCTGCCCGCCTCGTCATAGGTGCGCGTGACGTTGGGGCCGGCAAACGAGGCCGTGTCGGTGCCCGTCGAAAGACCGTCGTGCGTACGCGACGTCTCGACGCCGGTCGTGTAGTTCCGGAACAGGGTGTCGAGCACCGTGCGGCTGAGGTCGCCCGAGAAGACCGCGCCGTTCTCGGCCGTGTCTGTCCGGAACCCGGCGAACGTGACGTGCAGCACGGCGGTGCGGACGGCGGACGTTCCGCACGTCGTTGACGCGCCGGTCGAGTCGTAGCAGGTGCGGGTGCGCGTGTAGATGATGCTGTCGCCGGAAACAGCCGCCGGGGCACCTGCGATCGGGGCGGCGAGCCCGGCGAAGCTCTCGTTGGTCGAGATGGTAGCGACGTCGAGGGCCACCGCGTCGCCGGAGCTGCTCGCCACGTCGGTCGTGAGCGTGCTCTGGTCTATCAGTGAGGCCGAGGGCGACGTGCTGTCCTTGCTGCAGGCCCACAGGCCAAGCACGCCGGCGGCAGTGGCCAGACGAAGCGCGAAACGGCTCTTCATGGTCTCATCCTCCCATCGATGGCGGACGGCGTGCGCCGCCGAATGGCGGCGGCGCAGTCAGAGTGTTGTGTGCGGTCTGACGGAACCCCGGGTACCCTGTTAAGGCGTCCGAGGTGCCGTGTGACCCGCGTCACACGGACTGGTGCTCGGTCCGCGCGATGATCTCGTCCTGGAGGGCCCTGCCGAGGTCGCAGAAATAGTCGCTGTAGCCCGCGACGCGCACGAT
>Ga0335079_10007285_pt1 | contig 12609 bp, 7 predicted proteins | sample Lox_Sample_33_FD_206719 | JGI IMG/M metagenome (GOLD analysis project Ga0335079, IMG submission 206719) | Soil microbial communities from Loxahatchee National Wildlife Refuge, Florida, United States - Lox_Sample_3.3 | ecosystem: Environmental > Terrestrial > Soil > Wetlands | place: USA: Florida... | reverse complement strand
GGCTGAACCTCCAGATCCTGCGGTCCCCCGACCGCCCCGGCCGATCGCGCGGGCTCAGGGGTGTCTCTCTGTTCATTTCATCGGGGCACCGGACTCGAGTGCCCTGAGCAGCACTGAGGACGGCTCGTGTTGCGGCGATACGGCAAGCGCGCTCCTGAGCGCGGCCTCGGCCTCAGCGCGGTGATGGAGCCGCAATTGTGCAAGGCCCAGCGTGTACCAGGCCGCCGCAGAGGCGTCCGGACCGCTCACCAGGGGGATCGCGTACGTGCTTGCGGCCACCGCCGCGGCGTTGTCACCTTCTTCGAACGCCACATTTGCCAGCAGGGCATATGCCTCGCCGGACGGGTTGAGGCGGAGCGAGAGGTTGAGTATGTCCCGCGCGTCCGCGAGCCTCCGCTCGCCGAAATAGAGTCGCGCCAGCGCGACGTACGAACCCGGCTCGAGCGAATCGAGCGCTATCAGCGTCCTGAACTCCCGCTCTGCCTCCTGCGTTTCCCCCCGTTGTTCGTAGAAATCCCCTGCAGCCCTGTGAGCGTCACCCACCCCCCATGCGCCATCCACGACATGCCGTGCCATCGCCTGGAGCGTGTCGGCGGGGAATTTCACCGGGAGGCTGAGTGAGGGGGACGAGAACGGATACGCCGACGTGAGCCGCGCGGTGCGCTCCAGCGCGATCCTCTCGTCCAGCGCGGTGACGGTGCGCTTGCTCCAGAGAACGCTGTCGGCAATCGTATCACGTTCGGCCCACACGGGCTCCCCTGCCGGAAGTCCAAGCTCGCGCATGGCGGAGGCGTAGCCCCTGGCCAGGAGAAAGGCGCCGAATGAATTCGGGTGGAGGTGTTCGAGGATCAGCTCGTTGCCGATCAGCGAATCCGGCGAGTGCTGCATGAAGAACCCCTCCATGTCCACGACTGCCGTCCCCGGTGCCCGCTGAGCCAGTATCGCATTGTTGAAATCGCTGCTTGCCCGGAACCGCAGTTCGTCGTAGTCCCGCGCGAGGACATATTGCGTGCGTGCGGACCGGCGCTCCCCCATGATATCGAGGCACCGGCCCATGGCGAAATGCGTTGCGGCGTGGAGCGAATCGATGAGCGAGGAGGCGCTGTACGCCCTGAGGGCGTCGTTCCACCGGTGTTCGTTCCAGGCCTTCTCGGCCTGGAGTCGGTCATCGTCGAACCGGCGCTTCTCCCCGGCCGGGAGGGGGGCCTCAGGCCCGGAGAGGAATGGCGGTTGCCCCCGGAGGTTTGAGACCTGCGTCGCGAGTATGAGCGGAATGTGCCGGGCCGCGCAGAACGAACGGAGGTCCTGGAGGTTCTCCTCGAACCCTGTGAGCGCCTCGTGGTACGCCGGGCTGCCGTACGGCACCCCCTTGCCGCGGGCAAGGGCTTCGAGCGAGACGTCCCTGGTGGTTTCCGTCGACCCGGGATGGAGGATCTCTCCTGCGCGTCCGTACATGTCCCTCAGGAGGAGAAACACCTTGCTGTGCAGGAGCCGGAGGTAAACGAGCGTTGCCGCGTGCGAGCCCCCGAGTATGCCTCGCGATTCGACACCCAGCCCGCCGTAGAACTCGTTGTGTCCGTCGTATACGAGGAGCAGGTCGGGAGAATACGCCGGAAGGTCGCGCGCCAGGTCGAGGACAGTGTAGCTGTTCGTGCCCGTCATGCCGAGGTTGATGAGCTCGATCTTCCTGTCCGGAAAGAGGCAGGCGAGCCGCTGGCGGAGAAACGATGCGAATGAGCCGTTGGCGCCGTACGGGAATCCCACGGCGGTGGATCCCCCGAGGACGAATATCCTGAACGTTCCCGGGGGTTTCGGCATCACGAAGTACTCTCGCGAGGTGGATGCGGTGAAGCGAATGTCCGGAAAATAGCGCGCCTTGACCTCATGGTTCAGCAGGTAGTACGTCGTTCCGTGAACGGTCGTCGTGGTGAACAGCCCCAGGTTCGGTCCGTAGCCGAAGACGCGGAGTCCCGCCTCGAGAAGTCCAATGAGGAGAAAAGGGAGGGCAAGCGTGATCACCCAGAACGCGACGCTCTTCCCGTGCGAGAGTTGAGGCGCACCGGCATCCGGAGCGGTGCCGGCGCCCCCTCGTTGGGCGGGTGACGTTGAACTGGTGCGGGGACGTCTGCTCATCGCTCATATCCTTCACGGGATCGGATCAAGATAGTCAAAAAACCGGGAGAATGCGACAGTCGCTGTGGCATTTGAATCTCACCGTTCGTATGTTATCTCCTACGCACATGATCACGCTCTCCCGGCTCCGCCAATCGCCCGCTGTCGCCCTGCTCCTGCTGTGCACGTGCGCACCCGGCACCCAGGCCCGCGGACAGGTTATTCCCGCGCAGGGCTCACAGATCGACGTCGACATTTACGGCGACGTCTACGTGCTGGACGAAGAGAAAAACACGCTCCAGCTCTATGACCGGTCCGGGGCGCTCATCCGGGAGGCCGGGGGACCCGGGTGGCTTGACGGTCAGTTCGACCGGCCGGCTGGCCTCTGGGCCAGGAACGGCATCGACGTGTTCGTCGCCGACTACGGCAATCACCGGATCGAGAGGTTCGACAGGAAGCTGAATTTCATCTCATCGTTTTCGACCCGCGACAGCGACAACCCGGATATCAGGTTCGGGTACCCCACCGGGATCGCAATTTCCCGGCAGGGGGATCTCTACATCTGCGACACCGAAAACGACCAGATCGTCAAGGTCGACAGGACGAACACCGTTGAACGGACGTTCGGCGGTCTCGGCGCGGGCGAGGGGAGGCTCATCACCCCCCGCCAGGTTCAGCTCGGGCCCGCGGATGCGATCTACGTGCTCGACAGGGGACGCGTCGCGGTGTTTGATGCGTTCGGGAACTTCCTGAGGAACCTGCTCCCCGGAGTCCTTGCCGCGCCGACGGTGCTCTACGCCGACGAGACCGGCGTGGCGGTCCTCGATTCCGCGAGCGTCTTCTTCTTCGACTCCCACGAGCGGCCGGCAGGCGTTGCCCCCGTCGGCACGCTGCTACCCGGATCGCCGGCGGTCAGGTCGTTCGTGTGCCAGGGGGGTTCGGTCTGGTTCCTCACGGCCTCCGGCGTCTACCGCGTGAGCGACCCCCGGCGGGATAGCGCGGGCGACCGGCACTGACGCGCGGGCGAGGGGCCCCCGGGAAAACCGGGGCCCGCAAGTGTAGTATACAGTAGGACAGGAGGGAAACTACATGGCAAAGAGTCTGAACAAGGTCATGCTCATCGGCAATCTGGGGAAAGACCCCGAGCTCAGGTTCACGTCGAGCGGCGTGCCGGTGGCGACATTCACGATTGCCACGAACGAGTCCTGGAAAGACCAGGAAGGAAACATGCAGGAGCGGACGGAGTGGCACAACATCGTGGCCTGGCGGAAGCTGGCGGAGATCTGCGGTGAGTGGCTGAAGAAAGGGAAGAAGGTCTACATCGAAGGGAGGATTCAGACAAGGAGTTATGACGACAAGAACACGGGGGCGAAGAAGTACATCACGGAGATCGTCGCCGACAACATGATCATGCTCGACGGCAAGAGTGCGGCGGGAGCCCCGGCCGAAGCTCCGGGAGCCGCCGCCGCGCCGGAGCCCGCATCCGGGGGTGCGTCGAACGATGATCTCCCGTTCTAATCTCCTCTTCCTCAGCGCGATATCGCTCCTTCCGGCGCCGTCCCTCGTGGACGGCGCCTCCCGTGCCCCGGTCAAAAGCCACAATGGGATGGTGGTGTCCGCCGATTCGATGGCCTCGGCGGCGGGAATCGACGTCCTGCGGCAGGGGGGAAACGCCGTCGATGCCGCCGTGGCGGTGGGATTTGTCCTCGCTGTCACATACCCGGAGGCGGGAAACATCGGCGGGGGCGGGTTCATGGTCATCCGCATGGCCGGGGGGGAGGCCACGATGATCGATTTCCGGGAGCGCGCCCCGGCCGCAGCCTCGGAGGAGATGTACCTCGACGGCAGGGGGAACCCGATCCGGGAAAAAAGCCTGACCGGCCCTCTTGCCGCGGGCGTCCCCGGGACTGTCAGCGGTTTCATGACCGCCCTGAATGAGTACGGGAGGCTCGGGAGGGAGGCAGTCATGCGCCGGGCACTCGAGCTTGCGGAGGATGGCTTCCCGGTCAGCGAGCACCTTGCGCGGATATTGCGTGAGGAGATGCCCCGGTTCTCACTCTTCCCCTCGACGCTCAGGGCCTTCACGCGTGGCGGGGAGCCGTACAGGTGGGGAGATACGCTCAGGCAGGCCGACCTGGCTGCAACGTTACGGGCGATCATCCAGCGGGGATCCGAGGGGTTCTACGAGGGGGACGTTGCTACCCGCATCGTCGCGGAAATGAAAAGGAGCGGCGGCATCATCTCCGGGGAGGACCTGCAGGACTATGAGAGCGTCGAGCGGGACCCGCTGCGCGGCTCATACAGGGGATATGAAGTCATCACGGCGGCTCCCCCTTCGGCGGGGGGCGTCACAGTCCTCCAGGTCCTCAACTGCCTGGAAAGATTCGATCTCCGGTCGATGGGATGGAATTCCTCCCGCGCCGTGCATGCATTCGCCGCCGCCTGCCAGCGGTCATTTGCCGACAGGGCGGCCTATCTCGGCGACCCCGACTATGTGCCCGTCCCCGTCAGGATGCTCATCTCGAAGGAATACGCCGCCATGAGAATGGCGGGGTTTGACTCGCTCAGGGCGCTCCATAGCCCCCAGGTGGGGGCGGGGGGGGAAGTTGCGGGCGCTGCACCCCAGACGACGCATTATTGCGTGGCCGACCAGTTCGGGAACGTCGTAAGCGTCACGTTCACGCTGAACAGCCTCTTCGGCTGCAAGACGGTCGTCGATGGGGCCGGGTTCTTCCTGAACGACGAAATGGACGATTTTGCCGTGAAGCCGGGCGCAGTTAACCTTTACGGGCTTCCCGGTGGCACAGCAAATGCGATTGAGCCCGGGAAGCGCATGCTCAGCTCGATGGCGCCGACGATACTGGTCAAGGGAGGGCGGCCATTTCTCGTGGTGGGAGCACGCGGCGGGAGCAGGATTCCCACAGCAGTGGCGCAGGTGATCTCAAACGTCGTTGATTTCGGGATGAACATACAGGAAGCCGTCGACGCCCCACGCGTGCACGAACAGTGGATCCCTGATTCACTCCTTTACGAAAAGAGGGGCCTGGAAGCCGATGTGCTCCGGAACCTCGGGAGCATGGGGTACGTTCTCGAGGAAATTGAGAGCTCTGCAGAGGCCGAGGCTATGCTGGTTGATTTTGCGGCAGGGTGGAAGTATGGAGGTGCCGATCCCCGCGAAGACGCTTTCGCGATCGGTTATTGATATCCACTTAATTATCCACACCGATATCCACAGAGCTGCGAGCTTTAACCGTCGTGCGAGATAAATGCCGTAACATATTGATATTGTGACGGTTATATGTCAGCATATGCAGTATTCCCGGTGTGTGTTGCTTTATTGATCACAATCGAATCCGGAGTCTTGGTTGAAGGCAAAACTGGCGCTTGAAAACGGGACTGTCTATGTCGGTGAGTCGTTTGGTGCTCCCGGTGAGATGACCGGCGAAGTTGTATTCAACACGAGCATGACCGGGTACCAGGAGATCTTCACGGATCCATCGTACTGCGGGCAAATCGTGACGCTCACGTACCCGCTGATCGGCAACTACGGGATCAACGCGGAAGACGTGGAATCAGGGCGTCCCCAGGTGAGCGGAGTCATCGTACGCGAGAACTCATCCGTTGCGAGCAACTTCAGGGCGAGAGGCACGCTCTCCGAGTGGCTCTCTTCTCACCAGATTATGGCAATTGAGGGGATAGATACGCGGATGCTGACGCGCATGCTCCGGACAGACGGCGCGCTCAGAGGTATCCTCTCCACCGGGGAGATGGACGACGGCCGCCTCGTCGACCGGGCCAGGTCATCCCCATCGATGAACGGGCTTGATCTTGCCACGAAGGTCACGTGTGAGAGGCCATATTCCTGGGACGAGGTCGACACCACCCCGTTTGCACTCGGAGCACGGGCGCATGAGGGGGAGACGGGACGCCGGTTCAAGGTCGTCGCGTACGACTACGGGATCAAGCGCAATATCCTGCGGCGGCTTGTCCGCTACGGGTGCGTCGTGACCGTCGTGCCTGCGGCATACCCGGCGCGCGACGTCCTGGCGATGAAACCCGACGGGGTTTTCTTGTCCAACGGCCCCGGCGATCCCGCAGCCGTCGGTGTGGCCATCCGGAACATCGGCGCGCTTCTCGGGAAACTCCCGATTTTCGGAATTTGCCTCGGACACCAGATCATGGCGCTTGCCCTCGGCGGGAAGACGTACAAGCTGAAGTTCGGTCACCGGGGGGGGAATCACCCCGTGAAGAACCTCCTCACGGGCAGGATCGAAATCACTTCCCAGAACCACGGGTTCGCGGTCGACCCCGCCTCGCTCGATGCGTCGCTCGTCGAGATCACGCACGTCAATCTCTATGACCAGACGAACGAGGGGCTGCGCCACAGGGAGCTTCCCGCCTTTTCGGTGCAATACCATCCCGAAGCCTCCCCCGGGCCGCACGACAGCGACTACCTCTTTGCCGACTTCATCACAATGATGAAGACGGGCGCCCCTGCGCGCGGGCCCCGGGCCGTCCCCGCCGCATAAACAACCTCCCCATGGATGCCGGATACCGGTACCTTCCCCCGTATTACGACCGGTGGCAGAAGAGCTACGGGAAGGACTTCAGCACGTTGATATTTCCGAAGCTCCTGGCCACGATCCGCTCGCACAGGATCGGGGGGGCCACGATGCTCGACGTCGCGTGCGGCACCGGGACGCTCGCGCAGTTGATGGCCAGGCGCGGCTGGGAAGTGACCGGCATCGACGCCTCGGAAGGGATGATCCGCGAGGCAACGGCGAAGACTGCGGGCTCGCGTCTTCGCATTGAGTTCCACCGGCAGGATATGCGCCACCTGGCGATTCCCCGCCCGGTCCACCTGGCGACATCGTTCTTCGACAGCCTGAATCACCTCATGAGCGCGGCCGAGCTGCGTGAGACGTTGCGCCGCATCCGCGCATCGCTCCTCGCCGGCGGCTGGCTCGTCTTTGACACCAGCACGGAGCGCTGTTTCACGACGCTCTGGACGCAGTCCGAGACCATCACCACGCACGGGTTTTCGATTGCCCTGGAGAATTCGTACGACCCCGGCCGGAAGAGCGCCCTCTGCAACGTCACGCTGATCGTTCCGGGTGAAGGGGGGGCGGTCCGTCTCGAGGAGACGGTGAAGGAAAGGTACTACACGCAGGATGAAGTCGCGGGGCTGCTCGGGGGAACGGGTTTCGCGGTCCGTGAATCGGAGGATTTCAATTTCACGTCCAACCCGGCGATCGGCAAGCTCAAGACCTGGTGGGTCGCCGAAGCGGTCTAGACCTTTTTCACCACCACAATCGTAATATCATCCGCCTGCGGCGCCCCAGCGGCATGCTCCCGCACGGCGGCAACGAGCGCTTCTTTCACCGCCTCCGGTCCCTCGGCCTGGTGCTTCCGCAACACAGTTTCGATGGGCCCCTCGCCGAGCTGGTCGCCGGCGGCGTTCATCGCTTCCGTCACGCCGTCCGAAAATATCAGGACGACGTCCCCTTTCCCCAGCGTCACGCTCGCCTGCTCGTAGGAAAAATCTTCCATGATCCCGAGCACAGTTCCCCCGGCGCTCAGACGGGCGAGGCTCCCGTCGTGGCGTATGTGAAACGGCCGCTCATGTCCCGCGTTGCAAAACGTGAACGTGCCGGCGGAAGGGTCCAGGACCCCGTAGAAGAGCGTGACGAACTTCTCCGCCCCCGTCGTCTGGAAGAGGAGCATGTTCGAGCGGCGGACGCATTCAGACGCCATGGCGGCGGTGAGCGTCTGGTCCCTGAGCGTGGCCTGGACGTTGGCTGCAAGGAGCGATGCGGCGAGTCCTTTCCCCGACACGTCCCCCAGGCAGAGCGCGATCTGCCCCGACTCCTTGACCGTGAAGTCGTACAAATCACCCCCGACCTCGCGGGCGGGTATCGTGACGGCTGCAAACGCATAACCGTTGGCGTCGGGGAGGCGCCGCGGAATCAGCGTCATCTGGACTTCGCGGGCGGCCTGAAGGTCTTTTTCCATCGCGATCTTCTGCCGTTCCTGCTCGTAGAGCCTGGCATTTTCGACCGCGATCGCAGCGTGGACTGAGAGCGCGTCAAGCACGCTCTCATCCTCCCCGCTGAACGTTCCCGCCCGCTTGTTGAGTATCTGGAACACTCCGACGATCGTTCCCCCCCTGTTTTTCATCGGCATGCAGAGGATGGAGCGCGTCCTGTACCCCGTCACCTTGTCGATTTCCGGGTTGAACCTGGCGTCGAAGTAGGCGTCGGGGATATTGAGCGTGTCGCCCGTCGCGGCGACGTACCCGGCGATGCCGCTCCCGGTCGGGAGGCGGATTTCGATCCTCTCTCCCCCCTTAAAAACGCGCGACCAGAGTTCCTTCCGTTCGTCGTCGACCAGGTAGACCGTCCCCCGGTCGCCGTCCACCAGGCCCAGCGCGGTTTCCAGGATCACAGCCAGGAGCCGGTCCAGGTCGAGCGTCGAGTTGAGCGCCTTGGCGGCCTCGATGATGCGCCGGAGCCGGCCGATCTCCTGCGCGGAGGTCTCGGCCTGGTGTTCGAGCTGACGGACAAGTTGCGTGTCTACGGTCCGGAGCCTGACGCTGAGCACCTGGAGCAGGCGATAGGAGAGCGTGCTGTTTTCCTTCAGGAGCCGCTCGAACGCTTTTCGCCCGATGGAATACGCGATGCATTCGTCAACGGCCGTCACACGGGCGGCACGGGGTCTCTGGTCGATCAGCTCCAGCTCGCCGAAGAAATCACCCGGATGCAGGAGCGCGAGTATCGTCTCGCGCCCCTGCCTGTCCTGCTTTGAGATCCTGACTCGCCCCGCGGCGATCAGGAAGAGTTCGTCTCCCTCTTCCTCATCTTCGAGTATCACTTCTCCCTGCCGGAAACGATGCTCCGTGAGTTCCTCGCCGATGGCGCGGAACTGGTCGTCCGTCAGGACTTCCGTCAGGACGTTGTGTCGGATGCGTTCGAAGGGCTGTGCGGCCATGCGATGGTCTCAGGTCAGGGACGCGTTCAATGTATCGAGGGGTGCATGGAAAGTCAAGGCAGGGTACAAGCCGATGCAAACTGTCTGCCGATGCAAACTGTCATTGCGAGCGCTCTTTGCGAAGCGCGTTCTTTGCGTCACGCCGCTCTTTGGCGTGGCAATCCCGGGCGAGATTGCTTCGTCGCTGAGGAGCGCTCCTCGCAATGACGGCTTTGCGCCTACGCGTACTCATCCCTCCGCATCCTCTGGTTGGAGTCGCGTACGAATCCGAGCTCGCCGAGCTCCGTGGCAAGCGGGCTCTCGGCCGGGCGAATGTCGTTGCAATACTCGACGATGATCTCCCTGAACGGGCGGAGCCGCCCGGGGAGCCTCAGGAGGCCGGTGAAGAGTGAGAGCCCCTCGCGAACGGTTTCAATCGCCGGTGAGCCGACAGTCCGGATGCGGGCTCCCCACGACTCGAACACGAGCACCGGCGCCCCGCCCGCAAAGGCGACGTACGTCGACTGCACGCGCGATGCGAGCGTGGCCGCATCTTCCCCGCCGGCCCCGCGCAGCGGGATGCCGGGCCCGAACGGGTTTGCCGGGTCGCACGCATTGAGAAGCACGATGGGCCCGTCGGTGCCCCCGGAACGCGCGCGCCGCAGTTCCTCGACCGCCCCCGGGAGCGCGAACTGCATGCCGGAGAGCCCCTCCACGAAGTACCCCCGCCGGACCTCCCCCTTGAGCTCCATGCGGTTCAGCTCCTGCGCAATGAAGCTCCAGCCGACAAGATCCTCTCGGGCGAGAAACTCCCGTGCCACGATGCCGTAGCGATCCAGGAGGAGCATTGCCTGGGCCTGCGCGCGCTCCTCCTCATGAGGCGGTCCCCCCATGAGCCCCCGCGTCCTGAGGATCGACCAGCGGCCGGACCATCCCGGCACCTCGCGGAGCGCTTTGCGTGCCGATTGCATGAGCCGGGCGCGGGCAGGGGCACGATGCGGATTGACAATCTCTATCCGCTCGAAGCGGGCGTCCGCATCCGGTTGTTGCATCCTTCGCACGGCCGTTGCCTCCGCAAACACGTCATTCGTGATGAGCCCGTTCCAGAAGAGCTCGGCGAGCGCAGTGTTCAATCCCTGGAGCGAGAGGCGCGTGCCATCGCGGATGTCGCTGAAGAACGACGCCCCCTCATTCTTCAGGAACGCGAGGACATTCCGCGAATGCTCTCTGAGCCCTTCTTCTGATGCGGGAGGCCCGAGATAGAGCCCGCCGTTGCCGCGGAGTATGAACCTGATGCGCCCGGGGGCGCTCCCGACCCATGCGCCCCCCCCTTCGCGGGAGAGGCGTTCGATCGACTCTGAGGGTATCCGCCGGACGCGGAGGATGTCTCTCTCCCACACGTCCGCCGGGAGGGGGAGCCCTTCAAGGCGGGAGAGCGCCCCGGGCGAATCCGGATAGACATCCCCCTGCACCCCGCGGCCGATTCCCTGCCAGCGGAAGAGAAACGCGGTGAACTCCGCCGGTGAGGAAGGCGTGATTTCCTTCCGGAGGATCGTGATCGTCTGCCTGTGTATCCGTTCCAGCGCCCCTTTCGCGCACCACTGCTCTTCCTCAACGCCCGGCACTGTGCCCGGCCCTTCGCGCGGGCCTCCACCCGGCCCTTCACCCGGCGTGAACCTGCTCCTGACGACCTCTTTTTCACCGGCAAGCACGCGCGCAACCCTCTCGGCGTCCTCGCTTGAGGTGCCAAACCTCTCCCCGAGCTCGCGGCTCGTTCGCGGGCCGTGGCTGCGGAGATAGCGCCCGAGGATAAACACGGCGCTCCGCTCTGCCGGGAGCGACCGGTAAAGCGGCGCCTCCTCGGCTGCGATCCACCTCGGCCCTCCGGGGAACTCCACGCGCGCGATCCTCCCGTCACGCTCCAGGGCACTGAGCATCGCGCGCGGATCCCCCTCGCACCGCTCGGCGATCTCCGCGTCGCTCAGGTCACCGATCCTGAGGAGGATCTCCATCAGCTCCTCTGCCGACCGGGCGCGCGTGCCGTCTGCCGCGTGCTGGAGCTGGCGTTCCACGGCAGCGATCGCTTCCGGGCGCACCATCGTGGAGACCGAATCCAGGTCGATAAGTTCGCCGAGGATCTCCCTGTTGACCGCGAGGTACTGGCTCAGCCTGTCCTCGCGCGGCTGATCGTACTCGTACATGTAGACCGCGATGAAGTCGAAGAGGAGACTCGCGGCGAAAGGGGAGGGGATCTCGCTCGCGGCGCGCGTCACGCCGATCGATCCCCCTTCGATCCCGCGGAGGAGATCCATGAAGTGATCGAAGTCGAGTATGTCGTGGAGGATCTCGCGGACTGTTTCGATAACAATGGGGAAATCGTCGTACCTCCGGGCGATCTGCAGGAGATCGCCGGCCCGAAGCCGCTGAAGCCAGAGGGGCGTCCGCTTGCCCGGCATCTTCCCCGGCATGAGGAGTGCCCTCGCCGCGTTCTGACGGAACTGCCCGCCGAAGAGTGGGGAGGAGAGGACCTCGTCCAGCACCACCTGGCGGGCCGCGGAGGCATCGATCCCGTCCAGGAGGTCGTCCGGGAGCATCTCGGAGCCGGAGGAGCGGAGGAGTATCCCGTCATCATTGTAAAGCATCTGCGGTTCGACGCCCGCCCTGTCGTGGAGCCTGCGTGCCAGGAGGAGTCCCAGCAGGCCGTTCACGCGGCGGCCGAACGAAGAGTGGACGACGAGCCTGGGGTCTCCTATTTCGTCGCGGAACGTCTCCACGACGAGCCGCCTGTCGTGCGGGATGACGCCCGTCGTGTCGCGCTGCTTGCGAAAGTACTCCCGGATATTCCACGCGCTCCGGGCGTCGATCGGGTATGCCGCGCGAAGCTCGGTCAGGGATTCCGGGCGGTCGATCGTCTCCTCCATCTGCCTGCGGAACGCCCCCACCGCGCACCCAAGCTCGTAGCTCCGTCCGATCCCTTCTCCCCGCCAGAACGGCATGCGGGCAGGCTGCCCCGGGGCCGGGCTCACGGTGAGCCTGCTCGCCTCGATCTCATCGACACGCCAGACGCTCGATCCGAGTATGAACGTATCCCCCACGCGCGTCTCGAACACAAATTCCTCGTCCACTTCCCCCACCTTCGTGGATCCGTCGCCGAGATAGACGCCGTAGTACCCCCTGTCGGCGATCGTGCCTCCCCCCGTCACCGCGATGCGCCCGCTCCCGGGGAGGGCGCGGAGCACGTCGTTCACCCTGTCCCATGAGACGACCCCCCGCAGCTCGCGGAGCGTCCCCTCGGCGTATCTCCCTGCAAGCATCTGTATCACGCCGTCAAAGAGCGTCCGCGAGAGGTCGCGGTAGCAGTAGGAGGCGCGGACAAGCGCGAAGAGCCCGTCCACGTCACGGTCTTCGACGCTGACCATCGCGACGATCTGCTGCGCCAGGACGTCCAGGCAATTCGACGGTATGACCGTTCGCTCCACCTCGTGCGAGGCAATTCCCCGCGCGACGACGGCGGATTCGACGAGATCCTCC
>Ga0335079_10007284_pt1 | contig 12611 bp, 12 predicted proteins | sample Lox_Sample_33_FD_206719 | JGI IMG/M metagenome (GOLD analysis project Ga0335079, IMG submission 206719) | Soil microbial communities from Loxahatchee National Wildlife Refuge, Florida, United States - Lox_Sample_3.3 | ecosystem: Environmental > Terrestrial > Soil > Wetlands | place: USA... | reverse complement strand
CTTGGTTCGCTTCAGCGCATTGGTGGCGGAGCAGCGGTGGATCAAGGAAATCGACATCAACCCGCTGCTGGCATCTCCGGATGGGTTGATGGCACTGGATGCGCGCGTGGTGGTGCATGGTCCGGAGATGAAGGAATCGGATATCCCGAAGATGGCGATCCGGCCCTATCCGACGCGTTATGTAGCCCCGTGGAAGATGAAGGACGGCACCGAGGTTACGATTCGTCCGATTCGCCCGGAAGACGAGCCGGCGATGGTGCGCTTTCACGAGACGCTCTCCGAACAAAGCGTCTACTACCGCTACTTCCACCTGATGAACCTGGAGCAGCGCGTGCGCCACGAGCGGCTCACGCGCATCTGCTTCATCGACTACGACCGGGCCATGGCCATGGTGGCGGAGCGGCGCGATCCGGAGACCGGAAATTCCGAGATTCTGGCCGTGTCGCGTATGACCAAGGTCCAGTGGGCGAACGAAGCAGAGGTGGCGATCATCGTCAGCGATCGGTGGCAGGGACGCGGGCTCGGCAAAGAGCTGATGGCGCGCCTGCTCATCATTGCGGCCGACGAAAAGCTGGACCGGCTCACAGCGGAGATGCTCCCCGAAAACCGCAGCGTCATGCGCGTGTGCGAGAAGCTGGGCTTCACGCTGAAGCACTCGCTCGAAGATGAGGTGGTGCGGGCGGAGTTCAAGCTGTAGAGGTCTTCCCGAATCACGCTCCGCATACTAGTACAGAATCGGCGGTTGGGCCTGGCGAATGTGTCTAATCCGCCTTTTTCTAAGTGCTATTCCTGGTAGAGGAAGGCAAATGCCCCTCATGACTCGTGCGATTTGTACGACGTTGCTTTGCCTGGCGACATCGGCCGTAGCGTATGCATCCACGATTGTTTCGGTCAGTGGTGCGAATGCTGGCGGTTTTGAACTGTCGGCGATACAGGTGGTGGGTGCTAGCTGGACGCAAACGAGCAATTACGCCGATGTTTCGATTACGGCGGATCTAAATGGCTTGACGACCGACTCCGTGACTGCGTATTTGACGACTCAAATCGGGCCAGGAACCACGAGCGCAAGCGAGGTCGCCCAGGCAACGGTGGCGCTACCAGGAGTGTTGTTGCAAGACGTACTGCTGCTCCAAATCCCGCTGCTCTCATCCGGTACATATTATTTGACGTTGTACGACCCAGGCAATCCCAACAGTGCATTCGACTCGTGGGGCGACACTGCGTCTGAACTAATCGCGACGGATCAGGGCGTGACTCGCAATAGCGACTACGCTTTCACAAACTTTGGCGGTAACCCTCCGGCGCCGTACGCACCGGCGACTCCCTTTATCGTCCAATCCTCGGCTCCCGGAAATCCGGTTTTGCTGTATCAGGTTACCGGGACGCCTGTGCCGGAGCCTGGGACCGCAGGCTTGCTTCTAGTGGCAGTCGTCGGCCTTATGGTTTGGAAACGGCCAGCCTTCTGTTAGGCTCCGGCACCGGCCGCAGGACTGCTTGCCAGGCGGCGCACTTCAGTTATATCTGCCTCACTGAGGCGCCAGGATGCCGCTACGGCATTCGCCTTCACCTGCTCGACCGTCTTTGCTCCCGCAATCACTGACGCCACCGCAGGCTGGCATGCGAGCCAGGACATGGCCAGCTCCAGCAGAGTGTGGCCGCGCGATTCCGCGAAACCGATCAACGCCTCTACGATCGCCAGATTTTCCTCGGTGAACACTTTCGGACCGAATCCTGCCTGCGCGCGGCTGCCTTCCGGAATCGGCTGGCCCTGGCGGTACTTTCCAGTGAGCAGGCCGTTGGCCAGCGGAAAGTACGGGATGAAGCCGAGCCCCTGGCGCAGACACTCGGGAAGCACTTCGGGCTCGGGATCGCGCTTCAAAATGCTGTACTCGTTCTGCACGCTGACAAATCGCGCCGCGCCGGATTTCACAGCTGCGGCGGCCTCTTGTAGCTGTGCGGCGGAGAAATTGGAGCAGCCGATTTCGCGAACTTTGCCCGCCCGCACCAGGTCGTTCAACGTGCCGAGCGTATCGGCGATCGGTGTCTCAGGATCCGGCTTATGGATCTGATAGAGATCGATACGGTCGGTGGCCAGGCGGCGCAGGCTGTCCTCCACTGCCTGTTTAATGTAGGCCGGCTTCGCCCCGCCGGGTCGTTTGTCATCCAGCTTAATGGCGAACTTGGTGGCGATCAGGATTTGCTGGCGGCGCGCTCCGAGGGCGCGGCCCATAAACTCTTCGCTCTGGCCAATGCCATAGACGTCCGCGGTGTCAAAGAAATTGATGCCCTGATCGATGGCAGCGTAGATCACCTTGGCCGATTCTTCGGGACCGATGCGCCATCCAAAGTTGTTGCAACCGAGGCCCACCACCGAGACATCGAGCGATCCGATTTTGCGTTTTTCCATTGATTTCTCCGGGTTTCCATTCTCCCACGTAACCCTTTTGGGCTGCTTGACACACGATTCCGCCAAAGAGTAAGGTGGTCTGCGTATCCTGAGCTGGAGGAAACCATGAAGAGGAAGCTTTCCTGGATTGCTGCCGGTCTGCTGGTGGCCGCCGCGCCCGCACTTGCCCACCACTCGTTTGCGGCCGAGTACGACAATAACAAGGCCGTGAAATTGACAGGAACAGTGACCAAGGTCGAATGGCAGAATCCGCATGCCCGCTTCTATATCGACGTGAAGGACGACAGCGGCAAGGTCACGAATTGGGAGCTCGAGCTGGGCAGCCCGAACGGATTGATGCGGCGCGGCTGGACGCGGAATTCTCTGAAGGTCGGGGACACCGTTACGGTGTCGGGATATCAGGCCAAGGACGGCACGAGCCTCGCCAACGCGCGGAGCGTCAATCTGGCGGATGGACGCAAGGTGTTTGCGGGCTCGACCGACGACGGCGGCCCGACGCAGTAAAGAATCCGGGAGGTATTTGGTGAGGAGTTTCCACACGCGTTGGTTGCTTGCAGGCGCATGGACGTTGGCGATGATCGCCCTTGCGCCGGAACCGGCCGCGGGCCAGCAGGCGCCGGATACTGGTTTAGGTGGCCCACCACCTAATGGGTTGGGACGCGGTGGTTTCGGGCGTGGCCGGGGACCCCGTACGCCCGCCGGACCAACGCCGCGGCTGCCCGAGAATCCGCTGCTCGGCGTCAACTCGGGGAAGCCCGATTTTGGCGGCAAAGGAATGTGGCAGGTGCCGTACATCATCGACATGCAGAAGCAGGGCAAGACGGTCGAGGGCGGCGTGATTGAGGTTCCGTTCAACGCCGCGGCCAAGAAGATTTTCGACCAACGCACGGAGACCAACTCGAAGGACGACCCCGAGGGGTTTTGCCTGCCTCCTGGCGTTCCGCGCATGATGTATACGCCATATCCGACCCAGATCTATCAGCTGGCGGACCGAATCCTGTTCATTTATGAAGGCGGCGCGCACGTGTGGCGATTGATCTGGATGGATGGGCGCAACCATCCCGTGGATCCGAATCCGACGTTCCTGGGAGACGCCATCGGACGCTGGGAAGGCGACACGCTGCTGGTGGACACGGTCGGATTCAATGACCGCACCTGGCTCGACGCGGCCGGCCATCCCCACGGGGAGAAACTGCACGTGGTGGAGCGTTATACCCGCACCGACTCGAACACGCTGCGGGTGGCTGCGACCATCGACGATCCGGATTACTACACCAAGCCGTGGACGGTGGTGACAACCGCGACCTGGGCGCCCGGACAGGAGCTCCTGGAATACATCTGCCAGGAGAACAACCGGGACACGCAACACCTGGTCGGCAAATAGCCGGGCCGCGTCGCGGCATACAATCCACCTATAATAGGACGCATGTTGCGTCTGCCTGTGTGTTTACTCGCGCCGTTGGCCTGCTTCGCCGCATCCACGATGCCGCCCGAGGCCGACCAGCGCCTTGCCCACGACATCTATAGAGAAGTTGTCGAAATTAAATCCGGTTTCACGACGGGCGCGACCACGCCAGTGGTCGAAGCGATTGCCAAGCGGCTGCGCGCGGCCGGGTTTCCGGAGCCGGATATCTTCATTGGCGGTGTGATCCCCACCAAGGCGAACCTGGTGGTGCGCTATCACGGAACCGGCAAGCTCAAGCCGATCTTGCTGCTGGCGCATACCGACGTGGTGGAAGCCAAGCGCGAGGACTGGAGCACCGACCCGTTTACGTTTATCGAGAAGGACGGCTACTATTACGGCCGCGGCACTTCCGACGATAAGGCTCAGGCCGCCATTTGGGTTGCGAATCTGCTGCGCTACAAGCGCGAAGGCTACAAGCCGGATCGCGATATCATCGTCGCGCTCACGGCGGATGAAGAAGGCGGCGGGCCGTACAACGGTGTGGACTGGCTCGTCAAAGCCCACCGCAATTTGATCGATGCGGACTTATGTCTCAACGAAGGCGGCCGGGGCGAAATGGTGAAGGGCAAGCGCATTTCGAATTCGGTGCAGGCGGCCGAGAAGTGGTATCTCGATTTGAGACTCGAAGTGAGGAACAAGGGCGGGCATAGCTCCGTGCCGGTTGCCGATAACGCCATCTATCATCTGGCCGGGGCTCTGACGCGCATCAGCCAGTTCGGGTTTCCGCTGAAGACGAATGAAACCACGCGGGCCTACTTCGCAGGCATGGCGAAGATCGACACCACCGGCGCCAAAGCCGACTTGGCCAAGGCGGCCGAGGGTGACGGGGAAGCCATGAAACGCATCGCGGCATCCTCGCCTGCCTGGAATTCGATGCTGCGCACGACCTGCGTGGCTACGCTGCTCGAAGGCGGGCACGCGCACAACGCCCTGCCACAACTCGCGGCCGCTAATATCAACTGCCGTGTCGAGCCTGACGACTCGCTCGACTACGTGATGGGCACATTGAAGAAAGTGATTGCCGACGACCAGGTGAACATCTCGGTCACCACGCAGGAAGAGAACTCTCCGCCTTCGCCGCTGCGGCCGGAGCTGGTGCGGTCCGTGTCACGGATCACAGACTCGATGTGGCCGGGCGTGGTGGTGCTGCCCACGATGAGCACGGGCGCCACCGATGGCCGCATGTTACGGCTGGCGGGCATCCCCACCTACGGGGTGCAGGGACTATTCGGCGAGCGGGACGATAACCGTGCGCACGGCCGCGACGAACGCATGCTGGTGACGTCCTTCTATGAAGGACAGACGTTCCTGTATGAGCTGGTCAAAGCGCTTTCGACGGCACCGTAAGGGACGGTTTACGGGCAGAGGCTGGAATTATGAGCGATACGAATGTTTACCCATATGAAACGCGCTTGAACATTCTTTACCCGCAGGGAGAAGTAATAGACGAGAAGACCTTGGCCGACGCCTGCACCTACAAGTGGTACAACCAGACGCTCTGCAAAGTGAATGACTCAGTGGTCCGTCTCGGTGTGGTGGAAGGGGAATATCACTGGCATCAGCACGAAGACGACGATGAGTTCTTTTACGTGCTGGAAGGCACGCTCTTGATCGACCTTCCGGGCCGGACCGTCGAACTTACCCCAAGAAAGGGCTTTGTCGTTCCCAAGAAAGTGATGCACCGTACGCGAGCGCCAGAGCGGACCGTGATTCTCATGATCGAGAATGCCGGAATCATTCCGACAGGAAACTGACGGCGCGGCGAGGCCCCGCATTACAATGGAAGAAACGCAGGGGCACGGGGATGAAACTTATGGCGCTCGATATCACGCAGAGGGAACGTGAAGGGGTCACGATCCTGGATCTGAAAGGCCGCATCACCGTCGGCGACGAGGCGGGCAACCTGCGGGAAAAGGTCTCAGCATTGAACCAGCAGGGTGTGAAGAACATCGTGTTCAACCTGGCAGGCGTGGACTACATCGATAGCACGGGCCTCGGCGCGTTGGTGGTGAGCGCGACGAGCCTGCGCAAGAACGAGGGCAACGTCAAGCTGCTCAATCTCAACCGGCGCAATATCGAACTTCTGGTGATGACCAAGCTGGCCACGGTGTTTGAAATCTTCAACGACGAACAGGACGCAATCAACAGCTACTTCCCCGACCGCAAGCTCAAGAAGTTCGACATCCTGGATTTCGTGCAGAAGATGAAGAAGGACGAGTAGCGAGCGGCTCAGAGCGGGCAGGCGGTGCGCGCGTGCTACGATGTCGCCTGGATGTTTTCCGGCGAACGTCGATCTCTAGTTTTTTCGGTTGCCTCCGGAATCCTGATCTTGGTTTTCCTGCTGGAGTGCTTTCTGGCGAGCCGCGTCAAGAGCCCCTCGTGGGATGAGCCCGGCGATATCGCGGCGGGTCTGTCCTATATCCTCACGGGAAGGTTCACCGTGAACCTGCAGCACCCGCCGCTGCTGAAGGAACTGATCGGCCTTTCCACGCTCGTCTCAGGCGCGCGCTGGCCGGGTTCGCAGCAGGCGCAGCTCCTGCTCAACGGGGCGGGGCAGTATCAATGGGCGGTGGGCAGCGACATTATTGCGGCCAATGGCCCGGACAAGGTGATGTTTTGGGCCAGGCTGCCCATGATTCTGGTGGCGGCCATGATGGGCATCTTCTTGTACCTCTGGGGCCGGCGGATGCTCGGCGCGGCCGCGGGTCTCGGCGCATTGTTTCTTTGCGTGCTCGATCCGAACGTGGTGGCGCACTCGTACCTCACCACGCTGGATGTAGGCTTCGCCAGTTTTACGGTGTTGTTCTTCTTTGCTCTCTGGAGCTATGTGCGGTATCCGAGCCTGAAGATGCTGGCACTTTGCGGACTGGCTCTGGGAGCGGTGCTGGCTACGAAATTCTCCGCAGTTGTGCTTCTGCCGGTGGCGGGGCTGCTGCTTGTGGTTGCTGCGTGGCGGCCTCCAACCGGATTGCCCAAACCTCCGCGAACGTTTCTCAATTTGTACGGGTTCACCGCCGATCGCGAGATCAAGGCAGGCCCTAACGAGCCGTGCCCGTGCGGCAGCGGGCGTAAATTCAAGCTCTGCCACGGCGCTCCCGGCGGGGCGGCCCGGCGCGCCGAGCCGGCGCTCGCAGCGAAGATGCTCCGCGCCGTTTATGTTTTCCTGGCAATGTTCGCGGTGGCGTTCCTCGTGATCCAGGCCCTTTATTTCTTCCCGAGTGAGCCCCTGCTTTATCTGAAGGGCATGGGGCTGGTGAACGCCGATCACGACCCCAACTATGATGCGTACCTGGCCGGCATGCTGGATAAACGGTTCTTCAGCTACTTTGCCGTGGCCTGGTTGATGAAGGAGCCGCTGGCGGCCATTGCGTTGGTTTTGGTGGGGCTAGTCCTCGTCATCCGCAGCCGGAAATATTCGCTACTCGACAAGCTGTTCCTGCTGGCGCCGTCCGCGGCGTTATTCGCCGCGCACTCGCTATTTGCAGACGCCATTGGGATTCGTTACATCATCCCGGTAATGGCGTTCAGCTATTTGGTTGGCGGTCTCGGTTTGGCCGAGCTGATAGGGGGCGCGGCAGTGTGGAAGCGCGTCGCGGGAGGAGTTCTCTGCTTGTGGCTGATAGTGGCTGCAGTGGGCATCTACCCCGATCATCTTTCCTACTTCAACGAGGTGGCGTGTCTCCTCAAAGACCCGGGGAAGATTGGTTTGGATGGAGGGTCGAGGTGCGGTCCGTTGTGGCTCGACGATAGCAACGTTGATTGGGGTGAAGGACTCAAGCAGCTCAAGAACTGGTCGAACGCGCATGCGAACGGGCGCTCGATTCGGCTGGCATACTTCGGGTCGTTCCCGCCGGAGGTGTACGGCTTCACACCGATCGATGCCCAGCAGATCTACGAGACCCCCACACCTGGGCTGTATGCAGTGAGCGCGCACCTGGTGGCTCGCTTTCCACCTTGGAGCGTGAAGTATGGCGACGGGGCCGCGTTTTGGATGCGCCGCACCAAGCCGATCGCCATCGTGGGGCACTGCTTGTACATTTACGACATAAAGTAGCCGGAGTCTTCTAATCGGGCGCTCCCGATGCGAAGATCTCCGCAGAACAACCCAGAGTGCGGATCGCTTCGGAGCGCACGTTCTCAGCCGCCGCTCCGTGTGTACCATATAGACGCACGACATTGCGCGCCGCGGCGCAGACGTGTCCGTGCACTAAAGGACAACTCGCGTTCAGGGCTCCATTGGAAACGGCGCATCCCTGAGGATCGATCTGGCGGTACAACTCGACCAGCTTTTGGGCGACAGCGGTGGGATCGGAACTCAGCGACAGCGCCTCCATATAGGTAACGGCGGCTTTTTCCAGATCTCCATTCGCTTGGTAGAGGCCGGCGAGTTCCTCACAAATCTCGTCCGACTGCGCGACGCGGCGGCCATACTGCAGCATCTGGATGGCCTGGCTCGGCCGGGAAATGCGTTGGTAGATGCGGCCCAGCTCGGCGTACACTTCGGTGGTGCCGAAGTCGCGCCCTAATAGTTGCGAGCGGGCCTGGTCGATGCGCCGGCCGCGCTCGAGCAGGTTCAGCGATTTTCGATACAGAGCCTCTTTCTGCGCGGGGTCTTGCGCGGCGTCGCCTTCCACTCGGTACCAGTGGGCGGTGTTGGCATATGGTAGGGCGATGTTACGGTCGTCCGGGAGCGCGTTGATGACGGCCATCGAACGTTCGGCCTCCGCAATCGCCCCCGGGATATCCTTGCGGACTTGCCCGGCGATTACGGACAGGTTGAAGTGGGTCTTGTAGCTTCCGGGGGCGGCCCTTTCCGAACTGGTCCAGAGGCTCGCGTTATCGGCCCAGTCGGAATTGCGCATCCAGGTGCGAATCACCAGAGCCCCACACACCAGCGCCAGCAGAAGCGGTCCCATCGAGCGTACGCGCGTCCATCGTCGTGCGGCCCACCACCAGGCCATCACGGCGGAAACCGCAGCGGCAAGAGCAGGCAGGTACAGGAACCGCTCGGCCATCACGGTGCCGATCGGGAAGAGCAAATTGGATGTGGGCGCGAGCGCCGCGAAAAAGAGTGCAATGAAGAAGCAAATGGGTCTGGCGCGGCGCCAGCACAGTACTCCGGCCGATAGGGCTGCTGCGCAAACCGCCAGCGAGAGGAGCGCTCTCCCATCGCTCCAGCCGACGAGAGCAACCTGGTTGTAGGAATAATCGCAGGAGAGGCGAAGCGGCCAGAGGAGCAATGCGATGTATTTGACGAGCACCTCGATGGCGGTCAGCCGGGCCGTCCAGAAACTGACGCCGACCAGCGGATTATCGGTGAACGCGATCGGATCGGCCACAATGCCGGCGAGCACACGCGCGCGCACTACCAGAAAGAGCGCCACGGGTAAGAAAGCGGCGGCATATCCGGACATGCGCGAGCGCCACGCGGGACCGGCGCGGAAAATGAGATCGTAAAGCGCCATTGCCGCCACCAGCGCCACGCCGCTCTCTTTGGAAAAGACGGCGATGGCCGAAGCCAGCGTCAGCCCGGCGAGCCACTGCCGCTTGCGCGTTCCCTCGGCGGCCGCAGCCTGGATATGGCACAAGAGGCCGGCCAAGACTCCCAAGGCAGCCAGCAAATCGGCGCGGCCTACGACGTTGGTGACCGATTCGGTGAGCACCGGGTGCACTGCCCAGATCGCCGCGGCGGCGAAGGCCAGCGGGGCCTCGCCCAGCAACAATAGCCCCAGCAGATAAACCAGCGCAATGTTTGCCGCATGCAATGCGAAATTGATCCAGTGATACGGCGCCGGATTCGTGCCGTTTCCGAGGACGGCATAGTTGAACAGATAGGAGAGGGTGGTCACGGGGCGGTAGAGCCGCGCGTCAGTCCTGCCGAACCAATAATCCTGGGTTAGGATCAGGCGCACATTGCTGAGGGTGGCTTCGCGGATCCGCACGTCCTGGCCGATGGCGAAGGAGTTGTCGTAGATCAGGCCGTCCTGAAAGGAATTGGAATAGGCCACCAAGGCCAGCGCCCAAACGGCCAGGATTCGGCCGCCGTGGCGCCGCAGAATCGCAGCCAGCAGGCCGGGCCCGGCCGCGGCAGGACGGGCGCGAATTTCGGTGCTCTTTTGAGGCTTCGTCTTGGGGGCAGCGCCGCGCACGGTTCCAGGATATCGTGTTGACGGCGGCCCTCCTGCCGCTGAGAATAGAGGGATGGCATCCGGCCATCCCAAACTTCTGGCCGCCGGCGCGCGAGCCGCGGACTTTCGGCTGACGCGCTTGGAAGGCGGAGAAAACTCGCTCGCCGGCATCGTGGCGCGCGGCCCCGCGCTACTGGCGTTCTACAAAGTAAACTGCCCGGTGTGCCAGCTTACGCTCCCTTATCTCGATCGCATCCAAGCCTCGGGCCGGCTTCCCATTTACGCCATCTCGCAGAACGACGCCGGCGATAGCAACGACTTCAACCGGCGCTTCGGCGTGAGCCTGCCGACGCTGCTCGATCGCGAGGAGGATGGGTTTCCGGTGAGCAACGCGTTCGGCATCTCGACGGTTCCCACGATGTTTCTGGTGGAAAAAGATGGCTCGATTTCTCGCGTGATCGAGGGCTGGAATAAGAAAGAGGTCGAGAAGCTGGGAGCTCAGGCCGGGATGAATCCTATCCGTGAAGGCGATTCGGTTCCCGACTGGAAAGCTGGTTGACACGCCCGCAATTAGGCTCCCGGGCGGAGTCGGGCTAGAATAGAAAAACGAACCAATGGCCGACGACAAGCTGAATATCCTAAGCACGGCTGCCGCAATCGCCAAGGGGATGGGCGTCACTTTTAAGGAGATGATGTCTCCCACGGTGACGGAATACTATCCCGATGAGCCCGTGAAGTTGGAGGAACGCTACCGCGGCGTTCACGTGCTGCAGCGCGACGAAAACGGGATGGAGAAGTGCGTGGCGTGTTTTCTCTGCGCTGCGGCCTGTCCGGCCAATTGCATTTACATTGAAGCCGCGGAGAACACTGAGAAGGTGCGCATCTCCGGCGGCGAGCGTTATGCCAAGGTCTACAACATCGACTACAATCGCTGCATCTTCTGCGGCTATTGCGTGGAAGCCTGCCCCACGGATGCCATTACGCACGGGCATGGTTTCGAGGCTGCGAGCTACAACACTTCCACGCTGATCAAGCGCAAGGAGGATATGCTCGCGCCCATACCGCCCGGCGCACACCCGCCGGTGATCGCGGAACAAAAAGCGGCGGCGCACTAAACGCTGCCTTCAAGCGCGGCCCCGGTAACCGCGTGTTAACTCTGTAGGGCAGACGATCGGTTTCCGTCGTCTGCCGGCGCCGCACAGGGGTGCCAAGGCGCGCTTGGCACACGCTGGCAACCCCGCGAAAGGCGACGGTCTGCCCCACGGAAAGGCAGCGAAATACGCCTCCTCATTTGTGATGCCGACCGCTAGCTCTTCTCAATAATCCGTCCATCGCGCATGTGAACCGTGTGATGCCCGTAGGCGGCCGCCTCCGGATTGTGCGTGATCATCAGCACCGTCTGCCCCATGCGCTCATTCAGATCGCGCAGTATCTCCAGGACGGCTTTGGAGTTCTCCGTATCGAGATTGCCGGTGGGCTCGTCCGCCAACAGGATCGCGGGATGGTTCACGATGGCTCTGGCGATGGCAATGCGCTGCTGCTCGCCGCCGGAAAGCGCGTTCGGTTTATGATCCAGACGCGAAGCGATCCCCAGCAGTTGCAGGATCTCCTCAAACTGAGGGGTAGGCTTCCGATCCAGACCGGCGATGTGGCGCGCGACGGCGATGTTATCGCGCGCGGTGAGGTTCGGCAGCAGATTGAACTTCTGAAACACGAAGCCCACGGTTCGGCGGCGCAGGCGTGTACGATCGGCGTCGCTCATGGCCGCCAGGTCGTTGCCATCCACCCGTACGCGGCCGGACGTCGGCGGAGTGAGCCCGCCGATGATGTGGAACAGCGTCGATTTTCCCGAGCCCGAGGGCCCCACAATCGACAGGAATTCTCCCGCCTGCACGCTGAGCTCGACACCGCGCAGGGCCGGCACATCCACCTTGCCGACGCGGTAGATCTTCTCGAGCTGTTGGACTTCGATGATCGCGCGGCCGTCACTCATACGCGAGAGCTTCGATCGGATCGTGGCGCGCCGCGCTCAGGCCGGGATAGAGCGCGCCCAGGCTCGCGCCGATCAGCGTAATGGCAGCGGCGATTGGCCACCAGTAATAGACGATCTCGACTTGGAATGAGGCCGGCTTCAGCGTGACGATGGCCCAGCGCGCCGCATAGCTCATGAGGATGCCGAACACCGTCCCGCCGACGCCGAGAAGCAGAGCCTCCAGCCAAATGATCTGCGCGATGAAAAGCTTCGAACCGCCCAACGATTTGAGAATTCCGATTTCGCGCGTGCGCTGGAGCACCGCCATGTACATGGAGAGACACACCACCGCAAAGCCAATGACCACGCCGATCCCCATGACTACCGCGATAAAATCATTCAGCCCCTGGTTGTTGAGGCCCTCCTGCAATTGGGACGTGAGATCGGCGATCGACCAGATCGGGTAGTCGGGAAGCTGCTGATCGAGTGCTGCTTTGACCATCTCGGTGTTCACCGGGTTATCGAGCTTGAGATAGATCACGCTGAGCTTGCCGGTGGCGCTATCGAGCATTTGCAAGGTCTTCAGCGGCACCAGAACATGCGCCAACTTGCCGCCATCCACGATCCCGCAGACATGCC
>Ga0335079_10007282_pt1 | contig 12612 bp, 21 predicted proteins | sample Lox_Sample_33_FD_206719 | JGI IMG/M metagenome (GOLD analysis project Ga0335079, IMG submission 206719) | Soil microbial communities from Loxahatchee National Wildlife Refuge, Florida, United States - Lox_Sample_3.3 | ecosystem: Environmental > Terrestrial > Soil > Wetlands | place: USA... | reverse complement strand
CCAGAAGGAATCCCGCATCAGGTTTGCGCGCCCAGAACCACTTGCGGACGATCGCGAGCAGGACGGGGTCGGGCACGGCGGCGCCGTGCTGGCGCGCCCGCCCGGCCTGCTGGCCGAGCGGCGTGCGACGGCAAATCTCCTGACGCACAAGGGCTTCAGGAGAGACGTGCTCTATCTTCAAAGAACGGGCCTCGGCCGCCAGGCGCGCGGGCAGCGTGCCGGTGGCGCCGAAGTACAGCAGCTTCGCACCGGCCGCGAGGCCGGACAGCGAAAAGGTGTGGGGAATGACAGGCATCTCCCGGGATGTAAAGCCTTAAAGAACAAAGTGGCGGACCACCCACGTGATGATGCCCACGAGGAAGATCGCCCCCAGCCAGAGCCAGAGGACGCCGACCGTTTTGATGTCGGCCGCCTCTCCGATCGCCGAGGCGATGGCACTGCTGCGGGCCCGGATGCGCCCCTTGCGCAGGAAGCCGTCATAGTGCCGCTGGAGGAGGAACGTTTCGAGCTGCCGCATCGTATCGAGCAGCACACCGACGGTGATGAGCATGCCGGTGCCGCCGAAGAAGTAGGCGATACGCTGCGGCACTTTGAATTCGAACAAAAGCACGTCGGGCATCACCGCGATGACAGTCAGGGCGATGGCGCCGGCTAGCGTGATCCGGGTCATGATAAAATCCAGGAACTGCGCGGTCGGCTCGCCGGGGCGGACCCCGGGAATATAGCCGCCGTACTTCTTGAGATCGTCGGCGATCTGGATGGGTTTGAACATGACCGACACCCAGAAATAGCTGAAGAACAGGATCAGGACGGTGTAGCCCGCGTAGTACACGAAGTGGCCGCGCAGCAGGTTACTGGCAAACTCGCTCAGGAACTTGAGGTTGGCCGCGGCCCCCAGTTGGGAAAGCACCTGCTGCGGGAAGAGCAGGATCGCCGCGGCAAAGATCACCGGCATGACGCCGGAGTAGTTGACCTTGAGCGGGAGGAAGGAACTCTGGCCGCCGTAGACCTTCTGACCGACCACCCGCTTGGCGTACTGCACGGGAATCTTCCGCTGGCCCTGCGTGATCATGATGATTCCCGCGATGACCACGACGAAGAGCACGAGCATCATTGCGAGCTGCGGCATGCTGATGGCCTGCACACCGACCGGGGCGAGAATCAGCGTCTTCAATGTCTGCGCGGCCCCTGGGACGTCGGCAAGAATGCCGATGGTGATGAGCAGGGAAACGCCGTTGCCGATGCCGCGCTGCGTGATCTGTTCGCCCAGCCACATGAGAAGCAGCGTCCCGGCGGTCATGAAGATGATGGAGGTTGCGAGGAACCATCCCTTGTTGATCATGATGATGTCACCGTAGACGTTGACATCGTAACCGCTGAAGAGCCGCCCGGGGTTTTCGAGCGCCAGGATCAGGAGTGCGCCCTGGATCACGCAGATCAGCACGGTCGCGTACCGCGTGTACTGGGTCAACTTCTGCCGGCCGACGTCGCCTTCCTGCTGCAGGCGGCTGAGGGTGGGCACCACCGCGGTCATCAACTGAAAGATGATGGACGCGCTGATGTACGGCATGATGCCCAGCGCGCAGACCGCGCCTTTCACGAGCGCGCCACCCGTAAACATGTTGTAGAGGCCCACCAGCGCGCCGCCGGCGCTGCCCACCTGCGCCGTGAAGAAGTCCTGCAGCGGCTTGGGATCCAGCCCGGGCAGCGGAATGTGCGCGCCCACGCGCGACACGAACAGCAACGCCAGCGTATAGAGAATCCGCGAGCGGAGCTCGGGGATCTTCATGGAGTTGGTGAAGGCGGAGAGCATGACGGGGAGGGGCGCTATACGGTCGAGGGGGTCGGGGCAGCGGCGGAGCGCGGTGGCCGGCTGAGGATCGTGAGGTCGCGATTTTTGTCTCCGGCCGTCACGCGGTGATGGCCTGCCCGCCGGCTTTCTCGATCTTGGTCTTGGCGGCGCCGGAGAACTGGCTCGCGGTGACCTTGAGGGCACGGTTGAGCTCGCCCTCGCCCAGCACCTTGATGCGTGCGGTGCCGCGGCGCACCAGGCCGCGTTCGACGAGCACGGCGGGCGTCACTTCGGTGACGCTGGCATCGAGCTTGGCGAGATCGCCGACGTTGACGATTTCGTGCTCGACCCGAAAGCGGGCCTGGTTGAAGCCGCGCTGCGGGAGCTTGCGGTAAAGCGGCATCTGACCGCCTTCAAAGCCGGGGCGGATGGAGCTGCCGCTGCGGGCTGTCTGCCCCTTGCCGCCGCGGCCGGAGGTCCGGCCGTGGCCGCCGCCCTCGCCACAGCCAACCCGCTTGCGGCGGTGAACCGCACCGGGGACGTTCTTAAGCTCATGGAGTCTCATAGGCGTCTGGAATGGGGATCGGCATTACCGTGGTCGCGACGGCTTCAGCGCCCGCCGGGAACCGGGTTTCAATGGTGGCTGCGGAGGGTCTGGACGTCAGCGGCGAGGCGCAGCTTGAGCAGACCGTTGAGCGTGGCATGGACGACGGCGATGTGATTCTTGGAACCCATCGATTTGGAGAGAACGTTGCGCACGCCCGCGGCCTCGAGGACCGCCCGGACGCCGCCGCCCGCGATGATGCCGGTGCCCGGGCTGGCCGGCCGGAGGAACACCCGCCCGCCGTCGGACACGCCGAGCACCTCGTGCGGAATGGTGTCGCCCTTGAGTTTGACCGAGACCATGCGCTTGCGCGCATGCTCCGTGCTCTTCTTGATCGCATCGGGCACTTCATTGGCCTTGCCGTAACCGATCCCGACGCTGCCCTTCTGGTCGCCCACGACGGCCAGCGCGGAAAAACTGAAGCGGCGGCCGCCCTTGACGACCTTGGCGCAGCGGTTGATGTAGACCACCTTCTCGACCATCTCTGGCGCGCCGGGTTCGGCGGCCGCGGAGGTGCTGGGGGCGGTGGACGCTCTGGAAGGATTATTCATGGGCGGGAATCAGAAAACAAGGCCGGCGGCGCGCGCGGCTTCGGCGAAGGCCTTCACCCGGCCGTGATACGGGCGGCCGTTGCGATCGAATACAACCCCGCTGAGCCCGGCGGCCTTGGCCTTGAGGGCAAATGCCGTGCCGACAGCCTTGGCGCCGGCGAGGTTGGCCTTGAGCTTTTGTTTGCGGAGTTCGGGATCGACGCTGGCGAGAAAAACGAGCGTCGTGGCGCTGTCGTCGTTGACGGCCTGCGCGTAGATGTGTTTGCCCGAGAACTTGACGCTGAGGCGCGGGCGCGCGGCGGTGCCGGCGACCTTTCGGCGGATGCGCCACCGGCGCTTCTGCAGCAGCTGGGCTTTTTGAATGGTGTTCATGACGGATGCGACCCGGCGAAGAGGAAGGCCAACGGCCCTTACGCGACGGTCTTGCCCTCCTTGCGGCGGACACGCTCGCCCACGAGGCGGACGCCCTTGCCCTTGTACGGTTCCGGCGGGTAGATGCTGCGGATCTCGGCCGTGACCGCGCCGACGAGCTGTTTGTCGGCCCCTTCGACCTTGAGCTTGGTATTGTCGGTGACGGTGACCTTGATGCCCTCGGGAATGTCGAACAGGACCGGGTGCGAGTGGCCGAGCGTGAGATCGAGCTGGCGACCCTTGAGCGCGGCCTTGAAGCCGACACCCTGGATTTCCAGGTCTTTCGAGTAGCCCACGGTGACGCCCTTGACCATGCCGTTGATAATGGAGCGGGCGGTGCCGTACATGGCCTTGGCGAAGCGGCTCTCTTCCAGCGGCGTGACGATGATCTGGTTTTTCTCGTTGCGTGACAGCTTGACGACTTCGGCGAAAGACTTGCTGACCTTGCCCTTCGGACCTTCCACCGAAATGGAGTGATCCTGCACGTCGATCTTGACCTGGGCGGGAATGAGAACGGGTTGTTTGCCGATGCGGCTCATGGTGGCAGCTCCTCTCACCAAACGTTACAAAGGAGTTCGCCGCCCAGCTTGTTGCGGCGGCAGTCCTGGTCCTTCAATAGCCCCTTGGAGGTGGATAGAATCGAGATGCCGAGGCCGTTGAGCACGAGCGGAATCTCGTCGGAACGGCAATAAAGCCGCCGGCCCGGCGTGCTCATGCGGCGGATGCCGGTGAGGGCGGGCGCACTGTCGACATACTTGAGCTTCACGACGAGGGTCTTGTGGCCCTGCTCGTCAGCGCCGCACGCATGGTCGGTGATGTAGCCCTCGGTCTTGAGGATGGCGGCGATGTTCTCCTTCACTTTCGAGTAGGGGGCGGCGCATTCCTCTCGCCGGGCCTTGCTGGCGTTGCGCAAGCGGGTCAGGAAATCGCTGATCGGGTCGGTCATGTTGGATGTCGTTGGGTTGGCGCCGGGCGGGTCATCTCCCGCTCCCGCCGGCAAAAAGGCTCACCAGGAGGATTTGATCACGCCGGGAATCTTGCCGGCGAGGGCAAGTTCGCGGAAGGTGATGCGCGAGACGCCGAACCGGCCGATATAGCCGCGGGGGCGGCCGCTCAGGGAGCAGCGGTGGCGGACGCGTACGGGCGACGAATTGCGGGGAAGCTTGGCGAGCTTCTTCTGTGCGGCGAAGAATTCCACGTCCGTGGTCTTCGGGTTGGCCAGAATGGCCTTCAGCTCGGCGCGCTTGGCCTGGTATTTTTCAACGAGGCGCTGGCGCTTCTTGTTGCGTTCAATGGCGGAGGTTTTGGGCATGGACGGGAAGAAAAGTGTCAGGTCTGAGGTGTAAGGATTACGTTCTGAGGATCGGGAAGGCTGGGCGTCGCTTGCTCTTTAGACAAGGCACCTTGGACGCGCGAAGTGGCTTAGGCGGCTTTCGTCGTGGCGGGTTTGACGGGGCCCTCGGTGCGGCGGAAGGGCATGCCGAGCAGGCGCAGGAGATCACGGGCTTCGTCGTCGGTGTCAGCACTCGTGACGATGTTGATGTCGAGGCCAATGTGCTTCTTCACGTTGTCGACCGTGATCTCAGGGAAGATGGTGTGATCGGTGATGCCGATGGTGTAGTTCCCCTGGCCGTCGAGCTTGGGGGACATGCCGCGGAAGTCGCGGATGGTCGGCAGCGCCACGGCGATCAGGCGCAGGAGGAACTCCCACATGCTGGGGCCCCGGAGCGTGACGTGGCAGCCGACGATCTGGCCCTTCTTGAGCTTAAAGTTGGCGATGGCCTTCCGCGACTTGGCGAGCACGGGCTTCTGGCCGGCCAAGGTCGTGACATCACGCTGCACGTCGGCGATCACATTCTTGTCCGCCTCGGCATCAATGCCGGTGTTGATGGTGATCTTCTGCAAACGGGGCACCTCGTGCCGGTTCTTGTAGCCGTGCAGCTTCATCAGTTCGGGCACGACGTGCTCGAGGTAATGCTTTTTGAGGGAGGGAGTGTAACTCATGGTGGTGCGACCGGGTTTCCGAGCCGGAGGCTGGTCTGGGGGGAATACGACCTGCGGGAATGATACGAACTATGACTGCGCGGGCTCCTTTGCGGCCGTTTTGCGCTGTTCCCAGCGCGCGAGAGACATGAGGTTGGAAATATGGACGGACCCTTCGCGCTCGGCGATGGTGCCCTGCGGGTGTTCCTGCGACTTCTTAAGGTGGCGCTTGACGAGGGCCACGCCCTCGACGCGCGCCCGCTGCTTTTCGACCAGGAGTTCCAGCACCTTGCCCTGTTTGCCCTTGTGGGCGCCCGCGATGACGACGACGGTGTCGCCGCGTTTGATATGAAACTTGTGCATGATCAGAGAACCTCCGGGGCGAGCGAGATGATCTTCATGAAGTTCTTGGCGCGCAGCTCGCGGGCCACCGGGCCGAAGATGCGCGTGCCGCGCGGATTGCCGTCGGGCCCGAGGATGACGATCGCATTGGTGTCAAAGCGCAGGTAACTGCCGTCGTTCCGCCGGATGGGCGCGCGGGTGCGAACCACCACGGCCTTCACCACCTCGCCCTTCTTCACCGTGGCGTCCGTGGCGCTCTCCTTGATGTGCACGGTGACCACGTCACCGATGTGCGCGTACGGGGTTGTCTGGCCCATGCGCTGGATCAGCGCCGCCTTGCGGGCGCCGGTGTTGTCGGCGATGTCGAGAATGGAGCGCAGTTGGATCATGGCGTGCCTCCGGATTGGCGGGGATCAGAGTGGCGGAATTCAGGCGGGCGGCGCGTCCGCTTCGATCGGAGGGGCGGCCACGTCGGTCGCCGGCGCCGGGGCGGGCGTGAGCTTGGTGGGAACGGTCTCGGCCACGTCTTGTTCAGAGATGGCCCGGGCGATGGCGGTCTTGGCGGTCTCCACGACGCGGACGACCCGCCAGCGCTTCAGCCGGCTGAGGGGGCGCGTCTCCATGACCTCGACCTTGTCGCCGATCTTGGCCTCATTCTTCTCGTCATGGGCGTGCACCACGGTCTGGCGATTGACAACCTTCTGGTACTTCGCATGGGGAGTCCGGTAGGGCACGGTCACCTTGACCGACTTCTCGCCCATGCGGCTCGTGACAAAGCCGATGAAAATCTTGCGCTTGCTGCGGGTGGGAGCGGACATAGGAGGAATCGGTTGGGAGTCGCGTCAGGCCGCCGGGGCGGGCGCCGGTTTCTTGCCGCCCAGGCGGGCGGTCTCGAGGCGGGCGATGTCCTTGCGGTACGCGCGCAGGAGGTGCGGCTTCTCGACCTGGCCCGTCTGCTTGCGCAGGCGGAGCTGGAGCAGCTGCTCGCGGACTTCGCGGAGCTTCGTTTCTAGTTCCGCGGGGGACAATTCGCGAATCTCTTTGGTCGTCATGACGGAGTGGAACGAGGAGGAGCCGGATGTGCCCGATTCACACCACCACGCTTTCGCGGGCGATGAACCGGCAGCGGAATGGCAGCTTGGTGTCGGCGAGGCGCAGGGCCTCCTTGGCGAGCGAGACGGGGATGCCGCCGAGTTCGAAGAGTACCACCCCGGGCTTGATCTGCGCCACGTAGTACTCCACCGGACCCTTGCCGTGCCCCATCCGCGTTTCGGCGGGCTTCTTCGTGATGGGCTTGTGCGGGAATACGCGGATCCAGAGTTTGCCCTTGCGTTTCAGGTGGCGGGAAATGGCCACGCGGGCGGCCTCGATCTGCGCGCCCGTCATCGGGCCGCGGGTGAGGGATTGCAGGCCGAATTCGCCAAAGACGAGCGTGTTGCCGCGCTTGGCTTTGCCGGCGAGGCTGCCTTTCTGCATCTTGCGGTACTTGCTGCGGGCGGGAGCGAGGGCCATGGAAGGGATTTAGGATTCTAGAGTGGCGATTCTGGATTGGTGATCCCGGGCGGGCTGACCGCCGCAGATCGGAAATCACAGATCAGAAATGGAATCAGTTGGTCATGTCGGCGTCTTTTTTGCAGATCCAGCATTTGACGCCGATCTTGCCGTAGAGGGTGTGTGCCTCGGCGAATCCATAGTCGATGTTCTCCCGCAGGGTGTGGAGCGGGACGCGGCCCTTGCGCTGCCATTCCCGGCGGGCGATTTCGGCGCCGCCCAGGCGGCCGGAGCACTGGATCTTGATGCCCTCGGCCCCGAGAGTCATCGCCATCTCCACGGCCTTCTTCATGGCGCGGCGGAAGGCGATGCGGCGTTCCAGCTGGAGCGCGACATTGTCCGCGACCAACTGGGCCTCGATCTCGGGCTTCTTCACCTCCTGGATGTCGAGGAGAATCTCCTTGCCGGTGAGCTTGGCGAGTTCCTCCTTGATCTTCTCGATCTCCTGCCCCTTGCGCCCGATGACAATGCCCGGGCGCGCCGTGAAGATCTTGACACGGACCCGGTTGGAGGCGCGCTCGATGAAAATGCGCGGCACGGAGGCCTGCTTGAGCTTTTCCATGAGCTTGGTGCGGATGATCTGGTCCTCGTAAAGCAGACCGGGAAAGTCCTTCTTGTTCGCATACCAGCGGGACAGCCAGTTGCGATTGACGGCGAGGCGGAAACCGACGGGATGTGTCTTCTGACCCATGGGAGCGGAGGTTGGCGGAGGCGGAGGTTGGGCTGGACTCAGTTCTTCTTCGCCTCGTCGGAGAGGACGATGCGGATGTGGGACATCTTCTTGCGGCGCGGCATGGCGGACCCGCGCGGGCCGGCCTTGTAGCGGCGGAGGGCCGAGCCGTTTTCGATCAGGGCGCGGAAGACGGTGAGCTGGTCCGCGGTGAGATTTACCTTGGGATTGTTCTCCGCGTTGGCGATGGCACTCTTGAGCGTCTTGAGCACGAGGCGCGCGGACTTGCGCGGAATGAGCGTGAGCAGGTCGACCGCATCGGGGACCCGACGTCCCTGGATCTGGCGGGTGACCTCGCGCATCTTCTTTGGCGACATGCGCGTGTTGCGGGTGAGGGCTTGAACTTCCATGAGGGGATTGGCGTCGGGGCGGCGGATCGCGTTCAGATCTCCTTGCGGGTCATGCCACCGTGGGCCTTGAAGATGCGGGTCGGGGAAAACTCGCCCAGCTTGTGACCGACCATATTCTCGGTCACATACACGGCGACGAAGGCCTTTCCGTTGTGAACGTTGAACGTGTGGCCGACGAAGTCGGGCGTGATCGTCGAACGGCGTGACCAAGTCTGGATGGGTTTGCGCGAGCTGGCCTTGGCGGCCTTCTCGATCTTCGTCATCAGATGCGGATCGACGAAGTAACCTTTCTTGATTGAGCGAGCCATGGTAAGAAAAGAGGCAGAGGCTGGGCGACGGGCGCGGGGTTGGGCTTACTTCTTGCCCCGCGGCGGGCGGCCGTTGTGGCGGAGGAGGATGAGGCTGTTGGACGGCCGGGAGCGGCGGCGCGTCGGGAAGCCCTTCGCGAGCTGCCCCCACGGCGAGACGACCTGCTGGCGGCCGCCACCGCCCTTGGATTTGCCCTGGCCGCCCCCGTTGGGGTGGTCGACCGGATTCATCGCCATGCCGCGCACCCGCGGACGGCGGCCGAGCCAGCGGTTGCGGCCCGCCTTGCCCAGCGAGGCGTTGATATGATCCGCATTGCCGACCTCCCCAATGGTGGCGCGGCACTTCGCGTTGACCAAACGAATTTCGCCCGACGGCAGCTTGAGCTGGGCGTTGCCGCCCTCGACCGCGACAAGTTCCAAGCCGACGCCGGCCGAGCGGGCCAGCTGGGCGCCGCGGCCCGGAATGAGCTCGACGGCGTGCACGCGGGTGGCGGGCGGAATGGTCGCAAGCGGATAGGCGTCGCCGGCGCGATACTCATTGTTCTCGCACTTGGCGGCGCTGATGACGGTATCGCCAATCTTGAGCCCGTTCGGGGCCAGAATATAGTTCTTCGTGCCGTCGCTGTAGGCAATCAGCGCAATGAGCGCCGAGCGGTTGGGATCGTATTCGATCGCCTGCACCCGCGCGCGCAGGTCGAGCTTGGCGCGCTTGAAGTCGATGAGCCGGTAGAGCTGCTTGTGGCCGCCGCCGCGGCGCCGCGAGGTGAGCCGGCCGTAACAATTGCGGCCGCCGGTCTTGTGCTTGTGCTCGACCAACCCGCGCTCCGGGCGCTGGTCGGCGATTCCCTCGGGGCGATTCAGCTCGGTGAAGCGGAGCGCCGGAGTAATGGGACGGAAAACCTTGAGTGGCATGATAGCGGTCTCCTTGCGGCGGGTGGGCTCAAACGAGCTCGATCTTGTCGCCCTCCTTGAGCGTCACGATGGCCTTCTTGTAGTCTGAGGTGCGGCTCGGCTGGCCCTGGCGGCCGCGCCGGTTCTTGCCGCGAACATTTTGGATGTTCACGCGGGTGACGGTCACCTTGAACGTCTGCTCGACGGCCGCGCGCACCGTGTGTTTGGTGGCCGCCGGGGCCACCTCAAAGGTGTACTGGCTGAAGTTGGCGGAGAGCTTGTTGGATTTCTCCGTCAGGCGCATGTGCTTGAGCACTTGGTCGGCGTTTATCATCAGTTGCCTCCGGTGGCCTCGCTGGCGCGGGCGATGATCTTCTCGAGGGCCTTGGTCGACACGATGATCTTCCGGTACTGGCAGAGATCGAGGGTGTTGAGCTTGACGGCCTCCTGCACGGTGACGCGGCCGAGATTGCGCGCGACCCGGCGGATCTCGGCGGAAAAGGGATCATCGACGATGAGCATCTTCCCCTTGGGAACGATGCGGGCGAGGAGCTGATGCATGATCTTGGTTTTCAGCGGGCTCACCTCAAAGCGCTCAATCACCTCGAGGTCGCCCGCCGCAGCGCGATCGAACAGGGCGCGGCGGAATGCGAGCGCCTTCACCTTGCCATTGATCTTCTTGGAATAGTCGCGCGGCTTGGGACCGAACACGACGCCACCGCCGCTCCAGAGGGGGGAGCGGATGGATCCCGCGCGGGCGCGACCGGTGCCCTTCTGGCGCCACGGTTTCTTGCCGCCACCGCGGACTTCGCCGCGTTTCTTGGTGGAGTGCGTGCCGAGGCGGGCGTTGGCCTGGTGGGCCACCACAACCTCCTTGACGGCCTGCACGCCCTTGTCGCCCTCGAAGGCGGGAATGCTGAAATCGGCTTCACGGCTGCTGGCGCCGTCGGGACTATAGACTTTAAGCTTCATGGCGGCGGAATCTCTGGTCCGTTATTTCGCAGCCTTGGGCTGGCCTTTGATGGCGGTGCGGACAACGACGTCATCGCCGTTGGCGCCGGGAATCGCGCCCTTGACCAGCAGGAGGTTTTTCTCCGGGAGCACCTTGACGACGCGCAGGTTCTGCATGGTGCACCGCTCGGCGCCGAGGTGGCCGGGCATCGCCTGGTTCTTCCACGAGCGGCCGGGCGTCTGGCGCATGCCGATCGACCCGATGCGGCGGTGAAACATCGAGCCGTGGGCGGCTGGACCACCGGCTACCCGGAAGCGGCGCACGACGCCCTGGAAGCCCTTGCCCTTTGAGACGCCGATAACGTCGACCAGCTGGCCCTCCTTGAAGGCGGCAACTGTGACCACTTCTCCCGGCTTCACGGCGGGCGGTTCAGCCAGGCGCACCTCGCCCAAAACGCGGGGCGCCTCGGCGAGGCCGGCCTTCTTGGCGTGGTTGAGCTCGGCCTTGCTGGTATTCTTGATCTTCTTCCGGAGAAAGCCGAGTTGGACGGCGTTGTAACCGTCGCTCTCCGCAGTCTTGACCTGCACCACGGGGCAGGGACCGGCTTCGACCACGGTGACGGGGACCAGGACGTTTTCCGCGTCATAGACCTGCGTCATCCCGATCTTCTTGCCTAAGAGTGTAGCGATCATGGGCTAAGCGGTAGGTGGGAATTCCGTTTCGTGAGACCTACATTAGCAAGGGCCGGCGGCGCGCCGCCGGGTGGCTGCTAACTGTCTGTCAGGAGGTATTCGCTAGACGTTGATAGTGATGTCGACGCCCGAAGGCAGGTTGAGTTTCTTAAGTTCATCGACGGTCTGGGCCGTGGGCTCGATGATGTCGATGAGACGCTTGTGAGTTCGGGTCTCGAACTGCTCCATTGATTTCTTGTCCACGTGCGGGGAGCGGTTGACTGAAAGTTTTTCGATGCAGGTCGGCAGGGGAATGGGGCCGGAGACGCGGGCGCCGGAGCGCTTGGCCGTTTCGACGATTTCCGAGGCCGATTGGTCGATGACACGGTAGTCAAAACCCTGAAGCTTGATGCGGATGCGCTGGCCTTTCATGGCGGTACAAAGAACGGGGGTTTAGGTGCGGGCCGGAGCCTTGGAAGAAGTCTCCACGATCTTGGCGAGGAGTGACGCCGGCACCTGGTCAAAGTGCGACGGCTCCATTGAGTAGGAGGCGCGACCCTTGGAGAGCGAGCGGATGTCCGTCGCATAGCCAAACATCGTTTCAAGCGGGACCACGGCGTTGATGATGCAGGCGCCTTCCCGCTGCTCGATACCCTGGATGTGGCCGCGGCGGCGATTGATGTCACCCATGAGGTCGCCCTGAAACTCCTCGGGCACGGTGACCTCGACCTTCATGATCGGCTCAAGCAGAATGGGCTTGGCCTTGGCCATCGCGTGTTTGAAGGCGAAGATGCCAGCCATGCGGAAGGCGAGTTCCGAGGAATCGACCTCGTGAAATGAACCGTCGACGAGATGGGCTTTGAAATCGATGACGGGATAGCCAGCGACGACGCCGTTGTTGGCGGCCTCGAGAATGCCTTCGGTGACCGGCTTGATGTACTCCTTGGGAATGGCGCCGCCGACAATCTCGTTGATGACTTCGATCCCCTTCCCTTTCTGGTTTGGCTCCAGCTTAATGCAGGCATGGCCGTACTGGCCGCGGCCCCCCGACTGGCGGATGAACTTGCCCTCGCCATCAGCCGCTCCCGTGATGCTCTCCCGGTACGCGATCTGCGGCTTGCCGGCGTCGGCTTCGACCCTGAACTCACGGAACATGCGATCACGGATGATCTCGAGATGCAGCTCGCCCATGCCCGCGATGATGGTCTGCCCGGTGTCACGGTCCGTGTAGGTCCGAAAAGTGGGATCCTCGGCCGACAAGCGCTGGAGCGCGGTGCCCATCTTATCTTGGTCCGCCTTGGATTTCGGCTCGATCGACATGGAAATCACGGGCTCGGGGAACGTCGGGGGTTCCAGCCGGATGTCGGCTTTGTCATGGCACAGGGTATCGCCCGTGATGGCATCCTTGGCTCCCACCAAGGCGCAGATGTCGCCGGCGAAGGCAGCGTCGATCTCCTCCTTGTCCATCGCGCGCAT
>Ga0335079_10007281_pt1 | contig 12613 bp, 6 predicted proteins | sample Lox_Sample_33_FD_206719 | JGI IMG/M metagenome (GOLD analysis project Ga0335079, IMG submission 206719) | Soil microbial communities from Loxahatchee National Wildlife Refuge, Florida, United States - Lox_Sample_3.3 | ecosystem: Environmental > Terrestrial > Soil > Wetlands | place: USA: Florida... | reverse complement strand
ATCGCAACTACTACGCCGCTGACAATTATCCCGGCCCACTCGACTACGCCGGCGACACGAATCGTCTTTATCACAACAACTGCAACGGCACTTTTACCGACGTAACCGATAAGTCGGGCATTGGCGCCTACAAAGGCCGCACCATGGGGGTGACGGCCGCGGACTATGACGGCGACGGCTATCCGGACATATACGTCGCCAACGACAAAACCGAGAACTTCCTCTTCCACAACAAACGCGACGGTACGTTTGAAGAAGTTGCCGGCGATCTTGGAGTTGCCTACGGCCAGAATGGCGAAAGTACATCCTCGATGGGGCCGATCTTCGCCGACATCGACGGTGACGGTCGCCTCGATCTGCTCGTGACCGATTCCAAGTACAACCGCTTGATGCGCAACACCGGAGCGAATGGATTCGAAGATATCGGCCCCAGTTCCGGCATCTCACAGGCCACGGCGCAGTATGTGAGCTGGGGGAGTGGTGTCTACGATTTCGACAACGACGGCTGGCTCGACATCCTCATCTTCCACGGGGGACTGATTCACCTCATTCCGCAGGAGCAGTCGCTGTTTCGCGGAATCGGGAACGGGAAGTTCGTCGACGTCTCGCGTGAGGCCGGTCCAGTCCTGGATGTGAAGACCGTTTCCCGCGGGGCCTGCTTTGCTGACTATGACAACGACGGCAAAGTGGACGCATTTGTAGTGAATCTTGGCGCGCCCGCCACACTGCTCCACAACGTCACCCAGAATACGAATCACTGGCTCACAGTGAAGCTAAAGGGGAATTCTAAAGAAAAGAAGAGCAATCGCGACGGCATTGGAGCGCACATCGAGGTTCTCTCTGGTGGCCGCAAGCAAGTGGCGGAGCGCGTCGCCGGGTCAGGCTACCTCTCGCAAGACGACGGCCGCATTCACTTCGGCCTCGGTTCAGCCACCAAAGTCGACAAGCTCACGATTCGCTGGCCCAGCGGACAAGAGCAAGTTCTCGAGAATCTCACAATTGACCGAATCATGACAGTGGAGGAGCCGTAGTGACGGTGCAGAACAATCACGGGCCTTTCAGCGCGATCATGAAGATCGTGGGCTGCGTGGTTGTGTGCCTGCTCGCAATCGCTGCTCAACCCGCGCCGCAGCAATCCGCCAGGCTGCCGAAGGAGCGTTATCTTTCCCCGATCGAGATGTCTTTCTCGCCCGATGGCCGCGTGCTCTATGTCGTGTGCCAGGACAGTGACGAAGTCCGCGTCGTTGATCTGGGATCAGGCAAGGTCGTCACATCGATTCCAGTCGGACGCATCCCCCGCGGCCTCGCCCAGTCTCCGGATGGCAGTCGACTCTACGTCACCAATGCCTGGTCGGACTCTGTCTCGGTGATCGATACCACCAAGCGCGAAGTCGTCGAAACCCTCCCTACCGGATTCGAGCCCAGCGGCGTCGTTATCGATCGCCCCGGCACAACGCTATACGTTGCCAACCGTCTCAGCGACGACATCTCCGTAATCGATCTGAAGGCTGGCCAGGAGATCAAACGCCTCTTGGCCGGACACGGCGCCAGCTACCTCACCCTCTCGCCCGACGGAAAGCTGATCTACTGCACTCATATCTATCCCAATCAGGCTGCACAGCGCACACAGCCGACCTCCGAAATCACAGTCATCGATGCGTCCACTCAAACGGTGGTCGAGCGCAAACCGCTTCATAACGTAGCTGGAGTATTCCACGTTGCCGTCTCTCCAGACGGCAGACTCGGCGTCGCTGCGCAACTCCGGCCGAAGAACTTGATTCCGCTAGCGCACGTTGAACACGGATGGGCGTTCGGAGACTCGCTTACTCTCTTTGGCGCCGACATCGGAGGAACGGTTCAGATCCCCATCGATGAACTTGATCGCTACTACGCTCTGCCGTGGGGGATCGCAATCACGCCCGACAAGTCGAAGATTTTCCTCACAACCGCAGGATCCGAGAGTGTCACCGTGGTCGACCTCTCGCATTTGCTGAGGACAGTTCGTGAGCGCCGGCAGCCGTTCGTGAATGATCTATCCGCGTCGGCGGAATATGTGTCAGCGCGAATTCCCGTAGGCCACAATCCTCGCGGCGTCGCACTCTCGCCGGATGGCAAGTTCCTGTATGTCGCCAATCGTCTCGACGACAACATCAGCATCATCGACACCAAGGCCGAAAAAGTCGTCTCCACGCTCGACCTTGGCGGGCCCCGGAACATTGATGCCCTCCGCCGCGGGGAGCGCCTGTTCTACACCGCCGGTTTCGCGTTCCAGGGCCAGTTCGGTTGCTCCAACTGCCACATCGACGCCACGATCGACGGACTCCAGTGGGACCTCGAGCCCGACGGCTTCGGCAAGGATATCGTCGACAACCGTTCCCTCGAAAACCTTGCCGGTACCGAGCCCTTTAAGTGGAATGGCGGAAATCCAGACATGCCGACCGAATGCGGCCCGCGTACGGAAAAGTTTTTCTTCCGGTCTCAGAGCTTCAACCAACAACAACTGACCGATCTCGTGACGTTTGTCTATTCGCTTCCCTACCGCCCGAACCGTTACCGGCTCGCGAACGGAGAACTGACTCCGGAGCAGGAGCGGGGCAAGGACATCTTCGAGCGGGCGAAATCCAGGAACGGCGCTCCGATCCCGGAAGCGAATCAGTGCACGTATTGCCACAGCGGTCCCAAGTACACGAATCAGAGACAGCTCGATGTCGGCTCCGGCAAGTCAACCGATCGTTCGCCAGTGATCGATGTCCCGCAACTACCGAACGTGGTCTATTCCGCCCCTTACCTTCATGACGGCTCAGCGCGTTCACTGGAAGAAATCTGGACGATCTATAACCCAAAAGACACGCACGGCGTCACCAACGATCTGACCAAAGATGAATTGAACGATCTCATCGAGTACCTGAAAACACTATGACGACCACAATCAATCGTGTAGGGACAGCCGCCCCCGGCTGTCTGGTCGAGCGAAGCTCGACAGATCGCCGGCGTCATCCTGAGCGGAGCCGCTTTTCAGGCGGAGCGAAGGATCTCGCGTGCATCGGGTGCAAACTCGCCGTGGCGCTCGCGTGTCTGCTTTTGTCCATAGCGTCATCGGGCCAGGATCTCCCGATGTTCCGCTGGGAGAATTTCACTACCGCGAACGGCCTCCCCGACAACCACGTCTACAGCGTGCTGGTCGATGGTAACCGCATCTGGGCGGGAACCGACAATGGATTGGGCCTCTACGAGAACGGCACTTGGAAAGTCTTTCGTCCCGCCGACGGACTCGCGCATCAGGCCGTGCTCTCCCTCGCTCTCGACAAGCGTACGGGCGACATCTGGGCCGGGACGATGGGTGGTCTGAGCCGCGTCTCCGCCGGACGCATAGACACCTTCACGCAATTGAACTCCGGCCTGAGCAACGACATCGTGTACGGAGTCGGAGTGCAGGGTGATTACGTCTGGACTGCAACGGCCGCCGGCGCCAGCCGCCTCAACACGCGCACCGGTCAGTGGTCCCTGTTCAACAACCGGAATACGCCGATGTACGAGATCTGGACATACTCCGTCAGCCCCGCAGACGACAAGGTCTATTACGCCGTTTGGGGAGGCGGGGTTCTCGAGTACGACCAAAAAACCGAGCGCTGGAAGGACTACAACGATCCCGATGGTGAGACCGAGATGGTCCTGATGAAAGATCAGGGCCTGATTCACGAGATCACCACTTCCGTCAGCTATGTGGAGAAAATTCTCTGGGTTGCCACTTACTTCGGGGCCAGCCGTTACGACGGCCGCTATTGGCACAACTTCCTGACCAAAGACAGCGGCCTTCCCAGCAATTTTCTGAGCCAAGTCAAGGCCATCGACGCCAACCGAGCCTGGTTCTCAACCGACAAGGGACTGGCCTACTTCGATGGGATGAACTGGGCCATCTACCGCCCCGCGCTGGACACGCATAAACCGGAAATGTTCATTACCGATGCAGATGGGAATTCCAAAAAAGTGATTCCCGTGCGAACAGCGCCATCGCACAACTACATTCTTGCTGTCGATTTTCAGGGAGACGATATTTGGGTCGCCACCGCCCACGGCCTAAGCCACGGCATTCGCGAGAAAGGTTTGTCGTCAGTGGCAAAAGTTCTTAAGAAGTAGCGCCGGCGGCTGGCGCGAGGGCGACTCGCTCTCGCAGCCGGCTTAGGCACGAACGGTAGCAGTAATCAAGGAGCCATAGTTATGAATGTCCAGGAACTACTCGCAGAAGTAGCCACCGCCCCGGTTGTAAAGCGGGCAATCACCAATCACGCCACTCTGAACGAAGCCTACGACTACGGAAGCGCTTTCTCCCGTGGCATGAGGATCGATCTGAACGGCCTTACCATTCTCTTGATCTCCGGGACTGCCAGCATCGATGAGCGCGGCAACACAGTCCACGTTGGAGACTTCCGCGCACAGCAACGCCGCACCTACGAAAACATCACGAAGCTACTGTCGTCAGAAGGCGCTACTTGGCACGATGTGGTCCGCACGACGTGCTACTTGCGCGACATCGAGCGCGACTATCAAGCTTTCAATGAGGAACGAAACGCCTTCTTCAAGCAGCAAGGGCTCGACCCCCTTCCCGCGTCCACAGGCATTCAAGCCATTCTTTGCCGCCCTGATCTTCTTATCGAGATTGAGGCGATCGCGATGTTCCGGCGGGAATCGCCCGCGGAGTAATACTATGCGCCTCGCCGCCGTCGTAGCTGTTGCCATTACGTTGGCGTGTTCGTCTTCAGCTCAGACTCCGGTTTGTTCGTGCGGAAAAAATCCTCCCGGACCTCCGCCGAATCGATCGCTGAAGCCCTACACCGGGGCCCCTGAGGACCTGCGTCCGTTCTCGAAGTTCACGACTCCTTACTTCGAGTTCTATCGGGACCTGATCGAATACAACGGCGCCGCACGCGAGATTCCCGACCCTGACCTCAAGACGCTCGACGAGATCCGCATCGGCTTCCTCGCTCCGCTTAGCTATGACCCTGACCATGCGCTCGGCAACCGTATGCTGAACGGCGCGCAGATGGCGATCGACGAAACCAATGTCGCTGGCGGCTATGGCGGAAAGCCATTCCGGCTCATCGAGCACAACGACTATAACAACTGGCAGATCCAAATCCCTTCGACCGGTGGCGTCGCCAAAGAGTCCGAAATTTGGGGCGCCGCCTCCAACGATGCCGTGCGCATGATCTACGACGACAAGGTCTGGGCGATGTTCGGGTCCATCAATTCCGAGTCGACGCACATCGCACTTCGTCTCACGCTGAAAGCCGAGACACCTCTGGTCAATAGCGCCTCCACCGATCCCACGATTCCAGAAACGATCATTCCGTGGTACCACACCGTCCTCCAGGATGACCGCGTCCAGGGCTACACCCTCGCGCGTCACATCTATACCGAACTTGGCATCAAGCGCGTCGCACTGCTGCGTGTCAATGACCGGTATGGTCGGTTCGGAGTTTTGAAATTCAAAGATGCCTCGCGCCGCCTTGGACATCCCGTCGTCATCGAGCAGAAATTTATGCCTGGCGACACGGACTTCCGCCAGCAGCTGCAGGTCATCGCGGACTCGCGGGTTGACGCCATCGTGATCTGGGCCGACATCGCCCCCACGGCGGGAATCCTGCAACAGATGCACGAACTAGGTATGAAGCAGCGAGTCTTCGGCAGCCATCGCACTATCGGTGACGAACTCATCAAACTCGCTGGCCCTGCAGCGGAAGGGTTCGAGGCCGTCTATCCGTATGACCCGACTCGGATCGATCCTCAGTGGCGAGACTTCGTCGCACGCTACGAAGCCCGCTATCACGAAAAGCCGGATCATTTTGCCGCGCTCGCCTACGACCAAATGCGGATCCTGCTTGACGCCATCTGCCGTGCGGGTTTGAACAAGGGTCGCATCCGGGATGCGCTCACCGGACTCACCAGCTACAAGGGCGTGACCGGGGACATGATTTTCGATCCCAACTGCAAAAACATCGCTCCGCTCTTCCTCGGCCGCGTCCACGACGGGGAGATTGCCTATCGCCGCATCACGATGGAGAAGCCTTACGCTCAGGTTGGAGAGAATGGCGTTCAATATGTTGGGCCGCCCATGGCAGATCAGCCACCAGGCGAAATAAAGGTCGGAGTTTTTGGCCCGCACGCCGACGAGGCCGTCCGTTCGCTAGATATCGCCAAAGCTCTTGCGGCCTTGAGTGGAGGCCGCGAACACCTCACCCTGATTCCGATCCCTTCGGAAGCCGCGTGGGGCAAGGCTTCCACCGACCTTGTCCAAGCCGTCTACCAGGACCATGTGCTGGCTCTCATTGCGCTGGATCGCAACTCCAGCCACCTCGCCGAGCAGATCGGAGTTAAGGCATTCGTCCCGGTCGTGGCCGTCTCCTCCGACCGCGCGCTGACTTCCACCAACATCGCTTGGATTTTCCGGCTTCCAGAAGGAACGCCGCTGGTCGAGGCGGTGAAGTGTGTTTCCGACGCGGTGACTCAGGCTGGTCCGAACCGCTTGGCAATTCGGGATCGCCTCGCCTCCGGCAGGCCTTTCGCCGGTATTCGATTCGATTCAGTGGGTGAAGCGTATCGCTAGGCTCCCAGCCGCTCGATACCGGCGTGCAAGTTCTTGCAAATGTTCGCCAGTTCTTCGCTTCGGCGAACCATTGTTCCGTAGCAGAAAACGGCGTTCGTTAGGCGCGAAAATCGTATAAAATACTGGGGCCCAAAACGGCGGGCGCGCCATGGAGAACCCCGGATCACCGAAAAAACTGGCTGGCCGATACGAGGTGCGTGAAGTCCTCGGTCAAGGTGGGATGGGGCTCGTCTATCGCGCCTACGATACGGTGGTCCGCCGTGAAGTAGCCGTCAAAACTATCCTCGATCTTCCAGACGCGGCTTCTCTCCAATTGTTCTACAAAGAATGCGATGTGCTCGCTTCTATGAGCCATCCCAACATTGTCGAGATCTTCGACATTGGAGAATTTGAAGAAGAAGGGAAGAGGAAGCCGTACTTCGTGATGCCGCTCTTGCCCGGTACCACGCTAGACTACTTTATTCGCAAGGCAAGTCATCGCCTCACGATCGATCGCATCGTCGAGATCATTTCGCAGACCTGCCGTGGACTGCAGGCGGCACACGAGCGGGGCCTGGTGCATCGCGATCTCAAGCCGAGCAACATCTTCGTGATGGAAGACGACTCGGTCAAGATTATCGACTTCGGCGTTGCGCACATGACCGACGTTCACACGACGCGCGCGCAAAAGGGAACTCTGCTCTACATGTCGCCCGAGCAGATCCAGATGAAGCCCCTGTCCGCCGCTTCCGACATCTTCTCGCTGAGCGTAGTGTGCTATGAGGCTCTGACCGGCAAACATCCATTTCAGAGAACGAGAGTCGACGAAATCGCCGACGCGATTCTGAATCAGATCCCGCCGGCAGCCTCGGAATTGAATCCCGCAGTCTCGCCTGGGGTCAGCCGAGTGGTTCACAAAGGCATGGCCAAACAGGCGTGGCATCGCTTCACGACGGCGCGTGAATTCGGCGATACGCTCAGCAAAGCTTTGCGCGGCGAACCCATTGAATTCTTCGATCCTGAGCGGACGCGGCCCCGGCTCCAGCGCGCCACTAAAGCCCTCAGTGATGGCGATCTTCAATTCGCGGGCGAGATTCTCGGTGAACTCGAAGCCGAAGGCCATATGGACTCCGAGATCGGCGCCCTTCGCCGCCAACTCGACAATGCCGTTCGCCGCAAAACTCTCGCCCAGTTGCTCGACGCTGCGCGGGCTCGCTTTGAAGAAGAGGAAGATCCTCTGGCTCTGCAGAAACTGCAAGAGGCTTTGCAGATCGAACCCGATAATGCGCTTGCCCTGGCCCTGAAGAGCAAGATCGAGAACCGTAGAAGCGAACGTCAGATCGAAAACTGGTACAGGCTCGCGAAGCAGCACATCGAGAACCGTGCCTACCAGCAAGCTCGGGAGGCACTGCAGAGTGTCCTGCAACTTCTTCCGAAGGAGGCTCGAGCTCTGCAATTGTTGGCCGACGTCGACCGCCAGGAGCAGGAATACAACAAAGTCCGCCAGGAAAAAGACCAGCTCCACCGCGCCGCTGTCGATGCCTGGCAGAAAGGAGACGTCAGTGCGGCTCTCGCGAAGTTAGGTGTTGTCCTCGACCTCGACCGCAAGGCTCCTGATGCTGGGCATCGAGAGAGCGGGACCACCTACCAGACCTTCTACAACGAAGTGCGCTCCGAGCACGACGCGATGAACGCCGCTTACGCCGAGGCGCGCAAGCTGCTCGACGATCGCAACTTCGAGAAGGCGCTCTCGATTTGCCAGACCTATCTCGCGAAGTATCCAACAAACGCGCTGTTTCAGGCTCTCCGATATGACATCGAGGAACAGAAGCGGCAGGATCTTTCCGCACAGATCGCCCAAGTCGATCGCCAGGTGGACGCCGAGTCCGATCTCGACAAGCGTGTGAGTATTCTGCGCGAGGCCCTCGAACAACATCCGGGTGAGTCACACTTCGAACGAGCTCTACGCCTCGTGCAAGACAAGCGTGATCTGGTCAACTCCATCGTTGCTCGAGCGCACTTGCATGAGGAGCAAGGGTCTTTTGGAGATGCGCTGAACGACTGGGAAATCCTGCGCACAATCTACGGTCAGTATCCCGGGTTGAAATTCGAAATCGAGCGTCTGCAGAAACGTCGCGACCAGCAATCCCGCATCGCATCGAAGACCAAGCTGGTTGAACAGATTGATTCTCGTCTCCGCTCCGGTGATTATGACCGAGCTTTCGAACTATTAGAAAACAGCCGTCAAGAATTTCCTGGGGACGAAGAACTTCAGGAACTGGAAAAGCATGCCCGCCAAGGCGCTGGACGTAAGACGGAAGCTCAGCGGCTGATGGCCGAAGGTCAGGAGCTCTGTTCGCAGCACAAAACCACCGAAGGCACTCAGCTTCTGCGAAAAGCCTACGAACTGAATGAAAGCGACACATTGACGAAGGCCGTGTTGGCCAACGCGCTGGTCGAGCAGGCGCAGACATTAGTTGAGAGCGATTGGCGGAGCGCCGAAAAACTCGCAAAGGAAGCTAGCGATCTCAACCCGTCCCACCCGATGGCTAAGACGCTTCGGAGTCTGATCTCCGACCAGAAGCGCGAAAGCATCGTCGGCGAATGCGTGTCGCAGATCCGCAAACTGCAAACTTCGGGTGACCTGGACGCTGCTTTGGCACGAGCCGATGAGGGATTGTCGTCTTATCCACGGGAAATGCGCCTGGTTCAGATCAAGGACGCGGTGCAGCGCGACATTGAAACTCAAAAGCGTCAGTCCCGACGCCGCGATCTCGAGGAGTTGCGCCGTCTCGATAGCGAAGCCGATTCCACCACCGACGCCAATGCCAGAAGGACTCTCGGCGCGAAGGCTCGCGAACTCGCGGGAAAGTATCTGGAAGATGAAGAAGTCCTCTCCAATGCGAACGGTCTTCTTCAGAAACTGAACCTCCCAGGAATCGCTGGGAAGATCAGCGGTGCAGATGAAGTCTTCTCCGCCACTCTGTCATTCGCCGTGCCGCCTACTATCGATACTCCGCCACCAAAACCGATGGTTCGCCCTGCGCCCGCGGCACCGCTTCAGGCGCCCAGGGTTCCTGCGGCTCCTAAAGCGAAGCGCGCTCCGTCTGCGACCTATCTGTCATTGCAGAAGAAAGTGCGAACGGTCTTCGCGGAGCTTCAGGTTGCGTTGACGCAGCTGACCAAGAAGGCTGATCCCAAGATTTTATTGGTGGCCGGTTCTGCGCTGCTTGTCATTCTCATTGTTGCACTGCTTGTCTTGTCCCATCACAAGCAACCGGCGCCGGTCGTCGCCGTCAAACCTCAACCTGTGCAGCCACAGCCCGTTCCACTCCCCGTTCCAGAGTCGCCGTTGCCCGGCATGAAGGTATCTTCCGACAGCGCGACGGGCAAAATCACGCTCGACGATCAGCCCTCTGCTGATCTGCAAGACGCGCAGTGGACAATCGACAAGCTTCCCGCCGGCGACCATATTTTCAAATTCGAAAGCCGCTCCGGCACATTCCAAGTCGGCCTCACATCGAGCCCCGGATCTCTTCCCGCAGTCAAAACTCCGATCGCCGCCAAGGGTGTCCTGGCGATTTTCGTCAGCAGTATGGGAGACCATCTCCACGTATATGCCAGCGACTCCATCAAGTTGAGTCTCGATAGTCAGCCGAGGATCGATGTTCCCGCAGATGGTGTTGATCTGTCTGTCGGAGCGGGCTCCCACGAGTTGACTGTCAGCCGCGGTAAGGACGAGTACAAGCTCAGCGTCGAAGTCTCGGAGTCGCCCCTGCTCACTGCTTTTGTGGAGTCAGGCCAGAACGTTGGCACTCTACTCGTCTACACCTTTGAAGACAAAGTGAATGTCTTTCTGAATGGAAAGGTTCTTCCGGAGCAGACAAAGGCTGGCCGCCTGCGAATCGCCAACCTCGAACCGAAAGACTATGTCGTGCGCGTTGCCAAGCCCGGTTTTCAGGACGCGGCGGAGCAGCGCATCCACATCGTCAAGGGACAGCAAGGCCGGTTAGATTTCAATTTAGTGGCTGTACCGCATTTGGCTCAGATCGTCATCCAGGGCGGTCCGCCCGGGGCCACCATTCTCATCGACCAGGTGAGTGTCGGTACGGTGCAAACGGACGGTAAGCTGAACTATTCCTCGGTCTCGCCCGGCGATCACACAATTGAAATTCGCAAGGAACACTTCAAAGCGAAAGAAATGAAGAGACACTTCGTCGCTGGAACGCCGGTCATCCTCGGTGGAGCAGACCTTGCCCTTGAGACCGCCCCGGCTGAACTCAAGATCATTTATTCCCCGGCCGAGGCACAAGTCAGTATTTCAAAGCAGGGTGAGCAGCCGATTAAGGTCACGAGCGGGACTCCGATGACCCTTCCCGTTGGTGTGCACACTCTTACGGTGCGGATGCCCGATGGCTTCGTACGCACCGCGCCCATAGAAGTGACCGCTGGTCAATCTCGTACACTCGATCTCTCGTTCGCACCGAGCGGAATGTCCAAATGGGACGACCCTTCCGCATGGAAACAGGAAAAGGGTATTTACGTCCGGAAAGGCGGAGAATACATCCTCTACGGCATTACGCCGACGTCCGGCACGTTCGTATTTTCCGCCCAGCTCAATAAAGGTCACCGCATGCAATGGATGGTGAACTATACCAGCCCGACAAGCTACGACCTTTTCCAGATCGATGACGGTAATTTCTATCGCACCAACATCCGAAATGGCCAGAAAGTAAGTGAGGCCAAGATTCCGCACAAGAGCGACAAAAAAAGTTTCCGCACCATACAAATTCGCGTCACGCCCACCGAGATTGTTCACCAGATTAAAGAAGGCGAGAACTGGGTCGTGCTCGACCGGTGGACGCAGCCTGGCACCAATCTCGCGGTTGGCCGATTCGGATTCTACTTGCCCGGCGGTGACCAGATTTCACTCTCCAGTTTCGGTCACTACCTCGATCTGAATCTCCACTAGCAGTTTGGGCATCACTAGAGGCGATTCCAGTCTTCAAAGACTCGAGGAGCCTGATGGAGCACAATCTCGACAATACAGTCGCACTTCTTTCACGCACGCCCGCCGCTCTCAACTCCCTATTACGTAATCTGCCGGATGCCTGGACACGGTTAAACGAAGGAGAAAAAACCTGGAGCGCATTCGACATCGTTGGCCACCTGATTCACGGAGAAGTCACCGATTGGATTCCGCGCACCCGGATGATCCTCAAATTCGGCGATTCGAAGCCGTTTGAGCCTTTCGACCGTTGGGCGCAGGATCGAGCAAGCCAGGGAAAATCGCTCGATCAGTTGCTCGACGAATTCTCCAGACTTCGTTCTGAAAATCTCGATGCGCTAAGTTCCTTGAATCTGCAGCCTGCAGACCTCCAACGCCGCGGGAGACATCCCGCCCTTGGAATCGTTACACTGTCAGAGTTGTTGGCAACCTGGGCCGCTCATGACCTGTCGCACCTGCACCAGCTATCGCGCGTCATGGCCTATCAATACCGCAATGCCGTTGGTCCGTGGAGCGCCTATCTCGGAGTCATGCATTGCGAGGGGCACAGTTCCGAACGCCAATCGAACCCGGAGAAAGAAAGTTGACGACTGACACGCAGCTTCAAAGAGTGCGAGTAATCGACTCGCACACGGGGGGAGAGCCCACTCGCCTCGTTGTATCCGGCGGCCCGGATCTCGGAAACGGCTCGCTAGCCGAGAGATTGGAGCGGTTCCGAAGTCAACACGATACTTTCCGCTCCGCCGTCGTAAACGAACCTCGCGGATCCGACGTAATCGTCGGCGCGTTGTTGTGTGAGCCGACGGATGCGACGTGTGCTGCCGGTGTGATCTTCTTTAACAATGTTGGTTACCTCGGCATGTGCGGCCATGGAACGATCGGCCTGGTCGCGACACTTTCTTACCTGAAGAAAATCGCTCTCGGAGAACATCGCATTGAAACACCTGTCGGGACCGTCAGCGCAGTCCTGCACGCGGACGGAACAGTCACCGTGAATAACGTTGCGAGCTACCGACGAGCAG
>Ga0335079_10007280_pt1 | contig 12613 bp, 13 predicted proteins | sample Lox_Sample_33_FD_206719 | JGI IMG/M metagenome (GOLD analysis project Ga0335079, IMG submission 206719) | Soil microbial communities from Loxahatchee National Wildlife Refuge, Florida, United States - Lox_Sample_3.3 | ecosystem: Environmental > Terrestrial > Soil > Wetlands | place: USA... | reverse complement strand
CTGTGCCGTTGAATTAGAATATTGGGTGTTCAAGGCCCTGGTTTTATGATATCGCTCCAATCTGTCGCTCAGTTCATTGCCACTCTTTGTTGCGCACTTTTTTCGGGCGCGGCAGTGTACATCAACTTCGTCGAGCATCCAGCCCGGATGGAATGCGGCGCTGAACTCGCAGCAGCCGTGTTTCCCGTCAGCTATCGACAGGCGGCGATCATGCAGGCTTCGCTCGCGGCTTTGGGTTTGATCGCCTCGGTCACAGCCTAGTTTGCCGGGTCAAGCATCTGGTGGCTCATCGGCGGCCTGTTGCTCAGTTCAGTTATACCCTTCACGCTGATCGTGATCATGCCCACAAACAAGAAACTCCTTGCCCCTGGGCTGGAAAAAAATTCTCAGGTCACGCGCCATCTCTTGTCGCATTGGGGCAAATTACATACGGTGCGGAATATTCTGAGCATACTGGCTTTGATTATTTTTCTGGTCATGACCTAACCAAGCGCGAAGAAACAAAATGAATCACGATCGAATTATGTTTTGAAGCGATGGAATTTTCACTTCCAATATTTAGCTTTCTACAGCAAAAATGCGACAATGCTTTTTCGTGCGGTAATTGGCGGGGAATAAAGAATGCGCGACTTGAGCGGGGGCGCAACCAGTAAAAGCGCCGCCCAGGAAAGAACGGACGACGTCAGGGTTTTTCACCGCGAGCTAGAAAGGCTGGAACACGAGGGCGTTTTCAAGTTTGACGATGAAACCAAAAACAGAATCAGAAAATACCACGATGAGCTTGTTTCAAAGTTTGTCGGATCCTATGACGTTGACCAGGATGTAAAATCCAGACAGCTTTCGCTGGGCATGCGTGCAGCCTCCTTGTTCGGGGCGCTCGCGCTTGCGGCAAGCGTGTTTTTCCTTTTCCGTCAATTTTGGGGTGATTTTGGGGAAAAAACGCAGACCGCGATCCTGGTCGTAGCCTCGCTTCTGACTTTCGCCCTGACAATGATGGTTAGTCGCCGCGATTCCAGCGGGTACTTCACTAAACTCGCAGCGATGGTGGCCTTTGCCTGTTTTGTGCTCAATATTTCTATGCTGGGGATAATTTTCAACGTTACTCCATCCGACCGTGCTTTTCTCGTTTGGGCGGGCTACGGATTCTTGCTGGCCTATGCTTTTGAATTAAGACTGCTGCTCATTGCCGGCATCCTTTGCATTACGGCATACATTGCCGCGCGCGCGGGGACATGGGCCGGTTTTTACTGGTTGGATTTCGGTGAGCGGCCGGAGGATTTTTTTCCGGCGGCGGTGCTCCTTTTCATCACGCCACTGATAATCAAACACGAACATTTCGACAAGTTTGCCGGCGTATACCGAATTTTTGGCCTGCTTACAACCTTGCTGCCCACGCTGGTCCTGGCAAACTGGCCGGAGGGAAGCTACCTGGATTGGGGTCGTGAATTAATCAAGAATAGCTATCAGGTGCTCGGATTTCTCTCGAGTGCAGCGGCCGTTTGGCTTGGCATACGCAAGCACTGGCCGGAGGTGGTTAACACCGGCGCGACGTTCTTCGTGATATTCCTGTACAGCAAATTTTACGACTGGTGGTGGGATATCATGCCGAAGTACTTGTTCTTTCTCGTCGTGGGCTTGACTGCCGTATTGTTCCTGGCGATTATGAAGCGCCTTCGGTCAATGGAAAGAAATCTAGGACCGGAGGGCACGAAATGAAGAAGCCGGGCTTTAAATTTATTTTGATCTCCGGCGTACTTGTGATTCTAGTCGCAAACGGCTTTGTGCTGGCTTCGGTAACCTACAACCGCAGCAGCATAGAGAGCGAACTTAAGCTCACTGACCGCGAGCTGACCAAAACGTATACGGATAAAGAAGGCAGTGGGATGGAGCTTAACCTAAATTGGCGCATACCTCAGGAGAACCCTTGGTGGCTAGGAAAGAGCTACTGCAGGAACATTACTGGATTCGTCGGATATATTCCTAGCGGGTCCCCGAAATGGCTGGACAAAGCGAAGCTTGCCCAGCTGGGATTTGACGTCAGCATGCCCGTAAGCGATACGGATGCATTCAGCCATTACCGGAACATGCGAGAAAAAGAAGTATTTATCGTACTCGAGCTTGACGGTACGGCGTACCAGACCGCGATTAAGCAAATGAAAGACGCGATAGATCCTTCTTGCTGGCCCGACCAAAAAACGTACGATTGCGAACTGTGTCCGGATGTGAGGAAAAACATGATCTGGCAGGAGGAAAACATATCGAACCGTTTGTATGCGGTGGATGCTGGACTCGATGATGCAACGCTTCGCGCGCGCTACCCCGACCGATCGAAATACGCAATCATTCGCGGACAGATAAGGCCCGAACTAAACCAAGTTAATGGCGGGCCGACTCTGATGGGCTATCTCGTAACGCTTGGAACCACCATAAATGTTCCGTATAGATTCATCGGCGAATTAAAGGATATGAACCCGCGGAATCCGTATACGAAACCGGGTGAACAGCCTAAGCATTATGAGGTGGCTGTGGCTTTCGGCCGGGATCATGAGCCCTGGATTGTTTCGGCGACGAAGGTAACGGAATAACTCGGTCGTCAGTCTAGCCCGAAATTCGGGCCGTAATCGCAGAATTAAATTTGCGCAGTAACTGGGGGTCGGGGCTGTATCATTCTTGACGTAATCGAAATTTCACTCTCGGCTTCTCGCTTTCCGCAGAAGAATCCGACCTGAATTCCTAGAATCCCTTCTAAGCTGACTAGCCCAGGGCGTCAGGTTTTTTGGGAGGAATTCCGCCGGGAGCGGGTCGCTCGATTTGGCCGTTGACATGATAATTGATCGGGAGCAAAGTTAAATGCATCAAGTCCCGGCTCATTTCCCCAAGGAGAACCACCATGGCAGTGCATGTGAGTGAAACCCGTATTGTTAGAGGCGCTTGCCCCCAGGACTGTCCCGATACCTGCGCTTTTTTATACCATGTCGAGGACGGCAAATTGGTGGAGGTAACGGGCGACCCGGATCACCCGATGACCCGCGGCGGTCTTTGCGTGAAGCTCAAGGACTATGCCGAGCACCACTACAATCCCGACCGCCTGCTGTATGCGATGAAGCGCGTCGGTCCCAAAGGAGGCGGGCAGTTCAAGCGGATCTCCTACGATGAGGCGCTCGCCGAGATCAAGAAGCGCTGGACCGAGATCATCGCCAAATACGGCTCCCAGGCGATCATAAATCACTGTTACCTGGGAAATCAGGGAACCCTGAACGGGCTGACCAGCGGCGACGCCTTCTTCAACCGGCTTGGCGCCACCATCGGCGAAAAGTGCTACTGCGAGTCGGGCTCCTCCACCGCCTGGATCATGACCGTGGGCCCGACGGGCGGGCTCGACGTGGAAAGCCTTGCTTATTCCAAGTACATCATCGTATGGGCGATGAACATGCTGACCACCAACTTGCATGCGTGGCCCTTTATCCTCAAGGCGAAGAAGAATGGCGCGAAGATCGTGGTCATCGATCCGATCCGCACGCGGACGGCGAAACAGGGCGATTGGCACATTGCGATTCGGCCTGGAACGGATGGAGCGCTGGCGCTGGGCATGATGAACGTGATCATTGGCGAGGACCTGGTGGATCACGACTACGTGAAGAAATACACGATCGGTTACGAGGACTTAAAAGTCCGCGCCGCCAAATATACCCCGGAGAAGGTGGCAGCGATTACCGGCGTGCCAGCCGAGGATATTCGCAAGCTGGCACGCGAATATGCCACCAGCCAGCCTTCGGCGATTCGCGAAGGCGTGGCCCTCGAGCGCTGTCCGGGCGGCGGTGACGCGGTCCGCCTGGTCACCTCCTTGCCGGCACTGGTGGGTGCCTGGCGCCATGTCGGTGGCGGCGCGGTCGAGATGCCGATTTGGGAGTTCCCGTTCAATTTCGACTTCATCCAGCGGCCCGACTGGATCAAACCCGGCACGCGCGTCGTCAACGAGCTTGACCTCGGAGCAGCACTCACGGGTGAGAAGAAACTCGATCCACCTCTCATGTCCGTGTTTATACACAACTCCAATCCTGTGTCTCAGCAACAAAACGCAAATAAGCTGATCAAGGGTCTACAGCGCGAGGATCTGTTTACGGTGGTAAGCGAATTGTTCATTACGGACACTGCGCGTTACGCCGATATCCTCCTCCCGGCAACGTTGCAGGCCGAGCAGTATGACCTCCAGGTCACCTGGGGTCATCTCTACATGATGCTCAACCAACCGGCGATCCCGGCTCCCGGGGAATGCGTGTCTAACATTGAGATGTTCCGTCGTCTTGCAAAGACCATGGGCTTCAATGATGACTACTGGAAATTGACCGATGACGAGTTGCTGATGAAGATGTACGACTGGAATTCGCCCGCCTTGAAAGGAATCACTCTGGAGAAGCTCAAGGAAGTGGGGTGGATGCGCCTCAATGTCGGCGCGCCCGACAAGCGCGCACCTCACGCCCAAGGCAACTTCAAGACCCCATCCGGAAAATGCGAGTTCAAAGCCAGCGCAGCCGAAAACGGCAACTTTATCGTCCCTGTCTGGCGCAATGGCTACAATGAGATGCAACCCGGTGATCCAGTTAACGCCGTTCCGGACTATATTCCGCCAACCGAGGCATCCGGTGCGGATGAGAAACTCGCCAAGCGCTACCCGATCAGCCTGATTTCTCCCAAGCCGCATGCGTTTCTGAATTCGCAATATGCAAATGAGACGGTTCAGCAGAAACGTCAAGGCGAGCAGACCGTTGTTATTCACCCGAAGGATGCGGCATCTCGCAACATCAAGAATGGTGACTACGTGCGCGTATTCAACGATCGCGGCTCGTTTGAAGGTAAGGCGGAATTGAGCAACGATGTTTTTGAAGGATTGGCAGTATCCAATTTGGGCTATTGGCCGGGGTTGAGCCGCAACGGCTCGGCAGTGAATTCAACGACTTCGTCGGCGCACTGTAATTTAGGCGGAGCGGGTTGTCAGTCAGATAACCGGGTTGAAATCGCGCGGGCTTGAAGCGGTGAAATGAACAATCCGCCGCCGGCACCGCACACCGCCTAGGAGGCGGACATGGCGTAGAGTTGGTCGAGATCGGCGGTAATGTCCGCTGCGGAATCGCGCGGCAGCATGAGAAGCCGGCTGCGTCCCGTGCCGTCGAACACGAAGACTGCGGTGCTGTGGGTAACGTCGTAGTTGCCGTCTTTATCCGGTTTACCGAATGAGTAGGTGACCCGGTAGCGCTTGGTGAGCGCTTCAAGTTCGTCCGGCGTTCCCCGCAGACCCACGAACCATGAACCGAATGACTGTACGTACTCGTGCATGCGTTCGACGGTGTCGCGCTTCGGATCCACGGTTACGAACAGCACCACGGTGGCGGCGCCGTGATTCCTGGTGGCGTCGAGCGCTTGGCCGAGCTTGGCGAGCGTCGTCGGGCAAACGTCCGGACAGTTGGTGTAGCCGAAATACAGCAGCACCGTCTTGCCCCGGTAGGTCCGCGCGTTAACCGCTTGTCCGGCATCGTCGGTCATGTTGAATTCGAGTGTCGGCATCAGGCCGTCGATATTATCGGTGCGCCAATGCGTCTTTTCGGCACAGGCGACGAGTGCAATGCAGGCGGTGAGCGCGCTAATCAGGATTATTGGGTTTCGCTGCATGTCGTGTGCCTAGACCGGCAAGGACGCCGAGGTTTGAGCATCGGCGCTCGGTCCCTCATCCGAGCGCATCCAGCGCGCAAGCAATATCAGAACCGCGATTACGTGCATCATTGCGGCAGGTATCCAGGTGATCAGCCCGCCGAAGTTCTGGTCCATGAGCGGACTTAGCGGCCAGGCGCGGCCGCAAACGCTGTACACGTCGTACAGCTCCCGGGTGGAAAGGCCGATGTGCGCTCCCAGATAAATTTGCGGCACCATTGAGAGGAGCAGCAGGAATATGCGCGGGCCGAACCCGATCAGCGCGCCTTCGCGCCGCGTGCGCGGATCGAGCATCAACGTCCAGAATAGCAGCCCATCGAGCAGCATGCTCCAGTTCATCGCGAGGTAAATCGGCGCGCTCAGCATGGCGTTGAAATGGATCGAGGGCGTGAGCCAGAGATAAATTAACCCGACGAACAGCACCGGGGCCACCAGCCAGTTCTGCAGCAGGCGGTAGACGAAACGCGTCAGCGAATTGTTGCACAACGGCCGGAACACGCGGCCGGCCATTCCGAAAGGCAAGCCGCGGGCAAGCACCGGCAGCGGTTGCGCGAACACCACGAGGAAGGGACCGATATGATGCAGGACTAGGTGCTGGATGCGATGCATGAAAAACATATGCTGAGAAAAATAGTCCCAGCGCGTTTGCATCACGAAATAAATCGCCGCCCAGCCACCGATGAACGCGAGCCTGCGGCCAAGTCCGGGCCGCTCTTTCAGCGGCTGGTCCATCAGCCCGCGCGCGTAAAGCAAGACAACTCCCGCGCACAGGACGAGCGCCGAGGGAGAGAACTCCCAAGGTAGAAGAAAGCTAACAGCCGCCTTCAGGTCGTCCATCATCTGCGCAAGCGAACGACCACCAAGCAGTCCGTATCATCTCGCGGTCGGGCCGCGCACCTCGAACTGCGCGGTGACCTTCTGCCCATCGGAGAAATTGAGCGTCACCGGTACTGTCGATCCCACTGCGATCCGATGCTTCGGGTTCATCAGCATCAAATGGTAGCCGCCCGGGTGAAACGCGACCTTGCCGCCGGGCGGCAATTCGATCTTGTCTACGTCGATCATTTTTGCCACTCCGCCCTGTTCCACCGTTTTGTGCATCATAACCATGCCGTAATCTGGCGAACTCGCGCCTACCAGTGCCGTCGCCTGCGGGCCGGGGTTGCGCAAAGCGAAATAGCCGCCCGCGGGTGCGCCCGCGGGCAGTTGCCGGATCCAGGCGCCTGAGACTTCGACGTCCCCGGCCCACGCGATCGCGGCGAACAGCAGGGATATGATCATAAGCAAGAAACGCGTCATGTCGGCTCCTCCTTACGACGACGGAGTAAATAATTAGTATCTCGAATAAGAACATAAGTTCCGCTCCCCGTCCAGCGCGCTCCGAAGGTTTCCATTGCCGTGAATCTCGCAATACATCTCGAGGCCGTTGACGGGAACGTAGCCCGAGCTCACGAACGTCTTATAAGGCCGGGCATTCGCGTGTTCTCGCGACAGTTATCATGCGGCTACTCCTTTGGCGACGAGTGTCGCACAGCCCGATTCTTTTCCGGCCCAAATATCGAGCGCCTTGCCGGTTTCCAGGAAGGATTTCATGCTGGAGAGCACGAGCGGCCATCCCGCGGCGACCCGGCTTGCCATATTTGAATCTTTCGTGAAGTTACCATGTATGACAATGAGGCGTACCATATTCCCGACAGGCTCGATTTCGAAAGTGACCTGGGAAACGTCTGCCGCATCGTCGGGACTGGCCCAGGTCAACACCAGACGTTTGGCCGGTACGCTTTCCAACACTTCTCCAGCAATTACGACTGTGCGACTGTCATCTATGGTGAAAGATTGCCATTTGGAGCCTTTCTTCCAGTCGGAAACATTGTCTTTGCCCCAGTATTGGCGAGTAAACTCGGGGTTGGTAATAACGGCCCACAGTTTTTCCGGTGTGGTCTTGATATAAGTGGTGTAGATAAATTCAGGCTTAGTCATGATCGTGCTCCTTTAAGGCTTGTTTAAGGTTATACAGCGCTTGAACCCTTGGTTGTTCAAACTTGCCGATCCAACGCATGTAAATCTCGTTGATCGGCACTGGATTGAGGTAATGCAACTTTTCGCGCCCCCGTTTCACCGTGACGACGAGATTCGCCGCCTCCAGCAAAACAAGATGCTTGGTTACCGCCTGACGACTCATCTCGTGCTCATTGCAAAGCTCGCCTAGCGTCAGCCCGTTCTTCCTGCGCAGCCGGTCGAGCAACTGCCTGCGGCTGGGATCGGCGAGGGCCTTGAACACTTTGTCTTCGTCCATAACCACGTGGCAATTATATGCAACCATTGGGTTGCATGTCAAGCTGGTGCGTTTCCAGCGCCTGTTGGGGACTTAGGGGCGGTCGCCACGGTTGCGGAAAATATTTTGACTTTGCGGTACACTTTGGTTTTACAAAAACGATATCCGCGCAGAACCATGCTGCGGATTCAGGCGGTCCGCTGGGGTTATTTGATCTTGAGCTTGATCACGATCGCTGCGACGGTGATGGGGAGCCATGGCGCATAGTGATCAATTGAAACAGTAGGCTCTGGAAAAAATGCAATTCGGCCCATGGGTTACCTGGACTACGGCATGCGGTGCGGAGACGCGCCGAGACCTTGGGGCATGTTCCTGATTACCCTCACCGCTTAGCGGGTTGAGGTATTCGCGTCCGCAACGTTTGCGGCAAAACGAAAGGCTGGTAACCAACTTCCATTGTTTAAACTTCGGTACTCAACTCTTGTGAACAAGTAAATGCAAACGGCAATCACTGCTTTTGTTGTTGCTGTTTTCTCATATGTAGTCGGCTCCGCGGTAGCCGGCTATTACCTTACTTATTGGCGAACCGGTCGCGACGTTCGTGATATGGGTAGTGGCAGCGCGGGCGCACGTAATGCTGCTCGAGTTCTCGGTCCAAGGTATGGTGTTCTGGTATTTAGCTTGGATTTTGCAAAAGGGCTGATCGTTGCTCTGACAATAACGGCAATGCCCGGAAATGAACTGTACACCGGTGTTGCTGCGACAGCTGTGGTAATGGGTCACGTGTGGCCGGCACAATTAAGGTTTGATGGTGGTAGGGGGGTGGCGCCCGCCGCCGGGGCACTCATGGTTTGGCAGCCTGCCGTTTTAGCCGTTGTCGCTTTGGCTTATTTAGTGTCTCGAATTTTGATTCAAAAAATTGAAAAAAGCGCTTTAATCGCGTTTGGAAGCGGAATCTTGCTTAGCCCCATGCTGGTAAATTCGGCCCGAGCGACCGCATTTTGCGTTGCCATCCTTGCAATTCTTAGTTGGACTCATCGCCATGGGCTTTTTCAGGGTGACGGACGATCTGGCCAAGGAGGAACTTGATGAAGAACAAAACTGCACATCTGGAGTTTGGGTCGGCTAAAGCACCCGACGAATTTGATCAGATTTATCGATTAAATCACCAAACTTTCACGGGCGAGATTCCGCAGCATCCTCCGAAAGATGACGGAAGATTGATTGATAGATTTCACTCCGAAAACGAGTATGTTATTTGCAAGGACGGCCCAAATGTTGTGGGCATGATCGCCGTACGCGCAGTCAGGCCATTTTCTCTTGACGAGAAACTTCCCGATCTTGACCGGTACATCCCGCCAAACCGATCCGTATGCGAGCTACGACTTTTGGCGGTGCAAAAGGGATATAGACACAAGCATGTTTTACCCGGCCTTTTTCGTGAACTTCTAAATGTATGCAGAAAACGTAACCTGGATTACGCCTTGATTTCAGGGAGTACCAGACAAATCAGGCTATACCTCCACCTAGGGTTTGTACCCTTTGGACCGCTCATCGGGAAACCAGGCGCATTTTTTCAGCCCATGGGGATAGCAATAGAAGGGCTAAAGGTAGCTTGGCTCGAGTCGCAAGACGAAGCACCAATTGCCGATACTGACAACTCGTATAAATGCATGCTACCAAGTCTGGCGCAAGTGCATCCTGATGTAATTAGGGCAGCCGCCACGTCACTCCAGCCGCATCGTTCACCCGAGGTTGTAGCGGTGCTCGAAAACTGCCGCGAGCGCCTGATTAAAATTGCGCGAGCCGAAGTTGTGCAAGTAATGCTTGGCAGCGGCACGTTGGCGAATGATGCTATTGCTCAGCAATTGCGCTTTATTGAGGGTCAGGGCGTCGTACTTTCCAACGGAGAGTTCGGTGACCGTTTAATTGATCATGCGAAACGTGCAAATTTGAAATTCAGCGCTTACAAAATAAAATGGGGGGAGACGTTCGACTTTGAATCTGTTGCGCGTCAAGTTTCGGGCAACAAAAAATTGCATTGGATCTGGATGGTGCACTGTGAAACTTCAACTGGAATTCTCAACGACTTGACCAAATTTAGCCGGTTAGCCAAGAAATTAGGAGCTAACCCAATACTGGATTGCGTGAGTTCATTTTGCAATGTCGAGGTAGATCTGCGCGACGTTACATTTGCTTCAGCAGTTAGTGGCAAAGGATTGGCGGCATTGCCTGGACTGGCTTTTGTATTTCACAAGGAAGGAGTCTTGCATAGCGGGGGCGCGATTCCCAGATATCTGGATCTTGCTTTGTATGCAGCGAACGAGAGCATCCCATTTACGCATTCTTCCACCCTTATTCAAGCCTTAGCTACGGCACTTGATCATTTCAACGAGAAAAATCTTGAACGGCAAATTGTATTGTCCTCTACTATTCGCAAGGCTCTCATCAGTGAGGGATTCAAAGTGATAGGTGACGGAGCGGATTCGGCGCCATTCGTTGTTACGATCGCATTGCCCCCCGAGCTTGATAGCGTGGAAATCGGGCAAAAAATGAGCAACAAGTATTTTAGGATAGGATATCTGAGCCGTTACCTTCGCGAGCGCAACTGGATTCAGCTTGCATGGATGGGAGAAATCGGAATAGGAGATGCCTTATCTGCGGTAACCTCTCTTCAGACCTTATGCGCGTTAAAGCGAGACCCGGCTGGTCAAATTGGTACAACGCGTGGCAGCACTAAGGCGCGAGACGAATCGCATTTGAAATATCCTAATGTCACTCCTGGCGTTTAGCGCATCAAAAAAATCGAGTCCTGCTGGCCGAAGTACACCGCCCATTTCGCGCAATGGAGTGACCGGAGGGAGCGAAATGCGAATCCCAAATGCAGTTAAATGTTGCGCCTCGTATCGCGGGATGTAGCAGGGGCTGCTCATCGCCGCGCGAAATCGTGTAGGGCTCAAACTATGGTGTCCTTTGTTGCAGACAAACCGGAATGCTGGCCCGCACTGGCACTGGACTCGTGGAAAGATACCTGTGCCACGCTCCACATGTGGACCCAGATCGTGGGCAAGGTTCGGCTGGGTCTGACGCCGCTCATCAACCATTGGTGGAATGTTCCGCTGTACGTAACCGCCCAGGGCCTGACTACGTCGCGCATTCCGTATGGCGAAAGGTCATTTGAGCTCTGCTTCGACTTCAGACGCCATCAACTTGTGCTGGAGACGAGTGACGGAGTGCTGAAAACACTGCCGCTTGCTCCCCGCGCAGTGGCCGATTTCTATCAGGAATTCATGAAAATGCTTCGGTCCGTAGGAATTGAAGTCAAAATTTGGCACATGCCGGTCGAAATTCCCGATCCGATTCCTTTCGACCAGGATCGGTTACACGCGTCGTACGATGCCGTATCGGTGGAGAAATTCTGGCGCATCTTATTGTCGGTGGATGCAGTCTTCGGCCGATTCAGGTCGGGATTTATCGGCAAGTGCAGCCCGGTGCATTTCTTCTGGGGAAGCTTCGACCTTGCGGTCAGCCGCTTCTCGGGCCGGCGAGCGCCCGAAAAACCCGGTGCCGACGCAATGACGCGGGAAGCCTATTCGCACGAAGTGAGCAGTGTCGGTTTTTGGCCCGGCAGCGGAGATATCAAGGACGCAGCCTTTTATTCCTACACGGTACCCGAACCGCAGGGGTTTAAGGAGGCGCGTGTCCGGCCGGATGCGGCTTTCTACCACAAGCAGCTTGGTGAATTCATTTTGATGTACGAGGAGGTTCGGAAAGCCGAATCGCCAAGCGCATCATTGCTCGATTTCTGCCAAAGCACCTATGACGCCGGGGCTTCCCTGGGCAATTGGGATCGCAAGGGATTGGAGCGCCCGCGAGCAGGCGCGCGGGGCTGATGCGATAGAAGACCAAAAATAGTTGCTGAAGGTGCTGCGCTTAACCAGATCAAATCGCGGGTTGGTACAAACTCTGGATTGGGATTTCACGCCAACGCTTTTGGCGGGGCAGGCAAATAAATAGACGCGCGATTATTTCCAACGCAAACGCCGGATTTGTTTTAAGGCGCTTAAACTTTGATATTCAAGACTGACCTTCCGATGAAAATAGCTGTCTTGAAGTCTATTTCAAATTTGCATTTCTGCACAGTTCATCGCGCAAGGTTTTCAGCCGAGAGTACCATTTGATCAATTCCGCAAGCGAGAACACCGCATTGGCCGGGCTTGGGTTAGGGGTGACGAATACCGCGGAACGTCCGATGACCGCAACCTGTTGGCCCCAGGTAAAGTTAATTTTCCGGCCTTCGGCATAAAGCAAGTAATTTCTATAGGCCATCTTTCCATGAAACCAAGCGATGCGTGGCTGGTGGTGTATCAGCTTGTCGCGCAGGAGCGGTGCCCACTTACGGAAGTCGGCTGGTTTGATCTGGGCGGCCCCGGAAGTAGGACGCTTCACCAGATCTGTGAATCCGATCCCGTGGTCGCGCAGCAAAATTGTCATGGCAGTCTTACTCGGAGTCAATTCCTGTTCTGCGAGTCGCGACGCGTTGAAGGCTTGCCAGAAGCGGTTTTGCGGTCGCGCGAAATAAAACCCCGACTTAACCGAGTACACGGACGGATTGAGTCCGATCGAAATAAT
>Ga0335079_10007279_pt1 | contig 12615 bp, 15 predicted proteins | sample Lox_Sample_33_FD_206719 | JGI IMG/M metagenome (GOLD analysis project Ga0335079, IMG submission 206719) | Soil microbial communities from Loxahatchee National Wildlife Refuge, Florida, United States - Lox_Sample_3.3 | ecosystem: Environmental > Terrestrial > Soil > Wetlands | place: USA... | reverse complement strand
GTAGCACGTCTCTATAATTCGTTCCGCAACTGTGTCACGAACACCGGGAAGCTTAATAGTTGGATGGATAATCCAGCCAGCGTGCAAAGGACGGGAAGCGTCGCGGTCATTGCCCTCTTTACTGCAGTAATAGTCGCATCCGACCTTGCGCTTTCTGGGCCTGAGTTCTCCAACATCAAGCTCCTTGACACTCTAGTCTTCGTGTCCGCCTATGTTTTCGGGTTCCGCGTCGGAGCTTCTGTGGGGATACTGTCCGAGACGATCTGGAGCTTTTTCAGCCCCCTAGGGATGGCGGGAGTCATAACGCCTTTCTTGGTAGGCGGCGAACTGCTCTTCGCTGCTGCAGGCTGGGGCGCGTCGCGCCTGTGGGGGCTTGAGCCTGGATTCGCCTCGAAATACTCCGTCTTCATTGGAGCGCTTCTGGCGATTTGCGCGTTCATGTGGGACCTTGAAACCAACTTTGGCACAGCGTTGGTTGCCTACTGGCCCAACCTCTCTTTATCACAAGTCCTGTTCACGATGTTCAATCCTGCAACTCTCCTCTTCGCACTGGCGCACGAGGGGAGCGACTTCGCCTTTGGTTGCCTAATCGCACCGGGCTTCATCGTACTGATTCCGAAGGCGTTTGGGAGGCGACTGTGACGGTCGCTAAGGGGGTCTTCTATGGCACCGTCATTCTTCTCGTGGCTCTCCTTATCATCGGCGCGACCGCCGCGGCGGTCTACTATGGGGAGTACCAATCAGCTGCCTCACAGAACCAACAGTACGTGGGCGAGCTGAACTCCGCCCTGACGGGCTACAGGTCTCTTTCGGCACAGTACAATACCAGTCTGAGCGACTACAACACTACGCTATCCCTTCTCGCAACGGCCTTGGCCAACTTGAACACGACCACCCCGGCCTATGAAAATGCCAGCCTGGCGCTCTCTGCGCTGTGGAGTTCCTACCAGCAGCTGGCCGGCTTCGGGGGAAGAAACGTCCTAGCCTACGATGTCAACCTGCTTCTGGATTTCGGGAACGGCAGCCTGAAGTGGTACAATGACTCTGAAGCCCAGCCCGGATGGAACGGATACGTGACCACCTTGGTGCTGTTGAATGGAAACGTACAAGCTGCGTGGTATCCCTCAGGTAGTTTCGGTCCCGGAACTCCGGGAGAACATTTCGTCACGGGGCTGGAAGGTGTTTCCCAGACCTCATCCACGTACTGGGGAGTCTGGCAGTTCGACGGCGGCAAGTGGTCATATCTGCAGACCGGGGCGGATCTCCTGGAAGTCCGCAACGGCACCACCATCGCGTGGGCGCTTTGCGGCCTCGATGCTAGCTACTCCCCCACCTGTACACCGTAGGGACGCCTCGCGAAGGCGCCAGTCAGCCCACGGAGAAGAACGACTGTGGTCCCCTGAACCTGATTCCCTTCGGGCCGTCGAGCCTGATGTGCCTGCGCCTGTTCATGTGCCGTGAAACGACCCGGAAGCCAGTTGAACAGGGGAATCAAAGACTGCTGACCAATGGCTCAACGTCATTGACAGTCGCCGACTGCTTAAGAGTCCCAGTAGACTCGGCCTCTAAGATGCCCGCCACAGAGGATCGGATGAAAGCGACGGTCGTGGCCCTCATTCTCGATGCGAATACCGAAGAGGCAATCAAGTTGCTTTCTCGATGGTACAAGGTCTCGGTCCCCAGGCTTGGCATAGGAGTAGTCGAGGGGAAGACAAAGGGGGTTGCTGCGGTCTACTCTCAAAGGAGGAAGGAGATCCTCGCTGCCCGGCGGGAGTTCATGTTCGACCCCTTCGTGATGATCCACGAGTTCTATCACCACCTGAGGTCGGTGAGCGGACGCCACAGGGGGACCGAGAAGCAGGCTGACAGGTTCGCGATGGATTTCATCGACGCGTACAGGCGAACTGCAGGTGTCCGGAGCGCAGAAGGCTAGAGCCCCAAGGCAGCCCAGACATCGTCGTCGTTGTCAAGGAGAACGTAGCCACACACGCTGCACTTCGTGCCAGTGATTTCCGCCTTGCCGCCGGGTCCGAGCTTCTTCTCGTAGGCCTCCATCTGTCCTGCGTGGCAGCGTTCGCAGATCAACGGCCTCCCTTGGATAGGACAGCGGTATTAAGTCAGGCCAGGGCAAAGGTTTAGGTGGTTTGATGACGCACATGTCAGCCAGCGGTTTGAAAAGGCTGACATTCAGCTCCCCAACGGCTGGCCCCGACAAGTGCATCTTCTGCCAGATCGCCCTGAAGAAGTCCCCTTCTAGCATCGTTTACGAGGACGAGAAGTACATCGGGTTCCTTGACCTTTATCCCTTCTCGAGGGGGCACACGCTTGTCTGCCCCAAGGAGCACGGCGAGACGATTTGGGACATGGCGGAGCAGGACATCGCCGAGCTCTTCAAGGCTGCATTCAAGGTCTCAAAGGCGGTGGTTGCCGCAGTGGGGGCGGATGGATTCCGCTTCGTCCAGAACAACGGGGAAGCCGCGAATCAGGTGGTGGCCCACGTGCACGTCCATGTGATACCCGTGAAGATGGAGGACAAGGGGAGGTTCTTCGAAAGGAAGCGATTCAGCTCAGCGGAGATGGAAGATACTGCCCGTTCGATAAGGTCTGAGATGGGACGTGGCTAGCCCGAGCCGCCAGGAGCGAACACTGACAAGGACGTAATGGCAGTGTCTGTGCTCGAGCCCGTGATAAGGTAGAGAGTGTACACTCCCGGACCGTAGTTCTTGATGAACGGCTCAAGCGGGAACTCGATGTCAACCACACTAGATGTCACCTTCCACGTGTCTGCGCATACGGTTATCCCAGAGGTGAACTGGCCGCAGCCCCCGAAGAATCCTCGTGGGACCACCCCTCCGACCAGAGTCCCCGGATCGTACTCGTGCGGACCGCTGTTTAGCTGAGCCGGCGTAGCCGCGGCAGGGGAGTCGTCGAAGGCGACGTACAACGAGGTGGGACTCGGGAATGAGCCAGTTGACGTCCCCTTCAGAGTGACGTAGTATGCGTCGGAAGCAGACGAACCTGCCACAGTGAAGTTGAGGTTCAGATAGTTGTTCTCGAACTCCTCGTCGAAGTAGACAGCCATGCTGTTGTAGGCAACCCCTATCGACACCTGATCGTGGAGCGAGTCGAGGATATTGTATTTGTGACCGTTGGCACAGCAGGAGCTGTCGTTGTAGACCATCGAGTACTCGAGCTCCTTGATGGCGGTCTCCACTGAGTCAGTCGATATGAAGTGGGGAACAGAGAAGTAGTAGTAGGCGACGTTCTCGAAGTCTGCGCCTCGTCCACCCAACAGGGAATAGCGCATGTATGGCTTGTACCCCTGGGTGTCGTTGTGACTAAAGTAGCCGTAGAAGAGCATGGAGTCTGCATGCTGCTGCGCAGCCTGGTTGTAGTCCAGGGCAACCGGGCCCGTCCCGTTGGCAGCCCTGTCTTGGTTGATCAGCCCTAAAGCGTAGGCCGCCAGTGTGCAGTAGTCTGAAGGGTATGCGATGTCTGCAGACCCGTTTCGAATGTCAGGGGCCGCCAGGTTCTTCACGGAGACGGCGCCAGAGCACTGGCTGCTGGTTGCGCTAGAAGCGATCGTGACGGCGCTCGTCGTACTCGAATACATTGAAGTGATTGCGGAAGTAATCGTGCTGGGTCCCGCTGTGGAGGAACCGGAAAGGAACGAGTAGCTCTGGTTGAGGACAAGCGAAAGGTACGGTGCGGCGATCACGAAGGCGGCAAGCAAGACGAGAGCAGCGATTATCATTGCTGCCGCCCTGTGGGACTTGGGCTTGCCGCCGGGCGCCCCTTCGTCTGGAAATGAGCGACCGGAACCGCCGCTGATTCTCAAAGTGAGGCGTTGTCCCCTCCGACGGTATTAAGACAATAGTATTTCGAATCCATACAAGCTGCTTGAACGAATCGCGGAAGCCACAGCGCTGGCCGAGAGCCGCGACTATGGCTTTCCCATCGGAGTGTTAGGAAGGAGGAGCCTAGGCCGTGAGGCCTTCGTCTTCTGGCAAGATGACTCCCGCCGGAATCTCAGGGAAACTCTCCTTCATTCTCTGCTCTGCCACGATTGAGGCCTCTTCGAGGACCTTCTGGGCGTCCTCGTTAGCTGCATCGAAGTTGAGGGAGATGCCTCCCGTAGTGCTGGCGTCCACCAGCACGCTGCTCAGCAGGCCGGAAATCTCGCCTATCTCCTTGTCAGCCTCGGGGAGCGCCATCTGAAGGCCCTCCTTCATGTTCTTGATGACCGACACGGCCGGGGCGAGCGTACTCGCGATTTCACCCAAGTCGGTGATCGTCCCTAGCCTAAGTGATATCTGCTCCATGGCAAGCTGCGCCTGTGTCACCATCTTTCCCATCTTTCTAATCTCGGCAAGCTCGTTGGCGTAGACCGCCGCATGCTGCATGTCGTGCTTGGCGAGTGACGAAACGACGCTCTTGAATATGGTCGAGTCGCGCTGCCGTATCTTGTTCACCGCGCTGTCCAGTTGCGAAATCAGCAGCCTGATTTGCCTATTGGCAAGGTCGATTTGAGATTTCAGCGGCGTGGGTGTCTGAACGGACCCCCTGAGCCTGTCAAGGAGGCCGGGGCCCTTGTCCTTCCTTTCCCAATTGGATGAAAAGCTCATGCTAGGTCACGCATCTGTCATAGTTCCAATATACCGGGGGCTCTAATCGTGGTGCCAGTTTGAAGAAAAATTGTTGACTGTGTTGGTTGGCCCCTGATTGGCCTAGGCTGAAATAAGGTCGGTCATGACGACGTTGCCGGGATGAGGAAGCAAGACGCACTCGCATACCTGACTGCCGAGGAGATGGCGACGGCTGACAGGGAGGCCATTGAACATTACGGCATAGACGTGATTGCCCTGATGGAGAACGCTGGAGTCGCCACGGCTCAACTATCGAGGAGGATGCTCGGTGGAGACGTGAAGGGGTTGAGAGTCCACTGCCTGGTCGGGAGGGGGAACAACGGAGGGGACGGGCTTGTGGCAGCGCGCCATCTTCACAACTGGGGGGCAGACGTGCGGGTGATACTGGCTGGAGAACGGTCTGACCTCAGAGACGTGCCGGCCAGGCAGATGGCGATCGTGGACAAGATGGGAATCCCCGTGAGCAACCCGGGAGCCGGACTGGGGGGTGCAAACCTTCTGGTCGACGCCCTCCTTGGATACGGCTCGAAGGGGAGCCCGAGGGAGCCTATATCCGGAACCATAAAGGGGGCAAACGAGTCGAAGGTCCCGGTCCTTGCCGTGGACATCCCTTCGGGGCTGGACGCGACAACAGGAGAGCCAGGAGATCCAACCATTGCAGCCAAGGCCACAGTGACGTTCGGGCTCCCGAAGACGGGACTCCTGAATCCCAAGGCGCGGAGCTACGTCGGCGAGCTCTATCTCGCTGACATATCCATGCCGAGCGAGATCTATTCGACCTACTCCGTGATGACGAGCCCGTTTTCGGGGGGATCGCTCGTACGAATCTGGTGACGCAGAGATCCATGCGTCCCGTCAACGCTTTTGAACCTAACCTCCAGAGCCGCACGCACATGAAGGCCCAGAGCGACGAGATGAAGTGCCCGAAGTGCGGGCGCTTCGAACTGAGGGAGACCCCGCAGGGGGTCACCTGCCGCGTCTGTGGCTATGCACTCTCCCCCGGCGAGAACGACAAGTACAGGCTCTACAAGCTGTTGAAGGAAGAAGCGAGGAAAGGCAAGCCGAAGTGACCGCGGGAGCGGCGTGACAACCGTTTAACTGGCTTCCGTAGCCGGGGAACAGAGGATGTCGGTAAGGGTCAGTCCAGTTTCGAGGATTGCCGCGATTCTGATCATAGCGGTGGGCGCATTTGTCCTGCTTGGGGGCTTCGTCACAGGGGAGCTCGCCAGCTACATCGCGGGGTCCGCCTTCGTCGTCCTGGGGGTAATCCTGTATCTGATCTTGATTTTGTTCACGAAGAAACTGCGCAGAGAGATTGGCGAGATAGAGAAGGGTCAGACCAGAGGCGTCTGAACGGGCTGGAACCTCAACTTCAGGTTTCTCTCCCATATCCTTGCGGCTAGGAACCCACCTACGGTTCCGCTGATGGCGCCCACGATCAAGACTGGCACATAAATTTCAATGAACGGAGCCGTCGTGCCGAAACCCAGTGCGATGAACGCGTAGGTCGCGACCAGGCCCGTGACGATTGTGCTCGCACTCAATGAGGCGACGAGCCTCTTCGTGTGGATCTTGCCTTCTGATGCGACCCTGAGCAGGCTGCTGAGCGCGTCTACGAGGACCCCGTAGAAGAGAGCCACGCCGAATGCGAATGGCCCAAATGCGAGCTGCAATGGAGTCTCAACTAAGCCGTTGATCAGACCGGTGTAGGTTGCACCGCCAGGTCCCAGGAGTATGAAGCTGAGCGAGAGTACAACGGCCTCAAAGACGATCAGAGAGTCGCCTATCTCGAACGGTAGGGCACCATAGACGACGCCGATCAGAACGCCGAAGAGCGTTGCAGTGATTAGTTTCTTGCTGTTGACCAAACCAGCGGACGTTTTGAAGCACTCGCGGGAGTGTATTTAACGATAGTTACATTAGGTCAGTGATGATTCTCAGAATCCATTCCCGCAGCCCTGCTCACAGTGCAGTGTGGGCGGGTCACGAACAGGGTTCGCGTCGCTGCCAGCCTGGCAAAGTCGGGCATGGGCTAGGAAGAGATAGGACGGGGCAGGCATTTGTGACTACGAACCAAACGCTTCGCAAGCGGTGTCCTTCTGGGCGGTATTGGCAGCGGCAATGCCTCCAGGGCAGTCCTTTGTGTTTATACTGATTGTGTGGGCGTGGTGGTGGCGAGATGTTCAGTGACTATAGGGGCATTCCCTGGCAGGCTAGGCTGCTCATCTACCTCACATTTGTCCCGAACGTAGCAATAGGCTTCATCTACACAGACCTAGGCTATTACCTGATCACCTTCCAGGGGATAGGGCACACCGAAGCTGGCCTCGTCATCACTGTAATGGGGCTGACCCTAGTGGTGGAGAGCATCCCCCTAGGAATCGTCGCGGACAGGTTTGGGCGAAAGAGGATGCTTATTCTAGGCAATCTCTGCGCGAGCCTCAGCCTCGTTGGATTTGCGCTGACCAACAACTACGCTCTCATTCTTCTCGTAGCTGTCCTCGAAGGGACGGGCGAAGCCGCCTATGCCGTCTCCGTATCTGCGCTTCTCGCCGGACACGCAGGGGACGAGAAGCGGACTCCGGCGTTCTCCTTCTTGAACATCATAGGATGGATTGCGGGCGCGGTCGGCGCGGCGGTAATCTCTTCGGTGGTAGGGCTCGAGAGCTTCGGGTTCGACCTCGGTCAGGCTCACATGATCCTCTTCGCAGTCGTGGGCTTGCTCAGCCTTTCGGTCACCCCATTCCTGCTGAAGGTCGAGGAAGGGCCTTCCTTTGAGAGGCGGAAAGAGTGGCTGCCGAGGAAGTCCGGGAGCGTCCTCGCGAAGTACCTGACCTACAGCGTCTTGATAGCGGTAGGCGCGGGGCTGTTCGTTCCCATCATGACGGTGTGGTTCAACGCAGCGTACGGGGTGTCAGACGCCATTAGCGGCCTGGTGCTCTCGATCACTTCTCTTCTGACCGCAGCGGTGGTGGCCATCACGCCGAGGCTCGCCCGGAGGTACGGGCTAGTGAAAGCCACAGTGGTCACGGAGGCGTTGTCCACAGTTTTCATGCTGGCGGTTCCGCTATCACCGAACTTTCCTGTTTCTGCTTCCTTCTACGTGGTCCGCGTCTTTCTCATGAACCTCTCCAGCCCCCTGACACAGTCGCTGATCATGGGACTCGTCTCTCCTGACGAGAGGGGGATGGCCTCTGGGCTGGCGGCGTCGTTGTGGCGTCTGCCAAACTCGCTGTCGACCACCGTTGGGCTCACGTGGATAGGGGCAGGCCTCATCGCACTGCCGTTCTACGTTGCAACAGCGCTCTACGTGATCGCAATAAGCATGTTTTGGGTAATGTTCAGGGATGCCAGACTGCCGGAAGAGCAAAGCATGGCTCAAGCCTCTGCCCAATCGTCGAGCCTAGAAGGTCCAGAAGTTGAGCGCTGAATGTCGGCAACCCTGACGCCGACCAACCTAACGGGTTTTCCCTTCATCTCGAACTCGTCCAGGAGTCTGTCGACGGCCTCCAGGAGGGGGCTTTCGCTGTCGGTGTGGCTGACCAGCGTCTTCTCCCTCGTGTGCGTCTCGAACCCCTGGAACCTGATCTTGATGCCTGCCACCTTGTAGGAGTAGCCTGCCGATTTCACCCTTCTCATCAGCTCGGCGGCGCCGTCGGCTGCCTCCCTCCTCACCTCGCGGAAGTCCTTCACATCCTCTTTGAAGGTCCTTTCGACGCTCAGCGACTTTGGCATCTCCTGCTGCCTGACGTCGACGTTTTCCTCGCCGTGGATCACGCCCCAGAGCCAGACCCCGTTCTTGCCGAACCAGTTGATCAGTTGCTTGCCTTCGAGCTGCTGGAGTTGGCCGATCGTCACGATGCCCTTTTCGCTCAGGAACTCCCCCGTCTTCCTTCCTATCCCGGGGACGACGCTGACCGGAAGGGGAGCGAGGAAGCCAGCGACGTCTCTGAATGGGACGACCGTGAGCCCATCGGGTTTGTTTCTGTCGGAAGCGATTTTCGCCGACGACTTGTTTGGCCCGACTCCCACGGAGCATGTAAGGTGGTGTCTCCCCTTGACCGCCTCCTTGACCTCGAGGGCCACCTTCCTGGCAGACTCCTCGTCGTTCCCCCTGCTCGTAATGTCCAGGAACGCCTCATCGATGCTGGCCTGTTCGAACCTGTCCGCGAACCCCCGAAGGGTCACCATCACCTCTTCTGAGACCTGCTCGTAGAGGCCCCAGTTCGGTCGGATGTACATCGCCTGTGGGCAGAGCCTGTATGCTATCGAGATGGGCATCCCAGACCTCAACCCTGATTTCCTCGCCTCGTAGGAGCAGGCTACGACGACGCCCCTCCCCTTTCCCCCTTCGGGATCTGCGCCAACGACCACCGGGAGGCCCCTGAGCTCGCTGTTTTCCCTGACCTCGGCGGAAACGTAGAAAGCGTCGAGGTCAACGTGGAGGATTGCCCTTGCTTCTCGCTGCATCTCTCAGCTACGTCCCGAAGAGCGTCTGCTGCTCAGCGCCTTGAGCCTTCCAGTCGAGCTCCATCAGCCCCAACAGCCTTCGGAATTCGTTGGACGATTCGGGGCTGAAGCCGGCGAAGTGGTTGTTGAAGAATACGTAGCCTGACTCGAACTTGCCTGCGCTCTCCTTCACCGCCGTCGCCCAGCGCTTCATGTCGTCGGACCGGTCCCTCTGGATGCCTGTGAACTGTGTGAGTTCCCTGTCTCCGACCATGCGGAGATAGACGAAGTCGGCGGTGACCTCAGGAGGTGTCTCAACGTATTGGTTCAGGGACCAGACCATGGCGATGTTGTTCTTCCGAAGAAGGGAGTAGACTTCTGGTGTGAACCAGGACTTGTGCCTGAACTCGATGGCGTGCTTGAACTCGGGGCTGAGATGCGAGATGAACTCCTTCATCGTGGCCTCGTGGGTGCTCAGCTTGATGGATGGGGGGAGCTGGATGGCGATCGGGCCGAGCTTGTCCTTCAGCTTGCTCATCACGCTGTAGAAGTAGACCAGCGCTGACTCGGAGTTCTTCAGCTTGTTCTCGTGCGTGATCTTCTTGGGGAGCTTCGGGGAGAAAAGGAAGCCGTCCGGAGTGTTGTTCCTCCACTGGGTGACCATGAACTGGTTCGGGACACGATAGAAGCTGGAATCAATCTCGACGCAGTCGAAGACCTTTGAGTAGTATCCGAGGTAGTCTTTCGCGTCGAGCCTCTTGGGGTAGAATATCCCTTGCCAGTCCTTGTAGGACCAGCCGCTGCACCCGATTCTGAGCTTCTGAAGATCCAAGATGAAGGAGGTACTTCTCATTCCCGATAAACATTGCCAAAACTTATAATGATGTGCAGGGGTGAACCTCGTGTAAGGCCTTGTCTCAGGGCAATCCAGACATTAGGCAGCAGGTGGACGATAACCGGGGCATCGCGAAGAAGCTGGAGCTCCTCATTCCGGGGCTGAGAGGGTACAGGAACAAGGAAGACATCAGGGTCTCGGACGAGCTCCTGAGAAACCAGGTTGCTGACAGGCTCGACCACGTGAAAGACAACCTGCAGCAGCTGAGAAAGCAGGTCGCGGTGAGCAACGACCTGACGAACCTCACGAGCATAGGCTCGCTGATGGCCCAGGTTCAGACGCTGAGCGGAGAAGTGAGGCATGCTGCCCAGGGCTACGCGGGCTGGGTGGCGCCCATCCGGATTGACGAGAACAAGCTGAACAAGCTCTACGATTACGATTATTCGTTCGTGTCGGCTGTCTTTCAGCTGGACGACGCGACTTCCCCTGGGAAGCTGACGTATGACAGCACGGCACCCAACACGATACAGGCCTCCCTCACCGGGTTCGTCACGTCGGTGGCCGACATCAGACAGAAGTGGTCCCAGAGGATGGAAGCCATTGAGGGCATCGCCCTCGGGCAGTGATTGCGATGGTGTTCGGTAAAAAGAGCAGTCCGGAGGTGCCAGCGACCGGTGGAAGCATGGCCGGTTCCACAACCTTCGCGTGGCCTGACGATCAGAAGGTCAACAGCGCACTGTGGAAGGCTCCGCGACAGATCAGACTCAACGATAACATCGTGGTTCGAGAGGACGAGACTGCAGTGTTCTACCGGGACGGCAAGGCACTAACCTACTTCGACCAGCCAAACAGGTATGCGCTGACTGACTTCAACGCGCCCATAGTCGGGAACCTGCTGAAGTTCTTCACTGGAGTCACCCAGTGGGCAGAGGTCTTCTACGTGCCGAAGAGATACATGGATGGGAAATTCGGGAGTACCCAACCATACCAGTTCACTGATCCCACCTTCGGCATCATCAACCTGAGGGTCTTTGGAGAGTACAGGTGGAAGATTTCGTCGCCGGAGCTCTACATCAACCAGTTCGTCGGGACCTTCAACGCTGAGACCTCGGACCAGGTGGAGGACAGGCTGAAGGAGCAGCTCGTCATCCTCGTGTACAACGCACTCGGCAAGATGAAGCAGCAGGGACTGAAGGTCACCGACCTTGCCGCGAATCTGACCAACATCGAGCAGGAGGTGCTCGCGGTCGGGCCGGACCATTTGGGGCAGTACGGTATTGAAATCAACAAGATTTCAGGACTCACCATCAGCCTTCCGGATGAGGTCCAGAAGGCAATAGACACCCGATCAGAGATGCAGGTCCTAGGGGTGAGCTACATGCAGTACCAGACGGGCAAGGCAATCGACGACGCGGCGAAGAATCCCAGCGGAGGGGCGGGGACGTTCGCGGGACTCGGAGCCGGAATCGGCGTAGGTGGCGTGATCGGGGGCCAGATGGCCCAGGGCATGGGCCAGACAACCATGAACAGGAGCTGCCCGAACTGCGGCTCTCTCGTCCCGGCAACGGTGAAGTTCTGCCCCAACTGCGGTGCGAGCATGCCTACTCCCGAGGGGCCGCCAGCTCCCGCCGGAACAAGCAAATTCTGCCCGAACTGTGGGAGCCCGGTCGCCGCTGGCACCAAGTTCTGCAACAACTGCGGAACGAAGCTCTAGGGTGAGCCGCGTTGTTTTGCCCGAAGTGCGGCGCCGAACTTCCGGACGATGCGACTTTCTGCTACAAGTGTGGGACGAGAGTGGGACAGGCCCCCGCTGAGGAGCAGTCAGCAAAAGCGAGTCAGAACGTGTTGGCGCCTAGCGGAGCCACATCGCTGAAGTGCCCAAGTTGCGGGGCGCCAATCTCTCCGAAATTTGGAGAGATGGTGATCACCTGCGAATACTGCGGAAGCGGAGTCACCCTCGGCGACCAGGGGTGGACAGGGATCCAGAAGCAGACGATGCTTCCTGTCAAGCTGGGGGACGCCAACCAAGTCAACGGAATGATCACTTCGCTGATGGACAAGGGGCTCCTCCACAGGCACCTTCATGAAGACTCGACCCAGGAAGAGATGAATCTGTCCTACGTGCCATATTGGATTGTCAGCGTTTCTGCGCGGACCACCATTGTCTCAGCGAACGTCGCTGCCGAGGTCGGACAGACCGCCACCACTGCCGCACTGATGGGCGTCATCCTGGGCGGAATGGGAGGAGGAGGATTCGGCGGAGGGGGAGGGGGGAGAAGGAGGGTTCTCGGCGGAGGGAGCGGTTCGGGCTTTCCACTTAGCGGGCTTTTTCTGCGAAGATGGTTCATGTTCTATGGGATGGGTATGGGATACGGAGGCGGGATGAGGAAGACCGATCAGATGGATGAAAACTACAATTTCCCCGTGGTCGCACTGAAGGCTCTAACCGAGTACCAGCCGCGCGACTATCAATTCGACCTCAGCGGAAGGACTCTATTTGACATCTCCAAGATCTCAAAGGATGTCAAGGTCCTCAACGGCGACATTGGGGAAGACGTCGCGAAATCTCAGGCGAAGACCCTCGTGGACCAGCTACAATCAGAGAAGGCCCATGCCAAGTACCACATGATTCAGCAGCTCACTACCCAGTCTGAGGTCGGGGATGTGGAGCTGCTTCACGCGCCC
>Ga0335079_10007278_pt1 | contig 12617 bp, 11 predicted proteins | sample Lox_Sample_33_FD_206719 | JGI IMG/M metagenome (GOLD analysis project Ga0335079, IMG submission 206719) | Soil microbial communities from Loxahatchee National Wildlife Refuge, Florida, United States - Lox_Sample_3.3 | ecosystem: Environmental > Terrestrial > Soil > Wetlands | place: USA... | reverse complement strand
GACCTGCCGCTGCACGGGGTCACCAGCACCAGCGACCCGCTGTATGCCGCCGGCGCGAATCCGCTCTACACCGGGCTCGGGCTGCCCGCGAGCGGCTCGATCGAGCGCACCTTCGACCTCGATGTGGAGAACAACGCCACCGGTCAGGCGGGCGCGGACGGGAAGATCGATCCTTCGGGCTCGCATTTCATCAACCTGACGAGCGTGCTGACCTCGCGCGACAACCTGCGCGAGGGCATTGCCGACCTCATCGCGCTCACGCGCACGCTGCCGCAGCTGAACCTCGGCGCCGCAGGCGGCATCAACCCCGCCGGCATCCACTACCTCGGCCACTCCCTCGGGGCCATCGTGGGCGGGGTCTTCATGGGCGTGATCCCGTCGAACGAGATCACCACCGCGACCCTCGCCATGCCCGGCGGCGGCATTGCGGACCTGTTGCGCGAGTCACCCACATTCGCCCCCCAGATCAACGCAGGGCTTGAGGCCCAGGGCGTATTCCCCGGCACGACGCTCTACGAGCAGTTCTTCCGCGATGCCCAGACCGCGGTCGACGCCGGCGATCCGATCAACTTCATCGCCTACGCCACCGCAGCGCATCCGATTCACCTGATCCAGGTCGTCGGCAGCAATACTTCGCTCCCGGACCAGGTGGTGCCGAATGTGGCCACGCAGCGCCTCATCACCGCCTCGGCCTACCTGCCGGCCCCGGCCACCGCCACCGCGCTTACGCAGCTGGGCTCGGCCGCCCCGGGGCCGCAGGTGAACCCGTCCGGCTTCCGCGCCTTTGTCAACTTCACCGCCGGCAATCACGGCTCGATCATCGATCCGTCGGCGAGCCTGGCGGTGACCGAGGAGATGCAGCTCGAGGCCCTCACCTTCAGTGGCCAGCCCGTGCCGGTCGTACCCTTCCCTTCGACCCCGCCGGGGACCACGATCCTCATCGGCAACCCCACGGTGATCCAGCCGTAGAGGGCACCGCACTGTGCGGGCGAGGACGCCAGGGCGGCCCCGGACGGCCGCCCTTCTCTTTTGGCCGCTACAATGCCGCCCTGATGTTCCGCCGAGCCACCGAAACCGCCCCCGACGAGCGCCCGGGATTCCTGCGCCGCCTGCGCAAGCGCCTGAACCGCGGCAATTCCTGGCTCACCGTCGAGCTGGCGGACCTGCTGCGGGGCCGCCAGATCGATGCCGCCATCCTCGAGGAGCTCGAGACGCGCCTGATCGGGGCGGACGTCGGCGTGCAGGCGAGCGAGCGCATCCTTGCGGAACTGCGCCGGCGCGTGGCGCGCAAAGAGCTCACGGACCCGGAGGCACTCATCCGCGCGCTGCGCGCGAGCATCGTTGAGATCCTCGCCCCCTGCGCCAAGCCCCTCGTGATCGATGCCAGCCGCCGCCCCTTCGTGATCCTGGTGGTGGGGGTGAATGGCTCGGGCAAGACCACCACCATCGGCAAGCTCGCCGCGCGCTGCGCCCGCGAAGGCCACAGCGTGCTGCTCGCCGCCGGGGATACCTTCCGTGCCGCCGCGATCGAGCAGCTGAAGGTGTGGGCGGAGCGCTCCGGCGCCGCCTTCGCCGCGCAGCAGCCCGGCGCCGATCCGGGGGCGGTCGTGTTCGATGCGCTGCAGGCGGCCAGGGCCCGCGGCTGCGACGTGCTGCTCGCCGACACCGCCGGGCGGCTGCACAGCCAGTCGCACCTGATGGAGGAGCTGAAGAAAGTGCGGCGCGTGCTCGCGCGCGTGGACCCTTCCGCCCCGCACGAGGTGCTGCTGGTGCTCGATGCCAACCAGGGCCAGAACGCACTCGCACAGGCACGCCAGTTCAAGGAGGCGGTGGGGGTCACCGGGCTCGTCCTCACCAAGCTCGACGGTACCGCCCGCGGCGGCATCGTGATCGCCATCGCGCAGCAGCTCGGAATCCCCATCCGCTACATCGGCATCGGCGAGACGAGCGAGGACTTCGGCGAGTTCGACGCGGAGGCCTTCGCCGCCGCGCTCGTCGAGGGGCCGCAGGCGCGCCCCGGCGGGGAGGCAGGCGCCGCATGATCGTCTTCGAGCGCGTCAGCAAGCGCTACGCCAACGGCCGCGAAGCACTCACGAACGTGAGCTTCAACATCCACAACGGCGAGATGGTGTTCCTCACCGGCCGTTCGGGCGCCGGCAAGAGCACGGTGCTCAAGCTCATCGGGCTGCTCGAGCGTCCGACGCGCGGCAGCGTGCTGGTCAGCGGCCGCAACACCCAGACGCTCAAGGCGCGCCACATCCCCGCCTTTCGCCGCAACATCGGCATGGTGTTCCAGGACCACAAGCTCCTCGCCGACCGCCCGGTCTACGACAACGTGGCGCTGCCACTGGCGGTGGCAGCCACGCCGCTGAAGGAGATCGACAAGCGCGTGCGCGCGGCACTCGACCAGGTGGGCCTGCTGGGCAAGGAGCGGATGCTCCCCCTGGAGCTCTCGGTCGGGGAGCAGCAGCGCGTCGGCATCGCGCGCGCGGTGGTGAGCAAGCCCGCGCTGCTGATCGCCGATGAACCCACCGGCAACCTCGATCCGGACCTCTCGCTCGAGGTGATGCGGCTGTTTCGGCGCTTCCAGGATGTCGGCGTGACCGTCGTGGTCGCCACCCACGACCTGCACATCGTGCGCGAGTTCGGCGAGCGGGTGATCACGCTCGAGAACGGCTCCCTGCAGGGCGACCCGCCGGTCGATCCGCTGCCCTCGCTGGTGGCAACCCGATGAATCTCGGCCATCTGCAGGCGCTGCTCGGGGCGCTCGGGCGCCTGGCGCGCAGCCCGCTCGCGACGCTGCTGACGCTGCTCGTCATCGCGCTGGCGCTGGTGCTGCCGGCGGCGCTGAAGCTGTTCGTCGCCAACGCGCAGGCGGCGACCGGCAATTTCGCGAGCGCCGTGGATGTGTCGGTGTTCCTCAAGACCGACGTGCCGCTGCAGAAGGCGCAGCAGCTGGCGCAGAACGCCCGGGCCCGCAATGACGTGGCGAGCGTCACGCTCATCCCGGCGGATAAGGGACTTGAGGACTTCCGCACCTACTCGGGTTTTGGGGATGCACTCGCCGCGCTCAAGGAAAACCCCCTGCCGCACGTGCTGCACGTGCGCCCGCGCGCCGGTGCAAGTTCCGCCGCAGCGCTCGAGTCCCTGCGGCGCTACTTCGTGGCGTGGCCGGAGGTGGACCTGGTGCAGGTCGACTCGGAGTGGGTCATGCGCTTCAACGCCATCCTCGAGGTGCTGCAGCGGGTGCTGCTGATCGCCGCGGCGCTGCTCGGCGTGGGCGTACTGGCGGTCATCGGCAACACCATTCGGCTCGAGATCCAGGCGCGGCGCGCGGAGATCGAGGTGACGAAGCTCGTCGGCGGCTCCAACGCCTTCGTGCGCCGTCCGTTCCTTTACACCGGGGTGCTCTACGGGCTCGGGGGGGCGCTGCTGGCGTGGGCGATCCTCGCCATCGTGCTCCTGATCCTGCGCGAGCCGGTGGCCACGCTCGCCCGGCTCTACGGCAGCCGCTTCGAGCTGCAGGGACTGGCGCCCGAGGACGTCGCCGTGCTGCTCGCGGCGGGATTCGTGCTCGGCTGGCTCGGCGCCTGGATCTCCGCCGCGCGCCACCTGCGCAGCATCGAACCGCGCGCCTGAAGGCGCGGCGCGGAACTCAGGGTCGTGGGCCGCGGCCGCCGCCGCGGGACTTCAGGTGCTGGCGGGGAGCGTGCCGCGGGAGGCGAGCGTCGCCTCCATCCAGCGGCGGATGCGGCGCGCGTCGGCGACGCGGGTGCGTTTGCCGTAGGAATTCAGCAGCACGATCACCACCGTGCGCGCCTCGATCACCGTCTGCATGACCAGGCAGCGGCCGGCCTCGGCGATGTAGCCGGTCTTCTGCACCACGATGTTCCAGTCGGACTTGCTCACCAGCGAGTCGGTGTTGCGAAACTGCAGCGGCCGGCGCCCGACCTGCACGACGTAGTCGCTGTCGGTGGAGTACTCGCGGATCGCCGGCACCTTGGCGGCGGCGATGACCAGCTTGGAGAGGTCCTCGGGGCTGGCGACGTTCTCATCCGAGAGGCCGGTGGGCTCGACGAAGCGCGCGCTCGTCATGCCCAGCTCGCGCGCCTTGGCGTTCATCGCGATCACGCAGGCGGCAACGCCGCCGGGATAGTTACGCCCCAGGGCATGCGCGGCGCGGTTCTCGGAGGACATGAGCGCCAGGTGCATCAGGTCCCCGCGCGTCAGGCGCGTCCCGGGGGACAGCCGCGAGGCGGACCCCTTACCGAGGCTGCGGTCATCCTCGCTGACGGTCAGCACCTCATCGAGCGGCTGACCGGCATCCATGACGACCAGCGCCGTCATGAGCTTGGTGATCGAAGCAATCGGCATGGCCACGTCCGAGTGGCGTGAATAGAGTACCGCGGAGTGGGTGGTGTCGAGCACCAAGGCGGCCGAGGAACTCAGCACGGGCTCCCCGGGGGCGCCGTGGCGTGTGTAATTCACCCGCTGGCCCGAGGCGAGGGCGAGCGAAGTGCTCAGGCACAGACACAGTGCCACGATCGTCCTTAACCCGCGTCCCTGATTCATCGACCCCTGAGCCTCATCGTTGGTGCGTGAATGACTCTATCAGAGCATGCCTTATGTCACGCATACGTGACGTACTTTTAAGTTTTCACGCGTGTTAGGTCAAGCAATAACACGAAATACACGCTTTCGGGACACTTGCAGTCATAACGCGAACGGCGCGTGACGCAGTCCACGTCACGCGCCGCGCAGTGTCAAACCGCCCTTGAAGTGAAGCCCCTCAGGAGGCTGCGTGCGGCCACAGCCACCCGAACGTGCCCGCGGTCAGTGCCGCGTAAATCAGCGCATCGAAGCACCCCTTGAACGTCGCCGACCAGGGGCGCCTGAACCAGATCGAGTTCTGCAGCAGCGCAAGCGCATAACCCATGAAGGACGCGGTGAGCACCACCTTGAACACCCGCAGGTACTTCGTCCCGGCCGGCAGGGTGTGCGCGGCAATGAGCGCGGCGAACGCGCCGACGATCAGCAGGTACACGAACCACAGCGCCAGCGGCCGCGCCATCGACATCGGCCCATTGGGCAGGATGCTCAGCATGGCGACCGGGCCCTGCTTCATGCGCTCGGCAAACTCCGGCGACTTGCGCTCCTTGGGCGCGCACCAGGGCAGCATGTACTCCCCGGGAGCGAGATTGAGCGGCCGCAGCGCGTTGGCCACCTCCGCCTCGTGGGCCATGCCCTGGAAGTCATTGCGGTGCCACAAGGGTGCCATGTGGATCACGGAGCTCACGATGAACACAAACACGGCCGCCAGCACGACCGGTAGCCACAGCGATACGACGCTGACCATGGAAGCCTCCCGCGCTCGTTATCAGTGTTATCGACTGCCCGCGGCACGGGCGCGCCGGACTTTACGCCTAAACGCCTCCCGGCCCCAACGGGCCTCTCGGCAGGGCACTTCGCGACTCCCGCCCGGTCCAATCCCCCGACGCAGGAGCCCCGCCGGGGGGCGCTCTCTGCCGAGATTAAGCTCAGGATTTCACCCTCCAACGGGAACCCGGGGGCCCTCCTTTAGGGGGATTCGGACCGCGCCCAGAGGCGCGCAAGCTGTTGTCCGGCAAGGCGTTAGCCCGGGTGTGCCGGGGAACTTCGCAACCCTTTAGCACTCTAAGGTGGTGACTGCTAGAATGCCCATCCAATCCACGGGAGAGCCGATGACTGCAGGTACCGCAATCGTCACCCGCCTGGGTGATCACTCGCTGACCGGGCCGCTGGGAAGCCTTGATGCTTACCTCGACCGGGTTGGCCGTATTCCCGTTCTGACGCGCGACGAGGAGCGCGAGCTCGCCGAGCGCTTCCGCAAGCAGGAGGATCTGGATGCCGCCAGAAAGCTGGTGCTCTCGCACCTGCGCTTCGTGGTGCACATCGCCCGTGGCTACAGCGGCTACGGGCTGCCGGTGGGGGACCTCATCCAGGAGGGCAACGTCGGGCTGATGAAGGCGGTCAAGCGCTTTGACCCCTCCCTCAACGTGCGCCTGGTGTCCTTTGCGGTCCACTGGATCCGCGCCGAGATCCACGAGTACGTGCTGCGCAACTGGCGGCTGGTGAAGATCGCCACCACCAAGGCGCAGCGCAAGCTGTTCTTCAACCTGCGCCGCATGAAGAAGAATCTCACCTGGCTATCGGCCGAGGAAACCGCCGCGGTAGCGCGCGATCTGGGCGTCACCGAGGGTGAGGTCAGCGAAATGGAGAAGCGCCTGGCGGCGCGCGACCTGTCCTTCGATCCGACCCCGGAGTCGGACGAGGAAGAGGTGTACAGCCCGGCGGCCTACCTGCCCTCACCCGATGCGGATCCGGCCGAGCAGGTCGAGAGCGCCGAGAGCAGCGAGGACGAGTCGGACCGGCTGCACGAGGCCATGGAGCGGCTGGATGCGCGCAGCCGCGAAATCGTGCAGCGCCGCTGGATGAGCGATGACAAGGCCACGCTGCACGAGCTCGCCGACAAGTACGGCGTCTCGGCGGAGCGCATCCGACAGATCGAGTCGAGCGCCATCGGGAAGCTGCGCGGCCTGATGGCCGCAGCCGCCTAGCACGCAGATGCCCCGGCCGGGCGCGGAGACTTGCTCCGCGCCTGGCCGCGGCGGTAGCGTTGCCAGATGCGCAGCGTCAGCGACTGGCTGGCCGAGTACGGCACGAGTCACCAGCACCCCACCAACAAGCTCCTGCACTGGATCTGCGTGCCGCCGATCGTGCTCGCCGTGATGGGCCTGCTGTGGTCGCTTCCGGTGCCTGCAGGCCTCGCCTCGCTCTCCCCCTGGACCAACTGGGCGACGCTGAGCAGCCTCGCCGCACTCCTTTATTACGTGGCGCTCTCGCCGCGGCTCGCCGCCGGCCTCGTCCTCGCCTTCGCCGCACTGCTCCTGTGCACCCGCGCGCTCGCGATGCTGCCGTGGCCGCTGTGGGTCACCTCGCTGGTCATCTTCGTCATCGCCTGGATCGGCCAGTTCATCGGCCATGCGATCGAGGGCAAGCGCCCCTCGTTCTTTAAGGATCTGCAGTTCCTGCTGATCGGGCCGCTGTGGCTGCTCGCGGCCGCATACCGGCGCCTGAGCGTGCCGTACTGAGCGCGCGCCCGCGCCTACGGCGGCGCGGAGGCGGCGGGCGCGCAGCGCGACAGGAAGCCGGCGAGCACGATGACGAGGGCGCCGGTGAGCAGATTCCAGGTGAGCATCGCGGCCCCGAGGAGCGCGAGCAGCAGCGCGCTGCACAGGGGCGTTGCGTACGCCATCACCGCCAGCAGCTGACTGTCCCCGCGCCGGAAGCCCTGGTCCCAGAGGAAGTTGCCAAGTCCGAGCGCGATCGTGCCGGAGATCACCGAGGCGATGAGCGCGCCGCCTTCCGGCCGCACCGTCGGCTCAAAGAGCGCATGCAGCAGCGCGCACAGCAGCGTCGCGATGGCGCAGCCGCGCGCGAGCAGATAGCCGGTCGGCGCCTTGCACAGCAGCCGGAACACGCAGTACGCGGCCCACAGGGCCCCGCTGAGCACCGCGAGCAGTATCCCGCTCACCGACAGCGCGATATGCCCGTCCCACAGCAGGATCGCAGCGCCGGCGAAGCCCAGCGCCAGCCCCGCCCCCTGGCGCGCGCGCAGCCGGAAGAGTCCGACCGCGGCGCCCATGAGCGCGATCATGACCGGCCACAGATAGGCGAGCAGATTGGCCTGCGCCGCGGGCAGGCGGTGCGTGGCCAGCAGGAAGCACAGGTCCCCGCCGGCAAGCGCTGCCGCGTACATGAGCGCCGGCAGCCAGCCGCGCAGGCCGCGCGCGGCGGGCGCAGCGCCGTCGCCGGCCAGCGCGTGCAGCAGCGTGAAGCTGAGGAAGCCGCACAGGAACATCAGCGTCAGGGTCTCAAGCGGCGGCACCGCGGCGGTGCGGATCGCAAGCGAGGGCCACAGCGCCCACAGCGGGATCGCCAGTGTCCCGATCGCGGTCCACTGCAGCGGGGAGAAGCTGCGCCGCAGGGCCGGCGCGCGGGCGGTGTGCGCGAAGAACACGGCGGTGCCGGACATGGGCCTTACGTGCCTTTCGGGACGGCTCGGAAGTGGCGCCGGGGGCGAGTTTAACCGGCCGCGACCGTGGCCTCACCCGCAGCGGCGCGCACCGCCGCCGTCACCGCCTCGTGGACGGTCCTGTCGAGCGGGTCGGGTACCAGTTCATCCCCGCGCGCCAGCGCCGCGATGGTATCGGCGGCGGCCATGAGCATCGCATCCGAGAACGCACGGGCGTCGGCCTCGAGTGCCCCCTTGAACAGTCCGGGGTAGGCGAGCAGGTTGTTGATGCCCTTGCCGTCGGCGGCGAAGGCCGCCCCCTGCTCGCGTGCCACCAGCGGCTCGATCTCCGGGTCGGGGTTCGAGAGCGCGAGGATCACCTGCCCGGGGCGCACCCACTGCGGGCGAATGAGCCCCTTCACCCCGGTGGTGGCGATCACCACGTCCGCGCGCTGCATGAGTCCCTCGAGCGTCGTGCCCTCCCCGCCCAGGGATTCAAGGCGCGCCACCGCGGCCGGGTTACGGTCAGTGCCGAGGAGGTGCTTCACCCCGCAGGCGCGCAGCAGGCGTGCGATGCCGGTGCCGGCGGCCCCAAGGCCGATCTGGCCGATGGTGCTCGAGGCGAGATCGTGGCCGGAGTAACGCGCGGCGTTCTTCAGCGCCGCCAGCGCCACCACGGCGGTGCCGTGCTGGTCATCGTGCATTACCGGCTTCGCCAGGTGCTGGCGCAGCGCCTGCTCGATCTCGAAGCATTCGGGAGCCGCAAAGTCCTCGAGCTGGATCGCGCCGAAGGAGGCCTCGATCGCCAGCACGGTCTGCACCACGCGCGCCGGGTCCGTCTCGGTGATGAGGATCGGCACGCCGTTAATGCCGACGAGCTCGGCGAACAGCGCCGCCTTGCCTTCCATCACCGGCAATCCCGCGAGCGCGCCGATGTTGCCAAGCCCGAGCACCGCGGTGCCGTTGGTGATGATGGCGACGGTGCGCGCGAGCGCGGTGTACTCGCGCGCCGCCCGCGGGTCCTTCTGAATCGCCAGGCACACGCGCGCGACCCCGGGAGTGTAGACGTCGCGCAGCACCTGGCGCGTATTGATCGGCAGGCTCGCCACCGTGCTGATCTTGCCGCCGCGGTGGCGGTTGAAGACGCGGTCGGACTTGCCGACGAAGCGCGCGATCGGCAGCGCGGCGATGCGCTCGTAGAGGGAGCGGTCGGCCTCCTCGTCCATCTCGAGCGTGATCTCCCAGAGGGTCCTGCCCTGGTCGCGGCGCAGCGCGGTGAGGTGCTCGATGGCGAGACCCGCATCCGCGATGACCTGCAGCACGCGCGCGAGACTGCCCGGCTGGTGCACGGTTTCGATGAGGAGAATCTCGGGGATTTTCATGGTCGGCAAGGGTTGCACGAACCCCGCCCGCGACGCCACCGTCGCGCGCTGCGGGGCGCGGATGCCGCACCGCCGGATACCCGCTATCATGCGCGCCCTCTGAGGCGGCGCGCGCCGCCCTTAAGGTTTCCCAAGGAGAGTACCGTGGCCGCTACCCCCCAACCTGGCGCCGCAAGGACGGTCGCTGCCGCGATCGATCCGCTGGATCTTTATGACGTGCGCGGCATGCTGAGCGAAGAGGAGCGCCTGGTGCAGGACTCGGTCGCGCGGCTGGTGGACGCGCAGGTGCTGCCCGTCATCCGCACGGCCTTCGAGGAGCACCGCTTCCCCCGGGAGCTGGTGCCGAAGCTGGCGGAGCTTGGGCTGCTCGGCTCCTCCATCCATGGCTATGACTGCGCGGGACTGGGCGCGGTGTGCTACGGGCTCATCTGCCAGGAGCTCGAGCGCGGCGACTCGGGCATCCGCAGCTTTGTTTCCGTGCAGTCCTCGCTGTGCATGTACCCGATCTTCGCCTTCGGCTCCGAGGAGCAGAAGCGCCACTACCTGCCGCGCATGGCGCGCGGGGAACTCATCGGTTGCTTCGGGCTCACCGAGCCGCACGGCGGCTCCGATCCGGCCAACATGAAGACCCACGCCAAGAAGCGCGGCGGGGAGTGGGTGCTGAACGGTTCGAAGATGTGGATCACCAACGGTGCGATCGCCGATCTTGCCGTGGTGTGGGCGATGAGCCCGGAGGGCATCCGCGGGTTCCTGGTGGAGAAGGGCTCGCCCGGCTTCTCCGCGCCCGAGATCCAGCACAAGTTCTCGCTGCGCGCCTCGGTCACCTCGGCGCTGTTCTTCGACAACGTGGTGGTGCCCGAGGAGCGCGTACTGCCGGGCGTCATCGGACTCAAGGGCCCGCTGTCATGCCTGACGCAGGCGCGCTACGGCATCGCCTGGGGGGTCATCGGGGCGGCGCAGGCGTGCCTGAAGGAACTCCTCGACTACACCGCGACGCGTACGCTGTTCGGGCGTCCGCTGGCGCAGAACCAGATGATCCAGGCGCGCCTGGCGGACATGTCGCGCCGCATCACCACCGCGCAGCTGCTGGCACTGCAGCTCGGACGCATGAAGGATGCCGGCACCATGCAGCCTGCGCACGTCTCGCTCGCCAAGTGGAACAACTGCCGCATGGCGCTCGATGTGGCGCGCGACTGCCGCGACATGCTGGGCGGGGCGGGCATCAGCGCGGAGTTCGCCCCCATCCGCCACATGCTCAATCTCGAGAGCGTCGTGACCTACGAGGGCACCGAGACCATCCACCAGCTGACGATCGGCCGGCAGCTGACGGGACTCAACGCGTTCTAAGGTTGCCGCGGCGGCGCATCCAGCAGGTCAGCGGTGACCACCCAGCGCAGCGGGCCGCCGTAATCGAGCGAGGCGAACGGGTAGCAGGTCACGAGGGTCACGCGCGGCCGCCCGTGCGAGAGCGCGAGGCGCGTGCGGCGGCTGTCGACGATGCGCACGTCGCGCACCTCGAACCAGAGCCTGCGACCGGCACGCTCGACCTGCAACCGGTCCCCCACGTGCAGGGACTGAAGCGCGCGGAACGCCGTGTCGCGGTGCCCCGCGATGACGCTGTTACCCCGCTCCCCGGGCGCCACGCTCGCCGGATCGTGCGCCGGGCCGAACGCGAGGTTGCGACCGCTTGCGCCCTCGAGCACGAACAACTCGCGCGGCGGCGCTCCCGGGAGCGTGAGTTTCGCAATCGGCTGCGTGTCCGCCCACGGCCAGGGACGCGCGTCGCGCTCACCGTGCTCGCGCCGCTCCCACGCACGCCCGATCAGCACCTGCGCCAGCTGCGCCTTGAGGTGAATCCAGCCCGCCTGCGCGCAACAGCCGAGCCCCGCCAGGGCGGCGAGGACCGCCGCGCCGCGCACCGCTTTCACGGCCGCGACGCAGCGCGCGCCGTGCGCCGCCGGCCCGCGGCGAACAGCAACCCCGCGAGCGCGAGCGCGAATACGCCCACGAAGGCCAGCAGCGGCGCCGGGGTGGCAGTGCGCGCGAAGCCCGTCGACCCTTCGGCCCAGTAACTGCCGAGCGGTGCCTCGGTCGGCACCTGCGCGCCCGCGTCGGGCTCGTGCACGGGCCGCAGCGGCGTCACGTCCACGGCGATGAGACTGGTGAAGCTGCTCACCAGGTGGTGCGCGAGGGCGAGCGAAACGATCTGCTGGCGCGTGGCTTCGCTCTGCGCGGCGCTGCCGCCCTGCTCGAGCGCGCGGATGCGCTCGCGCGCCCAGAGCTTGCCGATGCCCGCCTGGGAACTGACGCTCATGATCGCGACCTGCCGCATCCACGGGTGTCCCTCGCTGGTGCCGGACAGCGTCAGCAGGCCCTGCGGCAGCCCCGGCACGCGCGCCGCGATCACCAAGGGGTCGCCGGCATAGACATCCGCCGGCAGCGCACCGGCGAGCTGTGCGGGCGCGTCCCCGGGCCAGCGCACCTCGAGATTGGTGAGCGCCGGCTGCTCGAGCTTCTGGAACAGATCCGTCATGCGCTCCTGCACCTGCGCGCGGTTGCCGATGAAGGTGTAGCTGCCGCGCCCGGCGGCGGCCGCCGCGTGCATGAAGTAGGCGTTGGGGGCCGCACCGATGCCCACCGTGAACAGCCGCCCGCTGCCGATGCGCGCGCGGATCATCCGCACCAGCTCCTCCTCGTTGCCGACGCTGCCGTCGGTGATGAACACGATCTGCCGCAGCTGCTGCGCGGCCGGGGCGCTGGCGAAGGCGAGTTCAAGGGCGCTGCGCATCTCGGTGCCCCCGCTCGCCCGCAGTGCGCCGATGAAGCGCATCGCGGCGGGGAGATTAGCGCCGGCGGCGGGCTGCGCGGTGCGAAACAGTGCGCTGGCGTCGTCGCTGAAGCGTATGACGTTGAAGCGATCGGCGGGCCTGAGGCGGGCAACCCCGAGTGCAAGCGCCGCGCGCGCCTGCTCGATCGAGGGGCCCTGCATCGAGCCGGAAGTGTCGATGATGAAGATCACCTCGCGCGGGGGCACCTGGCGTGTCGTCATCTGCGGGGGCGTCAGCAGCAGCAGCAGGTAGCTGCCGCTGAGGGAGCCTTCGGCGAAGGCGGCCGCCTGCGTGTCGGGGGCGACCTGCGGCTTCCAGGTGAGCTCGAAGTCGCGGTCGGCGGGCGCCTCCTGC
>Ga0335079_10007274_pt1 | contig 12621 bp, 10 predicted proteins | sample Lox_Sample_33_FD_206719 | JGI IMG/M metagenome (GOLD analysis project Ga0335079, IMG submission 206719) | Soil microbial communities from Loxahatchee National Wildlife Refuge, Florida, United States - Lox_Sample_3.3 | ecosystem: Environmental > Terrestrial > Soil > Wetlands | place: USA... | reverse complement strand
GAGGTACCGGTGAAGGCCATTGCCTCCAGGCTGGCGCGCCTCGACCTGGCGTTCGGCGCGCATTCGATCACGGCAGTTTTTGACGGTAGCACAGACTTTAATACCAGCACCTCAGAGGCCGTGAGTCTGACGGTGAACACGGCGAAGATAGCGACGAAGCTCACCTCAACTCCGAATCCGTCGAACGGCGGACAGTCGGTGACAAACCGTCGCCTTTAGCTCAATCGCCCCCTGGTAGCACCCAGTGAAAATGAGAGATGAGAAGACGGAGTTCGTCGCGTGCCGTATGTAGTCGAAGGGCCGCAGCCACGCCGTTGATGCGGCCGTCCAGATTCAGCAGACCTTCACCTGGACGCTCGACCCGCAGATCGCACCTCCACGCGGGGTCGCCCGGATCGGTGAAGGTGGCGGTCTTGCCTGCCGCATCGACGTTAACAGTAATTGAGTCGAGCAACCCGTTTCCCAAACGTACGGCGGACTCCTGGGCAGAATCGATGATCAGCTGTTGCCAGCGGTCTTCACCTGGCCCAACGTGCAAATCCGAGGCGACTTTCGGCGTAAGCAGCGGTCCAGAGACAGTGCCGGTGAGGCGAAACTCATCGACTACCCAAATCCCGAAAAGAGGCGAGGGAGAGGACCGCGCCTGGCGGGCTTCGTAATTATGGAACATTGTTACCGATAGCAACATCAATACAACCAGCCCAGCGGCTGGTTGCAGGGTGGCTGCGGCTTGATTCACCCACCTATGGCAGGAAAGTGGAACCGATGGGCACGCTCCAATGGCGCGGTAAGAGAGCAGCACTCCCACGATACGGCGCCAATTGCATGCGGCCAGGAAGAGCGCGCAGAGCAACAAATGCGACGCGAACAGTTTTACCGGTACATCGTAGGTCAGGTTCAGGACCACGACGTTCGTCATGACGCCGATCGAAAGCAATGCACCCATCGTTTCAAAGCGCGGGATCAGGAGAAAGAGTCCGGCGAGAATCTCAGTCGCGCCGCTAAAGATCGTGTACGCGGTAGATCCCGCCATGAACGTCCATAACAGGTTGAAGAGATCCAAATCCCCGACACGCTCCGAGAGCCGGACCAGCGAGAGCCGACCGAACTGCATTGGGAATACCTTGTCGATGCCATAGGTGAAAAGCACACATGCAAGCAGAAAGCTGACGGCACGCCGGAGCCAGGCGAGGAGAACGCGATACTGTGTCCGTCGGCGGTCGAGCCAAGACCATACCAAGGTAGCCCCGGCCGCGAGCAGGATTCGGCAGGCCAGGAGCACGTAGCCGTAGAGCGTGTCACCATCGGCCATCAGCTTAGGCGCCCGCAAGTGCATCAAATGGACCGCGGTCCATGGCACCGCTCGGTTCCAAAATGGATCGAGCATGCCTGGGATGCCGTTCGGCTCCCCATGGAAGGCGAAGATGACGAAAAACAGCTTGAGTACGTCGACCATGGCAATACAAACGAGAGCCATATAGCAGAAGGCGAATCGAAATCCGATGCGTTCCGGCAAGCTCCAGGGCCGCAGCGCGTCATCATTCCGGACAGGCTGTGGTGCCGACATATTGGCGGATAGTATCATGCCCGACCATTACTCTGCCACTGGTGTCATATCCATAGAGGCGGCGCTGTCGACTGACAACGGGCAGGGATCTCCGGCTCCTTAGCGTATGGCGCGCCTCATGTTACTTAGTCCACGTCAACATGTCATTGCGACCAGAAGGACCGAAGGCGCGCGCTATCGAATTCGTGGACCCAGAGTTATCGGTCGTGAGCAGATTGTACATGGGAGGCGGGCAACCTACGCGGGGGGACCCGCGGAGACCGGATGAAATCGACAGACGGACGCTTGCGCCGGCTTGAGACCCGCCTGTTGCCCCCGCCCGAAACGGCGGAGTCGCGGGAGCTCCGAGAGATCATTGCGGAAGCAGGCCGCCGCGCGGCACGGCTTGGTCTGCCCGAGCCGGAAGACGAGCCGGAGCCGGCATATCCGCCCGGCATGTCCCTCGCCGAGACGATGCGGGTAGCCGCGCGGCTCATGCATGAACGCAGAGGCGCCGAAGAGGCTGGAGCGCTCAGATGATCGGCAGGAGCCTCACGCGGCGGCTGGAACTGCGCGAAGACAGCCTGCTGCCCGTCACGGAAGGGCCGTTGGTACTCAGAGTCATCTCTCGTCGATGGGGACGGCAATAAGGTGGACACCGGCATCGAGTTCAAGATAACCGGCAGTTCCGAGGCCGCTCAAGAAGAGGCGCTGGTGAGGGCTTTGGTATCCAGGCTGGCGCGGCCTCGAGCGGGAGAACCGGCGGCAGGCAGCTCCGGCAACGAAAAAGTGCTCCATACCTTTACGGGAGTCGTAGATGGAGGAGGCCCCTACGGCAGCTTGCTCCGCGATTCGACTGGCAATCTATTCGGGACCGCGTCATACGGCGGGAAGAACGGTGGCGGGGTGCTCTTCGTGCTCCATTAGCCGCCGACAAACCGGGCTTCTTCCAGCGCGGCGCCAAAAACGCTCAGCGCGTTAAGGATCTTGAGCGAGATGCGCTCGGCGTCGCCATCCATCACGCTCAAAGGCGACACGCCTTCTCAAACGGCCCTTGTCCCAGATGTGCTGGAGTTAGCACTGCGGAAGCGGAGAGAAACCACAGTGCTCAATAATAGCCTGAAACCGTGAGTCCGCGCGCAGGTTATCCCACTTAGGATCGACCGGCAGAAAGACCAGATGCACATCCCGCAATTCGAACGCGCGCTCCAGCCCCTCGATGGATTGGCCGGCGTGGCCGAGCCCGGCATGCACCAGGGCGGCGGCGTACGGCGGGACATAGCGATGCGAGGGGATGACATCCAGCGCCTGCAGCACCTCGTTGGCTTCCGCAATGCGTCCCAGACGGGCCAGGATGTAACCTCGCAGCGCGAGCACCTTGCTGTTGCCGCTGCTGAATCGCCACGCGTGTTGTAACTCCTCCAAGGCGAGATCGTGATTGCCTAACTGCTCGTAGGCTTGGGCGAGCTGCAGATGTCCCACCCAGAACTCCGGATCGAGCACGGTGGCCTGCCGCGCCATGTGGGCCGCGGCGGGATAATCGCGGCCGTTGAAGGCCACTTGCGAAGACAGGGCGTAGTGGCCGGCATGCAGCGGGTCCAACTCGCGCGCCCGTTGGGCAGCCACGGCGGCCTCACTGTGGCACCCCATGTGGGACAAAAGGACGCCCAAGGTGCGATGCGCCAGGGCATAGCCGGGGTCGGCAGAGATGGCCGAGCGGAATGCGCGGACGGCGGCCGGCCAGTCCCAGTCGATCCACATTTTCATGAGGCCGAGCGAGCTCTGCACCTCGGCCAGCTTGGGCTCGGCGGCCACAGCGCGCTCAGTAGCCTGGCGGCTTAACGGCCCCGTGCGCAGCGGGTCGGCGTCACCACTGATGGGGCCGCTGGCATAGGCATCCGCCAGACCGGACCAAACCAGCGCGTACTGCGGATCGATCTCCACTGCGCGCGAGTAGAACTCGATGGCGCGGCGAGTCCCCGACGACGACAGCTGATTCCAGAAGTAGCGGCCGCGCAGGTATAAGTCGTAGGCCTGCACGTCGCGGGTGTAGCGCCTGCCCAGCGCGTTCAGGCGTTCGGGAGACAGACGCAGGCGAATCTGCTGGGTGATGGTGGTGCTGAGATCGCGCTGAAATTCGAGAACGCTGCCGGGCGCGCTGTCGTAGGACGCCGACCAGATCTGCACCTGGTCGCGCGCGCGAATGAGCTTGGAGGTGATGCGCAGGCGTTCGCCCTCGGCTCGCATGGAACTCTCCAACAGAAAGCCGGCGCCGAGTTCGCCGCCGATGCCGGCGAGCGACTTGGTGGTGCGTTTGTAGGCCATCATGGACGTGCGGCCGATCACACGCAAGTGTTCCGGATCCACCTGTCCCAGGGACGCGATGACTTCCTCGGTCAGCCCGTCGGCCAGGTATTCGCGATCGTCACCCGCGCCCAGGTTTTCAAAAGGCAGCACGGCTAGAGTTACTCCCGGCGGCCGCGACTCGGGAGTTTGCCTGCCAGTCGCCTGTACCGGAGCGATGAAGCGGTAACCGCGTTTGGGCACGGTCTCGATGAAGTTGGATTCTTCCGGTCCATCGCGCAGAGCTTTGCGCAACTGAGAGATGCCGTGCGCCAGGGCGACTTCTTCCACGATGCTATCCGGCCAGACGCGCTTCAAGAAGACGTCCTTTTCAACGAGGCGGCCCTGGTTTTCGACCAGCAGCAGCAGGGTGTCGAAGGCCTTGGGGGCCAGCGGCACCACTTCGCCGTCGCGCAGCAGTTGCTTCTCGGATGGTATTAGCCGGAAGCTGCCGAACGCGTAGGACTGAGGGGGGCTGGACATGCGCGGCTCGGTGGCGAAACCAGGCCTCTATTATAGCCCAGTCAAGTTTCCGTCAAAAAACTTCAGGAGTTCCGCAAGACCGGGAAGGGCTATGCCGGGTAGGCTGGATGCATGACACTTTACAGAGGGCGGCCTGGGAGGGCGCCGCGGGCCGTGAGCCTGCCCCACTCCCTTCTCACAACACTGGTAGCCGTTGTCATGGCTGCGGCGCCGTGCGCGGCGGCATCCACATGGACACAACTCTTTTCTGCGTCCGCTGGTTGGGACGGCGTGATCGATACGGGCTTGTCCGGACATTCGGCGGTTTACGATCCGGCCACCAACAGCATGACTGTGTTTGGCGGCGACGCTGCCTCTCTGGCTTTTGCGACTACCAATCAAGTGCTGCTGCTTTCGAATGCGAACGGTTTGGGGGGAACCAGCGGTTTCAGCACTCTGATCGCGAACGGGGCGGCCGGCGCGCCTCCGTCACGTTCCTACCACAGCGCCGCTTACGATCCGGCCAGCAATCGCATGATTGTATTTGGCGGCGCCACTTATCCCAATGGCCAGAGCGATCCTTCGGCTTATCTGAACGACACATGGGTGCTAACCAACGCCAACGGTCAGGGAGGCGCTCCGGTGTGGACCCAGCTCAGCCCGGCGGGAACATTGCCGGCCGGGCGCTACGGGCAAACGGGCGTGTATGACTCCGCCAACAACCGGCTGACCATATTCGGCGGCGGCTACAGCCACGTGCTTCTCACGGACGTGTGGGTATTGAGTCACGCGAACGGATTGGGTGGGACACCCACCTGGACCCAGCTCTCGCCCACCGGCGCGCCGCCGCCGGGCTGCTGCGGCACGGCGACTTACGATTCGACTAATAACATCATGACCGTGTTTAGCGGATACTCGTATTCCTCCAACCCGCTCGGGTTCACGCTCTACAACGGGGTGTGGACGCTATCGCATTCCAACGGTCTGGGCGGGACTCCGCACTGGACGAACATCGTCGCCAATAACGCGCCGGGATCGCCTGCGCGGCGCGACGGAGGCACGGCAGTCTACGACAGCGCCAACAATCGCATGATTGTATTCGGGGGCGGGAGTTTCGCGGCCAACGGCTATCCCGGCTACAACGATGTGTGGGTGCTAAGCAACGCCAACGGCTTGGGCGGCACGCCGGTGTGGACGGAACTGCGGCCCAGCAACGCGGCGCCCGGCCGCCGTAACAGTCACACCGCGGTGTATGACGCGGCGAACAATCGCATGATCGTGTTTGCGGGTTATGGGACGGATGCGCAGTATTTCTCGGCTTGGACGCTGACCGACGCTAATGGGTTGTGAAGCGAACGGCTTGGTTTTCCCATGGATGTGGCTCTCCGCAAATTGTGGGGCGGTCCCTCGGCCTGCGCAGGGCCCCGCTCTTTGCTCGAAATCGAGCACTCTGGGCAGCGCAGATGGCGGCCTGAGCCGAGGGCCTGACCCGCGCGTAAATGACCACAAGTTCTCAGAGGAGGGAATGGGTTATGAGGATGATGACGATGAATCTGGCGGCTGCCTTACTGATCGCGCCATGCCTTATGTGGGCGCAGGAGGTTAGTGTACCGCGCGCCGTGAATTACTCCGGTGTGGCTAAAGATATTAGCGGCAAAACCCTCACGGGCGTTGTGGGCGCGACCTTTGCCGTCTATGCCGAGCAGGATGGCGGGGCGCCGCTTTGGATGGAGACACAGAATATTACCGCCGGTGCGAATGGCAAATTCAAGGTGGTACTGGGCGCTACGCAATCGGGAGGGCTGCCGATGGCAGTATTCAGCAGCGGACAGGGGCGCTGGCTGGGCGTCAGCTACAACGGCGGAGTAGAGCAACCGCGGACCGCCCTACTCAGCGTTCCGTACGCGCTCAAGGCGGGCGACGCGCAGACCATTGGCGGTCTGCCGCCTTCGGCTTTCGTGCTGGCGGCGCCCGGCACGATCGGAGCGGCAAGTGACACAGCCAAGCCCGAGAGCGTGGCACCGGCGGCCGGGTCGAACGTCACCACGACGGGCGGGACCGTGAATACGCTGCCGCTGTGGACCACGGCGACTGACATCCAAAGCTCGGCGATCACGCAGACAGGCAGTGGCGCGACGGCCAAAATCGGCATCGGCATCGCGACTCCGGCGACGGCGCTGGATGTGAAGGGCGGAGAGACGGTGCGCGGTCCCATGACACTGACGGCGTCGGGGACGGCAACCGCCGCGGCGGGCGCCAATTCGGAGCCGCAGAAACTGGTGGCTTCGGCGTTCAACAGCACGTCCAGCGCGGCTGCCAATCAGACGTTTCAATGGCAAGCCGAGCCGGCGGGCAACAACACGGCGAGCCCGTCGGGGACGCTGAATCTGCTGTTCGGCTCGGGCGCAGGGGCGCCGTCCGAGACTGGACTGCAGATCAGCAAGCACGGTGTGCTGACTTTCGCGAGCGGCCAGGCGTTTCCCGGGGTGGGCACGATCACCGGAGTAACGACGGCGGCGGGCAGTGGTCTCACTGGCGGTGGAACGAACGGCAGCCTGAATCTCAGCCTGATGAACACGTGCAGCGTGAACCAGGTGCTGCAGTGGAATGGCGGCCAGTGGGGGTGCGGCAGCGCGGGAGCGGGAACCATCACTGGCGTGACAGCCGGCACCGATCTGACGGGCGGCGGCGCCAGCGGTAACATCACGCTGAACCTGAACACCAGTGCAACGGATACCCGGTACGCACAACTGGCGGTATCGAACACCTTCAACGGGCTTCAGACATTCAATGTTAACGGCGGAAATGCGGCAATCGAGGCGTATCAGAATGCGGTTTCCGGTGTGACTTACTCATTGATAGGAACGAACCGGGCTTCGAGTAGTACGGCGGCTGGGATTCTGGGCCAGGAACTTGGAGTGGGGGAGGTTTTCGGCGTGGAAGGCTATATTACGAACCTGGGCGTAACTGGCGCCGGCGTATTCGGGCAAAGCGGCTCGACTAGCGTGATCGGCAACACCTACAAGGGCCTCGGCGCGGGTGTCTGGGGTGATGTGAGCTTCGAGTTCGGCCAGGCGGCGGTATTAGGCACGGCCGATTCCGCGGCTAACTCGGTAGTCGGGTTCAATAACAGCCTCACCTGGGCGGCGATGGTGGGCGAGAACCAGAACACGGTCAGCAGCGTGGGGTCGATTGCGCCGGGGGTGGTGGGGTTCAGTTACTCGCCGCAGGGAGTCGGCGTGCTGGGCGCGGGTAAGACGTTCAGCAACAGTTATAACACGCACGTGGGCTACGCGCCGTTTGGGGTGGTGGGGGACTCCCCCAGCGGCTTCGGCGTGGCGGCGTTCTCCGACACGCAGAACGCCTTGGTCGCCAATTCGGGTTCAGGAATCGGAGTTTACGGCAGTTCGGTTTCGAACGTGGGCGTTTATGGCGGTTCGACATCCCAGGATGGCGTGGTGGGCTATTCGGCGAACGGCAACGGCGTCAGTGGCTCGACCGATTCGCTTGCATCGTCGGGTGGGGCATTCCTAGGCCCGCCGACCGGCGGCCAGGCGTTGGTGGCCGGAACTTCGGAGCTCGCTTGCTGGTTCGATAACGGTAATATGGGTTGCACCGGCAATAAGTCGGCGGTGGTTCCGGTGGCCGGCGATCGATGGGTGCGGCTGTTCGCGGTGGAGTCGCCGGATAACTGGTTCGAGGACTTCGGCGAGGGCCGGCTTTCGAACGGTTCCGCAGTGATCGCTTTAGAATCGGAATTTGCGCAGACGGTGAATACGGAGTTGAGCTATCACGTTTACCTGACTCCTAACGGCGACTCGCGCGGGTTGTATGTGTCGGCAAAATCGGCCAACTCGTTTGAGGTGCGCGAGCAGAGCGGTGGCACGTCTAACATTGCATTCGACTATCGAATTGTGGCGCGGCGCAAGGGTTACGAGAACGTGCGTCTGGAAGACGCTACTGGGAACCGGCAGCGGGCCCTGGCTTCATTGAAGGCGGTGGCAGAGACAGCCCAGCGCGCTATGCCGAAGGAGAATGCCAGCGAGGAGCGTCGGGTGACGCCGCGGGTACAGGTGGCAGGAAGGCCGCGATAAGTGTGAGCGAGCTTCGCTCGCGCGGCCGACCGCAAAAGACGATGGTCCGCCCCACGCTTGGGGACCGACGGGCTACTTCGCAGAACCTATAGGCCGCCAACCCGCTGGTGGTTCCTCCCGACCACCGCCATTCTGTATCGCAGGAAAGCCTCTTCGGTCATATCCCCTCCGCGCCATCACTTAGAAAAGTGATTTCAGCCACACACAACGTTTCAAGTCCGTTGCCAGGTGGCTGTTACCCCACAGAGTGCGACCCAGGAACCCACCTGTGGGCGGCCCCGTCCTCCGAGACAGACCGCCTAAACGTCCGCCATCCTGGGGCCTCAGTTGTGAATCTTAGAGCCAGCCAGGCACCGCGCACAAGCATTTTCAGTACTGCCTGGGTACTGGACCTGCTCGCCGCATGGCAGCCTCAATGGCCCATCTTCTCCGCCGACGACTCCACCGCGCGGGGCTAGCAAAAAGTATCAATTCCGTAAAGAATCGGATCTTCGTGACTCCACATGCGTGAGATTTCACACCCCAGACTGTTACTTCGAAACATGACCGATCACTACATCCTGGCGGGGCAGACACCCGCGCCGATCGCGTACGATCCGTACCCGCCCGAGGGCGTTGCTGCTGCACTGATGGCCGACGCCACAAGGGCTATGCAGTGGCCATCGGCGCGCGAGACGGTCGCCCGCCCGACGCCGCGACTTCGCTTGGTTGGCGGAGTCGCTATTTGCGGATATCATGCGGCAATACGAAACCTTCGTGAAAATCCGGATAGAGATCTCGGGCCCAATGGACGGAACAACGGAAAACGTCGCTCAAAAACGGCTTGAGTAGTAGATTCGACAACCCTTACATGCTAGCGCCGGCTCAAGAATAACAGGAGAGAACAGGCCCTGTTATTGCCTGTTAATCTAAGAGTTGATTCCGCAAACAAATAGCGCGAGCCGGTTCACCGGCGCAGCAGCTAGAACGCGATCTCGCGGCCTTGACCCTGCATATACGCCAACGAGATACACAACAGAGGACAAGCTCCGTTCAGCGATAACGGTAACAAAAGTATACCTATCCACAAAGAAACATGGTCGTAACAGTGATATTACCTTTTGTTCACTGGCGTACCGTTACGTCTGGTACCCAAAAGCCTGAAGCTAAGGTACCTGTTGTGCGTCGAGAAAAGGAGAAACGACAGCGATCTCATCGCAGAAACCAAGGCGTCCGCATCGACTTCGACTTCGGCCCGGAACGGGTTCGCATTAGCTATTTGGACCAGAACCGTAAAGCCGCTGGTGGAACAACTCGGCTTTGAAGCGGTGGACGCCGGCCCACTGACCGAAGCGCGTCTGCTGGAGCCGTTCGCGCCGTCTCGCCGTGATCATCCTGAGGTCGCAAGGGCGCTGGCGCGGCTAAGGGGAGGAGCCTGCATGATCAGCAAGAACCTCGCGCGGCGTTTGGAACGGCTCGAAGAGAGCCTGCTGCCGGTACTAGAAGAGCCGATCGTTATTCAAATCATCGCGGTCGATGGGGACGGGAGCCGGACCGACGGCGGCATGGAGTTCAAAATACCCGCAGTTCCGAAGCCGTTCAAGAAGAGGCGCTGGTGAGGGCACTGGTTTCCAGACTGGCGCGCCTGGAACGCCTCAACCGGCTGAACACCGCGCCGCATCGGTTCCGGGTGCAGTACGGCTATCTGAAGACGCTGCCCGACGGTTACACCGGACCGCGGCACGTCGTCACGGTCCAGCAGCTACCGCCAGAGTCACCCGGTGAAGACTGGTTTGAGTGGGAGGAGCGGCCGGGCCCTGAACCGACTAGGGAGGCCCGTATCCCCAACAACGACCTCGTGATCCATGTCTGCTACGTGGAAATCGCGCAATTCTAAACGCCGAGGACTCGCAGAGTCAGGTGAGTATTTATCGCGCTACCGCATTTTTCGCCAGTAGACCCCGGTCGTATCTACCGCAATGATCTCCTCGGTCACGTGGTTTTGACTACGGTAGTCTTCCACCGCCTGACGGCACGCTGGTATACCACCATAATCATCAATCAAGCAGTAGCCGCCGGGCGACAGCTTGGGATAGAGGTTTACCAGCGCATCCCATGTGCTTTCGTACAGATCCCCGTCCAGGCGCATTAGCGCAAGATTTCTGATTGGCGCGATGGGGAGTGTGTCGCAGAACCAGCCTTCCAAGAATTGAACTCGCTTATCGAGCAGACCGTATGAACGAAAGTTGTCTTCAACTTCCTGACGGGGAACCGCGAGCTGATCGAATTTATAGAAAGCCGCTTGCCTCTCCTCTGCGGCGTCGGCGGCGAATTTCGCCGGATTGGGTTTGGGCACACCTTGGAAGGAATCAGCCACCCACAGCGTCTTATCGGAGCGCTTGCAGACGAGAATGGCCTTCATATATATACAGCAGCCGCCTCGCCAAACACCGGTCTCGATGATATCGCCAGGAATGTTATCCTGCAAAACCGTTTCCAAACACGTGCGTGCGTTTCTCAGGCGGCGCAAACCGATCATAGTTTGACCCTGGGCGGGCCAATACAGGCCGTAATCACGATCCTGCTGGGTAGGATGCAACCGCTTGAAGAGGTAGTAATCCTTTGCGCACAGGATGGCGGCAATCGGCCGGAACAACAGCGCCTGGATGCTTTCCCTACGGAATTGCACTCTCGTGTACTCTTCGGCGTAGACTGAACCCGTCAGGCAACGTTCCAACAACGCAAGATATTGCTCGTCGAAGCTGTTTTCACCTCTTGCTTCCGCCAGGGATGTCATTTCAGCCCACCGCTGGCAGGTGAGCAGGCTGGCAATTGCCGCGCTTTCACCTGTCTCCAGACCAACCCCGCCATTGTATCAAGTTCTTTCTAGCTGGCGGGCCGCCGCACGCATGGCGTCCACATAAGCGGCGCTCTCTTCGGCCCGCCGCGCGCAACGAAAGGACGCTAACAGGCGCTCCTCTAGCGGTGCCAATTCGGCTTCGTCTTTAACCATGCGCAAGTGATATCGCTCCAGGTCGTGCTGCGAAAGGTGAATCCACTTCATGCTTGGTGGTGAATCCGCGCACTCGCCGGCCAGAAGACTGCTAACGATATCAACTCACAAGGCTCCTCGGCGGATTCACAGTGCCCCATCCTAGAGGAAGAGCCGGGGGGCTGACTGCTGCGGTTTCGCCAAGCGCCGGCCCCTCATGACGGACCGTGCGGTGCCCTCTGAATCGGAGGCAGTAGCCAAGACGATACGTTCTGGAACTAATCTCCTAGTCCGAAAGTGCCCATGCAGGCAGTCCGAAAATTCCCCATCCATTTGGATGTTGACAATCCCCGCGTCGTTCCGCTACGATTCAGCAATCGAAATAGACACGCTTTCTCGCTGTGATGGAGGAGCATCTAGGCCGTCTTCTCGAGGTCTACAACGATCTTGTCCAGAGTGATGAGGGAGAACCCCACCGAGGCGAGCTGTTCCAAGCAAAACGAATCGTAGCCGTAATGGAAATTCGGGGTTCATGACTCAGAAACGGGATTGGAGCTGGATTGAAAATGACACACGTTGAACGGAAGTTTAACCTAACGAGGTGCAAGAGTGCGAGCGGCCTGCTCCTGCTGATGGCGGCCGCAGTGAGTTCACCCGCCGAGACCTACAAGGTGCTCTACACGTTCAGGGGAGGCAGCGATGGTGCATTTCCAGCGTATGGAGGCCTCACTGTGGACGCCGAAGGCAATCTCTATGGCGCGACGCCGTTCGGCGGCAACGTCAACTGCCCTCCCAGCCCTTCGGCGAGCAAGCCCGGCCCCGGCTGCGGAGTGGTCTTCAAGTTTAACCTGGCAACTAATACAGAGACGGTGCTGTACACATTCAACGGTGAGAGTGATGGGTCAAACCCGTACGACGGCTTGGTTCGGGATGCCCAAGGTAACCTCTACGGGACCGCTCCGTTCGGCGGTGTGAACAACGGAGGCGTCATCTACAAAGTCGACTCATCCGGTAACCTGACTGTGCTGCACTCCTTCACCAATACCGACGGAGCCAATCCAAGCGCGAAGCTGTATCGGGACCCCGCGGGCAATTTGTTCGGAACAACCGTTACCGGCGGCTCTCTCGGTCGCTGCCGCGGTATGGGCTGCGGAGTGATTTTCGTCTACAGCGCGACAGGTGAATTCAAGGTAATTCACAACTTC
>Ga0335079_10007271_pt1 | contig 12624 bp, 11 predicted proteins | sample Lox_Sample_33_FD_206719 | JGI IMG/M metagenome (GOLD analysis project Ga0335079, IMG submission 206719) | Soil microbial communities from Loxahatchee National Wildlife Refuge, Florida, United States - Lox_Sample_3.3 | ecosystem: Environmental > Terrestrial > Soil > Wetlands | place: USA... | reverse complement strand
GCCATGCCGAGGGGCTTGCGGTTCTCGCTTCCGTTAAAGATCACGTCCTCCATCTTGTCGCCGCGCAAATGTTTTGCGCTCTGCTCGCCGAGGACCCACCGGATGGCGTCGGACACATTGCTTTTGCCGCACCCATTGGGACCGACGATCGCGGTCACGCCAGGCTGGAAGACGACGGTGGTTTTATCGCCAAAGGATTTGAAGCCGATCATTTCGAGGGTCTTGAGCTGCATAAGCCTCCCTTGGAAAAGAGACATCACTCTATAGATTACGCGAACAAAGGCGGGGAGAGGAGCGTTTGCCGACTACGCAGGTTTATAGCACATGAGGCAGGTTTTGTAAAGGGAAAAATACAAGGTAAAGTGCTTATTTTATATCTCTATACAATATATTGTGGTAGGGATGGTGCTATATTTCCCGCTCCATAAGGCGTTTAAGCCCTATTTTCATGGGTAAAAGAAGCGCCAGAACATTGACCGCCAGGACGAGGAGGAAAGAAGATCCTATGAGAACCCACCCCGAAGGAGGTATGTGGCCCCTGAAGCTTTGGGCCGCAAAGATGCGGTACACGGGCCATGCCTCGAGCACGACAACGGACCCTATGAACAGCATAGCCGCCAGCATGTAGACGATGCCGCCGAAGCCCGTCGGGATCTGTGCTGCATTCTCATACCTGAACCGGGGAAAAGCGGCACCGAGCCCCACGCCAAGGGACGTGATGCCGAATGTCATCAGGAAGACCGTGACGACGCCGATGCCCATCATGAAGGGCGTGACCTTGAGCAGCGCGTTCGAGAGGATGATCAGTATCTCCGACAGCAGGAGCAGGGGGATCAGGCTGCTCCAGAACTTTGCCCAGAGGAAATCGGTGATAGAGAGGGGGGCGGACCGGATGATCCAGAAGGCCGCTCCTTCGAGGCTCACGGCGGGGAACACGAAGCGGACCGCGATCGCCGTGGTCACGAACCCGACCATCCCGAGGTTGAGGAACGAGATCAGGTTCTGAAGATAGAAACTCGGCATCTGGGCGCGCTCGAAGGGCAGCAGCTTGAAGCTGTAGATGTAGACGACCATGAGCGCGACGAGCAGAAAGAGCTGCGACCATTGCGAAGTGTCCCGGAAAAAGAGCTTCGCGTCCTTGAGCACGATAGACCGCATCTTTCCGGGAAAGGGCAGGGATATCAGCGAAAAAAAACGGTCGGCTGCGCGCGACCGGGACAGGGCGGCCCTCCTGCCCTCCTGGGACCGGGACCAGCTCGCGTAGTAGACCCTGTTGCAGACCCATTCCCCGATGACGACGCCGGCGCCGGCCGTGCTCCAGAGCATGAGCAGGTAGAACAGAACGTCCCCTTTCGCAGAGCGGAGCAGGGGAGCCAGGACTTCCTCGGCCCACTCGTTCGGCAGCAGCGGAGAAACGGGCCCCCGCATGGCGGTGAGGTACTGCACGAGCGTGGGGAAGGCGTCGGGGTCAACGAGCTTCTCCGGCCTCAGCATCCGGAACAGGATGTAGACGGCCACGAAGAAGAGCAGTCCGAGCAGGACCAGGACATCCTTTGCCCTGCGCGCGGGGAACGCGCTCACGAGCAGCATGGTGATGCCGATGCCGATCGCGGCCGGGATCATCAGAAAAGGCACGAGTGCAAGGACGAGCCCTGCATAGTAGGCCGCGGAGGCCTTGAAGACCGCGCCGTAGGCGATGAACACGGGAAGTCCGTAAATGAGCGTCATCCACGACGAGTCGGCAATGGTTTCGACGAACTTCGCCCGATAGACGGTCCCGATCGGGACGGGTGAGGAGAGCAGGATATCGAGCTCGCCCGAGAGGTAGAAGGTCGAAAGGGAGGTGACGACGTTGCTGAAGACCAGGATCGAGAAGAAGGTGATCAGGACCATGGAGAGCAGCCGGATCGCAAGCAGGTCTCCGAGACCTTCGATCGTCCGGAAATAGGAGAGGACCTTGAACGAAACGCCGAACAGGAAGGCCCAGAACGCCAGTCCGAGCAGCGCGAGGATGACGCTCTTCAGGCCGTCGCCGGGCGCCAGGCGGCTGAAGCGATTCTTGATGCCATGATATCGTGGTGTCAGGAGGAACATATGCTCTCTTCCAGGCCTAACGCTGGATCTGCTCGTCTCCGCCGGTCAATCGAAGGAAGACCGGCTCCAGATGGCTGTCGGGCATGCTTGCCATCCGGGCCAGGTCCTCGACGCTGCCCTGCGCGATGATCCCGCCCCTGTTGATGATGGCGACCCGCGTGCACATCTGCTCCACGATCTCGAGGGTGTGCGTGGACATGAACACGGTCACGCCGGTGGCCGCAAGGTCCTTGAAGATGTCCTTGACGAGGCGGGCACCGCGCGGATCCAGGCCGACCATGGGTTCGTCCACGACCAGTACTTTCGGACGATGGAGCAGGGCGGAGGCCATCACGAGCCGCTGCTTCATGCCGTGGGAGAAATTCTCAACGAGTTCATCGGCCCATTCGTTCAAGCCGAACAGATCGAGCAACTCGGCGATCCGGGGTTTGGGGTCTTTCATATCATACAGCGTAGATACGAAGTACAGGAACTCCGTAGCCGTCAGCTTCTCGTAGAGAAAAGGCCTGTCCGGGATGAAGCCGGTTATGAACTTTGCCTTGAGGGGCTGCCGCTGGACATCGTAGCCGCCGACGAGGGCGCTGCCGCCTGTGGGCTGGAGCAGGCCGGCGATCATCTTGATGGTTGTGGTCTTGCCGGCGCCGTTCGGGCCCAGGAAGCCGAACACCTGGCCTTCGGGCACTTCGAGGTCTATGCCGTTAACGGCGGTAAGCGTTCCGTACTGTTTGGTTAGGTTGATGAGTTTGATCATGGTTTTTTTATTTTAGGCGAATGACCGCATATACGATGACAGAAACCTCGCGAGCTTTGTTCACACCGGGCGATGCCGCTAGGCCCGTCGAGGTTTTCGCTTCTCTGATGAAAGCAGGGCTTCGGTTATAATAGCTGGGTGTGAGGCATATCCGCGCCCGCCTGTCCCCGCGTTATCGCAAGAGCGGGGGGGCAACAGCAGGGGATGTTCATCCGTCGTACAGATGTTTTATTGATATTCCAGAACCTCCACCTTCAGTTTTCCCACCAGCTTAAGAATATCCGGCTGCCGGTCGAGATCGCCGGTCACGAACCGGATATGGGTAGCGTCGGCAGGGAACTGGTTGAACGTCGGGTCCACGGCAACCCATTGTCCGAGCCATACCTCGGCCCAGGCATGGTAATAGAACCCGTCGCGCAGATACACGATCCCGGAGGCGAGCCGCGTCGGGATGCCGGCAGACCTCGCGAGGGCGGCATAGAGCGTGGCGTGTTCGTTGCAGTCGCCGACGAGCGAATTCAACACATCGAGCGCGCTCGGAATGCTGATCACCGGCTTTTTTCGTACCGCGTTGTAGACCCATTCGTTCAATTTTCTGGCTGCTTCCCGGGCGTTCCTCTCGCCTTCCAGGATCTTCACTGCCTGGTCCCTGATCCTCGCATCATCGCTCTGGATAAGGGCGGTCGGCCGAAGGGCGTCGGCGAGATCGTTTCCCCGGTACGGCAGGTCATACCCCTCGATTGTCGAAGGGACACGGATATCAATGATGCTCCCCTCCAATCGCTGCCGGTCGCCATCGAGCGTAAAGCCTCGCAGGGGCGCGTCCGTTAGTCTTGCTTTCAGTGAGCGCGTCTGCGGGGAATGCTCGATGGGCTTCGACGGTATCATGACGAGCGAAATGATGTCAACTGCCGGCCCTTTTTTGTCGAGCTTCTTCGCCTCCACCATGCTTTCCCGGAGGAGGACATATCCCAGCGGGCTCTCCTCCTTGAGAGTTTCCCCCTCTTCGGTCATCCACGAATAGGCCTCCAGACCCTGGAAACTTTCCTTGAGCTTGTACACGGTCTGCTCTGCATCCCCGACCTTGATCCGCTCCCGGGCTTCGACACTGATCGCGGCCTCGTCCATATTCATGGTCGCGGGATTGAAGACCGGGAAGCGGTAGTTCCTGCCGGGTTCGAGGCCGAGGAGGACCAGGGCAGGCTTGATGTTCGGCGCGAGGTAGGGCTGATCCTTCAGGCGGATGCGTTCGGTCCGTGTCGTTCCTCCGGTCAGGATGTCCAGGAGCAGTTTTTTACCGACCACGGCTCCTTTGACCGTGATCGTACCGGTGTCCGATTTCATCGAGAAGTCGAAGTACTTGAGCAGGAAGTTCTTCGTGGTGTAGCTGTTAATGACAGTGCTGACCCGCTGAACCGAACCGAGGACCAGGAGATCGAGCTGCGATTCCTCGGTAATGTGGTACGTGTCCGCCTCACTGGTCACCCGGGTATGAGCAAAGCCGATCTTGCGGCCCTGCTGGTAGATGCCGGACCAGTCGTCTCCCGTCCGGACGCCTTCCTCGGTGATGACATCCAGCGCGATGACGGTCGACGGGCGCAGATAGGTCCGCTCGATAAGCAGTCCGAGCATGATGAGCCAGAAAAGGATGATAGTTGTTTTGATCAGTCTGCTCATTTTTCTGCTGCTGGTTATAGCGTGCTGCGTAACAAAATCTTGCGTAATGGTAACCGTAATCGGTCTTGTTGTCAAATACACGGAAATAGTCCGACAGCTACCGCATATATCCTCGTAATTTCAGTCGTATACGAGAAGTTTTGCCTTGACTTTCAAGTCCCTGTGCTCTATAGTAAGCACCAGTATGCACCGTAGAGGAGGCGTTTATGACGAAAGCAGATATCATCTCAGAGGTTTTTGATAAGGTCGGCCTTCCCAAGCAGGATGCGGAAGAGCTTGTTGAGATGATTCTGGATTTGGTAAAAGATACGCTAAAACAGGGGGAAACGGTCAAACTTTCCGGGTTCGGGAACTTTGTGGTGCGCAAGAAGAACTCCCGCAAGGGACGCAACCCAAAAACCGGCCAGGAGATCGAGATTACCCCGAGGAAGGTCGTGAGCTTCAGGCCAAGCATGATCTTTAAAGAGCATGTCATTGAATCTCCAGCACAAACCGAGTAAGCTCTTTTACCGGATCGGTGAGGTAAGCCGAATTACAGGGCTGGAACCCTACGTTCTTCGCTACTGGGAAACCGAATTTCCTCAAATAAAGCCTGACAAGGGCGGCTCAAAACAGCGTCTTTACAAACAGAAGGATGTCGATACGATCCTTCAGATCAAACAGATGCTTTATAAGGATGGATTCACCATAGCCGGAGCCAGAAGAAGATTGAACAACAGGGGCGGGCAGGAAAATATCGGCGCGGTTCTGGAGACGGCAAAGAAGGAACTGAGGGAGATACTGGAGATACTCAAGTAAGACTGTTCATTATTGATTGAAGCATAGCTCGTTCATAAGTAATATTTCCTTTCTGGTTGTATTGCATTGTTTTACATCGGGGCGTGGCGCAGCCTGGTAGCGTACTCGCTTGGGGTGCGAGTGGTCGGCCGTTCAAATCGGCTCGCCCCGACCATTTTATGAGCCCATAACTCATGTGAGTTATGGGCTTTCTCTTTTGTCTGTTTCTGGTGAGCCGCATGGCGCGGCCAAAAAGAGCCAGAGCGTCCCCGGGAGGGCAATAGGAGAAGCGGCATTGAGCTGCGGCGGGTGATTTCTACGAAGAGTACCGAAGGAAATATTCCGGTCATGCCGGGATGACGGGCCTATACAAAAACCGGTAATACGAACGTGTCTTTGTCTTCAGAGGCTGAGTCTCAAATTGCAATCCACGGTTCACGCGGCGTCCTTCTTCTCCGAGCCTCTCATCCTGGCTTCGACATATTCCTTCAGGGCCACCGCGTTATTATAGCGCTCCTCCTTTGAACCATAGAGCAGCGTTATTGTGCCTTTCCGAGCGGTGCTCGCGATCCGGTCGACCAGGTCCTTGTTCCGGTCCAGCTCCTTGAAAAACCGTTTTTTGAACTCAATCCACTTCCCGGAGTCATGACTGAACCACGACCTGAGCTCGGTGCTGGGAGCCACATCCCTGATCCATTCATCGATGCGGCTTCCTTCTTTTTTCAGCCCTCTCGGCCAGAGCCGGTCAACGAGTAATCGCCTACCATCGGTATGCGACGGCGGGTCATAGACGCGCTTGATCTTCACCATGGCGGTGGCCTCTACGCAGTACCTTAGGAAAAGTCTCCGGTCAGGCGCCGGTTCCCTGCCCATGAAACGCGCCGGGAAAAGTGCCGTCAAGCTTCGCGGGTTTCTTTCAGGCCCGGCACGTCTGCAGCGAGAACCCTCGCTTATGAGAGCAGGGGCCGCAGTTCTTCTTCGGGCAACGCCCTGCTGAAAATGTATCCCTGCATCTCATCGCATCCGCAGGAACAGAGCAGATCGACCTGTCTCTCTTCCTCCACGCCCTCCGCAATCACTCCCAGCTTCAGGTTGTGCGCCAGGCAGATCATCGCATTGATGACGGCCTCGTTGTCTGCGGCCGCAGCATCCTGATTCCTGATGAGCGATTCGTCGATCTTGATCTTCTGAATGGGAAGCTTCTTGAGCCAGTTGATCGAGGTGTATCCCGTTCCGAAATCATCGATCGAGAAGCCGACGCCGTGCTCGGCCAGTCTTTTGACCCTCAGCAGGGCGGATTCGACGTTCTGCATGGCCACCGTTTCCGGGAGATCCAGGATCAGAAAATGCGGGTCAAGATCGGTGTCACGCAGAACGCCCAGCACAAGGTCATCAAAGTCGGGGCTCCGGAACTGCCGGGCCGATACGTTCACTGACACCGCAACGGGCCGGCATCCGTCCCGCTGCCACTCCTTGTTCTGCGCACAGGCGGTCCTGAGCATCCACAGGTCGATGGATTGAATAAGGCCACCGTCTTCGGCCAAGGCGAGGAACTGTGGCGGCGCAAGCATACCCAGCGCCGGATGCATCCATCGCACCAGCGCCTCGACGCCGATGACCCTGCGGTTCCGCATGTCCACCTGGGGTTGATAGTACGCCACGAGCTCGCCGGCTCCGATGGCATGGCGGAGGTCGTATTCCAGTTCCCTCCGCTCATGAGACCTGATGTCCAGTGCCGGACTGTAAAAGCGGTATGTATTCCGGCCGCTCTCTTTTGCCTGGAACATGGCCCTGTCGGCGCTTCTGGTCAGGTCATCGATCGTGTCGCCGTCGTTGGGATACAAGCTGATCCCGATGCTGCCCGTGACGTGCAGTTCGTAGTCGTTTATCAGGTAGGGTTCGTTGAATTTCGAGATGATCTTCCCGGCGCTGATCGTGGTGTCCTGCGGACTGCTGATGTCCGGGAGCAGGATATTGAACTCGTCGCCGCCGATGCGAGCGGCCGTATCGCTTTCCCGAATGCAGGTCCTGAGCCTGCGGGCCACGTCCCTGAGCAACCTGTCGCCGATTTCGTGGCCCATCGTATCGTTGACGGTCTTGAATCGGTCGAGGTCCACATACAGCACGGCCAGTTTCTTATGATTTCGTTTTGCGTCCGCCATCTCCACGATGAGCCGCTCGGTGAACAGCAGGCGGTTCGGAAGGTCCGTCAGGGGATCATAGAGCGCCTGCTGCCGGAGCGCCTCCTCATGCTGCTTGCGCTCGGTGATGTCGCGGATATGGCACTGGATGAAGCGGGCCCTGTTCACCTGGTATATACTGCTTGCGATCTCCAGGGATATCCGGCGCCCGTCTTTTGTTTCGATAAGCCCGTTGTCGAAGCGGCACTGTCCGGCTGTCCGCAACTGCGCAAAAACGCGTTCGGCCATATCACGGCTCTGAAAAGCGCCGATGTCCCTGAGGTTCTTGCCGATAAGCTCTTTCCGGGTGCAGCCCAGTAAATCGATAAGGAAGGGGTTGAGGTCGCGGATCCTTCCGGAGTCAGCATCGAGGACCAGGATGCCTTCCTTGGTACTGTCGAAAAGCCTCCGGTAATGGCGCTCTGACACCCTCGCCCCCACGGCGCGCCTGTGCTGCTCCGGAGAATCAGACAACCGTCTCACCCCGAAGGCGGTGCGGTGATCATGCGTTTTGGAGGCTGCTTTCTTTTCGACCCTCTTGGCCATAGTACTCCCTCCGAAGCAGTTAGAGGGTTATGCTCATGCTATTCATTGTATCATACCTGCTCGAGAGAGGAGGTATGAACATTCATCATTCCTCAAATGACGATCGTCGGGAATCGTTCCGGAAGAAGGGTTCCGGACAACCCGCGCGACGGGGAAAGTCAAATCCTGCCCCATTTCTGCAATTGCAGGGTCGGCAGGGGAATGACATACACCGCGGCCTCCTTGAGGCAGCATCTTATTACTCCGTTGAGCTTGATTATCGAGGTGTTGCCGGGAACCGGTCAGCGCAGGCTCCGGTCAGGCATGCATGAATTGCAGCCCTGTCAGGTAGGCTCCGGCTTCGACCTTCGTCGTCCACCGCACCAGTGCCGGCCGGGCGGAAGCGGAGTTGGCGGGGGAGACATGCACGGCCTGCTCCTGTCTGAGCGGGACCGTGCTCTGCAGGCAGAGGCCCGACGGGCTGCTGTTGACCGCTGTCCCGATGAAGTGCTTCTCGGTTGAGGCAATGAGGCAGGCCACCTTTTCGCGGATGGCCTGTCGATATTCCCTCCGGCGGATGACCAGCGGCTGGGAAAGATCCATGTTGAGCTCGCGGACCTGCAGCCAGGATGACATTTTGACAAAATCCACGGGCTGATCGAAAAAGGCGCACCCCATGGTGCTGATCTCCTTTGCCCTCCCATCCTCCGCGTTGCCGGAGATCAGGGCCTTGTGATTCATGGGGATACTGCATCCCTTCCGCGACTGCTGTCTGAACAGCGCGACGCCCTCCATGGTTGCGGACCGGAAGTCTGCGATAAGGATATCGGCGCAGGGATGGCTCTTCGAGCAATTCACGTGGTCATCCCATAGAGGACAGATGTCCGGTTTCTGGTAGGTCAGGACCTCATATCCGCCCCGGATGGCGAAGTAGTACATCATCATGCTGAGGGTCGTTTGATTGTCGTGGATGATAATTGCTCTTCGCCTTCTCATACTCGTCTCCAGGGGTATTTGTTTTCGCGGGCAAAGACAGGCTGCTGAACCGTCCTCGGCAAGGATCGGAAGACCTTGCCGGTTGTGACCCGTACGCATCCCGGCGTCCCGGGACCCGAGATTACAGCATCGCCTTCCGGCCGTGCAGAATAGCGGGCTGGGCGCTCCTCCGGGGAGACCCTTCCCCGGGATCACGAAAGATGTCTCTCTTCCTGTAGGTACATGGTCCTCGTCGCCTCGGAATAGGGGAATTCGCAGTATTTATGAGCCACCTCGCAGTAAAATGTGGTGACGTACTCCTCCCATCCGCAGGCGCAGCACATACCGCAATCCTCGGGGTTGTTCTTTTTCATGTAGTTCTTACAGCGGGGGCATTGTTTGATCCACATACCGTCCATGCTACCCCCTTCCCCAACGAGCGTCATTCCACGGTAACGCTCTTTGCCAGGTTTCTCGGCTGGTCGACGTCGCAGCCCCGCAGCACGCCGGCATGGTATGCAAGAAGCTGCAGCGGTATGGCGTTCACGAAAGGCATGAACAGGGGATGCGCAGACGGCACCTCGATGATATCGTCGGCCTTGCCCTTGAGCGCTTCCGCAGAATCGGTTACCGCGATGACCCGTCCGCCGCGCGCTTTCACTTCCTCAATATTCGAAAGGATCTTGTCCAGGAGGTCGTTCGACGGCGCCAGGACCACGACCGGCAGGTTCTCATCGATCAGCGCGATCGGACCGTGCTTCATCTCTCCTGCCGGATAGCCCTCGGCGGGGATGTAGGATATCTCCTTCAGCTTCAGCGCTCCCTCGAGCGCGAGGGGATAATTGATCCCCCGTGCGAGAAAGAGGAGGTCCCTTGCCTGGAGGAGGGTTCCCGCGATGGCCTTGATCTCCCGGTCCCGGGCCAGTACCCTGTCGAGGAGGGCAGGGACCCCGGCGAGGTGCGCCTTCAACTCCTCAACAGCATCCCCGGTCAGACAGTTCCGTCCGTAGCCCATCCCGATCGCGAGCAGGAAGAGGGCCGCGAGCTGGGAAGTGAACGTTTTGGTGGCTGCAACGCCGATCTCGGGACCGCTCCGCGTGTACAGGACCGCGTCCGCTTCCCTTGTGGAGGTGCTCCCGACCACGTTGCAGATGGTGAGCGTCCTCGCTCCCCTGCGCTTTGCCTCGCGCTGCGCGGCGAGCGTGTCAGCCGTCTCTCCGGACTGCGTTATGGCGATAAAGAGCGTGTCCCTGTCAATGATGGGTTCCCGGTAGCGGTACTCCGAAGCGATTTCGACGCTCACCGGTACTTTCGCGAGCCGCTCGATCAGATACTTGCCGACCAGGGCGGCATGGTACGATGTACCGCACGAGACGATGTGCAGCATGCGGACGTTGGCGAGCCCGCCCAAGGGGATTCCGAGGTCCGCCACAAAGTTCAGCGGGTCGCTGATGCGGTCCCCGATTGTCTGCCTGATGGCATGGGGCTGTTCGAAGATCTCTTTATGCATGAAGTGATCATGCCCGGCCTTCTCGGCCATGGCCGGCGACCAGTCGATCTCGACCACATGGTCCTGGTAGGGGATCATGGCGTCTGTTTCGATATGACGGAGGTCGATGCCATCCTTCGTGAGAGTGCAGATGCATCCATCCTCAAGAAAGATGAACTTGCGCGTGTAGGGGAGGGCCGCGGGAATGTCCGATGCAAAGTAGTACATCGATGCGCCGATCCCGATGACAAGGGGGCTTCCTTTTCGCACCGCATAGAGCGTGTCAGGGCTGCTTTCGCTCATGATGCCGAGCGCATAGGTCCCCTGCAACTGCGCCACGGCATGGCGTATGGCGTCACGGACCGGATGGCCCTGCTTCCGGTACCGTGCAATGAGCTGGGGAACGACTTCCGTATCGGTCTGCGAAAGAAAACGATGACCCTCGGCTTCGAGCTGGCTGCGCAGGTCCCGGTAGTTCTCGATGATGCCATTGTGGACCACGGCGATATCGTCAGCGCGGTGAGGGTGAGCATTGATCGACGAGGGCGCACCATGGGTGGCCCACCGGGTATGGCCGAGACCGATGGAGATCAACGGAGTGGGTATGGGCAGTATTTTTTGCAGGTCCCGCAGCCTTCCCTTGGTCTTGTAAACTTCGAGGCCGTGGCCGTTCTGGAATGCTACGCCCGCCGAGTCATATCCGCGGTACTCGAGCCTCTTCAGTCCGTCCACGAGCATCTGGAGTGAGCCTTCTTTTCCTACATAACCGACGATGCCGCACATAAGTATCCCTCCGCCTGGCGCTTATCCTCTACTAAAGTACTAAAGAATCATAAGAATCATCATTACAGCAAGCCTCATCGTTTTATGCGATCTTAAGCATTTCAAAATAGAGTCTGGCTCTGCTGCGAGACAATGCGTCTCATATTGATACTCTGCAAATATTGTTCCTTCAATGGATCCCGGCAGGGGTTGTTGCAAAGCTTACGACAGCAAAGAGGATTTTTTCATGCTACGGAAGCTTTTCCGATCATATAAATCGTTATTTATTAATTAGTTGCCAATTTTAAACAGGTGAAAATTTTCCCGGCATGCTCACTCCTACCGTTCCTTGATAAAGAAGTGCTTAATGGATGATCCTCCCACCCACCAAATACATCCGGTCTGGTAGGGGGATCAGCTTGTGTCCAAAGGAAACACTTTTAATAACCTATTCAACGAATTCGCAACGATTTCTTATGATGTATCCGGGGGTACATATTGTCCCAAGGAAGAGTGGTTCTCAGGGAACCACTAATTGAACCCGGCGAATTGCTTATGCCCGCAAGTCTTTGAAAATCTGTTCAATCGGCGTGAGGCATCATAATTGCTTAATGTTGGAGCATGGCACAGGTGCGAAAGAACATACTGATCATTGACGAGCATAGATTCTCGCGGATATGTTCAGCGATCCTCGAGACGGTCGGATATGGGACCGACATGATTTTGCACACGAATGACCTGCCTCTGAAATTAAACAATGACCGCCTCGGTCTCGTGGTTACCAGCTATCCCTACGGGGCATTCCTTTTTGATGAAATAAAAAAGAGAAACATCCCGACGATCATCCTGTCCGACAATATCGACGGAAAGCTGATCGACATTCTGAATGAATTCGATAATTCATACTGCATGATCAAACCGCTCGATTACGACAAGTTCAAACACCTGGTAAAGCAGGTGATCAGCGGGGACATAACGGCTCAGGGAGGTTACAGCCTTGTCTAGAGCTGCTTCAGCGATTCCGGCGGCTCCGGAGAACGAATGATGCCTCCGAAAAGACGTTTAACCCGCCTGCAGCCGTCAAGATTCTGCTGCAGGCTCTGTAGGGAGGCGAAGTCACGGCGATCAGGCCGGCTCCTCGCCTGACGGAATCAGGGTACGCTTCACGGCGACTGCGAACAGAGCGCACGATTCGTCGCTCGCCTGCTGCGGATGACACGGCAGGGACAACAAAGAGAGTAGGTGTTGTGCGTGAATGGAAGCGGAAAATTTTCGATGTTGGTGCTCGGCGACGTTCTTATCGCCCTTTGTGCCGTGTTTGCAGGGTACGGCCTGCGATTCATCTCGGTCCCGGTATCTGAAGGCCTTCTGAACGTGAAGGCGATCCAGTTGCC
>Ga0335079_10007270_pt1 | contig 12624 bp, 9 predicted proteins | sample Lox_Sample_33_FD_206719 | JGI IMG/M metagenome (GOLD analysis project Ga0335079, IMG submission 206719) | Soil microbial communities from Loxahatchee National Wildlife Refuge, Florida, United States - Lox_Sample_3.3 | ecosystem: Environmental > Terrestrial > Soil > Wetlands | place: USA: Florida... | reverse complement strand
GTAATGAGGGTGAGCCCGCTAGTGAGTAGGGTGGCGAGCAGGCTACGCCGGCATGCGGTCTTCATCGTCATGCCCTTTCTTCTGGTTCAGACATTGGGCATAGTTCCGGTAAGGGTGAAGATTTCACGGATGACGAGGTCACACGACTTCATGTGGACTTGTTTTGCCAGCTCTTTCGGATCTCCGTCTTTCTCATTTGACCGGACACTGCACTTCGGATTCAGATTCTCAAATAACCCATGCTCAGGCGCGCGCCGTAGTTGGGGATGTCTTGGCGCACTAGCCCATCATTTTTAGTATTGCCTTCAGGATGTCCAACACCGGAAACTCCAATGCCAAGACTGGTAAGAATGGCAACGCCACCGCAACCACTAGCGACACAATTCCATTTCGCTGGAATGGTCGTAGGTTCATTTGCTTGGCATTCCCGAGGATGGAGCTTAGGTCGATAACCTCGGAGAAATCCTGCACGCCAAGCATGTCGCCTAGCTTGGACTCGGAAACAATCCACTTCTTCTCAAACTGACGCATCTGCGCCTCATTTAGCTTCCAATAGTCCAAGACACCTCTTTGACGCGCTCTTGAGAGCTCGCGGTAGAAGAAGCTTGTCAGGGGATATGCGAATAAACCGACAACGAAAAGCACAACCGCGGCAATTTCATATCGAAAGTCACTGACCCGTGCGCCATTTACCAGGACCAAAGTCGCAAGACCGCCGGCGAAAGACGCGGAGATGGCGAAAGCCGGCATCCTGAAGGTAAACAGCGTCAACCCCAGGAAACCCAAGCCGCCGGCGCCGTCTGGATGTACGGCATGCAACTGTAAATTCAAGCGGGACGTCCTCCAGAGGAATTGCCACCACAAAGCCACGTGGTAGAGGAAGCGCAGGAGCACCAGGAGATAGATAGGCTGGCTAACCGTAACGAACCACCAGCCCGCCAGAGACAGGCTGCGGTGTCCTTCCTCGCCCAGAGTGCGCCAAGACATGGACATCCCTGGAAGAACCAGAAAAGCGAAGAACGCTGAATAGGCGCAGGCCAGTCCCAAACAGATCCAAATGGCTGCACGCGAATTGCGAAGTCGGTTTGCAGAAGTGACGATGGCAGCATAGCGCTGCTGATCAGTTTCCTTCACCAGGCCCGCTTCTTGAAAGTGTCTCGCGATCTGATTGACTACGCTGTGGCATGTGCTTGAAGTAAGAATCAGGATTGGTAGCGCTACCAGGAAACGGGCAAACATCGCAGGATCCAATATGACGGACTCAGCCCGAGTTGCCCCCCAAGCCAGTCCCTGGAACGCTCCAAGGACGGCAAGGGGAACGTACGTAATAGTCACAGTGATGGCGGCTTTCTGGCGGTTGCTGAGGCGGTGGGCTGGACCATCGTTGAACAACATCAAACTCGGCGAGCTCGAATCCGTACCTAAGCTCGCTGTGTGTTCGTTGACCACGGAATTTCCCGGAACTCTTACAAAACTGGTTGTCATATTGGCCTACTGCCTAACCATGAGCTGGCGATCCAGGAAGCCATACGTTACGGCTGAATGGGTCTGAGTTTCATTTCATTCCGAACACCGTCACATGCGCCTTGCCGTTCAGGACTCCTTTGGTGTCATACCAGAAATCAATTCTCCGGATTCTGCGCTTGCCGGCACCGGCCAGGTCGATCTGCCGGCTCTCCCCGCCTTTGGGAATGTTCGCGCGGACTTCGAGCTTCTCTGGCTGACCGTTGTCGTAGACGACTACCAAGCGTTGCAGGTTTAGGCCCGCGTTCGTCACCTTGAACTTAATCCGCCGGAAATCGTCGAACGGGCCCCGCACTACGAGCGTGTCATGGTCAGCAGTGAAGTTGGCTTCCACTGTTCCGATCACTCGCCAACTGCCGGGATTCCCCGCGCGAGGGGCAACTACCTTCTGGGCGTCCGCTGGAAAAGTGAAGGCCAGTATTACGGCTGCCACAATTGCTATAACCAATTTGGAATGCCTCATGGTCCTCTCATCCGAGCTCGACCGAGCTGTCACTTATGGCCTTACGGTTTTTGACTCGTGACCTATGGCCCTGGCTTATTGCGCGCCCATCAGAGCCTTCAGTTTGGCGTACGCCTGGCGATATTCGAGCTCGGCCCGAAACATGTCTGCTTCCATTTTTGCCCGCGCCGACTGGACTTCCGGGTCGTCCAGTTTGTAGCTCGCCTCAACCACTTGAGTCGCGGACACCATCCGGCGCGCCAATTGACAGAGTTGGCGCGAGCGGTCCAGTTCCAAATAGCTGCTCTTGACTGTCGCTGCCACTTTGGCCTTGACTAATTGAACGCCCAGATCCGCCGCTTCGGCATTTGCTTTGCTTTCTTTCACTCCATGCTCGCGCTTGCCGAAGTCAAAGATGGTCCAAGAGACCGAGGCGCCGATGTAACCGAAAGACCGGGGAAGGACCAGGTTGAGTGAGTCTTGGAATGCGTAACCACCCAGCACCGCGACGGTCGGAACATACTCCATCTTTGATATATTTGCGGCCGCATGCGCTTTTATCGCGGTTTGTTCCGCCTCCACGACTTCAGCATTCGCCACCATTGCTTTGTCGGCAACCTCTGTCAGCGATATGTGTTCGACGAGAGGGTCAGGTGGAACAAGTTCCAGTCTTGTTCCTTCCGGCAGGCCGAGCATTTCATCGAGTGACGCGGTCAACTCCTTCACCTTGCTGGCCGGACCAATGACCGCCTTTTCGGCGCTGATCATGTCCGTCGCTTGTTCTGTCGAGACGATTGGCGTCCCGGAGTTGCTCGCCGTCAGCCATTTGGCTTGGATTCTTTGGGCGTCTGCTTTGGCGCTGACCAGTTCACGTTCGGCGACAAGCAGATCGAAATAACTCTTTTCCACTTTGCTGGCTACTTCCGCCACCGACATACCCGCCTTCGCCCGGGCGATGTTCTCATCCGCGCGTGCGATTTTCACGACTTGATGAATCGTTATAAGCGGTGTGATCGGTTGAACTCCCAGGAGGTTAAGCGAATTCTGATCCTTATTGACTATGTTGACGGACACTTGACGGGTGGCCCCCAGGGGACCCTGTTCGGTGAGCACATCGCCCGGATGCTTGTTGAAATGAAGATCTACAAACGAGGTACTCAGGTTTGGAAAATATTGTGCCTGCACGCCAAGCCGGTGCTGCTTCGCAGCTTCGACCTGCAGTTCTCCAAGCCGCACGAGCGGATTGTTCGCTGCTGCTGCGGCCTGCTGCGCTTCATCCAACGTTAGTCTGTACACGCCATCAGGGCCTGGTATCAATGCCGTCGTTGTGAGGACGATTCCTCGATCGGAAAAACCCACTGTTTTGATAGAATTCGTTTTAAAGCTCAAATCCAATTTGTTAGGTGCGCTCGGCCGCGCTGCAACCGGTAGCGGCGTCTGAATTCCCTGGGGAGTCTTATCGGCGGCATCTTGAGCCGAAGCCCCAAGGCAAGCGAAGAATAGCCCCATTAACAGAGCTGCACTCCGGCACCATGCATAATTGTGATGAATCATCGGTCTCCTCCAAATTCAGAGCATTGAAACTTTTTGACAAACTACCATTGATGAACTCACTGCCGTCCTTTGCTGTACTTGCACGGGGGATGCCGAGCGTGGCGTCCACTTGCGTCCGCTCTTAAACGCTTATTTCTCTTTGGTTTGCGTGCCGGTTCTAGGCAGGAGGAGTAGCGACAAGGATTTTATCTGCCCGAGATTTCGGAGTGTCTCCGATATTTCGGAGTTGCGACGATGCACGAAATACTAGCTCGCAATCAGGAGTCCCGGCGAGGAGGCACAGACGCACCGGGGCGAGGCAGTGGCAGCGAAGCTAGCGGCAGGAGCCGTGGTCGACGAACTGCCTACTGCGGAGGAGCGAGGAACCGATACACCCGGGAGTCTTTGACGGACATTCCGACAGTGTAGGAATCAATTGGGAGATTGGGCATTTGGAATTCGCCGGTCGAGTCTGATATCGCTTGCTACTCCAGGCCGGTTACTTCGTTCTTGGCCTTGCTTCCGCGTTTGCGATCACGCCACGCTAAGTGCCGGCCATCGTGCCTGTCGAACTCTGCGCATGACCGAGTCTGCACCGTGCAATTCCGACTGAACTGGGGACCGATGCATTTTGTCTCCGCTTGCCCCCCGACGGACCTTATTGGTTCTTCTCCAAAGTATCCTTGATTACCGTAAGAGACTTCTGCAGAGAGGAGGCTGACCGGCCCACCGCTACCTTACGGACAATGGAGCCTTTAAAACCGGTCATCCCGGCCTGCTCCGATCCCATGAACTTGATGAGGTAAAAGCCAGGTTGGTTTGGATCGTCGCCGTTGATGCAAAACGTAAGATCCAAGGCCGTCTCAAAGTAGTGACTCGAGTAGAGTTGTTTTTCAGCGATCGTGTAGGCCGGCTCATGCGGATTGTCGCTCCGCATACTCACTACTTGCACGACACGCAGGGTCGGCTTCAAACCAAACTTTACTTTGTCCCAATAAAACATGTCGTCCGTGTTAGCGGGCTTGGAATTCGGATACTCGAGGAGGTATTTATAAAACTCGGGTATAATCTTGGGGAGAATTTGGCTGTAGCTGAGCATATACTCAAATTGTTCCTGTACCTTCGTGGCGTTCTTCTTATCGTTGTACACGCCCAAGGCTTGGTTCCCTTCCTTCTGATAAGCGAGCAGGCGCTGGATTACAACCCCGTGGACATACTGATTCACTTTTTCTTCTGCATCGGGAGCTGACAGATCAATGGATTTCTGAAGCGCTTCGATGCTGCTCGCTGGCAACTGGAGCTGACAATTATCGGGCTTGCAATTCTTCAACGCCTTTATGTCCTCGCTGTCGTAGGCGTAGCCCTCTAAGTCAGAGACTTGCGGAGGATCGCTGAATTTCTCAATGGCCTCGTATCCCGGGATCTGGCGAAGTTTGGCAAAATCATAGGCGAGTTTGAAGTATTGTTCCGGAGACGCTTTAACGTAGACCGCGCCGAATACGAACACTTCATCGGGAATGCGCGAGGTCGCGATCTTCGAAACCGCCTGTCCTCCCCGGATAGCTGCTATCTGATCCTGACTCAGCCCCACATTTTGTTGGAAATAGGTATTCAGCTCAGAACTCGTCTGCGCGCCGCAGCGCGCCGCGGCACAAATAACTAGGGTGACAAGGAAAATAACTGGTACAATTTTTCGCCTCATTGCATCCTCCACTAAAGCACTAAAGTTCTGCGGTCATCACGACGCCACTCTTGCGAGATCTCGGTCGCGGAATTGCTCGTCGATGAACTTTCTCAGAGTCATGGTTAGCGGGATTGCCAGGATCCCGCCTGCAGCGCCCAGGAGGGCCCCCCAAAACACCAAGGAAAGCATCATCTCTAGAAACGAAATTCTGGCCGCTTTCTTCATAAATATCGGGTTAATTACGTAGTCGACTATCATCCCGACAGCGATCAGTGCACCTGCCACGAGTAGCGCCCGTTTCCAGCCAAACAAAAGCAGAGCCAAGAGGCTCGGCGGCGCGAGTGCAAGAACGAAACCTATGTTTGGTATAAATCGGAAGAAAAAGGTCAACACAGACCAAAGCAAGGGAAATTCCACGCCAAAAACAAGGAACACGACCAGGTTGGCCAGGGCCGCGATCGCGTTCGTCTTCGCGGTTACACCGATGTAACGCTGCACGTCCTGTCCGTAATGCCGCAGCGTTTCTCCAAGTGCACTCCTCTTGGTCCCGGGTTGCTCCACCATCGCAATCACGAAGAGCACCGATAGCAAAGTAACCAGCAGGCCGTCGCTTAGAAATCCCGCCGCTTGCGGGGCAACCACGCGGCCCCAGGCCAGAATCCTCTCGGACGAGGGCAACTTCGGGCCAGAGAGGCCCGCAAGATGGATGGCGTGCGCATTCAAGAACACCAAAACGCGCTCGTACAGAACCATGAAACGCTGTTCATACGCCGGCAGTTCGCCTCTATAGCGGGAGATTCCTTCGTACAGCGAAAACACTGTCACCAGACACAATGTACCTACCAAACTTACTCCCAGCCCTATCGCTATGCCTTTCCTCAGCTTGAAGCGCTGCATCAACCACTCATGCAACGGCAGGAAGCTACAGGCGAGCAGGATTCCTAGCAGGACGAGCACGATGAGGTGGGATGCCTGAACGACACCCCACAGAATGATGACGAGGCACGCAGCCCCGAGCAGAAGACGCATTGGGCCCGACATTTGGCGTCCAGCTATGTCAGCATCGCCGCTGTGGGTGGAATGAACCGTTGCTGGCATTCTTTGTGTCTCTCCCCTGGGCTGTTGGCAAACCGCTTAACCAAACGCCCGCCGCATGAGCCATCGCGGGTAAAGGGTCACGATGTGCGGATCAACCGTGCCCGCTCACTCTGTCAGCAGACGTTCCATCTACTTGCATTGCTTTTGCACACGGCTCGCCAAGATGGCGCAGGGCTCAAGTTATTGAAAAAGCAGGCGGTTTTGGGCGTTTGTAAACTTGCAGGGCGCAGGTTGCCCCCGACATTTCGGAGTTGGTTCCGAAATGTCGGAGCCGTCGGTACCACGAAGAATTCGCGCCGCCGATTAGGGCACCCTTAATTTGTCGACTGCGGCGCTCGCCGGCTGCAGGTTTTGGACGTTTTGTGCCTCGATCAGATGCGGACCCTTGATGCTCATCGCTGCTTCGAACTGCTGATGGAACTGCTCCGCCGTAGTCGCTGGTGTGGCCGGCAGGCCCTGTGCCTCCGCGCCTTTGCTCCGTGCATTGTCGCGTTCTCCCGTCGACGACTCAGAATCCAATTCGCCCCGTGCGAACGATCGCAGAGAAATTTGGAGACGCGTTTGCCGCTTGGGCGGCGGCGTTGATATGTTCACGCTGCTTCAATTCTGGAAACGGAAGGCCACCGGTCACCAATCTTCCTCGTTCGTAAAGCAACTTATCCAGAGTGCCATTCAGAATGTACTGGTAGTTCCAGGGTTGCTGGGTGTTGGTGTCGGCAGCAAGCGGTCTTTGAATGGTCGTCGTGCAGTTTCTTGTCAATTCGTTATACCACTCGGGATGATCTTTTAATTTGTTCAGGTAGGTGACATAGGTGAGGAACATAGCCCGCGCTACATCCGGCTGCGCCTGGTCGCGGTACAGGTACACCTCTTCATCTTTACGGTAGTTGGTGCGCAATCGAATAACGTCGCGCTCATCCGCAGCAACAAAAATCAGCTCGTACTGCCGAAAAAAACCAAGAATTGTCGAATACGACTGACCAACTTTGTAGCGGGCTTCAATCGAGAATGCGACATGCTCGCCGTCTCCAAACTGAAAGCTGACGATCGGGTGACTCACGAAGGGTATTCCCCAGTTCGTCAGGAACAAGTCGGCGGCCCGGATCTGTGAAAGATAGATTGTGCGGTCGCTCCAACAATTCGCGTAGTCAGTTTCCGTGCGATAGTCGCAGTTGCGTAAATTGTGAATTGTGACGCGGTCTCCGTCCATTTCAGCCCAGGCTGTTTGGGCAACATCGGGTTGCCAATTGCCATCGTTTGAGGGCTTCAGGGTACGCCACCAACCGAACACGCAAAAAAAGCCCGCGAGACACAAGGCTGCAGCCGAACGAGACCGTTTGAGCTTGAATAAAAGTGTGGTAATCGCGAGAACGTAGATGAGCGCCGCCGGAATACGTAATGGCGCAATCCGCAGATCGAGGTAAAGAGCGGCTGCCGCCCACAAAGTAAGCAGCGCGAGAATAAACCAAACAACCGTATTTCCAATCGTCCGCAGCGCCCTGAACCAAGTCCCGGTGGAGTCGGGCGATGAGGTTGGCAGTTTCCAACTCATTTCGTCGACGCTTTCTCTGCTGAACTCACAAAAGCAACCGTCACCAGGGGCGCATTCATTAGCGTTTCGTCCTATCATTCAGCAAATGACCCACCAAAGTGAGGAGTCTTCCAAGCTACTGAAAAAGTGAGACCTTGCAAGTGTCTGCAGTTTTCATAGAGGGATTGCCTCCGATATTTCGGGTACTCATCCGAAATGTCGGAGAGTCTTCGGCATCATTCCTTATCGGGACAGCACCCTGGTGACTTCGGGGCTCGGCGCAATGCCAGAGCGGTGAAAACGTACGCGCCCTTGTGTGGTACCGATTTGAGGGATCGTCCTATGCAAGATGCCACACTCCTGCAAATCGTGTGGGAATCCGACACGATATTTCGGAGTTGCTCCGAAATGCCGTGCGAAGCTGTGGACGAACCGAGAACGCAGTTCGGGCAATCGCAATGTTTTCAGCAGTCTACAACTTCTGAATCGACCTCAACGATTTGGTGGGCAAATTGCCAAAACACTCGGCGTACTGCCCTAATCGCCCGTATACGGCAAAGCTGGCCTCGAGGCGAAGTGAATACGGACTCGAATCGGAACGTTGGAGCAGTTTGTCTGGAAATACTCGGGCGCCGGGACCGGACTTAAGGACACGCTATCTCTTGGGTTGCGGGCACGAAGAGTTGCCAGAAACCGAATCGTTTAACCGAATCGATTGAAGAAGGAGCACGCTAATGAAGGCAAACAGAGTACAAAGGTTCCTTTCGATAGGGACCGTTGGGATATGGCTCGCACTCAGCGCTGCACCGGGTTGGGCACAGACAGCTGAAGACAAGCCGGCGGCAACGCAGGAAAAACCAGCGGCTCAGCAACAACCACCCGCCCCCGCAGCGGACGCACCAGCGGTGGAAGAAGTGCCGGCCCCTCCGGATCAGCCGGCGGCAACGCAGGGAACAGCAACGACTCAGCAACAACAACCCGCTGCCCCCGAATCCGACGCAGCAGCCTTGGAGAAAGCGCGAAAAGCTTCTCAGAACCCGATTGCCAGTATGATCAGCATACCCTTTCAGGAGAACTGGAATTTCGGCATCGGCAATTCTGATCGTGTCCAGAATGTATTCGTCATTCAGCCGGTCATTCCGGTCAGCCTTGGCTCGAACTGGAACGTGATCACGCGCTGGGTTACCCCCATCGTCTACCAACCTTATGCCGTAACGCTGGCAGATGGGTCCCTGCACCAAACCGGCGCCTACGGCGTGGGAGACATGCAACCCCAGTTTTTCTTCTCTCCCAAAAAACACCATGTGGTGACCTGGGGCGTAGGACCGATTTTTCTGGTGCCCATGGGTACCCCCTACCGCTTCATGAGTCAGGGAAAATTCGGCATAGGTCCGACTTTTGTAGCCCTGGCACAGCCGAAATTTGGGACCATCGGCGTGCTCGTCAATAACATCTGGTCTGTGGCTGGTCACGCCGACCGACCCGATGTAAACCAGTTTTTCATTCAGCCATTCTTCAATTACAACTTAAAAAAAGCCTGGTATCTCTCCCTTCAGACTACTGGCATTACGGCCAACTGGGAAAAGACCACTGGACGATGGGTCGTACCTATCGGCGGTGGTCCCGGGCGCGTCTGGAAATTCGGACACCAGGCGGTGAACGTCCAGACTTTCTTTTTCGGCAACGTCGTCCATCCGCCGGGCACCTCATCTTGGACATTCCGGATGTCTTTCACACTCTTGTTCCCGAAACCCAGGTAAGAAGAGAAAGCGTGTAGAAAAATCGCAAACGGCTAACGGAGAAGAGGGAAGAGAGCAATGAAATGCGATTCTGCACAGCGTATCTGCTGACCGCCTGCTGCGCCGCCGTGATACTTGTAAGACCCGCGGTAGCACAAGAGGCTGCGGAACAGGACAAGGCGACGCAAGCGGGCAGCGCCGCAGACGAAGACAAGGGTACACAGACAAATCAACAAAAACCTGATCAGCCTCAAGCAGCGCAAACCACGGGCGACAGGCCACTCCCGGGACAGGCCCCGGGGACGGGACAAAAGCCTGAGTCGCCTCATGCCGGCGGAACAGACCCGAACCTTCCACAGCCTGAATCGAAAGCGGCATCGCTCTCCAAGGGAACGCAGCTCAGTTCGCAGGATTCCGAAGCAGTTAAAAAGAAAGAATTCGCCACTCCAGACCTTCCCCCCAAGTGGGCACGCGTGCCCCAGTATCATTGGAAATATTTCTCGACCCTATTAGGGTTTGCCGGAGTTTACGACTATAACGGGTTCTCGCAGGACACGGCGAGTACCACCCAGGTGGAGCGCCAGCGCGACCAGTGGGACGACCGTTCCACCCGCTTCATCCTCCTCGGGAGTATCGGCCCTGAGTCATACCAGGCGCATTACTACGCGGCCTACTCCTGGAATGGATTTGATGCCCACGAAAATGGAAAGAAGACGTGGAGCTTTACCGACTTGATCATCACGGCCCCGGTCGGGTCGCTGGGCGCGTTAACCTTCGGCAAGACCAAGGAACCGTTCGTGTACGAAATAGTAGGTGATGCCACATTTCTCCCTCAGATAGAACGCGTTTTGAATCCGTTCTTCACCTCCCGGAATGTGGGTCTCCAGCTGAGCAATACCGTTTTCCAGAAGCGAATGACATACACGTTGGGTTGGTTCAATCAATGGTGGGTGCAAAAGACGGTTTTCAGCGACACCGGCAATGATTTCGTGGGTCGAGTGACCGGATTGATTTCGATCAACCACGACGGTTCCAGGTACCTGCACGTGGGCGGGAGTCTCCGCTACTCCGGAGCAAACAACGGCGTCATCGACCTGCGGGGCAGGGCCGAATCAAACGTGTCGAGTTACTACGTCGACACCGGCAAAATTCCAGCCTCCAATCAGAAGGAGTTTGCGCTCGAAGGTCTCTGGGCACGCGATCGCTATTCGGTCCTTACCGAGTATGTTCGGTCTCAGGTGAACGCAACTAATATACCCAATCCTTCATTTTATGGGTTCTATGTTACCGGCTCGGTGTTTCTGACTGGAGAGCATCGGCCGTACGATCGCAACGTCGGCTTCGCCCGGCGCCCCATCCCACAACGCCGCTGGGGCGCGGTAGAACTGACGGCTCGCTACTCACACCTTGATTTGGACGACAAGTCGATCCATGGCGGGATAATGGATAAAGAAACCGTCGATTTGAACTGGTTTCTCAATCGCCGGTGGAAACTGGGAGTGGACGGCGGCTTTGTCCATCTCGAGCGCGCCGACCTCAACGGCTACACCGAGATTCTCCAGACGCGTATCCAATACGTATTTTAGCGATGTCGGTCGCCTGCAAGGAATCTTCCTGAGGTACCGCCAGCAGCTTTGTCTTCTGACTTCGGCAAAGTTACGGTCAAAAAGAAACGCTGTGGCGAGGCGCCTGCTTCTCCGAAAGAGCCCTCATTCGTTGTTGCAACTTCATACGCGCGCGAAATATTCGAGATTTGATGGTTTGGCCTGTTGTTCCGAAGGTTCTGGCGAGTTCGCGATGAGTCCAACCTTCGGTCTTGCTGAGGACGAAGATGTTCTTGAGCGCCGGATCGAATTCGACCAGGGCCTTTCTGGCCAAGTCGGAAGCGATGCACAGGCGCTCCGGACTCGGATGTGGATCTGGGATTTCTGAGACCACAGGGTCTTCGGCATCCGCTGACGTTCTCCCGGGTGATGAAAGGCGCGCGCCTTGACGTCTGCGGAGTTCCATCAGGGCTTCGTTTACCGCGATGCGGTACAGCCATGTAGATACCTTGGAATCGCTATGGAACTGTCGAATGTTCAGATAGGCCTTGCAAAAAACGCTTTGTACATTATCCTCGGCGTCTTCGTGGTTCTTTAGGATTCGGAAAGATGTGCTGTAGACGCTCGCCCAATGCGGCTGAACTAACTTCGAGAATGCCTCAGCGTTGCCGGCGAAAGCTTGTTCGAGGAGTTCCTTTTCGGCTGCCCCGCTTTCTGTAGCCCTCATGGATCAATCTCCTTATCGACCATGGTATGCGGCTCTTCTTTGAACCAAAAAACAGAGAATCCGATCTGTTGACCCCGGCGCTCCGAACGACAGACGTCAGAGTTAGAGCTGCGCGACTTCCGTCATTGATGACTTAATGCTGATAGACTGCATAAGGCCCGCTGATATGTTTGACTTTGAGGTTCACTGTCACCTCGACGCGGTCGGCGATCTTGACAAGGGGTATCCCTTTGTTCATGCCGTAGTCCTTTCGGTCGAAGGCCATCGTCCCGTTAATCGTGCCCGCTCCCGTGCCATTGCCGTCGTACTTGAGGACAAGCTTCTCGGGCTTAGTGACTCCCCGAATCGTAAAATCCCCGTCGATTTCAAAGGCACCAGGCCCGGTTTGGGCTAGTTTCGTTGACTTAAATGTGATCGTCGGATCCTCTGCGACATTGAAGAAATCCTTGCTCTTTAGCTTGCCGTCCTTCATGCCGCTTCCCGTGCTCACACTGTCCGCCGCAATCGTGATGGTTAAGACACCGGTCGTGACGTCGGTGGAGGTAAAAGTTAAGTTGGCATCCCACTTTGCGAACGTGCCCTCGAGCTTCACCGATGCTTTCACGAAAAATGTTACAGAACTGCCTTCCGGAGTGATCGCCACAATAGGAACATCTGCAGGGGCTTGGGCCGCCGCCGTCGAAAGAAACCAAGAGGAAACCAAGAAGAGAAGAGCTCCCAGTCGCACGAGCCGTCGCGTGTTAGCTATCGCTAATTCAGAATTCATAATCGGTTCCTTTTTTTTCAATTTGTGCGCTTCTGC
>Ga0335079_10007269_pt1 | contig 12626 bp, 14 predicted proteins | sample Lox_Sample_33_FD_206719 | JGI IMG/M metagenome (GOLD analysis project Ga0335079, IMG submission 206719) | Soil microbial communities from Loxahatchee National Wildlife Refuge, Florida, United States - Lox_Sample_3.3 | ecosystem: Environmental > Terrestrial > Soil > Wetlands | place: USA... | reverse complement strand
AATTCCAGTTATTCGGTGCCCCGAAAGGCGTGTCCTTGAACAGGTTCGCGAGTGAATCGTTGGCGCCGCCCAGACCGGAATAGATCGAGGCGAACTGGCGCGTGTACAGGAACGTGCCCGTGACCTGCGGGAGCGCACCGGAAAAGGCCTGGCGGACCTGGCCGTTCGCATCGCGCACATCCGCACGCGCAATCCGCACGTCGACCGCCTGCTCCTGGGCGCGATTGATGGCATCCGCCAGCGTCATTCGTATCGTGTCAGCTGGCGCTTGCGCGGCGGCTCGACCTGCGAACGCCGCCACCATGAAGAACACCGGTGTCATCCGGTTCATGATCACTTCCCTTTGGATGATGCCAGACCCTCGAGGGCGAGGGTCAACCGGCGCCGCAGCTCGTTGCGCAGCGGAAACGGCGGGGTGGGACTTGCCACATACTCGAGAATCGTCACCTGGTGCACCGACTGCAGCACGCGGGCGATCCGCTCGGCGTCTTCGTCGTCCCGAATCTCGCCCGACGCCTGGAGCTTCTTGATGAGCGTCACGGCGAACTCGTCCCAGCGCTCGCACATCTCGTCGTCGCCGGAGTACTGGTTCTGCATCCATTCGCGCAGCACGTGCGGGGCGAGCGCCCGCTCCTGCTCGTAGAACGCGGCCAGTTCGGAGAACATCCGAATCAGCTGCGGCGCCAGCCGGCCGGGACGGGCGAAGATCGCGGAGGATTCTTCCTGCGCCTGTCCGAACCATGTTTCCGCGACGTAGCGGAGCACGGCTTCCTTGTAGGGGAAGTAGTTGAAGAACGTGCCCTTGGCGACGTCGGCCTTCTCGCAGATCTCCTCGACCGTCGTTTGCTCGACGCCGCGCTGCTTGAACAGCGCGCACGCCGCCTGAAAGATCCGGTCCTTCGTTTCTTCTTTCTTGCGCTCTCGGCGCGAGACTTCCGGAACCGCCATGTTTATGACCCTGGTCAAGTTTGGATGCGGTATAATATTGGACTCGATACACAACGTCAATGACCGCGGTCAGGTTTCAACACACTGGCGAGCGGGGGAAGCCGACGTGAACAACGGGTGAAGAAGACGAAACGGGGGGTCTAGAAGCCTATTCCACGCCGAATCGAGAGGGCGATGTGGTTTTGCACGTCAGGGCCGAACCGCCAGCCAAAGGCAAACTCGACGACGTCGCCGCGCACGGCGCGCGTCGGCCCGAGTCGGAGCGCCAGACCGAAATCATTCCCTGTCCGGGCGGCCTCGTCGTCGAACCAGGCGCCGCCCCAGTCGAAGAACGGGGCGATCCCCACCCCTACGAGCCCCATGAAATCGTCCGCAATGACAAAGCGATCTTCGACCGCGAGCCACACCGTGCGCGTCCCGGTAAACGCGTGCGCCCCGAACAACCGGGGACCAGTCTGATCGACCCACGGATCGAACTCCCCGCCGGGCTTGGGTTTGCGGAGCAGGCCACCTTCGAAATGCACGAGAATCGTCTGCAGCTCGAAGTTCTGGCTCGCCACGGTGATCGAGCCGTGGACGCGGCTCGAGTCGACGGCGCTGCCATTGTAAACGCCGTTCGTTGCGGCGCGGAACAGCGCGAATCCGCCGGGCCATACCCCGCTCCACTGTCCGCTCGCCTCGGCACCCACTCCCGCCTGACCTTGGGGGTATCCGAACGCTTGCGGTGCCGCCCAGAAGCCGAACCGGAACGTCGTCGAGAGGTTCACGTCTTCGCGCCGGCCGTAGGTGTTGAAGCGCTGCAAAATGGCGTAGCGCGCCCGAGCAAACTCGAGGCCTGCGCCCACCGTCACGAATTGTGAGTACGGGACCACCGATGCCGATTCGGGAGCGAAGTCCTCCCGCCTCCACGCGGCGTTCACCCAGAGCCGCGTGTAGTCGTGCGTGGTCGCGTGGAGGGCGTGGCCAACTCCGAGGCCGAAGCGGAGTGCGTGGCGTCCGAGATAAACGACAGGCTCACCCTGCGCAGCCACGTCAGCCGCGTACCGGCCGCTGTAGTCGAGCAGCTGCCCGTCCCGAAATTGCAGGATGCGCTGCGTCGCCGCCTCGCCCCCCGTTCCGGCCGCCCAGGGCGCAGAAGTCTCGTAGAAGGGCAGCCCGATCGCCCACGAACCCCGGTTGCCATCGGACAGCGATTGAAAGAGACCAAGCACGTGTATTCGGGAGCTGAACAGATGCGGGTTCTGGTAGAGGAACGACGTGTAATCCCGATCCGGCGTGTTGGTATAGAGTGCGGTGAACGAGGTTGCCGTACCGAATAGGTTCTCCTCGATCATGCCGAGCTGCCAGGTGACGTCACCATCGGCGGAGGCGATGTTGACCTGCGGTTTCGTGCTCCAACCGTCCGCCGTTTCCACCCGGAGCGCGAGCTTCTCACCTACGCGAACCGTATCGATTTTGACGTCGCGGAACACATTCAATCCGCGCAGTGCACGCTCGCTTTCGAGGGCGCGGGCCGAGTCATAGGGCTCGCCCGGATTGAGGAGCAGCGTGTTACGAATAATGGACGAATGCGTCTTGACGTGGATCGCGTTCGCCATCCTCGTCAAAAATCCGATCTGAAAATCGCTGCTTTCAAAAACGTTGTGAGTGATGACGATGACGGTGTCGATGATGGGGGCGGCAGGCGGCTGCAACGCGCCGCTGCTCTGACCGATCTGGGGACGAGCCAGTGAAGCGAGCAGGAACGCCGCTGAGGCGAGAACTCTACTTGATCGCGTCAAAGCGCTGGTGGACAAAGTAGGTGCGATGCCTCGACCCGTCGTTCCATTCCGTAAAATACACCACCGCGTCCACTCGGCCTGTCAGCTGCCGCATACCGCGCGTCGCAAGCGTGAGTGCTCCACGCACCGAGTCTTCGCGCAGCGGAGCGCACAAACACGTCACCGTCGCGTGCGCGGGAATCGGGGCGCCGTCGCCGCCCAAGGAATACGCGACTCCCGGTTTCAGGTCGCGCGCGCGCCGTAAACTCAGTCCGAGAGTCAGCGCGTATTCGTCTCCCAGCGCGGGCGACGGGTCGAAGTCGTAGCGAATGAGAACGACATCCTCATGGGCATCGGCCTGGGCGCCGCTCGGTCGCGGCGCCGTGTCGATCCCCAGTCGCATGATGGTCAGTTGCGAATCAGGCTCGAACGTGATCCGCCCGTACCACTCCCAACGGCCCAGCGTTTGTACCCCCATGGTGTCACCGCGGCGGGAGGGGCCGGCGCAGGCCACGGCCGTGACCGCAAGAAGCACGTAACGGCCACGGCGGGAGCAAGCCGCCAAGCTCAGGGCCGGGAGGCGGGAGGCGTTGCGGGACGGGGCGGCGGAGCAACTGACGCCGATGGCGCGGCGGGCGATTCCTCGAGCGCCGCCACGAAATGCCACAGCTCGACCGCGGAGAACTCCGAGAACCGATCCTGCACCTCGCGCTCGGTGGGCTCGAGAAACACCCAGGCGGTCGAGCGGTGCCGGTCGGCACCGACAAAATGGACGCGGCCGCGCACGCCCCCGACTGCCGCATCGGGCTCGAGCTCGAGAAACACGTTCCACCGCGCTGCACCGCGCTTCAGCTCACCCATGTGCCGGGCTCGTTCCTGACCTGGAAACGGGACCGTCATGAGCCAAGAGCCGTAGGCCGCATGAGCGATACTCTACGTTCGCGGGCGCAATCCTGCCAGTTAGATTCCCCGTTCTCATGACTACTTCCGCCGATCGCTCTAGGCCGCGCACGATTCGAGTCGCTCACAGCCCCGACGCGGACGACGCGTTCATGTTCTGGCCGCTTGCCGTAGGCCGGATCGACACCGGGGCACGGCGTTACGTGCACGAGCTCGCGGATATCGAGTCGCTTAACCAGCGGGCCCGCACCGGTGAGCTCGAGGTCAGTGCGGTGTCGCTGCACGCCTATGCGTACCTGGCGGAGCGCTACGCGCTTCTCGCCCATGGCGCCAGCATCGGCGATCGGTACGGCCCGCGTCTCGTCGCGCGCTCAAAGGCCCCCCCGGATGCGCGCGCCGCATGCGCGGGGCTGCGCATCGCCATTCCGGGAGTCCTGACGACTGCGTACCTGACGCTGCGACTCTATCAGCCGGAGTTCGAGCCCGTGGTGGTGCCGTTCGACCAGATCGAAGACTACGTTGCAAAAGGCAAGGCCGATCTGGGCCTGCTCATTCATGAAGGACAGATCACGCACGAGCAGGGTGGTCTCCATCTCTGGGCAGATATGGGCGAATGGTGGTATGCGGAAACGGGGCTTCCCTTACCGCTCGGCGGCAACGTCGTCCGCCGCGACCTCGGAGACGACCTGATGCGCGAGATCGCACGCGACCTGAAAGCCAGCATCGAGTACGCCCTGGCACACCGGCAGGAAGCCCTCGTTCATGCCCGCCAGTTCAGCCGCGGACTCGACCTGCGCGATACCGACCGCTTCGTAGGCATGTATGTGAACCGCTTTACGGTCGACTATGGCCCCACCGGGCGGCGCGCCGTGACCGAGCTGCTGACCCGCGCCGCCGGCGCCGGGATCATTCCCGAGGCCATCGAAGTGCACTTCGTCAGCGCAGTGGACTGAACGCTGGCGTCTTGATGCCCCAAACCGCATTTTAGGCCTCGCCTGAGGCGAGGAGCCCGATCTAGTGTCCGCACCAGTTCTCGATGGCAACGTCTCGGTTTTGGTCGTCGACGACGAAGAACCGATCCGCAACGCGCTCAAGAAATACCTCCAGCAACAGCAGTTCGAGGTCTATGCTGCCGGCTCGGGCGAGGAGGCACTCGATCTGCTCCGTCGACACAAGATCGCCCTGATGCTGTGTGACATCCGCATGCCGGGAACGAGCGGCGTCGATCTTGTCCCCCAAGCCATCGACATCGAGACGGATCTCGCCATCCTCATGCTCACCGCCGTCAACGACGCGACCAGCGCGGCCTTGTGCATGCAGCGAGGAGCAATGGACTATCTCACCAAGCCGATCGAGCTCGCGGATCTGGGGCGGGCCGTGCAGCGCGCGCTCAAGCGCCGCGAATCGCAGCTGGAAAGCCGCGAGATGAACCGGTGGCTCAAGGAGGAAGTGACCACGCGAACGGTGGAGCTGCAACGCGAACGGCAGAAGCTCGAACGGATCTCAGTGGCTACGCTCGAAGCGCTGGTCAACGCCCTCGAAGCCAAGGACCCCTACATGCGTGGGCACTCCGCCCGCGTAGCGGACCTCTCCGCGACGATCGCTGCCCAGCTGGGCCTGAACGACGAGGAGGTCGAGCATGTGCGGGTGGGGGGCCGGCTGCACGACGTGGGAAAGATCGGCACGCGTGAAGCCGTGCTGAATAAGCAGGGTCCGCTCACGCCCGAAGAATTCGAGCATGTCAAGCAGCACGTGTTGATCGGGTCACAGATTCTCCAGCCACTTCCGCATCTCGAGCACATCATCGCGATGGTCCGCTCGCATCACGAGCGCTGGGACGGCACCGGCTATCCCGACGGCCTGAAGGGCGAAGCGATCCCGCTGGGTGGGCGAATCATTGCGGCCGCCGAAGTCTACGACGCGCTCTGCACATCGCGGCCCTACCAGGACAAGCTCACTCCCGAAGCGACCGTCGAGCGCATGGCTGAGCTGTCCGGCACCGTCCTCGATCCGAAAGTCCTGGACGCACTCCGCGCCGTCGTCGGCCGCCGGCGGACGCTGATTTTCCTGGACGAGGGAACCGGAGTCTAGCCTCCCGGCGAAGCCATGCGCGTCGCCGTCACCGGCGGTACCGGATTCGTTGGCCGGCACATTGTGCAGCACCTCGTTACGCTCGGCCACACCGTTCGCGCGTTGGTGCGCGATCCTCGCCAGCTGCCATTTCCTCGAGCGCAGGCCCTCGAACTCGTTCCCGGAAACCTGAGCAACACCAAGGCCCTGGCTGTTCTCGTCGAGGGCGCGCACGCGGTGATTCATCTCGTCGGCATCATCGCTGAACACGGCGGGGCAACCTTCGAAGCCGTCCATGTCAGGGGGACGGCGGCCGTCGTGCGTGCAGCACAAGGCGCCGAGGTGCCTCGGTTCGTGCACATGAGCGCGATCGGGCCGCGCCCCGATCCGGGCGCCACCGCGTACCATCGCACCAAGTGGGAGGGTGAGGAGATCGTGCGCCGCTCTGGGATCGGGCATGCGATTCTCCGTCCGACGATCATCAACGGGCCGGAAAGCCAGCCTATTGGGCTACTGATCCACCTTCACCGCTACCTGCCGGTGGTGGCGGTCTTCGGTGATGGAAAATTTCCGCTGCAGCCGATCTGGATCGAAGACGTGGCCGAGGCATTCACGCGCGCTGCGATCGACACTGAGATTCGCGGTACCTTCGAGATCGGCGGTCCCGCGGTACTCACGTTCGAACAGTTCGTCAGGATGATTGGGCGCGCTTCGGGCCACCCTCGTCCTCTGGTCCACGTCCCGCTCCCAATTGTCCGGGTGCTCGCACGGGTGGGCGATCGTCTTGGTCCGCGCGCGCCAATCACGAGCGATCAGCTGCAGATGCTGACTGAAGGCAGCGTTGCACCAAGCAACGCCATCGAGGCTGTGTTCGGGGTGCGCCCGATGGGGTTCGAAGCGGGACTAAATCGGTTCCTAAAACACCGAACCCGGGGCTAGTAGCTCCCCGGGTTGGCTGGCCGGGCGAAGTGGCCGTCACACTCCGACCGCGGCCCGTTGTGGCTCCTCATATCTACGCCGAACAGGGGTCCGACGTTTGAAGCAGAGGGTGCGCTGGTTCCCTCACCTGTACTAGATGTCCGCCCATCTCGGAGGGTCGCATTACCAGCGCTTGAGGCGGCCTAGGCGCGAGGTGGTAATTGTTGCGACTTGCAACCCTCGCTCGAGGACAACCCTGGTATTCGATGGCCCCACCGCCAGCCCGAGCGGGTCGAAGGCCAGGGTTGGATTTGAAACGGTGACAGCGACCCCGAACTGCCCCGGTCCGACCCAGCCACCACCCGCGACCCACCCGGTGTCGCTCAGCTCGTAGAACCGCAACGAGTCGCGTGCAATGTCGAGCTGGGTGCGCAATCCGGAGAGCACCGCCCGATGACGCGTGACCGCAACCGCACTGATGAAGTCTTGCGCCGCGCGTTCAACCGCGATCCAGTCGAGCCACGCAGCGGCTTTTGGCGTGACAAGGGCGGTGACCGTGCTCACAATCGTGAGCACAACAACGAGCTCGAGCAGCGAATGGCCGTTCCGCACGGGGCCAAAGTGGGCCTCTTTTCAAGGGATGTGGCATCGGAACGTCGCTGGCGAAATACCAGAAAGCGCGGACATTTGCGGCCTAACGGGTTGGGTCGGAAAACGCTATGTTGTGGCGCATCTGTAGGTTGCACAGGGGCATGGGGGCTGCAAACATCGCGGCAGTCTGACGTTTTCGGGGGGAGGAGCAAACTCTCAATGCCGCCGGTAAGCGCCGAACTGCATACACTTCCGCACGCAGTCTTCCTGCGGCGGGTTTCCGCTGCTCGCTCTCCCGAAGCCAGCGACTCGCGGTTGGGCCAGGGTGCTTTTCTGGCCCTTCGCCTGATCGACCTGCTCGGTCCCGAAAGCGGCATCGCGCATCCCGACGCGTTCGAGTACCAGTGGACCGCGACCGATCGGTTTTGCCGCGGTCTCGCGCCTTCGACCGAGAGCGCGCACCTGCGAGAGCTCGTGTCGAGCGCCATCGCGGCCTATCGCAGCGATGATATCAGCCTCGTGACACCGGCCTTTTTTGCCTACGCCCATTTCCTCGAAGACGGGCTCTACCTCGAGGAAGCACTGGACGTCCTCGACACGCTGCGCCGCATCGCCGGACAGCGCCTATCCCGAGCGGATGCGGTGGCGCTGTGTCTTCGCGAGGGCCGTGTCAACCGCAAGATGAATCGGTTCGATTCTGCGGAGGCTTCGTATCTCGAAGCTTGCACCCGCGCCCGCGCCGCGAACGACCGGTACTCGGAGCTGCTGGGTCGCATCGGACGGGCGAACACGTTCCTGGGGCGCGGCAATCTCCCCGAATCCGAGCGGCAGCTCACCGAAGTACTGCGCGACGCGCACAAGGCGGGGTTGCGAGAGGCCGAAGCCCGAGCGGAGCACGGCTTGGGCGCCGTACTCCAGTATCGCGGATCGCCTGACCTGGCGTTGAAGCATCTGTGGAACGCCTTCGAGCTGTATGAAGAACGCGAGTCGCAGGTTCGTGCCCTGGCCGACGTGGGCCTCATGCTCTTGATGCTCGGCGACTCGACGGCCGCGCGCAGAGCCTTGCAGGATGTCGTGCGGCGCGCAAAATCCCGAGACGCTCTTGCGAACGCCCAAGTGGAATTGATGCACTGCGCTTCCTATGAGCGTGACCGGTTTGGGTTCGAGCGCTGGCGCAGCCGCTGCGAAGAGATCAAGCAGAACATGCCGCCGAACATCCTCGCGGACTACTACCTCAAGGTGGGTATCGGCGAGGCGCGGTTCGGATTGTTCCGCCGTGCCGCGGCGTCTCTGGAAAAGAGCCTCGAAATCGCAGAGAAGGCCGGGCTAAACGCACTGGTTTTTACGGTCGAACGCATCAAGGCCGGACTCCCGGCCTGCGAACAGGCTGCGGTCGGGACCGCGTTCGAAGAGGATCAGACCTTGGTGGACAGCGAGGAACTGCGCGAGGTGTCGGCGTCACTCGCGCAGCTCATTCCCGAACCGGCCTGACCGCGCCCGAACGAGCCTTTCAACAGGCTCGATTCAGGCGCTCGAGCGGACAGGTCTTAGCGACAGGTGTTCGAGTTCGTTACATCGCACTGGCCCATGCTGACGGATGGACGCGGACCAGTGGCTGAAGCAGCGCAGGCCGCGGTGGAGATAGCAAAGGCGAACAGAACGAGCGCAGCGAGGTGACGTAGGGCGCGTGACATTTGAGACCTCCGGTTGCAAGACTTGGTTAGAGGGACGGTAGCCCGCCCAAACTTGGACCGCCTGGGGTTTCCTTTTTAGGGCGTTTTTGCGGCACCGAGGGGTGATTTTGCGACATTTATGCTGATTCTTGGCGCTGTTCCGGATGTCCAGCTCCAGAAGCTGCGCCGCGCGGCTCCGGAACGCTTCAGCATCGTGCGGGCGCTGACTTGGGGCGAGGCTCTGGCCACGATTCGGAGTCGCCCGGTGGAGTTGGCGGTCGTCGACCCCCTCCTCGGGGGAGCCCCGAGCTCGCGGGAAATCGAGCGGCTGCGAGTTCTGTTTCCTTCCCTGCCACTCATTCTCTATACGACTCTTTCGCCCGGGACGGCTGCCGTGATGTTGGCGCTGGGCGAGCGTGGCATCCGTCATGTGGTATTCGCACGCTATGATGACCATCCGGTGCGACTTCAGGAAGTGCTCGGGTCGGAGGAAGCGAAAACCGCATCGCAACTCTTTCTCGAGCAGCTCTCGGGCGCGCTCGTGCCCCTGCCGAGCGAGCTGCGCTGGGTGCTCGAGGAGGCGCTCGAAGCCCCGGATGAGGTGCAGACGGTCGGACAAATCGCCGAACGGGCCCGGGTGGACCGGCGCACCTGCGAGCGGTGGTTCATGCGCCTGGGCCTCCCCAGTCCCAAGCACTTTCTCGCGGTAGCCCGGGTGCTGTACGCACACCGGCTGCTTCAGGACCCTGGCTTCACCGTCGAGGACGTTGCCCAGCGACTGGGCTACGCACAAGTAAAAACGCTGCAACAGCACGCGCGCACGTACCTCGGCCTCACAGCGGGCGAGATGCGGCTGTCGCTTACCCCGGAGGTGGCGCTCGCGCGGGCGGTGCAGCGGTTTCTGCCGCGAGACAACGCCATCGCTCCAGCCGCATCGTGACCGATCACGGGGAGCGCGCCATTCCGCGCCGGGATTTCGGGCCGGAGCCCTCCGCCCACGAGCCGTCGGGCGGGACGCCGTCCGATCGCACCATTCTGATAATCGACGACGAAGCATCGTTGCGTCGGGTGCTCGAGCGGGCACTGCAGCGAGAGGGGTACCGCGTGTTGAGCACCGGGAGTGCCGAAGGTGCCTGCTCGCTGCTCCAGTCGGAAATGATCGACGCCGTGTTGCTCGATATCCAGCTTCCGACCATGTCCGGCCTCGCGTTGTATCTCACGATCGTGCACGAGTGGCCGGCGTTTGAAGGACGTGTCGCGATCATGACAGGCGACGCGGACGCGGCCGAGGTTCGGGCGTGGCTCGAACAGCATCACTGCACGCTGCTGCGGAAGCCATTCGACTTGCGGGAAATTAGCCGCTGGCTGTTCGACCTGTGGCAAATTCGGGAGCGGGAAACTGGCAACGCTTGAACGCGTATCCGGCGCGCCCGCGACGGATCCCCTGCATGTGCTGCGAGAGTACCGCAGCCTGGCCCCGTGGAATCTGCGCGACCTGGCGGCCCTGGTGGGAGCAATCCTCGACGCGTCCGCCATCACCCCGATCAACGCCGCCGCGCGGGCTCAGCCGAGTGAGCGCACGATCCGCTTCTATGTGACGCGCGGACTCGTGAGCCCGCCTGAGGGCCGCGGCACGGCGGCAACGTACTCCTACCGGCACTTTCTCCAGCTGCTGTGCATCAAGCTGCGCCAGATGGAAGGCGCGACGCTCGCGCAGATTACGAAGGACATGCAAGATCAGACCGGCGACGTGCTCGAGCGGCGTGCGGCGCAGGTGCTCGGCAGCTCGCTGCTTTCTCCCGATCGCCTGCCTCTGCGCAGTCCGGGAGGCCCTCCGCGCGGGCGGTCGGGCCGGGCGCTCACCGCCTGGCTGGCCCGCGATGCGGTGCGCGATACGGCCGAGCCCACGACCTGGCGCCGCATCCCTCTCGGGCGCGGCGTGGAGCTGCACGTGGACGCCGCGCATCCGCTTGCCCGGGTGGGCCCGAACGACCAGGCGATCGCGGCGGCGTTTCGCGACGCGATCAACCGACTTCTTCCCACCGCGGCCTCGCCCTGATTTCCTTCCACGACCCCAACCCGGAGTGACCGATGCCGTCCTGGATCCTCTTGCTCGTCGTCGGCGCGATCGTTCTCTGGATGGTGATGGCGTACAACGGTTTGGTATCGCTCAAGAACGATACGCTCAACGCGTTCAAACAAATTGACGTGCAGCTCAAGCGACGGCACGATTTGATTCCGAACCTCGTGAATGCCGTGCGAGGAGCCATGGATTTCGAGCGCGACACGCTCGAGGCCGTGATTCAAGCCCGGAACCAGGCGGTCAAGGTGAGCGCCGCGAGCCCCGACGCGGTCAAGCAGATCAGCCAGGCAGAGAACGCGCTGTCCGGCGCGCTGACCCGGTTCATGGCAGTTGTGGAGCAGTACCCGCAGCTCAAGGCGACGGCGAACGTGGCGCAGCTGCAGGAAGAGTTGACGACGACCGAGAACAAGGTGGCGTTTGCCCGCCAGCTCTACAACGACACGGCCACGCTGTACAACACCCGCCAGCAGCAGTTTCCGGCATCGCTCGTCGCGGGATTCGCGCGCGCCGAACGCGCGGATCTCTGGGAAATCGAAGATCGCGCCGATCGCGACGTACCGGTCGTCAATCTTACCTCCAAGCCGAAATAGGTGAGCGGCACGGACGAGACGTCGCTCAATCTCTTTCAGCAGCAGGAGCTGAACCGCCGGCGAACCGTGTGGTTGATCACGGGTTTTGTGCTGTTCTTCGCGTGGCTCGGCTTCGGGGGCGACTTGATTTACGCGCTCTACACGGCGCACGCACCTCCACCGGCGCAACACCATGTCTGGTGGTTCGGCATCTTGATGTGCGCGGTGGGGGCCGTCGTGGCGGCCTACGCGTACCAAACCGGGCCGGAAAAGGTGCTGTGGGCCACCGATGCGCAGGAGCTTGGCGAGCCGGCGGACGACAAACAGCGGCAGCTCGTGAACGTCGTCGAGGAAATGGCGATTGCGGCCGGCGTGCCGCGTCCGCGCATCTGGATCGTCCCCGACCGGGATCCCAATGCGTTTGCGACCGGAACGGACCCGCGGGCCTCGCACGTCGCGGTCACTCAGGGGTTACTCGACCTCTGCAATCGAGACGAGTTGCAGGCGGTCATTGGCCACGAGCTGGGTCACATCAAGAATCTGGATGTGCGATTGATGACCATGCTTGCCGCGCTGGTCGGAGCGGTTTTGCTCATGCGCGATGGCACACGCTACTTTCTTCCCGGACGGAGTTCGGCGGACACCCGATCGCGGAAGGGCGATCTTGGCCCGCTCGTCATTGTCCTCATCGTGCTCTGGCTCGTGTCCTGGGCTCTCGCCCCCATCATCACCCAGCTGCTCGCACTGGGGGTGAGCCGCAAGCGTGAGTATCTGGCGGATGCGATGGGAGCGCAGTTCACGCGCAATCCGCTGGCGCTCGCGAGCGCGCTTCAAAAGATCGAAGCGGCGGACCAACCCACGACGCATATTACCGGGGGGACCGCCCATATGTGCATCGCGGACCCGCTTGGCAGGCGCGTGACGGCGCACGAAGGATTTCTAGCCGATGTGCTCGCGACGCACCCCCCGATGAACAAGCGCATCGCGATCCTGAAAGGCATGGGATACGCGCAGTTGAAAAAGGAAAGCGGAATCGCGAGCTGATGTTTGAGGGGGAAAACCAAAGCCCCCGAGGCGGCGCAAGGGCCGCTCGGGGGCTCTGCATACCGGCTAC
>Ga0335079_10007268_pt1 | contig 12626 bp, 8 predicted proteins | sample Lox_Sample_33_FD_206719 | JGI IMG/M metagenome (GOLD analysis project Ga0335079, IMG submission 206719) | Soil microbial communities from Loxahatchee National Wildlife Refuge, Florida, United States - Lox_Sample_3.3 | ecosystem: Environmental > Terrestrial > Soil > Wetlands | place: USA: Florida... | reverse complement strand
CGGTGGCGGGCGCTGACCCGGGCAGAATCGCGGCAGACGTGGACGCGAAACTGCATACCCTGGAAGATCACTGAGCTTTGCCGCACCCGAGGCCCGCGCTCCTCACGCGCCCCGCGGTCGGCTGCCCTTCGGTCGCGCCTGCTCCACGCCAGGGAGCACCTCGCTCGGCACGGTGTCGAAGGCCGAGGCCACCCGCGCCTGCGGGATCATCCTGCGCATCAGCGCTGCCTACGGCACATACCCCGGCCCGCGCAATATTTTCCCGGGCCGCGCACCCGTCATGCGGCCGCCCTCTATCACTGGCACGCCGTTCACCAACACGTACTCCATGCCCTCGGAGAGCTGATTGGGGTTTTCGAATGTCGCGACGTCACGTATGGTCGCCGGATCAAAGATCACCACATCGGCCCACATCCCTTCCTTGAGTACGCCACGATCCGTCAGGCGCATTCGCTGCGCGGGCAACGCCGTAAACTTTCGAATGGCATCCACGAGCGTGAGTTTCTTCTCTTCCCTGACGTACTTGCGCAGGATTCGCGGGAAAGTGCCGTAGGCGCGCGGATGCGGATGCTCCTCGCCGAGAATCCCTTGCGGCGAGGTACCCGAAGAATCGTTGTCCACCGAGGTCCACGGCTGCGTGAGCGCCAGGGCGACGTCCGACTCTGACATGCCAAACACCGCCACCTGGGTGAGCGCATCGTCCGCGATGAGCAGATCGAACAGTGAATCCATGGGATCCTTTTTCCACAGCGTTGCCACCTCGGCGAGCGTTTTTCCCTGCAGCGGCCGCAGGCCGGCCGCGTGCACCACGCCAATGAGGATGGCCTCGGGGCCTGGGATCTCGTCCCATTCGTTATCCCAGTCGCTCGAGGCGCTCAACAGCTCCTTGCGAATGCGGGCGCGAAGCGCGGGATCCTTCAGTCGCGCGACCAGCTTGACGTTACCGCCATCGTGGGCCCAGGGCGGAATGAAAGCCGAGAGATCGTTGTACCAAGCCGTATAGGCGTAGGTATCGGCGGTGACGTCGGTCCCGCCTGCACGCGCCGCGTCGATCCTCGCGATTAACTCCGACATGCGTCCCCAATTGCGCCGGCCCGCGGTCTTCAGGTGCCAGATCTCGACCGGAATGCCCGCCTCGCGCCCGATCCGCAGCGCCTCCTCCAGCGCCGACGTGATGCCGTCGCCCTCACTGCGCATGTGGGTTGCGTATATCCCGCCGAACTGCGCAGCCTCGCGCGCCAGTGCTATCAGCTCATTCGTCGTTGCATACGGGGCCGGGGCATACTCGAGTGCACTCGAGACGCCCACGGCACCGGCGCGCATGCTCTCGGCCACGAGTGCCTTCATCCTGTCCAGCTGCTCGGGCGTCGGCTGCCGGTTCTCGTCTGCCAGAACCATGCGGCGGACGCGCGTCGCACCGACGTAGGTGGCGAAATTGATTCCGATGCCCTGCTTCTCCAGTCGTGCAAAATACTGCGGCAAGGTGCGCCAATCGGGCGTCACCCCGTAGTGCTCGAAGATCTTGCGATCCGCCTGGACGATCGAGTCATTGAGCGGTGCCACCGAATCCCCCTCTCCCGTTATCTCGGTGGTAATGCCCTGGAAGATCTTCGAAGGCAGCCGCGGATCCACCAGGATGCTGAGCTCAGACTGGCCCAGCATGTCGATGAAGCCGGGAGTCACCACATGATCGTGGGCATCCACTGTCTTCGCGCGCGCGCGCGCCGCGAGCTTGCCGATGGCGGCGACCCGGCCGTCCCGTATTCCGATGTCTCCCGAGTACCACGGCGAACCCGTGCCATCGATGATCCGCCCGTGGGTGATCACCAGATCGAACCGTGCATTCGTATCGTCCGCCGCGGCGGCAACCGCAGGCTGCCACAGCGAAAGGCAGCACGCCGCGCTCGTGGCGGCGAGCGCTCGCCTGCTCACGCCGGCCGTGCTGTGTCTGTTCCGGTGCCAGACGCCCATCAAGCGACACCTCGCGGGACGGGGCCTCGTCGCCTGACGCGCGAGCGGGCCCGCATGTGTGACAACGCGGCATTACTAGCGGATTTTCCCTCCGGATCCAAGCGGAAGGCCGCCGCCGCTGATCACGCCCCGCTTCACGGGCGTGAACACTTGACACCGGCTCCAACGGCCGGCGTACTTCGGCTCCATACTCCGGCGAGCGAGCAGCTCGCCTGTGGAGAGCGCCACGTCCAAAGACAGGTTGAAGCCGCGCCGGCGTGAGATTCTCGCGGGCATCGCAGCCGCCGCCTCGGCGGCGTGGCTGCCCCCTGCCTTGTGCGCCGGCGCATCGCCGCGAGTGGGCGTCATCGGCGGCGGGATCGTCGGTGCGTCCATCGCCTTGCACCTCGCGCGCAAGGGTGCGGAAGTGCTGGTCTTCGAAAAGCGAGCGCCCGCGCAGGGCGCCACGCAAAACTCCTTCGCCTGGGTGAATGCATTTGTGGACGACACCCATTACCGGGCGCTGCGCCTCGAGAGCCTCAACACCTACCGTGAACTGGACAGGTCGCTGTCCCTGAACATGGTGTGGGGCGGATACCTCGACTGGGCGAGCACTGCAGCGGAGGCCGACCTGGTGCGCGCAAACGCGCAGCAGCTCGCGGGCTCCCCCTACCCGACCCGCGCCGTCACCGCCGAGGAGATCGCCAAGCTTGATCCGCTTGTGGCACCGGGACAAATCACGAGCGCGATCTATTCATCGATCGATGCGCACCTCGATCCGGTGTACGTCACGCAGCGATTCCTCGCAGACGCCGCGCGGGCCGGCGCACGGGTCCTGTACCCCTGCGAGGTGACTGCACTCGATCTGCGCGCGGGCCACCTCAAGGGCGTCGTCACCAGCCAGGGGCGCTTTCCACTCGATCGGCTGGTGGTCGCCGCGGGCGTCGATACGCCGCGCATTCTCGCCATGGCCCGTTTCCCACTCGCCTTGAAGCACGCGCCGGGCATCCTCGCCCACAGTGCCAGTCTGCCCGCACTCACGCGGCTGGTGCACGATGCCCCCGGCGGCGTCTCGTTCAAGCAGATGGCAGACGGATCGGTGGTCGGCACCGACGCGCCTAATCCGCCCGATATCCCCGCCCACCAGGGCATACGCGCCCACGTGGAATCGTTTCCCTCGGCAGCACTCCGCGACGAGCACGGTAAGCGAATTCTCACGAAGATCGGCCGATTCCTTCCGGGCGCGCGGAAGGTCCCGCTCGAGCGGTTGACCCTGGGCTTCCGGCCCATGCCGAGCGACGAGCTCCCCGTGATGGGCGCCCTGCCGACGCTGCCCGAGATTCACGTTGCCGTCACGCACAGCGGTGTGACGCTGGCCCCGGTCGTCGGCAGGCTCACTGCCGTGGAAGTGCTGCAGGGGTCGCGTGTCGATCTGTTCGCACCTTACCGACCCGAGAGATTCGCCTCGCCCAGCGTTTTCAGGAAGACAGGTTCAGCCGTCGGAGCAACGCTGCATACCTCGGGTCCCGAGTGAGGCTGCGCAGCAGCGGATCGCCGCGCAACCATTGGATTCCCGGATCACGGGACTCGACAGCGCGATCGAGCCAGGCAAACGCCGCGTCAGTGTTGCCGATGTAGGCATAGGCTTCGGCGACCTGGAATTCGGAACCCGCGGAATTCTCCACCAGGCTCTGCAGAGCGGCTTGCGCATCAGCAGTGCGACCCTCGGCGTGGTAGCCGAGTGGCAGCCCGTTCCCACGCCAGATGCTCGTCTCGCTCTCGAATTCGCTCGCCGCCTGGGGCACCTGGCCACGCGCCAACAAAATGCGCCCGAGCTCGTAATGCGCCGCCGGAAAGCTCGGGTTGACCTCGAGCAGCTGACGGATGATCGATTCGGCCTCATCGAGCCGGCCGGCGTAGTACAGCATGCGCGCGACATAACGCCGCTGCAGAAGGTTCAGCGGGTCACGCTCCAGCAGCTGTTGGAAGCGGTTCAGGCTGTCGGTTGTATTGCCGAGCGTCATCGTGAGGTGCGCCACGGAGAACAGCGCCTCGTTATTGCTTGGCTCCAGAAGCAGCGCGTGGTCGAAGGCTTCCCGTGCGCCGACCCAATCGAAGCTGCTCATCATGCGCGAGAGCCCCAATTCGATGTAGCCTCCCGCGAATCCCGGATCGAGCGCCACGGCTTTGCGTGCGGCTGTGTCGGCTCGGGCGATGCCTTCAGCGACGGCTACGTAGCCGTTGGCCACCTCCCGCAGAGCCACATGCGCAAGACCGGCCCACGCCGGCGCGTAAGCGGGCTCCAGATCGAGGGCCTTCTGAAAGTAGCTGCCGGCCTTGGCGAGGTCATCGGCAGTGTCGGAGCTGATGAAGTAGCGCCCTTGGAGGTAGAGGTTGTGCGCCTGGGGGTTAACGGCGACGGTGTCCGGCGCTGGCGCGTCACCGCCAAGAAGCGTCAACCGCAGCTTCGCGACGACCGCACGGGCAATGTCGTCCTGGATCTTGAAGACATCCTCCTGGTCGCGGTCGTAGGTTTCGGACCAGAGATGCTCGCCGTTGTCGGCCCGGACAAGTTGCGTAGTGATCCGTAGACGATTACCAGACTTGCGCACGCTGCCTTCGAGGATATTTGCCACCCGGAGCGTACGGGCGATCTCGGGAACCGTCGCCTGCTTGCCTTTGAAGTAGAAAGACGAGGTGCGCGCGATCACATGCAGTCCCGGGGTCTTCGCCAGCAGATCGAGCAACTCTTCGGCAAGCCCGTCGGAGAAGTACTCCTGATCTCGCTTTTCGCTCATGTCGAGGAAGGGCAGCACCGCGATGGAGTGATCCGAGACCGTGCTCGCCTCGCGCACCGGGATCGATGGTGCTGCGGCGGCGAGCGGCGCTCGCCTGGAGAGGAGGAATCGGTCTGCCGCGACGAAGCCGATGGCGAGGACCAGCAGGGTGAGCGTGATCCACAGGAGTTTCGGCTGCGAGGTGGATGTCGTGGCTCTGGCAATGCCCGCTGCGGCGGTGCCCGACGGTGCGGCGGGCGCGGCGGCTACCCCCTGCGCGGCGGGTCCGGCTGTCGACGCCGCTTCCGGAAGCGGGGACAGCAGCCGCGCCACGCGTGCCGCGAAAGCTGGCGGCGTCAGCCCCTCGGGCAGACGCGTCCACTGCACCTCGCGGAAGCGCTCGGGCACCCCTTCGTCATCGTCTCGGGTGTCGTCGATGACGACTGGGAGCAAGAACGTCTTGGTCGCGGCCATCAGGTGGGAGCGGTCGATCGCGAGCTTCCACTCGAGGCGAAAGTAGCCCTCATCGCGGGCGCGCGTGTGCCGCGAGACGACCGGGATGAAGAGCGCGCAGGTTTTGATTTGTCTGCGGATCGAGTGATCCCAGGCGTCGCCGCCGCGCAACTCGCTCTGGTCGAACCACACTTCGACGCCGGCGGCGCGCAGCGCCTCGCAGATCCTGCGGGCAGCTTCCGTATCCTGCGAGGCATAGCTCAGGAATACGGCGTGCGAGAGCTCCGTCACGGAAACTGCGCCCCTGCCCAGTGCGCTCGGCTCGGTGTCAGCTGACCCCCCATTTTTGCCGATTATCGCGCTTACCCGCGGGGCGGCGGCAAGTGCACATCGAGTGCTTGCAGTGGCGGTGAGGGCTGCCTGGCGTTCCTGGCAACACCCTTAGAGCCGCTGGCCAAATGCTCCGCCAGCACGCCGCGGATTCGTTCGATCCAGTTCTGATTGGTAAGGCGCTGCTGGACTTCGGGCGCGGCACAGGCGCCAGCGTACTGCGTGTGCCAGCGCCGCAGATTCGCTGCTGTGATCTCTTCCCATCGGTCAACGATGACGACCGGCAAGCCCTGATAGAGCGCATCGAGCGGCGAGCGCCTGACGATGACGATGTTGCCGAGGACCAGTGACTCCCAGGTGCGATGGCAGTCGAGGCCGTTGCCGTGCGGGCTCACGACGAAGGCGTACCGCGTCTTCTGGCGCCACAGTTCGAGCCGGGGAATCTTTTCCCGCAGGAACTCAACGCACGGGTTGTTACGCAGGCGCGCTTCGACGGCATCGCGCGTTTCGCCGGCGACCGCGCGCGCGTGCCTGTTGATGTGGAAATCCGCGTGCACGCGCAGCAGACGGCCGGAGTTCGGCGGCATGACAGCGCGCAATGCCTCGAGCTCCTCTTCCTGCTCGCGCGGCGTGGCGAGCGGATGACCCCACTTGCGCCCGTTGCTGATGGTGTGGAAGTCGATGCCTATGGGCAAAGGATGGATCCTGCCACTCGCGTCAGTGCCGTCGAAGTTCTGGGTGAACCAGCAGGCCACGTGCTGGTTGGCGAGGACTTCATGAGCGCGATCGAATTCGGAAGGGATCGACCAGTCCTCATCGCCCGTGACCAGCGCGAACCGGCCGCGAATCTGTGGCAGCACCTGCGCTGCGAACTCGGGCAAGGCGGTCAATCGCACCCATACCAGATGGCCGTCGCGCACGTTGCGGTAGGCGTGCGGGTCGAAATTCAGGCGTGGCTCTGCGCCGCGCTGCTCCCGGACGAACGCCTGGCCTCCGTTGTGCTCACACATCAGGGCAAGGCCCCGGCTCCAGACCAGGCGCGTGGGCTCAAATGCTCCGCGCACACCGAGGAGCCTTGCGGCCCTGGCGAGGTAACCCCGTTTGCCCATCTTGAGTGCGACGGCCGTTAAGCTAAGGCTTGGCATTTATAGCATCCCCGGCCCCGCTCGAGTGCCGTCCGACCAAGGGCGGATCGCGCGAACCGCACCGAGCGGATATTGACATGACGTCGCACGCCGTCTTGCGTTGACTCAATGGACGCTTAATCACGACCAGGAGACGGGTCGCCATGAAAACGGGACGTGATCGCCAGACGCGCCTATGCGGTGCGGGCTACAGTGCTTATCGGATGCTCGAGCATGGAGTCGACTGCCTCGACCCTGAGCGCGTTTGAGAATTCGGGGGAAACCAGCAATGTCTCGAGCATTTCAGGCGACTTCGTGAATTCCTCTTTCTAAGGACCGCAACTGTCAGCGCTTACGGCCGGCAAGAACATCAATGCGACGGCTGACCCGACGGTCCGCGACCTCGTCACCAAGACCGTGGGCAGCAGGATTCCCGGAGCCCTGAGCGGACTGTTGTAGCTGCCGGGCTGGCGCGTGAGGCTGCGCAGCATCGCCTGGCGGGGAACCGTTGACGGTGGCGGGTACGCACACCCCGGCGGCGTGTTCGGGCAGTCGCCGTAGCGCGTCGATAAGCCGTTCTGCGAAGTGCGGATCGGCCGCCGCCATGAGTCCGATCTCGGTGAGTTCCGCCGACAAGAGGAAAGTGATATCAGTCATTTGAGCGCTCCTCATGTGAGTTCCCGTGTTCGGGGACTGCCGCTCCCTTTGCAAAATCTGGCCCCCCGATGCACTGGAGCCTAGAATCCTCCAGGAGCCCTGAAGAGGCTTTGGGCGCTGCCTGAGACCTCCTGAATCCCCTTGAAACCGGTGGAAAATGGCTGAAGAGCGCCGCGCTGACGGCGTCTACGAGTTCGGCGACTTCCGTCTCCTCGCTGCGCAGCGGCGGCTGACCGCACGCAGCGACGGCCGAGCTATCGAGCTTTCCGCGAAGGCGCTCGATGCGCTGCACTTCCTGGTGCAGCACCCAGGGGAACTCCTCGACAAGTCGACGCTCATCGCGGCGGTGTGGCCTAACGTCGTGGTCGAGGAGAACAATCTCAACCAGGTGATCTCGGCGCTGCGCCGGGCGCTAGGCGATGGCAGCGGCGCGCGGCGCTTCATCGCCACCGTGCCGGGGCGCGGCTACCAGTTCGTCGCGCCCGTTCGCGAAGTGCGCGACGCGGCACCAGCCGGGGCGCCTGCGGTGAATGCGCGCGCAGATCGGGCTTCGATCGGCGTGCTGCCGTTTACCAGCCTGAGCAGTGATCCGGAGAAGGACTACTTCGGTGATGGCATTGCCGAGGAGCTGATTCACCTGTTGGCGCGGGTACCTGGCCTGAAGGTGCCGGCGCGCACTTCCTCCTTCGCCTACAAGGGTCGCAACATCGACGTGCGCCAGATCGCCCGCGAGCTCGGGGTTGGCATGCTGCTCGAAGGCAGCGTGCGTAGCGCCGGCGACAGCATTCGCCTGACCGCCCAGCTCGTGGATGCCGCGTCTGGCTACCACATCTGGTCGCAGACGTTCGATCGGCGCTTTGCCGATCTGTTCCGACTGCAGGATGAGCTCGCAGGTGCGATCGTACAGAAGCTCGAGCCCAATCTCGGAAGCCCTTCCCGGCCGCTGCTGCAGGACCACCCGCCAACGCGCAGCCTCGAGGCGTATCAGCTCTATCTGCAGGCGCGCGCCATGTTCTTCTCCGGCGGGCTGACGCTCGATCGGATCGAGCGGATGGTCGAGACGCTCGAGCGCAGCCTCGCGCTCGACGGCGACTTCGCCCGCGCCCACGCGCTCAGAGGCTTCGCATTGGAGATGCAGGTGCAGCTCGGCTCCCGAGGCCTCGACACCATCGACGAGGCGATGCGGGAAGCCGAGCGCGCGCTCGCGCTCGATCCCGAGCTTGCCTATGCCCACGTGGTGCACGGGACGCTCCAGGCCGGCCGGGGCGAGTGGCTCGCCGCGGAGGCTTCGTTTCGGCGCGCGATTGCACTCGATCCGAAGGAGCCGAGTGCCTACCTGTCGCACTCCGTGTACGTACTGGGGCCCGTCGGGCGTCTGCACGACGCCACGGAGCAGGGGCTGAGCTCCTACCATCTAGCGCCGGCCATGGTGGGCGCGGTGGTGACCTTGGGCGGCTTCTACGGCCTCGTCGGGCAGGACGAAGTCATGGAGCAATACCTGCGCGTCCTCGACGATCTCGGCGCACCGCCGCAGGCGCCGGTGCCGATCTTTCGCTCGCAGGCCGCGCGGCGCGTCGGTCGGTATGCCGAGGCGGGCGAGCTCATGTTGGCCGCGTTGCCCGCCGCTGTGCGTGCCGCGGGCGGCGAGGACACCGTGAGACTCGTGTACTGCGCGCTCGACGATGCTGGCCGCACTCGGGCCGCGGTCTCGGCGCTGCGCGACCTGTACACCAGACTCGATTCGCGGATCGCACAAGGCTGGCCGATGGCCATCCTGGCACTCAACTGGTATGTGCTGCTCGGCGCTATGGACGACGCATATGAAATAGCGCAACGCTTCGTGGCGCATTTCGAGCACGCGCGCCGACTGTCCAACGTCACCCTCATGCCGCTCTGGCTGCCCGATCTCGTGGCCTTCAGGCGCGATCCGCGCTTCCAGGAGTTCACGGCGAGACTCGGCCTGCTCGAGTACTGGAAGGCGTACGGTCCGCCGGACGGATACGCGCTGCAGGACGGGCGCCTGGTTGAGCGTCGAGGGGCTTGACAGGTCAACGGGCTGTCCTCGCTGCAAGAGCCGAACCCGGCGGACTGCTCTGCCGCCGAGCCGCCCTTTACGACTGAGCGCGGGCTCGCCGTCAGCAGGCGAGCAATGCCAGCTTGAATGCCTCGCTCCCCGAGGCGTTCACGGGCTCGATGCCCGCTCGCGTACCGACGTCGCCGTGCGCCGGCAGTCCTCGCAGCGCTTCGATCAGCCGCTCGGCAACCTGTGGATCGGCCGCCGCCGCAAGTCCAATCTCTGTGATCTCCGCCGACAGGAAGGAAGTGATATCAGTCATTTGAGTGCTCCTTGTATCCTGACCCGATCCGGGGGTACGTCGCCATTTCCTCGAACCTAGCCCCCTGATCCACTGGAGCCTAGAATCGACGAATAGCCCTGAAGAGGCTTTGGACGCCGCCTGAGACCTCCTGAATTCCCCTGAAACCGGTGGAAAATGGCTGAAGAGCGCCGCGCTGACGGCGTGTACGAGTTCGGCGACTTCCGCCTCCATGCGGCGCAGCGGCGGCTGACCGGCGGCAACGACGGCCGAGCCATCGAGCTCACCGCAAAAGCGCTCGATGCGCTGCACTTCCTGGTGCGGCGCCCGGGCGAACTCCTCGACAAGTCGACACTCATCGCGGCGGTGTGGCCGAACGTGGTGGTCGAGGAGAACAATCTCAACCAAGTGATCTCGGCGCTGCGCCGGGCGCTCGGTGATGGCAGCGGCGGGCGACGCTTCATCGTCACTGTGCCCGGGCGCGGCTACCAGTTCGTGGCGCCGGTCCGCGAGGTGCACGACGAGCCGCCGTCCGCGGCGGCGGCGGCCACGCTGCCGACGAGCTCGACGTGCAAGTCAATCGCCGTGCTGCCGTTTGCAAGCCTGAGCGGCGATCCGGAGAAGGACTACTTCGGCGACGGCATAGCCGAGGAGCTCATCCACCTGCTGGCGCGGGTCCCTGGCCTCAAGGTTCCCGCGCGCACTTCCTCCTTCGCCTACAAGGGTCGCAACATCGACGTGCGGCAGATCGCCCGCGAGCTCGGCGTCGGCATGCTGCTCGAAGGCAGCGTGCGCAGCGCCGGTGACCGCATCCGCGTTACGGCACAGCTGGTCGAGGCCGGCTCGGGATTCCATGTCTGGTCAGAGACCTACGACCGACGTTTCGTCGACGTATTCGAGCTCCAGGACGAGCTGGCGGCGGCAATTGTTCAGGCGCTGAAGATTAACCTCGGCGATGGCGAGCGTCGTGTGCTGCGCGATGCTCCTCCGACCAGAGATGTCGAGGCGTATCGGCTGTTACTTCGGGGCGTTGCGATGCGGCACAACTTTGGTGCCAGTGAGCGGGTAATCGCCGTGCTGCAGGAATGCATCGCCCGCGATCCGGGTTTCGTGCGCGCCCACGCCGAGCTTGCAGTGGCGTACAACATTCTCTTCTCGCTGGGCTCGCATGGACCGGAGATTCTGTCCGAGGCACAGCGCTGCGCGGAGCGAGCGCTCAGCCTCGACCCCCGATCCGCCGAGGCGCACGCCGTGATCGGAGTGCAGCACGCGATCCGCGGCGAGTGGATCCGCGCTGAGGACTCGCTCCGTCGGGCCATGGATCTCAATCCGGCGGAACCCCTCACTCACAGCGCCTACGCGCTGTTCGTTCTGGGCCCGGCCGGGAAGCTCGAGCAGGCGCTTGCAGAGGCGCTCACGAGCTATGAGCTGGCGCCGGGCACGACGGGTGCCGCGATCAACGTGGCCGGTTTCAGCAGTCTCAGCGGACGCGATGAGGAAGCGATGCACTTCCTGCAGGTGGCGACCGAGCTCGGCGCCCGTACCGACCGCTTGCCGCTGGCGCTCTTTCGCTCGGAATTCGCTCGCCGCCGCGGCGAGTTCGCTGCGGCGGCGCAACAGTTTCTCGCCGTGCTGCCCGAGGAGCTGCTGACCCGTGGCGGCGAGCAGTTGGTGAAGCTCGTCTATTCGGCTTTCGCAGAGCCGGGCGAGGCGCCCCGGGCGCTCGCCGGATTGCGCGCGCTGTACGCCGGGGAGGCGCTGCCGAGCCTCGGGAAGTGGCCGATGATCCTGATGACGCTCTGTTGGTACACGTGGCTCGGCGCACTCGACGATGCTTACGCTACGGCGCGGCGCATCGTAAGCGGATTCAAGCAGACCGGAATCATCAACGTCGTCAACCTGGGGCCGCTGTGGATGCCGGAGCTGCTCGCTTTCAGACGCGATGAGCGCTTCCAGGGGTTCGTCCGCGACCTCGGTTTAACCGAGTACTGGCGCGGGCGAGGGTCCCCGGAAGGTTGGTTTCTCAAGGGCGAACGTCTGCTGCTGCAGTAGCGGCTGCGGCCACGTGAAGCGGGTGACGGCTGGATGAAGGACGTTCGCGAAAAAGTCGCCTTCATTTGGGGCGGTGCGAGCGGCCGTCGGGCTGGGAATCGCCGGCGCCCTGGTAGATGCCGGAGTGAAAGCCGTGCTCGCCGTGAGAACGAGCTGTACACCATTACGCATGGGGAGTGGCGATCCGTAGCGGGCGCGCGCCCCGCGGCGCTCATAGCGGCGATGCCCACGAAGCTCGACCCGGCGCTGGTAGCGATGGTCGAGGCGCAGCGTCGGGATCGCTGACCGATTCGCAATGCTGGCACAGCAGGGGGCGCTCGTGAGCCAAGGTCAAGACTATCCCGAAACCGACACCTGGTTCTCGCCCGCGCAGCTCGCTGCTCTCGAACGCGCTGCGGGTGCGGACGCGCTGCGCGCCGCCGTGCCGACACGCAATGTCTCGAACGGCGAATATCTGCCCTTCGCTCAGACACGGGCCCAGTGCGAGGTGGAGGCGCGACTCAGCGCGATCGCGGACGCGGCGGCCGGCAGGCTCGGGCTGTCGCGCCGGCGCTTCCTATCAGGCGCGGGAGGCATGGCGGCGTCGTTTCTCGCGATGAACGAGGTCTTCGGGCACTTCTTCGACGCCAGCGCCCACGAACTGCTCGAGCCTGCGGCCGCAGCCGAGCGGGCACCCGCCGCGGACCTGTTCGTATTCGACGACCAGCTGCACATGGTGCGCGACAACCAGGGCGCCGCCGGCATGCCGCTGCGTGCCGCATCGCAGGGCGCCGGCGCTGCAAGCACCGCCGCGGGCTTCAAGGCCAACCCCTTCAACCCGAGCGGCTATCCCGACGAGCTTGGCAACCCGTGGTCGGCGTGGAGCGACGCACTTCGCCAGACACCCAACGTCGGAACGGACTTCATGCTCACTTCGCTGGTGAAGGACGTGTACCTCGACAGCAACGTCACGGTGGCGGTGCTGAGCA
>Ga0335079_10007267_pt1 | contig 12626 bp, 9 predicted proteins | sample Lox_Sample_33_FD_206719 | JGI IMG/M metagenome (GOLD analysis project Ga0335079, IMG submission 206719) | Soil microbial communities from Loxahatchee National Wildlife Refuge, Florida, United States - Lox_Sample_3.3 | ecosystem: Environmental > Terrestrial > Soil > Wetlands | place: USA: Florida... | reverse complement strand
TTGGAGGCCAGCCCGAAATCGCGTGAGCCGTCGAAGGCTTGGTCGCGTCAGGCGGCCCGGAGTCTGCAGTCCTGGCCGGACAGCGACAGCGTGACGAAATGCGCGTCGGGCAGGCCGAGCGAGAATCCCTCCGGACCCCCGGCAGCGACATCCAGCAGAAACTCTGGCCGGCGCCAACGCTCATATTGCTCCGCATCGATGTAGAACGGGACCCCTGCGACCTGACCGAGCACCACGTCGTTGGGGCCTTGGCCGAGCTCGTCGGCGAGCAGGCATAGCGGCAGCGAGCCATCGCAGCAGCCACCCGACTGGTAGATCGCAAGCGGTCCGTGCTCGCGCACGAGGCGTTCGACCATCGCGGTCGCCCGCGGGGTTGCGCTGATCGGCGTGAGATGGATGTCGCTGGTGAGCATCGCAAGCCTTCCTTCGTCAAATGATCGGGTTCGTCAGAGACCGGAGCGTAGGGCCGCCGGATGCTTCCGTACCTCCGCCAAAGCCCCGAAGAACCATCAGCGCCAATCGCTGATCGTGACGGAAGAGAATCTCCGTAGACGACGTGCGTAGTTATCCGAAGCCGTCTCGGTACCGGCGTTCCGACGCCGTCGCGCGGCTCCGGACACCCGTGGTGCAACGCAAGTGCAACCCGTTGCCAACTGGAATACAGCTCACCTTGCATTTCCGTAACGGGAGAGTTCTTCATGACCGTCACCGTATCCGACGCATTTGCGGCACCGGGTGAGTCCGGCAGCCCAGTCGACCTGAAGGGGCGCTACGACAATTTCGTCGGCGGAGATTGGGCCGCCCCGACGACGGGCGAATACCGGGAGAACGTCACCCCGTCGACGGGGGAGGCGTTCTGCGAGGTGGCGCATTCGGGCGCTCAAGACATCGAGCTGGCGCTCGACGCCGCCCACGCCGCTAAGGGTGCATGGGGTCGGCGGTCACCGAGCGAGCGCGCGGCGGTACTGAACGCGGTGGCAGACGCGATCGACGCGAACCTCGAGATGCTCGCCGTCGCTGAGAGCTACGAGAACGGCAAGCCCGTGCGCGAGACGATAGCCGCCGACATCCCGCTGTCGGCCGACCACTTCCGGTATTTCGCCGGCGCGATTCGCTCCGAGGAAGGGCGTATCTCCGAGATCGACGAGAACACCTACGCGTACCATTTTCAGGAGCCCCTGGGTGTGGTCGGTCAGATCATCCCGTTCAACTTCCCGCTGCTGATGGCGGCGTGGAAGATGGCCCCAGCGCTGGCGGCCGGGAACTGCACGGTGATCAAGCCGGCCAGCCCGACGCCGTGGTCGATCCTAAAGCTGATGGAGGTGATCGGCGACATCGTCCCGCCGGGTGTCGTGAACGTGGTCAACGGCCCGGGTGCCGAGATCGGAAAAGCGCTGGCGTCGAATAAGCGAATCGCGAAGATCGGCTTCACCGGCGAGACCGTCACCGGTCGGCTGATCATGTCCTACGCCGCACAGAACCTGATCCCGTCCACCACCGAGCTCGGCGGCAAGTCGCCAAACATTTTCTTCGACGACGTCATGGCGGCCGATGACGCGTTCCTCGACAAGGCGATCGAAGGTCTCGTGCTGTACGCGTTCAACAAGGGCGAGGTGTGCACCTGCCCGTCGCGCGCGTTGATCCAGGAATCCATTTATGAGGAGTTCATGCCTCGCGTGCTCGACCGCATCGGGCAGATCAAGCAGGGCAACCCGCTCGACCGAGACACGATGATCGGCGCGCAGGTGTCGAGGAGCCAGCTCGAGAAGATCTCCGGCTATGTGCAGATCGGGCGCGACGAAGGTGCCGAGGTGCTCATCGGCGGCAAGCAGCCCGACCTCAACGGCCGCTTGTCGGGTGGCTACTACTACGAGCCGACCGCACTGAAGGGCCACAACAAGATGCGCGTCTTCCAAGAGGAAATCTTCGGCCCGGTGGTCGCGGTGACCACATTCAAGGACGAGGCCGAGGCGCTCGAGATCGCGAACGACACCCTTTACGGCCTCGGCGCCGGGGTGTGGACCCGCGACGGCAGCCGGGCCTTCCGCATGGGCAGGGCCATCCAAGCCGGCCGCGTGTGGACCAACTGCTATCACCAGTACCCCGCCCACGCGGCATTCGGCGGCTACAAGGCTTCCGGCGTGGGGCGCGAGAACCACCGGATGATGCTCGAGCACTACACGCAGACGAAATGCCTCCTCGTCAGCTACGACCCGAACCCGCTTGGGTTCTTCTAGGCATGACCGCCGGCAGCGACAAGACGGGCGGGGGTTTCTATCGCTACGAGTCAAAGAGCGTGAGCGCCGCAACATAAGCGGCTAATCGTGCCGCTGGCCGGTTTGGCGGTCGTTCCCGATCCGGAACACTCACGCTCTATGACGCGTTTGACTCTACGCCCGGCCTCGCGAGAGAAGATCCGTAGTTTCAGGAATGATGGTTCCAATGTTCCGCGGTCGCAGTTCACGCGGATCGGCCCATCGCGGTTTCGCACGAGCCACACCGGCGTGGAGGCCGGTTCGGTGGAAATTACGGATTGAGCGTTCGGCGAGAGGCGTTATTTTTCAACCTGGGTGCCGACCGGTCCTCTCGAGGGATTGTGTCGGCGCTCATGTCGGCGGCGAGCGCGTTGCCTGGACGCGGGAGGTCGGGATCGGCTCGGCCAAAATAGAGCCGTAGGGCTTTTGGGCCCCGGCACCTGCTCATGACGTAGAGCCTCCCTTCTGCAGGGAGGCGTGATCAACCGACCGTTGAGTGAACCGTGTACATCGTGATGGTCGCACCCGAGTGCGCGCCCGTGGCCAAGGCCGGCGGCCTCGGTGATGTGCTGTTCGGGCTGAGCCGCGAGCTCGAGATCCGGGGGCATGCGGTTGAGATCGTGTTGCCGAAGTACGCGTGCATGCGCCACGAAGATGTGTGGGGGCTGCAGCCCTGCTACGACGACCTTTGGGTGCCCTGGTACGGCGAGGCATTCCACTGCACGGTGTATTTCGGTTACGTACACGGCCGCAAGTGCTTCTTCATCGAGCCGCATCCGGAGGGGCTGTTCTTCGGCCGCGATCGCCTGTATGGCCATGATGACGACGTGACGCGGTTCACCGCGTTCTCCAAGGCTGCGCTGGAATTCCTGGTGAAGACCAACAAGCGTCCCGACGTCATCCACTGTCACGACTGGCAGACAGGGTTGGTACCGGTGCTCCTGAGCGAGCAGTATCGCAGCGCGCTACCCGACCAGAAGGTGTGTTACACGATTCACAATTTCCGTCATCAGGGCCATGCCGGGCCGGAGGTGCTCTGGAGCACGAACCTGGGTCGACCTGGGCACTATCTGCACCACGACCGTCTGGGCGACGATCACCGCTACGGCGCGCTCAACCTGATGAAGGGCGGGATCGTCTACTCGGACTCCGTCACCACGGTTTCGCCCAACCACGCGGGCGAGGCCCGCTATGGCGATGGAGCGTTCGGCCTTGGCCATACGCTCCACGTCCACCAGCACAAGTTCCGGGGGATCCTCAACGGCGTCGACTACGACGTATGGAACCCCGAGGTAGACCCGCATATCCCCGCTCAATATTCAGCCGGCGAGTTGCACGGGAAATACGACAACAAGGAGCGTCTCCGGGATCGCTTCTGGCTGCGGAGGTCCTGGAGCCCGATCGTCGCCTTCGTGGGACGGCTGGACGAGCAGAAGGGCATGCAGCTGGTTCACCACGCGCTGTTCTACGCGCTCTCGAGGGGCGCCCAGTTCGTGCTGTTGGGGGAGTCGGTGCACGAGAACGCGATCAGCGGTCACTTTCGCAGCCTCAAGCACGATCTGAACGACAGTCCCGACTGCCATCTGGAGCTCAGCTACAGCGAGGAGCTGGCCCATCTCGTCTACGCCGGGGCCGACATGCTGGTGGTCCCGAGCCTGTACGAGCCGTGCGGGCTGGCCCCGATGGTCGGCTTACGCTATGGGACGGTGCCTGTCGTGCGGTCGGTCGGGGGGATGGTCGACACGGTGTTCGACCGCGACTACTCGTCTCGCCCGCAGGAGGAGCGCAACGGCTACGCGTTCCAGCACGCCGACAACATGGCGATCGAGTCCGCACTCAAGCGCGCGCTGCGGCTGTGGTTCGATCATCCGCCGTGGTTCCGGCGGCTGATGATGGCCTCGATGCGGTCCGACAACTCGTGGAACCATCCCGGCCGGGAGTACCTGAGCGTCTACCGAGAGATCCGAGTCGCCTGACGGCTGCGCATCCCGAGCGGGCGGACCGGTGAAGATCGCCTGCTGCGTGACCCCGAGGCCGAAAGCCCGGGCGGGCTGGCGACGGTTCCGTATGTTCGCCACAGAAGGCGATGCGGTGAGCCATGGTCACGCTGCGCCGGAGTAGCCCGCCTCGAGCAACTCGATGACCTCGCGGATCATCGGGATGCGCGGGTTTGTCCGAATGCTCGGATCTGCGAACGCCGCCTTCGCGAGGTCCGGCAGCGCCGCTTCGAACTCTTCGCGCTTTACGCCCCACTCCGCCAGCGTCCGGGGCTCGTCGACCTCGGCGAGCAATTCGTCCACATGCGCGAACAGCCGCTCTCGCCGGTTCTGCTCGGTGCGGCCGCCGAATCCGAGGATCCGCGCGATCTCCGCGTATTTCTCGGGTGCGATGTATGCGGAGTAGCCGGGGGCCGGCATGAACTTGCTCGGGAGCGACGCGTTGTAGCGCAGCACGTGTGGCAGGAAGATCGCGTTCGCGCGACCGTGCGCGATCCCGAACCGTGCCCCGACAGGATGCGCGAGGGCGTGGTTGAGCCCGACGAATGCGTTGGAGAACGCCAGACCGGCGATCGTCGCGGCGTTGTGCATCGCTGTTCGTGCCTCGAGGTCCGAGCCGTCCCGGTATGCGCGTGGCAACGCCGTGAAGATCAGGTTGGCGGCCTGGATACAGAACGCGTCGGTGAACGGTGAGGCGAAGATCGAGACCGCCGCCTCGAGCGCGTGAGTCAGTGCGTCGATTCCGGTGTCCGCCGTGATCTCCTTCGGCATCGTCAGCGTGAGGTGCGGGTCGACGATCGCCATATCCGGAACCAACGAATAATCGACCAGCGTGACTTTGCGCTGTCCCACGGTGATGACCGCGGCCGGCGAGACCTCCGAGCCCGTGCCGGACGTCGTCGGAATCGCCACCAGCTTCACCTTGTGGTCGATTTGCGGGAACTCGCTGATGCGCTTGCGCGCGTCGAGGAATGGGAGCGAGAGCTCCCTGATGCTGAGCTGGGGGCTCTCGTGGAACAGGCGCATGGCCTTGGCAGCGTCCATCACGGAGCCGCCGCCGATAGCGATGATCGCATCGGCGTCGACCCGCTCGAGCTCCTCGATTCCGGCGCGGATCTGCGCTTCCGTCGGCTCGGGCTCGACGCCCGAGTACACGTGCACGGCGCCCGCCATGAGGTAGTGACGGACTTCCTCGGCCACCCCGCGCGCCACGGTCCACCTGTCCGTGACGATCAGCGGCCGAGACGCGCCGAGCTGGCGCAGGCTGTCGAGCGACCCAGGGTTGAAGTACGTGTCCGCGGGCACCCGGAACCACTGGGGCGGCGTCTGGCGGCGTGACACGGTTTTGATGTTCAAGAGATTGCGATAGTTGACGTTGTCGGTTGTGTTCGAGCCTCCCCAGGTGCCGCAGCCGAGCGAGAACGTCGGCGTCATCGAGTTGTAGACGCCGCCCAACGCGCCGACCGCGGTCGGCGCATTGACGAGGATCCGCCCGGTGCGGATCGAAAGCGCAAAGCGATTGATCACGTCGTCGTCGGTCGCGTAGACGGCCGAGGTGTGGCCGAGGCCGAAGTGCTCGGTGACCAGCTCACAGGCCCGGATGCCGTGTTCGACCGACGGGGACCTGACCACTCCGAGCACCGGCATCAGCTTCTCGGCGATGAACGGGTGGGCGGCGAGGGCGTCGAGATCGGTTGGCAGCGGGGCGAGCAGCACCTTGTCGCTGTCGGAGGCCTCGAAGCCGGCGAGGCCGGCGAGGTTGACGCACGATTGGCCGAGGACGTCAAACTGCACCTTGCCGTCGTCGGTAAACGAGCGCGCGGCCAGCGCCGCCGTCTGCTCGTCGGTGAGCAGCCGGGCGCCCATCCGGTGGAACTCGTCGATCACCCGGTCGTAGATCTCCTCGTCGATCACACACGTCTGCTCGGCGGGGCAGATCACCGACGCGTCGAACGTCTTCGAGATCAGGATGTCCATGACCGCCATTCGGATGTCGGCGGTGCGGTGGACGTAGACCGGGGCGTTGCCCGGTCCGACGCTCAGGCAGGGCTTACCCGCCTCGTTCGCGGCCGCCACGGCCTTCGGGCCGCCGGTCGTCCAGATGAAGTCGACGCCGGGGTGGTGGAACAGGTACTGCGACACCTCGAGCGACGGGTCGGGGATCACCTGCAGCGAATTGGGCGGCAGCCCGACCGCCTCGCCCGCCTGCTGGAGCACCTCCGCGGCCCGCCGGCAGCAACGCACCGCGCGCGGAGATGGGCGCATGATCAGCGCGTTCCGGGTCTTGGCGCAGACGATCGACTTGAACAGCGTGGTCGATGTCGGATTCGTGATCGGCAGCAGCGCCAGAATGACCCCGATCGGCTCGGCGACGAACTGGAGAGCACGCTCGCGATCCTCCTCGATCACGCCGACCGACTTCTTGTCCCTCAGGTAGTCGTACAGGAACTCGGTGGCGATGTAGTTCTTCAGCACCTTGTCCTCGAGCACGCCGAACATGGTTTCCTCCATCGCCAGCTCCGCCAGCTCGACCGCGTTCTCGAGCCCTGCGACCGTCATCGCCCAGACGATTCGGTCGACTGCCTCCTGATCCAGTTTGCGGAGCGCGGAGGAGGCCTCCTGCGCGCGCTCCACAAAGCCGTCCAGCCGGGCCGCCCACTCGGCGTCCGTCTCGGGCGGGGCCGGATCCTTGATTGCCGTTGCCATAGTCGTTCTCCGTCCTAATCGAGCGCGGGCATCATCGGACCGTCGCCTGCCGGGTCGAGGACCCCTTCCTCCAGCCAGGTGTAGCGTCCGTCCAGCACCTTCTGCGCGGCGCGATACCGAGAGTCGTCGTCGTTGGACCACAGCTCTGCGAACAGTGCGTCGGCTCGGCGCTTGGCCATTGAGCAGAACAACTGCGCGAGCTCGATCGCCTCGTCCTTACGCTCCGGATGCTCGCGTCCGACCCTGTCGGCATAGACGACGGTCGAGGAGATCGCGAACAGCTCGGCGCCGATGTCGACGATGCGCCCGAGGAACGTCTGCTTGTTCTCTAGCTTCGCCTGCCAGCGCGCCATACCGTAGAAGGTCTCCCGCGCGAGCTTGCGCGAGGCCCGCTCGACGTAGCGCAGGTACGTCGCCAGCGGCCCGAACTCCTCGTATGCGCGAGGGTTCTGGCCCTTGCCGACGGCGAGCTGCGGCAACCATTTGCCGTAGAACAGCCCGGCCTTCATGGCGGCATCCGCCTTGGCCTTGGCGTCACCGTCGCCCATCAGCAGCCCGCCGGCGGCCTGGAGGTGCGTGTCGACCGCCTCGCGGGCGATCAACAGATGCATGATCTCGCTCGAGCCCTCGAAGATGCGGTTGACGCGCATGTCTCGCATGGCCTGTTCCACCGGCACCGGCTTCTCGCCGCGCGCCTTCAGCGACTCCGCCGTCTCGTAGCCGCGACCGCCGCGAACCTGCATCAACTCGTCGATCACCTTCCACGAGAGCTCCGACCCGTACACCTTGCACAGCGCGGCCTCGATCCGGATGTCGTTCCGCTTGTTGTCCGCCAGCCGCGCGGCGACGTCGAGCATCGCCTCGAGACCGAACGCGCTGCCCGCGATGAACGCCAGCTTCTGCGCAACGGCATCGTGCTTACCGATCGGCCGACCCCACTGCACGCGCTCTCCGGCCCACTCCCGCGCGACCTTGGTCGCCCACTTCGATGCGCCGACCGCGATCGCCATCAGCGCCAGGCGCCCCGTGTTCAGGGTGCTGAGCGCGATCTTGAGCCCGTCGCCCTCGCGCGCGATCCGGTTCTCCTCGGGAACGAATACGTCCTTGAGGATCGTCACCGAGTTCTCGATACCCCGCAGCCCCATGAACGCGTTGCGGTGCAGGATCGTGATCCCTTCGGTCTTGTAGGGCAGCACGAACGCGGTGATCCCGCCGCGGTGGCCATCGCTCTTGGGCACCTTCGCCATCACTACGACGATGTCGGCGATCGTCCCGTTCGTCGCCCACAGCTTGCGGCCGTTGATCATGTAGCCGCCCTCGACCGGCGTCGCGGTGATGTCGTCATCGACAGGTGCGGCGGCATGCTCGAGGTTGACGGGCGTGGCCGTTGAGGCCATCCGCGCCGGATCGGACCCGACGCCCGGCTCGGTCAGCAGGAACGCGCTGATGTGGTCCTTGGCGACCAGGGGAAGCCACTTCTGCCGTTGCTCTTCTGAGCCGAACATCCGGAGCGGCTCGGCGACGCCGATCGACTGGTGTGCGCTGAGCAGCGTGCAGATCGCCGCGTGACAGTTGCCGGCGATCGCCAGCGCCTTGCTGTAGTACACCTGTGACAATCCCAGACCCCCATACTCGGGTGGGACCTTCATCCCGAGCGCGCCGATGCGCTTCAGCGCGTCCACCACGCGGTCGGGGACCTTCGACTCGCGCTCGATCTCCAGGGGGTCAGCCGTCTCGCTCAGCACCGCACGCAGCTCGCCGAGGAAGCGCTCACCCTTCTCGATCGCCTCGGGATCCAGCTGCGGCTGCGGGTGGATCAGATCGAGGCGGAAATCACCCAGGAACAGCTGCTTGCCGAAGCTCGGCAGCTTCCACTCGGCCTCGCGCGCGGCCTCGACGACGTCGCGAGCTTCTTTCTCTGAAACGTTAGTAGCCATTTGTCAGTCCGATCACATGTGGAGTCCGCCGTCGACATCCCAGACCTGCCCGGTGATGTAGCCCGAGGCGTCCTGGGCGAGGAACGCCACGACGCGGGCAATTTCCTCGGGGTGTCCCGCTCGGTGCATCGGGATCCGCTCGACGATGTCAGCGAGCATGAAAGGCGGGATCGTGGAGACCATGTCGGTCTCGGTCAGGCCCGCCGCGATGCAGTTGACCGTCACCCCGGTCCCTTTCTCGAGCGTGCCGGCCACCCGGAGCGTGAACGCAGCCTCTTTGGCGAGCGTCTTCGTGAGTCCGAACATCCCTGCCTTCGCGGCCGTGTAGTTCACCTGGCCGATGTTGCCCATCTCGCCGCTCACCGATGAGATGTTGATGACCCGCCCAGACCCTCGCTTGATCATGTGCGCGAGGGCCGGCTTGGCCATGTAGAACGCTCCCGACAGGTCGACCTGTACGACCTTGTCCCAATCGGTCGCCGACATCTTCAAGAACGACTTGTCGACGGTGATCCCAGCGTTGTTGACCAGGATGTCCAGCCGGCCGTGCTGCTCGATCACGTCCTTGACGACGCGCTCGCAGTCCTCCGCGTCGCCGATGTCGCCCTTGTGCAGCGTCAGCGTGCCTCCCTCGGCCTCGACGGCCGCGCGTAGTTCGTCCGCGCGCGCCTGATTGGAGGAGTAGCCCGCCGCGACGACGGCGCCGTCCGCCGCCAGCGCGTGGCAGATCGCCGCGCCGATCCCGCGAGTACCTCCCGTGACCAGCGCGACCAGTCCGGTGAGATCGCGGTCCCGGAAAGCGGGCTGAGTTTCAGAGCCTGTGGTTGCCATTGTGCCGTCCCTTTCCGATCTAGTAGAGCCGCTCGACGATCATCGCCATGCCGTTTCCGCCGGCGACACACATCGACTCGAGGCCGTACCTGCCTTCCACCGAGTCGAGGTTGTTGAGCAGGGTGGTCATGATCCGCGCCCCGGTCATCCCGAATGGATGACCCAGCGCGATCGCGCCGCCGTTGATGTTCAGCTTCTCGGGGTCGATGCCGAGCTCGTCGCGGCACGGCAGCACCTGCGCCGCGAACGCCTCGTTGAGCTCGACCAGATCGATATCGTCGATCGTCAGGCCCGCCTGCTTCAGCACCGCCTTGACCGCCGGGATCGGCGCGAGGCCCATGATCTCGGGACGGACTGCCGCCGCCGCCGACGCCACGATCCGGGCCCGCGGCTTGAGACCGCGCTCACGGGCCTTCTCCTCGGACATCACCAGCACCGCGGCCGCGCCGTCGTTGAGCGGGCAGGCGTTGCCCGCGGTCACGGTGCCCTTCGGCTTGAACGCGGGCTTCAGCTTCGAGAGTGACTCGACGGTCGTGCCGGCGCGAGGGCCGTCGTCCCTGGTGACGGTGTGCGCCGCGATGACGTCGCCCCCGGCGTCGTGCGTCTCCGGGATGTCCACCCCCACGATCTCGGCGTCGAAGTGCCCGCTTTCGCGCGCCGCGCAGGCGCGCGCCTGCGATAGAGCCGCCCACTCGTCCTGGGCCTCACGGCTGACCTTGCAGCGCTCGGCCACGTTCTCGGCCGTCAGCCCCATCGGGATGTAGACGTTGAAACCGGTGCCGTTCGTGCCCTCCAGCTTCGGGTTTGACACCGGCAGCGTCATGCCGGCGCCACGGGATGTGGCCTCAACACCCGCCGCGATGTACTGGTCGCCCTCGCCGGCCTTGATCGCGTGAAAGGCCATCCGGATCGTCTGCAGCGAGGACGCGCAGAAGCGATTGACGGTAACCCCCGGAATGTGGTGGTCGAGGCCGGCGAGCAACGTGGCGTTGCGGGCGATGTTGTAGCCCTGCTCGTGATCTGGGAACCCACAACCCATCATCACGTCAACGGTCTCTGAGAAGTCGACCTCGGGGTTGCGCTCGACGAGCGCGCGAAGCGGGATCGCGGCGAGGTCGTCGGCCCTGATGTCCCGAAGCGTGCCTTTGATTGCCCGGCCGATCGGGGTGCGGATTGCATCGACAATGACTGCTTCAGACATGGATCCTCCTAAGCGCGATCCCACAGAGGACCGGACGGTTGCGTGGCGGTCCGTTCAGTCTTGGCGACCGGGGTGGTTGCCTCATCCGCCGCCGTCCACAGCGGCGGTGCGGATAACTACGCAATCGGCGGTGGGCGGTGGCGGGAGGTGTCGCCGCGCTCGCGCAGCCACACCTCGGGGAGCACGAAACGCGGCCGTCGCACCTTCTCGGTCGGCGCGAGCACGACGGCCGTTCCGTCGATCACGGTCTCTCCGCGTTGGTTCACGCAACAGCAATCGAGCACGACGCGCTGATGCGCCGGGTCTTTAGACGCGACGGTGACGGAGACGCTGATCGTGTCTCCGATCGTGATCGGATGGCGAAAGCGGAGCGTCTGCTCGAGGTAGATCGCGCCGGGGCCGGGCAGGCGGGTACCGAGCAGGGCGGAGATCAGTGATGCGCCCCACATGCCGTGGGCGACGATCCCGTGGAACCTGTCCGTGCGGGCGTACTCCTCATCGACGTGGGCGGGGTTCACATCGCCCGACATCACCGCAAACAACTCCACGTCCCGCCAGCTCAGCGTGCGCTCGAGTGCGGCGCTCTCACCGATCTCGATCTCGCCGAAGGTGCGGTTCTCGATCGACGCATCGATTATCGCGGCGTCGTCGTTTGCGGATGCCGACCCGCGATTTTCCCCCAAGGGGACCATGACGGCAGGGTATGCCCGCGCCGGCGTTGCGCAATCCGCTGTAGCTACAGGACCGCAGCCGGTGAACCCCGCACGAAGATCACGGGTTTCTTCCGATGAGCGCGGCAGAACGCGAGGCCGTCGCTGTGGCTCGGCCGCCGGATGTGGAAAACCCGCAATCGTCGTTCGGTCGGCGGCGGATCACACGGGCCTCTAGTCGGTCTTAGGGTGTCGTTAGCGAGACACGAGGAGATGAAAGCCATGGCCGACACCGCTACTCAGACTTATCACGGCAGCTATTTGATGCCGTCGTTGGAGCACGCGACCGTTTCGGATGCGATGCATCCTGGGATCTTGTCCTGCGAGCCTGATGCGAGCGCAACGGAGGTGGCGCGGTTGATGGCCGCACATCACGTTCATTGCATAGCGGTGGTGGGCATCTCGCACGAGAAGCCGGAGTGCTTCGTGTGGGGAATAATCTCCGATCTTGATTTGGTTGCGGCGGGCATCCGCGACGAGCGAGAGCCGACCGCGAGGGACCTGGCAGGCGAGCCGGTCATCACGGTCAGCCCGAGCGTGCCGCTGCGTGAGGCCGGCGAGGCGATGCTCCGCAACGGCGTCAGCCATCTCGTTGTCACCGACGCCGAGGGGGGGCGTCCGATCGGGATTCTGTCGACGCTGGACGTCGCCGGCGTGCTCGCATGGGGCGAGGGGTGATCCGGCGCGGGTCCGCAGCTGGTTCACTAGCCAACCCGGATCAGAGGACGACGCGATGTACAAGAACGTGATTTGGGCAACCGATGGGTCTGAAGCCGCAGACCGCGCGCTGGCGCATGCACAAGCGCTCGTGGCAGAGAGCGGCGGACAGCTGACCGCCGTCTATTGCGAGGAGTTCACGCTTCCGGGGAAGGGCGGCGGCAGCTTGCCCATCCACGCCAATGAGGAAGACGTCCAGGCGAAGATCGAGCGACAGGTCGCGGAGCTCGCGACCAACGGAACCGGGGCGACACTCCAAAGGACGCGCAGCC
>Ga0335079_10007265_pt1 | contig 12628 bp, 11 predicted proteins | sample Lox_Sample_33_FD_206719 | JGI IMG/M metagenome (GOLD analysis project Ga0335079, IMG submission 206719) | Soil microbial communities from Loxahatchee National Wildlife Refuge, Florida, United States - Lox_Sample_3.3 | ecosystem: Environmental > Terrestrial > Soil > Wetlands | place: USA... | reverse complement strand
GCTTGTCGAGGCGATCGACCGTGTCAGCGATGTGCGCAAGCTTCACGCCCGGATCGATCTGCGCGCGCTCGACATGATCGAGGCGGTCGGTGATCTTCGCGAATTGGCCGTTGGCGTTACGTGTTGCATTGTCGAGGTCGGCGCGGATCGAGGAAAGCTCGGCGAGTTGGGCTTTCAATGCGCGCAGCACGTCCTTTGCATCGGCGCTCGCGGGTGTCGCGGTATTCGCGGGCAGGAAACGACCGATGCCAGAGGCCGTCAGAGCCCCGGCAAACGAGCCGACCACGGCGGCGACCGCGACCGATGCCGCAAGCAGTATGAAGCGCGAGCGGCGCGCTGGCGCGTTCGAGGTCTCACGCGACGTCTCTTCGCTCGCAACGGGATCTGAGTCCGGCGCTGCTTTGGCGAACTCGCCGTTCGGCAACTCCGCGGCAGCGTCGATGATCGGCCCGTCGCTTTCCCCGGCGTCGAGTTTCGGCGACCAGACAACCGGCAGATGACGGTGAGTCGGCTTCTCGCCGTCCGACCTGACAGAGTCGTTGCCGGCGGCCTTCACGGCGTCGGATTTGGCCTCTTCGCCGTCGCCGACACTGTCGGGGCTCTCACCCATATGCGGATCTCCGGATTACGGTCGATCCGTCGGTAGTCCTGTTCGGTTAGCAATTGGTTACCGAAGCGTTTATCGGCGCCGGCGCGCCGCGCGTTAGCGCCGTTCAATCCGCCAGGCCGTTGTCGCGGGCAAGATCACGGAGCGAGGCCTCAGGCCGCGCACCAATGTGTTGAATCACTTCGCTGGCCGCGAGCGCGCCGAGGCGGCCGCAGGTGCGGTCGTCAGCGCCGCGGGCAAGTCCTGAAAGAAATCCGGCCGCGAACAGATCGCCAGCCCCTGTGGTGTCCACGACGCGATCGACGGGAAATGCCGACACCGCCTCAGTGCCGTCGGGCCCCACGACCAGGCAGCCTTTTTCGCTGCGCGTGACGACGGCAACGTCGATATCGGCGCGCAGCGCTTTCACGGCGGCATCGAAATCCGAGGTCTGGTAGAGGCTGTGCAATTCGGCCTCGTTGGCGAAGATGAGATCGACAGTACGCGAGCGCATGAGGTGGAGAAATTCGTCGCGCCAGCGATCGACGCAAAAGGCATCCGAAAGCGTCAGTGCAACCGTGCGCTCGGCCTCGTGAGCAATTTTGGCGGCCTTGAGGAAGGCGTCCTTGGCATCCTTCGGGTCCCACAGATAACCCTCCAGATACGTGATCCGGCTCGCCGCAATCATCTCCGGATCGATATCGGCGGGGCGCAAATCCTGCGCAGCGCCCAGATAGGTGTTCATGGTGCGCTCGCCGTCGGGCGTCACCAGGACGTAACAGCGGCCCGTCGATGGCCCGTCGGCGGCAGGCGTCGCACTAAATGCCACGCCGGCGGCACGGATATCGTGGCTGAAGGCACGGCCAAGCCCATCGGCCTTGAGCTTGCCGACAAAAGCGCCGCGCGCGCCGAGCGACGCAACGCCGACAATGGTGTTGGCGGCCGAGCCTCCGGACATTTCGATGGCCGGTCCCATGGCGTCGTAGATGGCTTGGGCACGCGCCTCGTCGATCAGGGCCATGGTGCCCTTGCGCATGTTCTGCTTGACCAAAAAGTCCTCTTCGGCACGGGCGATCACATCGACGATCGCATTGCCGATGCCGAGAACGTCATAACGGGCTGTGGGCATATGAAAGCTCTTGGAAAATCTCGCGCAGGAAGGCGCGCACTATAACGACAGGCCCTTGCGGGGCAAGCCGACGCCGTGGCATGGGACGCCGTTCGGCGCGGAGATTTCCATGGCGTTCAAACAACTGGTCTTTTCCGGTGTGCAGCCCACCGGCAACCTGCACCTCGGCAACTATCTCGGCGCCATCAAGCGCTTCGTCGAACTGCAAAACGCCTTCGACTGCATCTATTGCGTCGTCGATCTGCACGCGATCACGGTCTGGCAGGATCCGGTCGAACTGCCCAAGGCCATCCGCGAGGTGACCGCGGCATTCATCGCCTGCGGCATCGATCCGAAAAAGCACATCGTGTTCAACCAGAGCCAGGTGGCCGAACACGCCGAACTTGCCTGGGTATTCAATTGCGTGGCACGACTCGGCTGGCTCAACCGCATGACCCAGTTCAAGGAGAAAGCCGGCAAGGACCGCGAGAACGCGTCGGTCGGACTTTACGCCTATCCGACCCTGATGGCAGCCGACATTCTGGTCTATCGCGCGACCCATGTTCCGGTCGGCGAGGATCAGAAACAGCATCTCGAACTGTCCCGCGACATCGCGCAGAAATTCAACAATGACTTCGGCGATTCAATCCGTGCAAAGGGCTACGGCGACGCCTTGTTTCCGCTGCCCGAGCCGCTGATCACCGGCGAAGCGACACGGGTGATGTCACTGCGTGATGGCACAAAAAAGATGTCGAAGTCGGACGCCTCCGACAATTCACGCATCAATCTTACCGACGATGCCGACACCATTGCGCAGAAAGTTCGCCGCGCCAAAACCGATCCGGAACCGCTGCCGACCGACGAAAAAGCTCTTGAAGCGCGCCCCGAGGCCGACAACCTGGTCGGCATTTTTGCCGCACTTGCCGGAACCTCGCGCGCCGGCGTGCTCAAGGATTACGGCAACGCGCAATTCTCCACATTCAAGTCGGCGTTGACTGATCTCGCCGTGGCCAAGCTCGGCCCCATCGGCGCCGAGATGAAGCGGTTACAGAACGATCCGGCCGCGATCGACGCCATCCTGGCAGACGGTTCGCAGCGTGCAAAGAAGCTCGCCGGCGAGACCATGAAACTCGTCAAGGACGTGGTCGGATTCGTGCAATCTTAGCTTTGCAAGGCCCGACGGATCGCTCGCCCCCTTTCCCATTCGGCACTTGAATTTCCATCGCAATTCGCCACGTGTTAAGGTGGAACATGTAAGGTCACTGCGCCCCCTGGCGGCGCGGAGTGACGGAGGATCGAATGTTCATTCAGACCGAGGCAACGCCGAACCCGGCGACATTGAAATTCCTGCCCGGACGGGCGGTGCTCGAAACCGGCACGCTCGATCTTCGCGACAGCGAACAGGCGGCTCAGTCGCCGCTCGCCGAGCGTCTGTTCAATATCACGGGCGTCAGCGGCGTGTTCTTCGGCTCCGATTTCATCACCGTGACCAAGAGCACCGGCGAGTGGCAGCAGCTTAAGCCGATGATCCTGGGCGCCATCATGGAACATTTCATGTCGGGCGCCCCAATACTTGCAGCCGGTGCGAGCGGGCAAGGCGAAGGCGAAGAGTTTTTCGACGCCGCAGACGCTGAGACCGTTGCAACGATCAAGGACCTGATCGAAACACGGGTGCGACCGGCCGTGGCCAACGACGGCGGCGACATCACCTTCAAGGGTTTCAAAGACGGCGTGGTCTATCTCAACATGAAAGGTTCGTGCTCGGGCTGTCCGTCGTCGACGGCGACGCTGCAGCACGGTATCCAGAACCTGTTGCGTCATTTTGTTCCCGACGTCACCGAAGTCCGGCCCGTGTGATCGGGGCTGGTTCAGCCGTCATCAGAAGACTTTCGGCCCGCAACGGCACCAATGCGCGTGCTCGCTATTGATACGGCGCTGGCGGCCTGCTCCGCGGCGGTGCTCGACACCGAGCAGGACGACCTCGCCGCGAGCGAGAGCTTGCCGATGACCCGCGGGCATGCCGAAGCGCTCATGCCGCTTGTCGCCCGGGTGATGGACCGATCACGCGTGGCATTTGACGCGCTCGACCGCGTCGTGGTGACGACAGGGCCCGGCAGCTTCACCGGCATGCGCGTTGGCATCGCGGCAGCGCGCGGCATTGCGCTGGCGTTGAAGAAGCCTGCGGTCGGCCTGTCGACTCTCTCGGCCTTTGCGGGTCCGTATCTGACCGAAGATGAGACAGTCCCCGTGGTGGCCGTGATCGACGCCAGGCATGGCCACGTCTATTTGCAAGTCTTTGGTTCGGGCGGCCGCAGCGTCATGGGACCGCGGCTGGCGCCCTTGCGCGATGCGATACGCGCCGCCGCTGGAGCGCCTGCCCGCATCGTCGGCTCAGCTGCTCAATCCATCGCCGAGGCACTCGGGACAACGGATGCGATGCCCGTCATCGTGGATGCCCGCGGCGCCCCCGACATCGCCTGGGTGGCGCGGATGGGAACCACCTTACCCGCCGATCAATCACCGCCCGCACCGCAATATCTGCGGGCGCCGGACGCTCAGCCGCAAAACGCTGCCCAACTGCCGCGCCGATGATGAACATCGTTGCCCGCCTGCTCGGCCGCCCTCCGCCCACTTTGACCGAAGCGCGGCCGCGCGATGCCGCCGCGATTGCCACGCTCCACAAGACCTCATTCCAGCGCGGATGGGGCGAGGACGAAATTCATCGGCTGCTCATCGACACCGCTGTCGTGGCCCATCGCGCAATGATCGGCAACGCGCTGATCGGTTTCATTCTCTCGCGCATGGCCGCGGGCGAGGCGGAGATTCTGTCTATTGCGATTGCTCCTGCGCGGCGTGGCCGCGGCTTCGCCTGGCCGCTTCTTGAACTGCATTTACGGCGATTGGCCGGACTCGGAATCCGCCAGGTCTTCCTCGAAGTCGACGAGCACAACGCGCCCGCGCGCGCGCTCTACCAGCGCGCCGGCTTCCACGAAGTGGGCCAGCGCCAAGGCTATTACAGCGGAGGCGCGCAGGCGCTCATCCTGCGACGCGACCTTGCCTGAAATCGTACGAGTGGCGCCGAAGAGCGCGGTGCCTATATTAAATATCGATGCTAAGTGGACGAAGGTGACCGAGGATGCCCGGCACCCGGCCGCACGATTTGGGCCGCATTTCTTTTTGCCGGGAATCCCGGTAAGACACTGGGGCTGCGCGGCGGACCCGTCGCGGAGCGTTTTCGTTAGTTAGGACAGAGATTTAGGTTCGACCAGCACCGGCATGAACCGACCCCGCAAGCTCTACGTCAAGTCGTTCGGCTGCCAGATGAACGTCTACGACGCGCGGCGCATGGCCGACACTTTGGCGCCTGAAGGCTATGTCGAGACCGCAAGGCCCGACGACGCCGATCTGGTCATCCTCAACACCTGCCATATCCGGGAAAAAGCGGCCGAAAAGGTCTATTCCGAGCTTGGTCGCGTCCGCGTCCTCAAAGAGGCCGCAGCGGCCGAGGGGCGCCGCCTCACCGTTGCTGTTGCCGGTTGCGTTGCACAGGCCGAGGGCGCTGAAATCATCCGCCGCGCGCCTGCAGTCGATCTTGTGTTTGGCCCCCAGAGCTATCACCGCCTGCCCGATTTACTGGCCAGGGCCGCGCGCGACGGCAAGACCGTCGACACTGAATTCCCGGTCGACGATAAATTCGATCACCTCGCGGCGCCCGCTGCGGCGGTGACGCGCGCGCGCGGCGTTACCTCATTCATCACAGTGCAAGAAGGCTGTGACAAGTTCTGCACATTCTGCGTCGTTCCCTATACGCGCGGTGCCGAAATGTCTCGGCCAGTTAACAAGATAATTGCCGAAGTCGAACGGCTGGCGGATGCCGGCGTTCGCGAAATCACGCTCATCGGGCAGAACGTCAATGCCTATCACGGCGAAGGCCCCGACGGACGGCCGCAGTCGCTGGCACGCCTGCTTGAACGGGTCGCGGACATCAATGGCATCGATCGGTTGCGTTACACCACCAGCCATCCGAGCGACATGGATGATGACCTGATTGCCGCGCATCGCGATCTTCCACAACTGATGCCGCAGCTTCATTTGCCGGTGCAGTCGGGCTCCGATCGCGTGCTGGCACACATGAACCGTCGGCACACGCGTGCGCATTACATGGCCGTTATCGATCGGCTGCGCGATGCGCGGCCGGACCTCGCGCTTACGTCGGATTTCATCGTCGGCTTCCCCGGCGAAACCGAGCAGGATTTTACCGCAACCCTCAGTCTCGTCGACGACGTCCGCTATTCGGGTTCATTTTCGTTCAAGTATTCACCGCGGCCCGGGACGCCCGGCGCCGATATGAACGAGCAGGTAGACGAGGACACAAAATCGGAGCGGTTGCAGCGGCTGCAAGCGGCGATCGATCGAAATCAGGCGGCGTTCAACCGCGGCTGCCTTGGCCGCACGGTAGATGTCCTTTTCGAACGACCGGGGCGTCATCCAGGCCAGATCGTCGGGCGTTCGCCTTATCTTCAGCCGGTGCAGGTAAATGCACCGGCGTCGCTGATCGGCGAAATCGCTTCCGTCACGATCACCGAAATCGCCAGCAATAGTCTGTTCGGTGTGCTTGCGCACGCGCCGGCGCAGCAGCCCGCTCTCCTCGGCGCCGGAGCCTGAATTGCGAACACCCGGAACGGATGAATCAGTCTTTGTCGCGCCCGACAATGCGACACAGATCGTCCTCACCTTCGACGACAACCGGCTCGCCTCCACGCTGTTCGGACAATATGGACAAAATCTCGCTTTGATCGAACGGCGGCTCGGCGTCGTTGCCAATTCGCGCGGCAATCACGTCACGCTCGAAGGCACCCGCGAAGCCTGCGAGCAGGCACGCCGCATCCTTGAGAGCCTCTACGAGCGCCTCAAGCATGGCGACGATCTGGTGCAGGGCGACGTCGACGGCACCATCCGGCTTGCCATCTCACAAGGCTCGTTGTTCGACTTCGATCCGGCGTCGGCGCGAGAGAACTTCGAGGAAATCAATCTCCGCAAGCGCCGCGTCCGCGCCCGCACGCCGGCGCAGGACGCCTATATCCGCGCCCTCAAGCGCCACGCGCTGGTGTTCTCGACCGGCCCCGCCGGCACCGGCAAGACCTGGCTTGCAGTCGCGCAAGCCATTCAGTTGTTCGAGCGCAAGGAAGTCGATCGCATCATTCTGTCGCGGCCAGCGGTCGAGGCCGGGGAACGACTGGGTTTCCTTCCGGGCGACATGCGCGAGAAGGTGGATCCCTATCTGCGCCCGATCTTCGACGCGCTCTACGACCTGATGGACGCCAGAATCGTCGAGCGTGCGCTACAGACAGGCGAGATCGAAATCGCGCCGCTCGCCTTCATGCGCGGCCGCACGCTTTCGAATGCGGCGATCATTCTCGACGAAGCGCAAAACACCACAACAATGCAAATGAAGATGATGCTGACCAGGCTCGGCGAGAACAGCCGCATGGTGATTACCGGCGATCCAAGCCAGGTCGATCTTCCGTCGGGACAGATATCCGGGCTGGCCGAAGCGGTTCGCCTTCTTGAAGGCGTCGACGGTATCTCTCACGTCACGTTCTCGTCCGCCGATGTCATTCGTCATGAGCTGGTCGCTCGTATCGTGGAAGCTTACGACAAGGCGGCCACCCGCAAACGCGAGCGGCCGGAATGACGCCCGCGGCGCGGGCAAAGCTCAAGATCGACGTGCTCGTCGACTCTGACCTCTGGAACGATATCGCCAAGGTCAGGTCGACGGTGCGCCGCGCCGTCGCACAAGCGGCCGCCGCCGTGTCAACAACGGGCGCCGAGGTTGCTATCGTACTAAGCGATGATTCGGCGATCCGTCAGCTCAATCGCCTGTGGCGCGGCATCGACGCGGCCACCAATGTCCTATCATTCCCCACCAAACGATCGGGGCAAGACGAGCCGTCGCATATCGGGGATATCGTTTTGGCCTACGAAACCATTGCGCGCGAAGCCCGCGCCGAGCGCAAGCCTTTTGCACATCATCTTGCCCATCTTGCAGTGCATGGCTTTCTCCACCTCGTCGGCTACGATCACGAGCGGGACAATGAGGCGGAAGCCATGGAACAGGCCGAGCGCGGGATCTTGCAGCGCCTGTCCGTCGCCGATCCCTATCGGACGGGAGTCAAGGGTAAGAAACGATCTGCAACCCGGCGCTGAAATCCGACCTTAAACCTCCAGCCCAAACTTCGGACGAAAATCCCAGCCATGTCCCAAGCTCCGACGCGCGGCGAAAACGAGAGCGAGTATCGCAATCTGCCCATGGTCGTGCCGCAGCAGGACGACCAGCAAGAGGGCTGGCTCACTCGCGTCATGCGCATCCTGTTCGGCTGGAAGGCGGCGGCGACACGCGCCGACCTGGAACAGGTCCTCACAGCGGAGCAACCCGAATCGGGCTTCTCTCCGGAAGAAGCCGCGATGCTGAAGAATATCCTCGGCCTGCGCGAATGCCGTATCGAAAGCGTCATGGTGCCGCGCGCCGACATCGTCGCTGTTCAACAGGACATCGCGATCGGCGAACTTCTGAAAGTCTTCGAGGTCGCCGGTCATTCGCGGCTTGTCGCTTATAATGACACGCTCGATGATCCGACTGGTATGGTCCATATTCGTGACTTGATTGCATTCATGGCGGCGCGCGCGACGCACGAGCCAGCCGCTCATGCAAAGACCACGGACTCTCAACCCGCGGACTTGAGTTTCACCCACATCGATCTTTCGCTGCCTTTGACCTCGGCCGGAATCGTCCGCGAAATTCTTTACGCACCACCGTCCATGCCGGCGCTCGACCTTCTCGCTAAGATGCAGGCGACCCGCATTCATCTCGCCCTCGTCATCGATGAATACGGCGGTACCGACGGACTCGTCTCCATGGAGGACCTGGTCGAGCTTATTGTCGGCGATATTGCCGATGAACACGACGAGCGCGAGATGCCGACGGTGACGCGGCAAGCCGACGGCTCGTTCTTGGCCAACGGCCGCGCCAGCCTGGAGGATATCCGCGCCGCCGTCGGCGATGAATTCGATGTCGGCGAGGCGGCTCACGAGGTCGACACGCTTGGCGGTTACCTGGTCATGCGGGCCGGCCACGTGCCGGTTCGGGGCGAGTTGGTTCCCGGTCCGGAATCGTTCGAGGCCGAGGTGCTGGACGCCGACCCGCGCCGCGTCAAGAAAGTGAAAATCTATCGGCGCAAAGACCGGCGCCCCGCCGCGGTTCGCGAGCCGCCGACAATCGCCAAGACGCCGGCGCCGCGTGCTTCTGCTCCTGCGCGCGATGAACCCGATAGGCCGAACCCGAATACGCCGCGCTTGCCGTGAAGCCGAAGGGGCTGATCCACGCCATCGTGCTGTCCTGGGGCTGGCGTCGCCGCCTCATCGCGTTCGCGGCTGGCGCCGCCTCCGCATTAGCCATGGCGCCGTTCAATGCATGGCCCGTGCTGTTCTTGACGTTTCCGACACTGGTCTGGCTGATCGATGGCGCTGGCGTCGGCCGCTGGGGCGGCGTGCTCACGGCTGCGACGACCGGCTGGTGGTTCGGTTTCGGCTATTTTGTTGCCGGGCTCTACTGGATCGGCTTCGCCTTCCTGGTCGATGCGCCGACCTTCGGCTGGATGTTGCCGTTCGCGGTGATCGGCCTGCCGGCTGTGCTGGCTCTTTACACCGCGGCCGGCGTCGCGCTTGCCCGTGTCTTATGGACACGCGGTGCGGCACGCGTCCTGTCCTTGGCGGTGGCGCTGACTGTCACCGAATGGCTCCGCGGACATGTGCTGACGGGCTTTCCTTGGAATGCCTTCGGCTACGCTCTCACCGCGCCGCTGGCCTTGGCGCAAAGCGCGACAGTGTTCGGCATTTGGGGCCTGACCTTTATTGCGATAGCAATCTTCGCGAGCCCCGCTACGCTTGCCGACGATCGTACTGAGACCCATCGGCCTTGGCTGCCGCTGACGCTCGGCATGGCAACGCTTGTCGCACTTGGCGCCTACGGCGCGCTACGGCTCTCAGTCACGCCGACGCAACTCGTCGACAAGGTTCGTCTGCGCATCATGCAGCCGAATCTGTCGCAGGACGTCCGCTTCAACTACGGCGCCCGACGTGAGGTGATGGAGCGATACGTCTCACTGTCCGAACGCGCATCAGTGGCCAATCCGCTCGGCATGCAAGACGTCACGCATTTGATTTGGCCGGAATCGCCTTTTCCGTTCTTTCTCACGCACGAGCCCGATGCGCTTGCGCAAATCACGCAGCTTCTGCCGCAACGCGCGGTGTTGATTACCGGCGCAATTCGTCTCGCCGAGCCGGTCAACCCCACCGATCCGATGGCCTACAATTCAATCTACGCCATCGATCACAGCGGTTCGGTCGTCGCGCTCTACGATAAAGTCCACCTCGTACCATTTGGCGAATATCTGCCGCTCGAACACGTCCTCGAACGGCTTGGCTTTCAGGAACTCACCAAGCAGCGCGGAGGTTTCCAAGCTGGCGACCGCCGTCGACTGATTTCCATTCCCGGCATCCCGCCTGCGTTGCCGCTTATTTGTTATGAGATCATATTCCCCGGCGCGGTGATACCGACGGGTCCGCGGCCGGGCTGGATCGTCAACGTCACCAATGACGGTTGGTTCGGGATCAGCACCGGTCCCTATCAGCACTTCCAGCAAGCGCGCGTGCGCGCCATCGAAGAAGGCCTGCCGCTGGTCCGCGCCGCGAACACCGGCATATCAGCAGTGGTCGATCCGGTTGGGCGCGTCATCAATTCATTGCCGTTGGGGCATGAGGGTGTGATCGATTCGCCGTTGCCGCGCCCGGTTGCCGCACCGCTTTACGCCCGCGTCGGAGACGCTCCGGCGAGCATCATTGTTGCGATCGCCTTTGTGATCGTCGTTCGCCGGCGATTTCACACGAAGGCGATTTGAGCTGTTCCAAAGATGTCGAACGGCTCCTGCCAAACGACGAGGGTCCCAAACGGATGCCGCAACACCGACCTGCGGATGTTTGATCAAGCTTCGCAGCAACCGAGACGCGCAGAGTTTTATGGCGAGGATCATCTCGCCCAATCCAGGTTATCAGTTTTTCGAATGATTTAATGCCGAACCCTCACGGGTGCGTTGCTGAACACATCTTTGGCGACGGCAGCCGAATTGATCTCTGCGGCCATTACGGTAAATAGGGGTGGCATAGGAGTTTATTATTATGATCGCCAAGAAGGCTCCCAACCCAATCGACAAACACGTCGGCAGTCGCGTACGCATGCGCCGAATGATGCTCGGGATGAGCCAGGAAAAACTCGGCGATGCGCTCGGCCTGACCTTTCAGCAGGTGCAGAAATACGAAAAAGGCACCAACCGTATCGGCGCAAGTCGGCTCCAGCAGATTTCTCATATACTGCAAGTCCCGGTTTCGTTCTTTTTTGAGGGAGCCCCGAACGTACCATCCGGCGGCGGTCGCCCGGAGGGAATGGCCGAGGCTCCCTCCCCGGCCTATGTGTCCGATTTCCTGGCAACATCCGACGGCTTGGCGCTGACCAAGGCGTTCATGCGAATCCCCGATTCAAAGTTGCGGCGCCGGATTGTCGATCTCGTCGAGCAGATCGCTGGCAGCGAGAAGCGCTAGATACGCTTACCCGGCTGAAATCGCCTCCGGTCGGCCAACGCCCACCTTTTGCCCACATCTTGACCGCGCGGGGGGACGCTGTAACAACCCCGCCATGGATCAGTGCGGGAACAACCCGCGCAGAGTTAGCCTTACGAGGGGAGTGTTTCGCAGTGCCACGCGCAAACTATCTGTTCACGAGCGAGTCGGTGTCGGAAGGCCATCCTGATAAGGTCTGCGATCAGATTTCCGACGCCATCCTCGACGCCTTCATCGAAAATGACGTCAAGCTCGGCATCGCCGACGAAAGCAAGGTGAACACCCGGCTTGGCTGCGAGACGCTTTGCACGACCAATAAGATCGTCATTGCCGGCGAAGGACGCGGACAATCGCCGCTGTTCCACAAACACGGCGACAAAGCGGTGGTCAATCGCGAGATGATCGCCGAGATCGCGCGCGATGTGGTCAAGGATATCGGCTACGACCAGGACGGCTTTTCCTATTACGGCGCCGACGTCGAGGTGCTGCTCCACGGCCAGTCACCCGACATCGCCATGGGCGTTGACGCCAAGAAGAAAAAGAGCGGCGACGAAGAAGGCGCCGGCGATCAGGGCATGATGTTCGGCTTCGCCTGCACCGAGAGCGAAGTGTACGAAAAGGGCTCGTTCATGCCCGCGCCGATCTATTTCGCCCACAAGATTTTGAAGGTGCTGTCGGAGAAGCGCCGTTCCGGGGCACTGTTTGATTTGCAGCCCGACGCCAAGAGCCAGGTGACGGTGCGTTATGTCGACGGCAAGCCGGTCGGCTGCACCAAGGTTGTGGTCTCCACGCAGCACAATGCGCAATCCCGCAACGGCAAGAAGTATTCGCCGGGCATGGTCAAAGAATTGATTGCGGACGCGGTCGCTTCCGCATTGCCGGAAGGCTGGATGCCGAACAAGCCGAGCGACTTCCTGGTCAATCCGACCGGCAATTTCGTGGTCGGCGGACCGGACGGCGACTGCGGACTGACTGGCCGCAAGATCATCGTCGACACCTATGGCGGCTATGCCCCGCATGGCGGCGGAGCATTCTCAGGCAAAGATCCGACCAAGGTCGATCGTTCGGCAGCCTATGCTGCACGTTATCTCGCGAAAAACGTGGTGGCCGCCGGCCTTGCCGAGCGTTGCACCATTCAGATCGCTTATGCGATCGGCGTTGCCGATCCGATGTCGCTCCTGGTCGATACTCACGGCACCGGCAAGGTGGAAGAGTCAAAGCTGCAAAAGCTTTTGCCTGAATTGTTTCCGCTGCGGCCGACC
>Ga0335079_10007264_pt1 | contig 12629 bp, 14 predicted proteins | sample Lox_Sample_33_FD_206719 | JGI IMG/M metagenome (GOLD analysis project Ga0335079, IMG submission 206719) | Soil microbial communities from Loxahatchee National Wildlife Refuge, Florida, United States - Lox_Sample_3.3 | ecosystem: Environmental > Terrestrial > Soil > Wetlands | place: USA... | reverse complement strand
GATCGATCCCATCAGAATTCCTCCGCGACAGATTCGTTCCGGCTCTCTGAATGAGACGGCCCACCTTTCGGTGGGCCTTCGCTTTGGGCTACCAGCTAGAGGCTAGAAACTGGAAGCTGCTTTACTTCCCAAGCACCTTCGTCAGCGTCTCCCCGATCTCTGCTGGCGACACAACAACGTGAATTCCGGCTTCGCGCATCGCTTTCATCTTGTCTGCGGCTGTTCCCTGCCCACCCGAAATGATGGCGCCCGCGTGTCCCATGCGCCGTCCCGGAGGAGCCGTCTGACCGGCGATGAATCCCACCACTGGCTTCTTCACGTGCTCCTTTACGAACGCAGCCGCAGCCTCTTCATTCGTGCCGCCGATCTCGCCGATCATGATGATTGCTTCAGTATCCGGATCATCATTCAGCAATCGCATCGCATCGATGTGGGTCGTTCCGATGATCGGATCGCCGCCGATGCCTATTGCCGTCGACTGCCCAATCCCCCGCTGCGTAAGCTGATGCACAGCCTCGTATGTCAGCGTGCCCGAGCGCGAGACGATGCCGACGTTTCCTTCCTTGTGAATGCGTCCCGGCATGATGCCGATCTTTGCCTTACCCGGCGAAATCACGCCCGGGCAGTTGGGTCCGATCAGGCGCGACTTCGACCACTTCAGCTTCGCCCATACCTTCACCATGTCGAGCGTCGGGATGCCCTCTGTGATGCACACAATCAGCGGAATCCCCGCATCCTCGGCTTCGAGAATCGCATCCGCGGCAAACGGCGGCGGAACAAAAATCATCGTCGCGTTCGCACCCGTCTGCTTCACCGCATCCTGAACGGTGTTGAACACCGGCCAGCCTTCGTGCGTCGTCCCGCCCTTGCCCGGAGTCACACCTCCGACAACCTTGGTGCCGTACTCCGCGCACCCGAGCGCGTGGAACGTGCCTTCCTTCCCGGTGATGCCCTGCACGATGAGCCGCGTGTCATTGCCAACCAAAACTGACATTACTTAACCCCCTTCGCAGCGGCCACCACTAGCTCGGCAGCCTCCTTCATCGTTGCGCCCACCTGGAAATTCAATCCCGACTCCTTCAGAATCTGCCGGCCCTCTTCCACATTCGTTCCTTCAAGCCGCAGCACGATCGGCACCTTCACATTCAGCTTCTTCGCCGCCGCTACTACGCCCGTCGCCAGCCGATCCACGCGCAGAATACCGCCAAAGATATTGATGAAGATCGCCTTCACATGCTCGTCCGACAGCAGGATCTCGAACGCATGCTCAATCTGCTCCTGCGTTGCCCCGCCGCCTACATCCAGGAAGTTCGCAGGCGACCCGCCCGCATATTGGATGATGTCCATCGTGGCCATCGCCAGCCCCGCGCCATTCACCATGCAGGCAATCGTGCCGTCGAGCTTGATGTAATTCAGTGCGTACTTGCTCGCCTCCACCTCCAGCGGATCTTCTTCGGCCACATCGCGCAGGGCCTTGATATCCGGGTGCCTGAACAGTGCGTTGTCATCAAAGGTGATCTTGGCGTCGAGCGCAAACAGCTTGTCATCCTTCGTCGTAATGAACGGATTGATCTCGACCAGTGAAGCATCGGTGTCGATGAACGCCTTGTAAAGACTCTGTAGAAATGCAACAGCCTGGTTGATCTGCGTCGGCTTCAACCCCAGCGCAAACGCCAGCTTGCGCGCCTGCCACGCGCCAAAGCCCACCGACGGGTCGATTGTCTCTTTGAAGATCGCTTCGGGAGTCTTCGCGGCTACCTCCTCGATCTCCATGCCGCCGGCCTGCGATGCCATAAACACCAGCTTGCCCGTCGCGCGGTCGAGTACGATACCGAGGTAAAGCTCGCGATCAATCGCTGCAGTCTCCTCGATCAGCAGCCGCTGCACCTTCTGTCCCTGCGGCCCGGTCTGGTGCGTGATGAGCTGCATGCCGAGGATGTTCTTTACATGCGTCTCGGCCTCATCGCGATTGCGCGCCACTTTCACGCCGCCGCCCTTGCCGCGGCCGCCTGCATGAATCTGCGCCTTCACCACCAATCCGTTGGCGCCCTCGGCGAACAGTCTGCGCGCCACTGCGGCCGCTTCTTCCGGCGTATTTGCCATTTCGCCCTTCGGCACGGCAACGCCGTACTTCGCCAGGATTTCTTTTGCCTGATACTCGTGAATTTTCATGTTGGTAGGACCGCCCGGTCTGCTGAGGGTTAAAGGGAGTAGATTCTCGACAGCGACAAAGCCACGTCAGCACGATCGTGCCAGCGGTAAGAAAATACTATCTTGCCGCACGACCGAGCCGCAACGACCGCGGATCGTTTTAGCTTTTGGTCGAGAGAATCAACAGGCCAGTTACCATATTGAGAGATATGGATTCCCTGAAGACCCTGTTGAAGCCGCTCGCAGAAGACGGCGCACAGCTCACGCGCGAGCAGGCGCGCGACGTGCTCCGCCAGATTCTCTCCGGCCTGGTCCCAGAGGTCGAGATCGCTGCGCTCCTCACCGTCTTTGCAACGCGCGGCGAACAAGCCCCTGAACTTGCCGGGTTCGTCGACGTGATGCGCGAGCAGTGCGTTCCGGTCCCTCTCGCCAATGAAGAACGCGACCAGCTCGTCGATTGCGTCGGCACCGGCGGCGGAGGCCCGCTCACCTTCAACATTTCGTGCGGCGCAGCGCTCGTCGCGGCAGCCGCCGGCGCAAAAGTTGCCAAACACGGCAATCGCGCAGTCACCTCGCTCTGCGGAGCAGCCGATGTACTCGAAGCTCTCGGCGTTCCCATCGACCTCACACCAGAACTCGCTGTCGAGTGCCTTCGCGAAACCGGATTTGTCTTCCTCTTCGCACCGCTCTATCACACCGCGATGAAAACACTCGCGCCTCTGCGTCGCGCGCTCGGTTTCCGCACCATCCTCAACCTTTGCGGGCCACTCACCAATCCGGCCCACGCCCGCATCCAGGTCGTCGGCGTTCTTGCACCCAGCCGTGTCCTCGTCGTCGGCCGTACCCTTCAGGCGCTCGGATCAAAACGCGCATTCGTCGTCCATGGTTCGGACGGAATCGACGAGCTCACAACCACCGGCGAATCCGTCGTTGCCCGCGTTGAAGAGATCGAGCCCGGCTCCGAACCCTCCATAAAAGCCGCCCGCATCACGCCCGAAATGGCCGGCCTGCCCCGTGCCAAACTCGAAGACTTCACCGGCGGTGACATCGCCACCAATAGAGCCCTCCTCTACGACGTCCTCACCGGCATCCCCGGCGCGCGCCGCGATATCGTATTGCTCAATGCCGCCGCGACCCTCGTCGCCGCGGGCCTTGCGGAAAGCCTGAAAGACGGTGTAACCATGGGGGCTGAGGCCATCGATTCCGGCCAGGCCGCTGCCACCCTGGTCAAACTTCGCCAGTTTGGCGAAAAGCACGCAAGAAAATGACGCGTGCGCGTTCCTTAATCAGAGCGGGCGTTTGTCCGCTGTCAAAACAAGGAGTCTTTCCATGAAAGCCCGTTTCGCCGTTCTCGCCTCGGCATTGTTTTTCGCCACCCCTTTCGTCGTGGCACAACAGCCGGCCCAGCCGCAAATGAAGGTCGACTCCACCAATCGCACGCTCACCATCAGCGCAACTGACAGCGTCTCGGTCGAGCCCGACCAGGCCGTCCTCCATATCGGATTCGCCACACAGCCCACAGATCCCAAGTCAGCCTACGCCGAAGGAGCCCGCGCTTCGAACGCCATCATCGCTGCCGTCAAACAGGCCGGAGTGTCCGACACCGCGATCCGCAGTGAGTCTCAATACCTCGATCGCGATTACACCAATCCAAAGCAGTTCAAATACGTTCTCCGTCAGCAATGGACCGTTAAAGTCTCGCCCGAGAAAGCTGCCGAGGTCCTGGATGCCGCCGTCAACGCCGGCGCGAACTCGAGCGGCCAGATCGACTGGACCGTGAAGGACGAGAAAGCGCTCGAAGCCGAAGCCCTCGACAAAGCCGCCGCCCGCGCCAAAGCAAATGCCGACGTGCTCGCCAAAGGGATGGGCGTAAAACTAGGCGCACTGATTTACGTCAGCAACCAGATGTCTGCACCCTCGTTTCCCAGGCCAATGCCGATGATGGCCATGAAGATGAGTGCAGACGCCGCGCCCCCACCGCTCGCCATCGAACCCCACCAGGTCAGCCGCGAAGCCGGCGTCTACGCCGTGTACGCGATCGAGTAAGCTAACCTCCCGTCGCGCTCACAGTCTCACAGGAAATCTCTGTGCTAACCTTGCGCTGCTGTTCAGGAGGGCTTCTCGATGCGCTTTCTGAAGTTGGCTGTAGTTCCATGCTTGCTCGCCTTTGCCGGATTCATTGCCGCACAAACCATTCAAATCAACCGCGAGAACAAGACCATCGCGATCAGCGCAACAGACGAAGCGAGCGAAACAGCAGATATAGCCGCAATCACTATCGGATTTGAAGTCTTTGGACCTGACTCCGAGAAAACCTACGCTGATGGGGCGAGACTATCTCAAACAATCATCGCGACACTCCCAAAGCTGGCGTGAAGGACGATGACATAGCGAGCAGTCAGCAGAGCCTGGAACGGAATAACAGCTTCGACGAGAAGGACTCCGAAGTCACCCGAGCAGCGCGGCAATATCGATTTCAACAGTCCTGGGAAGTCTCCGTTACTCCCACAGCCGCGCCCAATGCTATTCGATTGGCTGTGGGTGCCGGCGCGAACAAGAGCGGTGCGATTGAATGGCGTCTTTCCGACCGAAAAGCGTTGCAGGCAAAGGCGGCAGCAAATGCGCTTGTCAAGGCTCGTTCGATCGGAACGAACATGTCCGAAGGACTTCACGTCAAGCTCGGCGACCTGATCTATGCCAGCAACGAAACGCCCGACACAAGATTGTTCTTCGCGTCAAAGTCGGGGTCGCTCTTGACTGCGGAAAGAATCGGCGGCATTCCCGCTCCTCCTCCGCCTCCACCTCCCGCTCTCGAAATCCGCCCCCAAACCATCCGCGAAGAAGCCACGGTCTACGCCGTATTTGCCATCGAGTAGCGCAGAATCTACACCAACCCGCGCCGCCCGACCACGCGCCGCGCCAGCAGCCACGAGAGCAGCGACACACCAAGAGCAGCCGCCACCGCGCCTGCACTTTCAATGTGCGGCGTCATCAGCGTCGCCGGATGCATCGTAATCAGCACCGGTGTCTTCGCCTCTGCAATCCCCATACGCACCAGCTGCACCAGGCACCACACCAACCCCACGCCAACCACGATCATCCCCGGCAGCGCCCGCTTCCAGGGAAACGGAAGCGGCGCCGGCGCAGCGGCCTCCTGCCGCACACGCTCCATCACACACGCGACAAAGCCAGACGACGGAGACAATTCCTCTTCGCTGCCAAGAATGCGATCCAGATTCTCCGGCTTCATCATCACGCCTCCTTCTCCGCCAGTTCCTTCGCCGCCTGCTGATCCTCAAGATGTGGAAACCGCTTCTTCAGTAGCGCCCGGGCCCGCGCCAGCCTAGCCTTTACCGTTCCCTCCGGCATCCCCATGGTGCGCGCCGCAGCTCCCACATCCATCTCATGAAAATAGAAGAGAACCACCGGCTCGCGATAACGCACCGGCAGCGCAAGCACTGCCCGCCTGACTGCATCCTCGCTCTGGCGCAACGACAACTCAACTTCTTGTGCAGCCCTGGCGGCAGGCTCCGGCGCATCTTCGATCGAGACATCGACAACCGGAAACCGCTTCAGTTCCGACCGGAACACATTCGCCGCCAACGCAAAGAGCCAGGTCGAAAAGCTGCCCTCTCGCCTCCACTGCTTGAGTCCGCGCCACGCTCGAACCAGCGCCTCCTGCGCCATCTCTTCGGCTCGCCCGCGATCCCGGCAATACCGCCACGCCATGTTCACCAGCGGTCCCTGCCAACGGCGCACAATGCCTTCAAATGCGTTCACATCCCCCGCCAGCACGCGATCTACATCCGCGAGGTCGGCATTCGCCCCGCTCCCTGCACTCTCGTAGCTGGCAGTGTTTTTCAATGCCGCCTCTCATGGCAGTGGGACAGCCATTCCTCGAAAGCGGTTGCATTTTCTCGTCCGGCCCGTCGCACTCTCGCGCAGTTCCGCTTGCTCACCAAAACTTTAAGCCAGAATTCCGGATATTCAACGCCAAACAGCGACTCTGCTTGCGCGCCCCTCCCGCCAGTGGAATCATCGCCATCATGGGCTCGTCGCTTCCCCTGACTGCACTCCTCTCGCAACTTCTCGTTGCCTTCACCATCGAGTTCGACAACGAAGCCGAGCACCGGCTCCCGCATCGAACCACCCTCCTGGGCAAACCTGGCGCAACCCCTCTCGATTCACCCTGGCTGGTTTCGATGGTCATGTGGTTCAACTGCATGCAGCACCTCGGCAACGGCCCGATCCCGCTCAGCGAACTCGAACGTCGCGCACGCACGCCCACCAACCTCCACGGAATGCAGCGCTGGGGTTACATCCGTGTCACCAACGAAAACTCCGCTGCGCTGCCCTTCCGCCCTCAGCCGCGGCGTACTTCCTCCATGGTCAGCGCTACTGCCACAGGAAAAGCCGCGCGCCAAGTCTGGGCGCCCCTCTTCGACAAGATCGAGGATCGCTGGATCGACCGCTTCGGATCCACTGAGATCAAAGCACTGCACACCGCAGCCAAGAGCATTGTGATACACCTCGATCCCCAACTTCCGGACTGCCTGCCGATCCTCACCTACGGACTCAGCGTCAAGCCAGCGAAGAAGCCTTCCGTGCGGAAGCCGCCGGGCCCTCCCGAAGCCGCTCCGGTCGAAATTGACTCCCTCGCACTGCCCTCGCTCCTGTCAAAACCCTTGCTGGCAATCGCGCTGGAGTTTGAAACTGATTCGGCCGTCTCCCTCGCCATCTGCGCGAACGTGGTCCGCGTCCTCTCCCGCGAGGGAGTTCGCGTCCGTGATCTGCCTGCGCTCTCCGGAGTTTCAAAAGAATCCATCGCCATGGCCTTCGGAATTCTCCGCAAGAATAGGCTGGTTATCGTCGAAAAGGAATCAAAGCAAAGCCCGTGGCAGATGGCCCGCCTCACCGAATCTGGCGTGGCAGTGCAGAATGACTACCCGCTCTTACTGGCTGAGATCGAACGACGCTGGGAATCCCGCCTCGGCAAGCAAGCCATCCGTACCCTGCATAAAGCCGCGGAAACGATCGCCGGCAATCCCACCGATCCGGATTCACTCCTCCTCAAATCCACCAAGCCCTATCCAGACGGCTGGCGCGCATTTGTTTCCCGCCCCCAGACCCTGCCGCAATTCCCCATGGTGCTGCACCGCGGCGGCTATCCCGACGGCAGCTAGCCGGCTGCGGACTTCGGCACACCACGAACGCCAAAGCCCGCTCCCACGCTACCAGCAACCAGCGCGATCAGCGGCCCCATCCATAAATGTGTAAACCCGGAATTCAGGGTATTTGCGATACCAAATGCCCGGGCATCCATCCACCCACTGCGCTGAAATTCGGCCCATGATTCGATATAGCCCGGAGAGGGTGGAAAGATGAACAACTCCATCGCAAACCCCACCGTCACCACGATCACCATGCAAACGCCCGCACTCATCACTGCCGCTGTAACTCCAGGCCGAAAATGGTGCAGATCCCGCGCCGTTTGCGCTCCAGCCAGCCCCCATAGTGCAAACACCACCAGCATCACCGTAATCGATACGGCAGGCTTGCTCATGACGCTCGGAATCGCGTTCTCGAGCACAACGTTCACCGCTTCGAGAGTTCCGGCGATGCTGCCGAACAGAGCCGCATTGCGCATCTCCTCGTCCCACTCGTCGCCGCAATTCGCCACCACTATGACGATCACTCCCGCATACACCACCAGCGTCAGCCACACTTCGCGCAGGATCGCCGCCGCACCCGGATGCGTCACCCATCCCGGGCTCCGCTCAACCGAGGCCACCGCCATCCCGATCGAAGCTGCAATCATCACCACCAGGACAAAGGCAAATACCGCTCGCCATGTCATTGCTCTCGCACCTCCCTGTCAGGCACCTCACAAGAAAATGCAACCGATCGATCCCATCTATGGTCCCACCAAACGCATGGGATTGAAACCGCCCAGCAAGCAGGAGGAGTGTATGACACATCTTATTCTTCAATTGCTCACCGACCCCGAGGCCTTCTTCGCTATGAACGGCTTGTGGATCTTCCTGGCCATCGGCGCTATCGCCCTCTTTGGCATCTTTCTTCCCACCGCCACGTGGATGGACCATCGTCACAAGGAACGCGAAGCCTTCTACAAAGCTGAAATGCTCCGCCGAATCACCGAAGCGCCTGGTGAAGGCAGCAAAGCAGCTGTTCAGCTTTTGCGCGAAGAAGAGAAGGTGAAAGCTCTCAAGGCCCGCGAAGGACTCAAGATCGGCGGACTGATCAACATCGGCGTTGGCGTGGGACTCATGATCTTTCTTCGCGCCCTCGTTAGTGAGCAGGCTGTTTACCTTTGCGGCCTCATTCCCGGCCTGATCGGGGTCGCCATGCTCGTCTATGTCTATGTCATGGCCCGGCCGATCGATACTCTCTGAATCTGCATTTCGCTCCGGCGCATCAATTATCTGTTTGAACAGATAATCTCGGCTTGCCGGTCAGACTCCCGCAGGCCGCGGCCGGAGCGAACTCGATGACCGCCAGCAGCCCTCGTCAACCCGCAATCTTCCTCCCTCACGGCGGCGGCCCCTGCTTCTTCATGGATTGGACCTGGGGACCGGCTGACACCTGGGAAGCTACCCGACACTTCCTCGAGTCCATCCAGCCCTCGCTCCCTGAGCCGCCCAAAGCCCTTCTCGTCATCAGCGGACACTGGGAAGAAGCGGCATTCACCGCTGGCTCCGCCACCAGTCCGCAGCTGATCTACGATTACTCCGGCTTCCCTGCGCATACCTACCAGCTGTCATGGTCCGCTCCGGGAGATCCGACGCTGGCGTCCCACGTCGCCGATCTGCTGCGAGAGGCAGGCCTTCCCGCCGCAACCAACCCCAAGCGCGGATACGACCATGGCGTCTTTGTCCCGCTGAAGGTCGTCTTCCCCGAGGCGCAGATTCCAGTAGTCACGCTTTCTCTCGATCACTCTCTCGATCCCGCGCTCCACATTGCCGCCGGCCATGCGCTCGCTGCGTTGCGCGACCAGGGCGTGCTCATCATCGCAAGCGGCATGAGCTTCCACAACCTGCGCGGCTACTTTCAGCCGCAGACGGCCGAGCGCTCTCGCGCTTTCGACGCCTGGCTAACGCGCACGGTCGAATCTCCGGCAAAGGAACGTAACCCGCTCCTCGAAAAATGGCGTAGCGCCCCTTTTGCGGCATTCTCCCATCCGCGCGAAGAACACCTCGTCCCACTTATGGTTGCCGCCGGAGCCGGTGGCGATGAGCCCGGCAAACGCGTCTTCACCGACGAGCCCATGGGCGCGCAGATCAGTGCCTACCGCTTCGACGGCTGACTCCTTCCATCTCAGGCCTCTATTTGCCTCTCAGGCTCAGCTTCATCCCGCTGTCGAGCAGAATCGCCACCAGTCCGAAGAGCATGGCAAGATCTGTGCGGGCCTCGTGGATGAAGCTCAACAGTCCGTAGTGATCGAGCTTCGGCGGCGTAAACACCCCGAGGTGCCCTCCCAGCAGAATCGGCACCTTCGTGGTACAGATCGCCGTCAGAATCACGATCAGCAGCAGCAGGGCCGCATCCCCCGCGTAGAGGTTTAGGATCAACGCAGCACCGGCCGCGATCTCGACTGCCCCCACAAACGGCGCCAGCAGGTGAGGAAACGGTAGGCCAATGTGAGCGAAGCGCCCAATGCCCAGTTCGCCGGGACGCGTAAACTTCAGGATCCCTTCCGACAGAAACACCACACCCACGATGACCCGGATCAGAATCAACGGAAGACTCTTGCGCATCGCTCACTCCTCTGTTGTGTCCAGCACTCTCACAATGTCCCCGGTCAGGCTCTTCGGCTTCGTCGCGGGGGCATAACGCGAAACAACCTGTCCCGAGCGATCCACCAGAAATTTCGTAAAATTCCACCTGATCGCGCTACCACCCAGGGGTCCCAGAAGTCCCGGTTTCTCTTTTCTCAAGAACTGATACAGCGGGTGGGCGCGCTCCCCGTTCACATCGATCTTCGCAAACATCGGGAAACTCACCCTGTAGTTCCGCTCGCAGAACGCGCCAATCTCCGCAGCGTTGCCCGGCTCCTGCGCGCCAAACTGGTTGCAGGGAAATCCCAGCACCACGAAACCGCGATCCTTATATGTCTGGTACAGCGTTTCCAGACCCGCATATTGTGGCGTGAACCCGCATTGGCTGGCGGTGTTCACGATCAGCAACACCCTGCCCCTGTACTCCGCAAGACTCTTTTTCACTCCATCGAGAGTTTCAACCTCGAATTCGAACACCCTCCCCGCAGTTCCCGCCATCTTCTCCTCAATCTTGAGGATGTCATGTCGCCGGGCGCTGCGTCTAAGAAACGTGCTTTCGCGAATTTCAGGTCATCGGGTGCGCACTTCGGCGGTACATCCGTTCCAACCCATTCCGGTCCGGTAGACTGGTTGAGGACCCAGTGGAACGGCATTTTGGCGGCGAGATTTGTTGCTGGAGCAGTCAGCGGTTTTCCCTGCAATCCTCTTCGTCATCTTCAGTCCCAAAGTGCCCGGTGTCCCGATTGCGCGTACGCGCGAAATGCAGTGTGTGGGGAAGACTTTCGCCTTCGGACCGGGCGCTTCATCCGCTGTTCTGATGAGGTCGCGCGGCTCCGAATGGACCATCCTTGAGATGGTAAAATCAATCTTTCCTAAAGGCTGTAACAGAACTTAAGCAGTGAGGGTGTGCATATTCTTCCCGTGAAGCCTTACCTTGGACCGCACCAGAACTTGTGCTCGCCGCAGGATTCCAGCTCGGTGAAGATAGCGGACCTCGACGGACAGGTTCTTGTCCCTAGCGTCCACGGCCCCGTCTCCCGCAAATCGCGGGTTTTCGCCTTCATTTCCCGGCTCGTGCTTGTATTGCTTCTCGTCTCCTCTGCCGGACTGGCCCTCGCCCAGCAAGCCAACACCATCGAATCCATCCGGGTCATCGGCAATCGCCGCATTCCCAAGGAAACCATCCTCGCACGCATGTTCACCCATCCCGGCGATGTATACGACCCCGTCTCCATTGAGCGTGACTTCAATTCCCTGTGGAACACCGGTTACTTCGAGAACCTGCGCATCGAACGCGAAGACACAGAGAAAGGCGTCATCCTCGACGTCTTCGTCGTGGAACGTCCCACCATCCGCGAAATCAATTACAAGGGCAACAGCTCCGTCTCTACCTCCGACATTCTTGATCGCTTCAAAAAAGAAAAGGTCGGCCTCTCGGTCGAGGGTCAATATGACCCCACCAAAATAAAGCGGGCCGAGACCGTCCTGAAGGAACTGCTCGCCGAACACGGCCACCAGTTCGCCACCATCAAGACTGACGTTAAGACCATCCCTCCGGCCTCCGTGCAGATCAACTTCAGCATCAAGGAAGGCCCTGTCGTCAAGGTCGGTCAGATCAAGTTCGTCGGCAACCAGCACATCAGCAGCCTGCAACTGCGCCGCTCGATGAAGAACCTGAAGCCCATCGGCATCCCCTACTCGTTGATCTTCGAGAACATCTTCGCCCGCACCTTCGACGCCTCCAAGCTCGACGAAGATACCGAGCGCGTCCGCTTCGCCTATCGTGACAAAGGCTATGCCAACGCTGCGGTTGAGACGCCCCGCACCCAGATCCGTGACCAGGGCGGCCTCAACTGGTTTACGTTCCGCCCTAATCGCGGCAAGCGCATCGACGTCCTCATGCCGATCGAAGAAGGTGCTCGCTATCGCCTCGGCACCATCACATTCACCGGCAATACGCACATCCAGAACACCAAGGCACTGCGCGCAACCTTCAATATCAAGGACGGCGACTGGTTCAACGCCAGCCTCATCGGCAAGGGTCTCGATAACCTCAAGAAGGCCTACGGCCAGCTCGGTTACATCAACTTTGGCGCGATCCCGAAGCCGGTTTACGACGATCAGAAGAAGACCGTATCGCTCCAGATCGACATCGACGAAGGAAAACAGTTCTACGTCTCGCGCATCGAGTTCCAAGGCAACACCATCACCCGCGACCGCGTCATTCGTCGCGAACTGCTTCTCGATGAAGGTCAGGTCTACAACTCCCAGCTCTGGGAGTACAGCCTCCTCCGCCTCAACCAGCTCGAATACTTCGAGCCCCTCAAGGTCGATCAGGATTCCGAGGCTCACCAAAACGCCGAAGCCGGCACAGTTGACCTCCTCCTGAAGCTGAAAGAAAAGGGCAAAAACTCCATCGGCCTTAACGGCGGCATTAGCGGACTGTCGGGTGCCTTCCTTGGCGTCAACTACCAGACCAACAACTTTCTCGGTCTCGGTGAAACACTCAGCCTGCAGGGCAACCTCGGCAACGTGAGCCGGCAGTTCCTCTTCGGCTTCTCTCAGCCCTATGTGCACAATCGCCCGCTGAACGTAGGCTTCCAGATCTACAACAACAAATCGGACTACAACGCCGCCAAAAACTACCAGACCACCACCGGCATTGCCGAGAACCTCAGCGCC
>Ga0335079_10007260_pt1 | contig 12633 bp, 11 predicted proteins | sample Lox_Sample_33_FD_206719 | JGI IMG/M metagenome (GOLD analysis project Ga0335079, IMG submission 206719) | Soil microbial communities from Loxahatchee National Wildlife Refuge, Florida, United States - Lox_Sample_3.3 | ecosystem: Environmental > Terrestrial > Soil > Wetlands | place: USA... | reverse complement strand
CTAACCAAGACCATTATGTGATGTGATATCAGTCGCTTACATAGTGTAGGTATACATCGTTAGGTAGTCGAATGTTCTGAAGATATGACGCTGCGAAAATCGGTGTTAATCGGAATAACAACCACGGTTATTGTCATTTCTTCCCTGGTATTTAAGCAGGAGTCTGTTGGTGTGTTTAAATAATGAATTTAAGCGCTTCACTTATCCTTTTTTTGTGGCCACTTTTCTGGTCATTCTCTCTTTTTGGTTTGAGGCAAGAGTCGGCCTCAACTTGGGGGATGAGGGATTTCTGTGGTACGGTGCTCAAGCTACCCTGAATGGCGCTGTTCCCATGCGGGATTTCATGTCTTACGATCCGGGGCGGTACTACTGGAGCGCCTTTTTTATGTGGGCTATGCAGGATAATGGCATTGTTGCCCTGCGCATAGCTATAGCGATATTCCAGTGGATCGGGCTTTGCATAGCACTTTGGGCAGTGTACAAGTTCGATAAAAGAAAATGGCTTGTTGTTGTGGCGGGCTTGTTGTTTATATTATGGATGTTTCCGCGGCATAAACTGTTCGACATTTCACTTGCAATTATTTTAACCGTAACCGCAGCCTGCTTAATCGAGAGTCCTGTTCGGCAGAGATACTTCTGGGCTGGCCTAATTCTTGGCTTGGCCGCATTTTTTGGAAGGAATCATGGACTTTATGGGGCGGTTGGGCTAGGCGGAGCCATGGTACTGAACCAGGTAACCCGTCGCGGCCCAGGTATTGTTCTGGCAGGGCGGAGTTTTTTGCCGGGACTTGTCATCGGATATTCTCCAATGATTGTCATGCTAATTTTTGTACCTAACTTTTTCCAAAGCTTCATTGAAGGTATCCGCTTCTTGTTTGAAATAAATTCAACCAACATTCAATTACCTGTGCCATGGCCTTGGATGGCGAGATCTGCGAAAGATTTTGTAGAGGGTTTATTCTTTATTGCTTTGCTAGTGTTCCCAGTCATTGGGGGGATCAAACTTTGGCAGCGCAGAAATATATCTTCAGGAAACTCTCCCTTGCTCGCGGCTGCCGTTTTGCTATCGATCCCTTATGCGCATTTTGCATTTTCGAGAGCTGGTATTGGGCACCTTGCGCAAGGCATCGGACCGATGATGCTGGGTTCTGTGACGCTTCACTCAAACCTGACGGACAGAAAGCGGCTGAAGATTGCAGCCTTCTTGCTTTGCCTTGTGGTGCTGAGTTATATTGTTGTTAGTAAACAGCATCCTGGCCTTTTTGCAAGTACCTATGCCTGGCAAAAAATGGACATCGCGGGAGATATACTCTTGTTGGATAAAGATACATCGATCCTCGTCCATACAGCTAAGCGTTTAATAACGGAAAACCACGGTGCCGTTGAAAGTGGAAGTGTTCTGATTACCCCGTTCTGGCCAGGACTGTATCCTGTTTTGGGGTTGAAATCGCCCGTCTGGGAAATCTATGCACTCTTCCCAAGGAAAAAATCATTTCAAGACATGGAAATAAATCGTATTCAAGTTGCGAACACTCGCATGGTTATTCTTGCTGACATTGCCTTGGACGGCAGGGAGGAGCTTCGCTTCAAATCCACACATCCAGTAATTTATGACTTTATTCGTAAAAACTATCGACCTTTAACCATAGAAAATTCGCCTGAATACCTCAAAGTTTTTATACACTGAAAAGGATAAAACTGATTGATGGTTATGTGTCGCAGGCCGCTAGACAAATAATTACCCGGCATTATCACCAAATAAATTCTGAATGGATTTTACCATGACATACGAAGGAAGCAATAACGGACCTATTGTAATAGGCGGGGTAGGGGGAAGCGGCACAAGGGTTGTTGCTGAAATTCTAGCCTTGTTTGGCTTTTATATCGGTTGTGACTTGAACGAGGCAAGTGACAACCTATGGTATACTCTCTTATTCAAGCGACCACGGTGGTTCTATAAAAATAGAACAAACAATAATGAAATCAAAATCGGACTCAGTCTGTACCATAAGCTGATGACGAGCAGAGAGCGTCTTTCATTGGGCGAATATCGTTTCCTGTCGCAAGCTGTTGTTGAAATGGCTTTATCGGGCCACAATCACCATGGCAATGGTAAAGGCCTATGGCCTTTCGGAAGGATTCGAAAGATGATATCTCCAGTTGGTGTTGGCGAGCGGGATTACGTCGGTTGGGGGTGGAAAGAGCCGAATTCACATTTGCTGATTTCGAATTTGGCCGATTATTTCTTTAATTTCAAGTATATTCATCTTATAAGGCACGGACTCGATATGGCTTTCAGTCATAACCAGCAGCAGTTGTATAATTGGGGTCGTTTATTCGATGTAGAATTACCGAATGACAAATCAGAAATTCCTTCTGCTTCCTTTTCGTACTGGGTAAGGGCTAATGATACTGTAATAGATATAGGAGAAAAATTAGGAGATAGTAGGTTTTTATTGATTAACTACGACAAATTGTGTGACTCACCAATAAACGAAATCAATAAAATAACTAAATTTATTGGAATACTTGTTGATGACCAATTAATTTCAACGGCTTGCAATCTCGTTAGAAAGCCAAAAACCGCACAAAGATATAAAAAGCATGATGTTAGACAATTCAATTGCAAAGATGTGTCCGCACTGGAAAGGTTCGGGTTTATTATTTAGCCGACGATGAACAAAGTAACTGAATAAAGCTGAAACATTGTGATCTGCACGTGCTGTCGGCACAAGTAGCTGGATAGACTTGGTTCCTTAAACACATATATATGAAATTGCAATTATTTGAACCCGTCATTATCATCGGCATGCATTGATCTGGCGCCAGCATGATTTCGCGCATGAACGAAGCTTTGGGCCTTTTCCATGGAACCTCAAATAAATAGCCACTTGTTAAGAGATTCTGAATGAAAAGATTGCTCTGTTACGCCCACTTTGATGAACGCGACGAATTAAAACCATTTGTCAAGCACGCCATCAATGCCATGCGAGAACATTGTGTCGAGATACTTTTTGTTTCAAATTCTCCACTATCGCACGATGATGAGGACTATTTGCAAGTCCACTGCAGCAATGTCATTATTAACGACAATCGTGGTTATGATTTTTATATGTGGAAGCTTGCTCTTTCTGCAGTGGATTGTAGTGATTTTGATGAGATCGTATTGATGAATTCGAGTGTGTTCGGGCCTATTTCGCCATTAGCGCCAGTTTTCGAAGTTATGTCCAAACGCAACAATGATTTTTGGGGGATTACTGAGTGTTTCCAAATAAGGCCCCATATCCAAAGTTATTTTCTTGTTTTCAAAAATAATGTCATTAATTCAAAAGCATTCCACCTTTTTTGGAATGGGGTATTGCCGAGTAACGACAAAAACCAAGTGGTCTTAAGTTATGAAATTGGACTAACACAATGGTTAATAGAATCCGGCTTCAAGGCAGAGGCTTATCGTAATTTTAATCATATATCTAATTATTGTAAAAGTATCGGCAAGAAAATAAGGATAAGTGATAATTACTCTATTAAGCACTTAATAGAACTATTTCAAATTGGCAATCCATTTATTAAAGTCGAGCCGGTGAAAAACAGTAAAATTGACAAAAACCTTATATCAAAACTACTTAATGACAATGGTTATGCAAAAGAATATATTGAAGTATGTACAACCGAATCTTTAAACAGCTGCCCTGTCTGTAATTATCAAGGGAAAATATATTATACGAGAGGTAAAGATAGATTTAATTTATCAGTTATGGAAATATATCAATACTATAAGTGTTGTAACACATCGTGCGGCGCCTTTTGGATTTACCCCTTGCCGAACGACCAAACAATGAAGCTATTGTATAACAGACATTACACCAGTAATCAACTGGTGCAGACAAAAGTTGCCTTGACGAAAAAAACATCAGTATTGCGATTGGTTGCGCTGCTTATTCCTAAGCTTACACTGAAAACTCTTGGGCTTCATCTCAGGAGAAAACGGTTTTATTTATATGAACTCGACAGGGTTTCTCCTGGCAAATTGCTGGAAATCGGATGTGGAAGCGGTGATCGACTAGTTGAGCTCAAAAAGAGTGGATGGGATGTCGTTGGACAGGATATTGACAAAAATTACTATGAAAAAATGAGCGATGACAATATCCCTTTTATTATGGGAAATACAGATCAATTGGAAGGTAATCAATTTGATGTGATTCTGCTTTCTAATGGTATAGAGCGTGTCAAAGAGCCAGTATCGCTTCTTATTGAATGCCGCAGGTTACTAAAAGAAAAAGGCAAGATATATTTAACAACGCCGAACAACCAATCATTTACTCATTTCATTTTTGGAAAATATTGGCGCGGTCTAGATGCTCCGATACATCTCATTATTTACAATATTAACTCACTTACTAACATATTGCTATCGGCAGGTTTTAAAGACATTAAAGTTTGTACTGTGGCCTTAAACACTGAATCGTTCGCCATGTATAGCATGGATATTCTTATAAACAAGTGGACCAATACCGATTTTCTTCCCCGTATGGGTAAAGAATTCGTTCCCGTATTTCTTCAACTGGTTTCATTTTTTCTAAACAGCATAACAAGGGTTCATGGAGATGAGTGTTTTGCCATAGCTTCAAAAGACAGATAGAAGTTGTTGACAATTCGATGAGTGCTGTGAAGTATGGGTATGAAACGAAGCGGAATAATGCGGAGTTCGGACTGGTCCAGTGCACCAGATAGACCAGATCAGGATTTCTGAGGTAGTTATTATCTATGAGCAAACTGGAATTTGACCCCGTCATTATCATAGGCATGCACCGATCCGGCACCAGCATGGTTTCGCGCACAATCGAAGCATTGGGCCTTTTTCAAGGTATAGAGAAAGACACTAACAATGAGGCTTTCCTTTTTCAGCATATCAATGACTGGCTGCTACGCATGAGCGGCGGAGCATGGGATTATCCCGGGCCGTTCGCGCTGTTGCTTGGAAATGCCAGGGTACGGGCCGGTGCAGTGGAATTCATCCGGAAACGTCTCGCGTCGCGGCATGCGATCTCGTTTTTCGGCAGGAGCGGAGCAATCAATTTTAATACACCTGCTACGGTTCACGCCCCTTGGGGATGGAAGGATCCGCGAAATACCTTCACTCTTCCCCTGTGGCTTGATATCTTCCCCAATGCCAGGGTGATCCATGTTCTAAGGCATGGCGTGGACGTGGCGGCCAGCTTGAAAGCGCGCACCGAAAAAATAGAGAACGAAGCATCGTCTTCTCCGGGCAAAAACAAGAAACTCAGAATGAACCCCCTGTTCCGCTTTCATCTCCCTCTTGTCGATACCTTGCGCTGCACCTCGCTTGAGGGGGGATTTACTCTGTGGGAGGAATATTTATGTGAGGCCCGTGCCCATGTCCAGGCCCTTAAGGATCACGCCATCGAGTTCAGGTACGAAGATTTTCTGGCCGACCCAACAAAGAACCTGCTGCAACTGGTGGAATTCTGCGGCCTGCGTGCGAGTCGGGATAACGTTGTCCGGATCGCCGATAATGCGCTCACATCAAGGGCATACGCTTATCGAGGCAATCCGGAACTGGAGATGTTTGCTGCCTCCGTGGCGGCACGCCTTGGTATGCACGGCTACTGACAACGACAATCCCGTTCTCGGATCAGCGCAAACAATAAGTCCCGCTTCATTTCCGCAAACGTGAAATTGACAAGGGGAGGACTTTTTGTTACACATGGCTAATCCTCTTTTTTCATTTTAAGTAGTTGTCCAATGAGATGACAATCTCTTTCAAAGGGATCAGACCGTATCCAAAGGCCGGGTCAGCGAAGGTTACTGCAGATGCCGAAGGGAACCTGGGGAAGCTGGATCTGAGATACTGCCACTGAAAACAGGGACTGACGGTTTGCTGACTGGCGCCGGGGAAAAATCACGAATCACTACTCTCGGAGTTCTTATGATCAAGAGCATGACCGGATATGGTAAGGCCGAGGCCACGTTGGAGCGCGGCCGGATAGTCGTGGAGATAAGGTCGGTCAACCACCGTTACAGCGAGATGTTCGTCAAGCTTCCGCGCATGCTCCTTGCCCTGGAGAACGATGTGCGGAAAATCGTAGCGGAACGGCTGAAAAGGGGTAAAATAGAAGTCTACATTCAACAGGAAGGGATGATCGGCGCCGGCGGAATGCCGACGGTTAATGTCCCTCTGGCAAAGGCCTATTACGATGCGTTTACAAAAATCAAGGATGCGCTGGGTCTTTACGACCCGGTGTCCCTGTCCCTTATTGTTGCCCAGAAAGAGCTGCTGTTTACGGAGGAGAGCGGGGACCAGGCGGAGACCGTCCGGGAAGCACTCATTGCTGCCGTGAAGGATGCGGTCGACAACCTGGATGCCATGCGTGTGCGTGAGGGAAGAGCACTTATGGAAGATCTGCAGGACCGGCGCGCATTGCTCTCCGGTCTCATCAAGCGGATAACGGAGCATGCTCCGCGGGCATGTGCGGAGAACGCCGCCAAATTAAAGGCACGGGTGATCCAGCTGGCAGGCGAGAGCGGTGTGGATGAGGGGCGCCTTGCCCAGGAAATAGCGTTCATGGCCGATCGTTGCGACATAACTGAGGAGCTGGTCAGGTTTGACAGCCACCTTAAGCAGCTTGATGAAACAGTGGAACTTAACGAGCCGGTCGGCAGAAAACTCGATTTTCTCCTTCAGGAGTTGAACCGTGAGGTGAATACCATCGGTTCCAAGGCGAACGATGCGGCGATTACCTCTATTATCGTGGAATTGAAAGCGGAGCTGGAAAAAATTCGGGAACAGGTGCAGAACATCGAATAATGCGGGGACCAGGGTGCGGGGAGCAGGAGGGATTAAACGATAAAGATTTAACACCTCCCGCTCCACGGTCCACGGTCGCCGGGGTTAACATGACACAGCAGGGAATTCTTTTTATCATCTCCGCTCCTTCAGGTGCGGGCAAGACCACGCTCTGCAAGGAAGTCGTTGACATTTTACCTAACTTGCGGCATTCTGTAAGCTATACTACCCGTCCGTTCAGGCTTGGCGAAGTTCCCGGGCGTGACTATTTTTTCGTTTCTCAGGCCGAATTTGAAGAGATGATCGCCGCAGGGGAGTTTGCCGAATGGGCGGAGGTCCACGGCAATTATTACGGCACCGCCATAAAAAGCCTCGTAGAGTGTCGCGCCTTGGGTATTGACGTGATCATGGACATAGACTGCCAGGGAGCGCGTCAGATAAAAGAGCGGTACCGGGAGGGGGTTTTTATCTTTATTCTCCCTCCCAGTTTTCACGAACTGCGCCGACGTCTCGATTTACGCAATTCAGACAGCACCGAGGTGAAAGAGCGACGCATCAGGGCTGCTGCCGAGGAAATTAAGGAGGCGCGCTGGTACGACTACGTTATCGTCAATGATGTATACAGCAAGGCTGTGGAAGAACTCAAGTCGGTCCTGATCGCGGAACAGTGCAGGGGTTCACGGGTGCTTGAGGAGTTGAAAGAGAAATTTGCAATTTAGGGAAATGGGAGTGGAAGAGTAGATTCTGCCATTCTCTGGTTGCCAATCCAGTTACTACTGAAAGGAATAACGATGGCCAGGGTTACCGTTGAAGATTGTTTGGAAAAGGTTGATAACAGGTTTTTGCTGGTGATGCTGGCGGCAAAAAGAGTCAAGCAGCTTTACAAAGGGGCCAAGCCGCTTATCGAAAACCGTGCCGTCAACAAGAACGTGGTAATTTCACTGCGGGAAATCGCAGCGGGCAAAGTCTCCTTTGAGCTGACTTCGCGAAAAAGCCGCTGATCCAACTCTGATAAGGGCTGAAGCCTGGTGCTTCCGCCCTTTTTTTGTCTTTGCCATGGGCTAAGGGCTAAGGGCTAAGGGCTAAGGGCAAAAGGGGAAAACAGATAGCCGTTAGCCTTTGGCCTTTTGCCTTCAACCTTTTACCTTTAGCCTTTAGCCCTTTGCCTTTTCCCTTTGCTCCTCAATTATCTATGATAAGACTCAACGACATACTGGATAAGGTCTCCGCATATAATCCCGCCGCCGATCTGGATTTAATACGCAAGGCCTATGTTTTCAGCGCCAAGGTGCATCAGGGGCAAAACCGTTTATCGGGAGAGCCTTATCTTGTCCATCCCATGGAGGTAGCGGCTATCCTGGCTGATCTGAAGCTTGATGTGCCAACGGTTATCACCGGTCTTTTGCACGATACCGTTGAGGACACCCTCACCACCCATGAGGAACTGGAAAGCATTTTCGGCACGGAAGTGGCGAATCTGGTCGACGGTGTCACAAAAATAGGGAAGATCAACTTTAAAACCAAGGAGGAAAGCCAGGCGGAAAATTTTCGCAAGATGCTGCTGGCCATGTCCGACGACATCCGAGTCATTCTCATCAAGCTTGCCGACCGACTGCATAACATGCGGACCCTCCAGTATCAACCCGAGCCGAAACAGCGCAGCATAGCAAAAGAGACCCTGGACATTTACGCCCCCATTGACAATCGCCTGGGCATTTCCTGTGTCAAGAGCGAACTGGTATACCTATCTTTCCGCTATCTGGTACAACAGCTATACTTCGATCTTGCTTCCAAGGTTGCCAAAAAGAAACAGGAACGGGAGTCCGATCTCGAGCAGGTTAAGGAGATCATCCGGCAGAAACTGATCGAGCATGGCATCAAGGGAGAGGTTTCCGGCAGGAGCAAACATCTCTATTCCATCTACCGGAAAATGGAGAGCCGCAATGTCGATATCGACCAGATTTACGACCTGATCGCGATCCGGATCCAGGTGGAGGATATCAGGGAGTGTTATGAGGTGCTTGGCATCATCCACTCTACCTGGAAACCGGTCCCTGGCCGGTTCAAGGACTATATCGCCATGCCCAAGGGTAATATGTATCAGTCGCTTCATACCACGGTTATCGGCCCTTTTGCCGAGCGGATGGAGGTGCAGATACGGACTGCGGAGATGCACAGGGTGGCCGAGGCCGGCATTGCCGCCCATTGGAAATACAAGGAAGGGAAGGGGTATGATGAAAAGGAGGTAAAGCGCTTCGCCTGGCTCAGGCAACTACTGGAGTGGCAGCATGAATTGCAGGACTCGCGTGAATTCATGGATACCGTCAAGGTGGAGCTGTTCCCCGAGGAGGTCTATGTTTTTACGCCGAAGGGGGACGTCAAGAGTTTTCCCAAGGGGGCCACTCCCATCGACTTCGCTTACAGTGTCCATACCGATGTCGGTCACCGTTGCGTGGGGGCCAAGGTGAACGGCAAGCTGGTTCCGCTCAAATATGAGCTGAAAAACGGTGACATCGTGGAGGTAATCACTTCCCCACATCACACGCCGAGCAAGGACTGGCTGAAGATAGTCAAGAGTTACCGGGCCAGGAACAAGATCCGGGCCTGGATAAAGACCGAAGAGCGGATTCGGAGCATATCCCTGGGGAGGGAAATCGTTGATAAGGAATTCCGACGTTATTCCCTGAATTACGGCAAGCTGCAGAAGGCGGGAGAAATGAAAAAGGTCGCCGCCGAATTCGGCTTCGTCGGTGAGGACGATCTGATGGCCGCCGTGGGGTACGGAAAGCTCTCCTGCAATCAACTGCTCGGCAAGATCCTCCCCCCTGATAAGCTGGAAGAACGACAGGAGCGCAAAGAAACGCGGGTCGGGAAGATAATCGAGAAACTGACGAGAAAATCGTTCAGTGCAATCCAGATCGGCGGTGTGGAGGATGTCCTGGTACGTTTCGGTAAATGCTGCAATCCCGTGCCGGGGGACGAGATCACCGGTTTCATCACCCGGGGGAGAGGGGTTACCATCCATACCTCCGATTGCTCAATTGCCCTGGAAAGCGATCCCGAGAGGCGCGTTGAGGTGACCTGGAACCAGACGAGAAAGGTGGCCCTGCCGGTCAAGATCAGGGTTTCCTGCCACGATCAGAAAGGGATACTGGCCAATATTTCCCAGGCAATAACCAACTGCGAGGCCAATATCGCCAGCGCATCCATTCAGAGCACCGTGGATAAACGCGGCATCAATCTATTTGAAGTGGAAATTACCGATCTGGACCATCTGAACAGGGTGATGAACAATATTTTGAAGGTGAGCGGGGTCATCAAGGTGGAGCGGCTGAAAAACTAAGGTTCAGGGTTCAGGGTTTATTTAACTTTGAACGATTATAGGGAGGTCTTCTCCATGGCAAAGGAAGTGATTTGCACCGACAAGGCGCCGCAGGCGATCGGACCTTATTCCCAGGGGGTGAAAGCCGGAGGCATGATTTTCTTCTCCGGGCAGATTCCACTTGATCCCGTAACCGGAGAGATGGTGGGCGAAGGAATCGCTGCGCAGACCGAAAGGGTTATGGAAAATATCGCTGCCCTGCTGGCCGCGGCGGAAGTCGGTTTCGGCGATGTGGTGAAGAGCACCATCTATCTCACCGACCTGACCAACTTCGTCATTGTCAATGATATCTATGGGAGGCGGTTCCCGGCGGATCCCCCGGCCCGCTCAACCGTTGAAGTAAAAGGGTTGCCGCGGGGGGCGGAGGTGGAGATCGAAATCATTGCGCTGGCGCACTGAGTTTGTCATGTCCAAGGTCCGAGGTTAAGAACCTGAATCGGGTTTCCTGAAAGAATAAGCACCACGAAAAGAAGCCGCACACGAATAATCGTGGCGGCTTCCGGTTGGAACCTAGAACTTCGAACCAGGAACGTTGAACTGCCGTTAGAGCGCCTTGGTGATGCGGCTGGAGCGGATGCAGCGGGTGCAGACCTTGACGCTGCGCACAGTGCCGTTATTTATGGTTTTGATCTTCTGCAGGTTCGGATGCCAAGTCCGGCGGGTTTTGTTATTCGCATGGCTTACGTTGTTGCCGAAGCCGGGGCCTTTTCCGCATATTTCGCATATTTTTGACATGGATTATTTCCCTCCTCTTAAGACTGAAGCTTTAATTTATAACAAATTGTATTATGGTATGCAAGAAAAAACTTCGGGTAAGGGCGCCGTACCCTCCCCTCTTTTGAGCGAAGTTTGCTCTTTAATGCAAAGGATATCCATCAATGCCGATTATCAAGGGTTTGCTTTCTCTGCTGGCCATTATGCTGATAGCCCTGGCGGTTCTCTTTGTCGATTTTGCCTACAAGACCTTTTCGCTTAAGCAGCGGGAAGTAAAAACCGACGCCATTGTCGTGCTGACAGGAGGTCGGGGGCGAATCGAAGAAGGTTTACGGCTCTATCGGGAGAACCAGGGGCGGTGGCTTTTTCTTATCGGTGTAGATCCGTCTGTGCAGAAGGTAGACCTGCTCAAGGGGGGGTATGGGCAAAGGGATGGAGCAGGGATCATTCTTGAAAAAGTTTCCCGGAATACGCTGGAAAATGCCTTCTATGCACGCGAACTGATCGTAAAGAAAGAGATCAGCTCAATCAGGCTGATCACCTCGCGCTATCATATGAAACGCGCCACCCTGATCTTCCGCAATCTCCTGCCAAAGGATGTCGCCATCTATCCCCATCCGGTGGACAGTAAAAACCTCAAGGAGAGGTGGTGGAATGACAGCGGGAGCTTTCGTCTTCTCTTCAGCGAATTTTACAAATATTGCCTGTTCAGGTTTTTCTTCCTTTTTGCGTCAGGAGAGCTGCGACCGGTTATGCAGTGAAGAGTTGACCAGGACAAGGGAACTGAGACCAGAGACCTGAGACACAAAACAGTAGTCCGGGTTTGTTTCCGGTCACCGGTCACAGATCTCTGGTCAGGTTTTCTCCCCCTCGATTCTTGGAAAGAGAGCCTCAGCCTTGACCACGCAGGTTCCTGCCTCTAGAGCGCCCCAGGCAAAGCCAGTTTCGGTCGGCGCGTCTTCCCAGCCGAGATATTTAAGCGCCCTTGCGGCTGTTTTAGGCATGAACGCGGAGAGGAGGAAATAGACGATGCGCTGGGACTCCAGCAGGCAGTACATGACGGTTGCAAGACGCTCCCTTTGGCCGGGGTCTTTGGCCAGGGCCCAGGGGGCGGTCTCGTCGATATATTTGTTGCCGGCGGAGACGACTTCCCAGATGTTCTGAAGCGCCTTGCTAAAGGCCAACTCTTCCATGTTCGTCTCGACCTGGGTAACCATGGCGTCGGTTCTTAAGCGGTAGATACGGTCAATCTCCTGCAGGTCCCCAGGCGCATGGACCTGGCCTGCGAAATATTTGTGAACCATGGCGGTGGAGCGGTTCAAGAGGTTCCCCAGATCGTTGGCAAGGTCGGAGTTTATCCGGTGGATAAGGGCGGAGTGGGAGAAATCTCCGTCGAGTCCGAAGGGGACCTCGCGCAGCAGGAAGTAGCGGACCGCGTCAACCCCGTATCTGTCGATCAGCATATTTGGCTCGACCACGTTCTGCAGGCTTTTACTCATCTTCTGCCCCTCCACTGTCCACCAGCCGTGGGCGAAGACCTTCCTGGGAAGCGGCAACCCTGCGGACAAAAGGAAGGTCGGCCAGTAGACCGTATGAAAGCGGAGGATGTCCTTGCCGATGAGATGGACATCCGCAGGCCAGAATCTGCCGAAATCCCCCCCCCCTTCGGGATATCCCAGTGCCGTGATATAGTTGGCCAGGGCATCGAACCATACGTAGATGACATGGCTGC
>Ga0335079_10007259_pt1 | contig 12635 bp, 15 predicted proteins | sample Lox_Sample_33_FD_206719 | JGI IMG/M metagenome (GOLD analysis project Ga0335079, IMG submission 206719) | Soil microbial communities from Loxahatchee National Wildlife Refuge, Florida, United States - Lox_Sample_3.3 | ecosystem: Environmental > Terrestrial > Soil > Wetlands | place: USA... | reverse complement strand
AGCCGACCACCTGGAGCTAGCAGATCAAGCCCGTGCTCGTAAAAGCCGACGAAGACGTCAGCCCGGCCGCCCATCGCCGGGCACGCCGCCCGGTACGCCGTAAGCAACCTCGCCGGAAGATCCTCGATGCGGATATAGGGAGGGTTGCCCACGACAAGATCGGCGCCCGGCCGGTGTTCGGCGAGGAGGAAATCCCCGGCCCGCAGCCACGAGCCGGCCAGGCTCTTGGCGTGGCTTGCCGGGCAGCCTGCCTGCAGCAATCGCGTGACGAGCAGGTGTTTCGACGCCTCGACATGTTCGGCCTGCAGATCCCATGCCCGGATGCACGTACGCAGGGTCAGCCATGGAGCAGTGTCTGCGTGCTTGGCCCGCGCGGCGAGGAGCCGATCGAGGATAGGACCCAAGAACGCACCCGATCCAACCGATGGCTCAATGACCCGGATCCGCGTCAGATCCAGATCCGGCTGGTAGTCGCACATGTCGAGGATCAGATCGACGACCCACCGCTTGGTGAACACCTCGCCGTACTCCACGCGCACGGATCCCATGCCACCGGCTACCGGCCCCGGAGAGAGATGACCCACGGGCACAGGGTAAGCCCGGCCACTGACGCTGCTTCCCGATCGGGAGTGAGCCGCGCCCGGCGAGTTCCAAGGACCCGCGGTCGCGGCAGCCTTCCTGGCTCCGTGCCTTCTCACGCCGCGCTCGCTCAGCCGCGTCCAGTGCGCGAAATACGCGCGCCATCGCACGGCCCGCTGCGGTACGGTCCGGCGATGGACGATGAGGACGGCTACTTCGGGGAACGGGTCGCGGCGGCCTATGACGACCCGGATTCGCAGATGTTCACCCCAGCCGCCATCGACCCGGTGGTCGATCTGTTAGCGGAGCTCGCCGCCGGTGGCCGGGCGCTGGAGCTGGGCATCGGGACCGGGCGGATCGCGCTGCCGCTGGCGCGCCGCGGCGTCCCGGTCCACGGCATCGACATGTCGCGGGCGATGGTCGCCCGGCTGCGCGCCAAACCGGGCGGCGACGCGGTCGGCGTGACGGTCGGCGACTTCGCGACGGCGAAGGTGGACGGGACGTTCTCCCTCGCCTACCTGGTCTTCAACACGATCATGAACCTGACGACGCAGGAAGCGCAGGTGGCCTGCTTCCGCAACGCCGCCGCCCACCTGCGGCCCGGCGGCTGTTTCGTCATCGAGGTGCACATCCCCCAGCTGCGCAGGCTGCCGCCCGGGCAGAACGTCCTGCCGTTCCACGTGAGCCCGGACCGGTGGGCGTTCGACGTCTACGACCCCGCCACCCAGGCGATGAGCTCGAACTACGTCGAGGTCGCAGGCGGTCGCGGCGAGTACCGCTCGATCCCGTTCCGGTATGTGTGGCCGGCCGAGCTCGACCTGATGGCCCAGCTCGCGGGGATGCGGCTGCGCGACCGCTGGGACGGGTGGACGCGGGAGCCCTTCACCAGCGAGAGCGACCAGCACGTCTCGGTCTGGGAGAAGCCCGCGGGCTAGCGTGCGCGCGTCCGGGTGGCCCGGCAGCGGCCGCAGGTGCTAAGGATGGGGCGCATGGGCGCGGTGTTCGAGCATCCGGTCGATGTCCGGTGGCGTGACGTGGACGCGCTGGACCACGTCAACCACGCGGTGTTCCTGACCTACCTCGAAGAGGGACGCGACGCCTTCTACACCCAGGTCCTCGGCGGTGACCCGGTCTATGTGGTCGCCCGGCTGGAGGTCGACCTGCGCGCCGAGGTCCGCTACCCCGACCGGCGGGTGACGGTGCGGATCGAGGTCGAGCGGCTGGGGACGACGAGCCTGACCACCCGCGAGACGATCGTGACCCCGGCCGGCGAGGTGGCGGCGCAGGCGCGGGTGGTCACCGTCCGCTGGGACGCCGGCCAGCACCAGCCGGTCCCGTTCACCGAGGCCGAGCGCGCGCAGCTGGCGCAGGCGATGACCGGCTGACCCTCCGGTACCGCCGCCGGGCGCCCGGTAGGCAGGCGGCCCGCCACCCGGCGCGGAGCGCCGGCTTTCGTTCTGCACCTCCGGTGCGCGCTGGCGGACGCGGTGTTTCGGTCCGGGTCTGGTGGGTAGCCGAACGCCGGTTCGCCCACTCACGGGCGGCGTGAGGGGAGGAACAACCCGATGTTCATCGGTCTCGGGACGATCGTCATCATCGTGATCATTGTGCTCGTCATCCTGCTGCTGCGCAGGGGCCTGTAGCGGGACCGGCCGCCGGGCAGGGGCCGCCGGAAATGATGGCGGCCATTGCCGGGGGGCCTTCTAAGCTTGGCTGATGGGTGTGCGCGGCCCCGGTGGGGTGCTGATCACCGGGGTGTACGGCTCGGGGAAGAGCTCGGTCGCCGCGGAGATCGCCTACCTGCTCGGGCAGCGCCGCCAGCCCTACGCCCTGCTCGATCTGGACTACCTGGGCTGGGGCGAGGGCAACTTCGACGACCACCAGACCAGGTTCAGCCTGATGCTGAGCAACCTGGCGGCGGTCGCGGCGAACTACCGCGGCGCCGGGATCGGCGTGTTCGTGGTGGCGTGGTTCGTCCGCGGCCACGACGCGCTGCGCGTCGTGCGGGAGGCGGTCGGGGTGCCGCTGCGGGTGGTCCGCCTCACCGTGCCGCTGCCCGGCATCGAGCAGCGGCTGGCGGCCGACCCGACCAGCGAGCGCCGTGACGACGTGCGGGAAGCCGCCGCGTCGCTGGCGTCCGGCGAGGGCGTGGGGGTCGAGGATGTGGTGATCGCCAACGACCGCCCCGTCCCGGCCGTCGCGGAGGAGATCTTGGCGTGGCTCGGCTGGCTGTGACCGGCCTTGACGGCCCTCGCCGCCTGCGCCAGCCTGGTCGGGGGATGTGCTCGCGCCATCGGGAGGGGCCATGGCATGGCGGCTTGACGGGACCTGCTTCTCCTGGGCTGGGTGAGCGGCTTGCCCGCGCCCGGCCCCGCCGGGCCGCTGGGCTAGCCGGTCCTCGGCTGGGCCTGGCGGCGACCCGCGAGGCCGCGTTCCTGCTGATCCTGGCGGCCGGTGCCTGGGTGGCGACCATCGCCCTCGCCCGCGGGATGGCCGGGATGGCCGGCACGATGGGACTGGGCCTGCTGGCGTTCGTGCTGGTGTGGACGCTCATGATGGCCGCCATGATGCTGCCCTCGGTGGCGCCGACGGCCGCGCTCTACGCCAGGACCATCCAGAGCAACCGGGCGGTGCGGATCGCCGGGATGACGGCGGGCTACCTCGCGGTCTGGGCGCTGGCCGGCGTGCCCGCCTTCGGGCTGGCCTGGCTGGCCGGCCGACTGACCGGCATGCACCCGGCCGCGGCGCACGTCATGGCGGTGGCGGTCTTCGCCGCCTGCGGCCTGTGCCAGCTGACCCGCTGAAGGACCGCTGCCTGGCGCACTGCCGTTCCCCGCTCGGGCTGCTGCTGCACTACGGCTCCTATCAGGGCAGGACCCGCGACCTGCGCGTGGGTATCCATCACGGCGGTTACTGCCTGGGCTGCTGCTGGGGCCTGATGGTGATCCCGATCGCGGTCGGCGTGATGAACGTGGCGGCGATGGTCGGCCTGGCCGCGCTGGTGCTGACCGAGAAGGTCTGGCGGTGGGGCCCGGCGGCCGGCCGGGTCGCGGGGGTGGCCGCGCTGGCCCTCGCGGTGGCCACGATCTGGTTCCCCTGGCTGGCCCCGGGCCTGCACGCCGCGCCACCCATGATGATGAACTGACCCTGGCCTGAGCGTCAGCGGGCCGCCGGGCCGGTGGCCGGCCGGGCACCGGCGGCGTGGCGCCGCGCCAGCTCCCGGTAGACCTCCGGATTGGTCTCCACCCACTCCAGCGCCGCGCCCTTGACCTCCCCTACCACCCGCGCGGGCACCCCGGCGGCGAGCATGCCGCCGGGGATGACCATGCCCGGCGGCACCGTGGCGCCGGCCGCCACCAGGGCGCGGCGGCCGACGGTCACGCCGTCGAGCACGGTGGCGCCGTTTCCCACCAGCGCCTCGGCGCCGATGACCGCGCCGTGGACCACGCACAGGTGGCCGATGGTCGCTCCCTCGCCGACCTCGGTCACCGGGTCGCTGCCGCCGTGCAGCACCGACCCGTCCTGGACGTTCGCGCCCCGCCGGACCACGATCGGCCCGAAATCGGCCCGCAGCACGGCCCCGTACCAGACCGATGCCTCCGCCTCGACCCGCACGTCCCCGACCAGGGTGGCGGTGGGCGCGATCCACGCCGCCGGGCTGACGTCCGGCTCCCGGCCCTCAAATGCGAACAGTGGCATCGGACCATGATGCACCAGGCGCGCCGGCCCGGCCCGCCGCCAGGCGGCCGCGCAGCGCGACCGCGCGGGCCGGGCAGTCGGTGACCAGCACATCGACGCCGGGGGTGGCCAGCCACCGCGTCAGCTCCCGGTCGCCGTTGACGGTCCACACCATGGTCCGGATGCCCCGCGCCCGGCATTCCGCGAGCAGGGCGGCGCCCGCGAGCCGGTGGTGCAGCACCGCCCACCCCGCCCCGGCGGCCAGCACCCGGTCCAGCCGGGAAAGCCGCGGCATGCACGCCCGCCGCAGCCGGTACCGCGCCGTTTCGGCCAGGTCACCGCCGGCGGTCAGCCCGACCGGCACGGCCGGGAAGGCGCGCCTGAGCGCCGCCGCCAGCGCGGCGTCCCCGGTGGTGGCGATGACCCCGGCCGGGCCGGCCACCCCGGCCGCCTGCGCCACGGCCGCGGCCGCGCAGCCGGCGTCCTTCAGGTCGAGATGGCACACCGCCCGCCCGGCCAGCAGCGCCATCACCGCCGCCAGCCGCGGCACCTCGTAGCCGGCCAGGGCGCAGAGCCGGCCGTAGCTCACCGAAGCCACGGCGCGGCCCCTGGCCCGCGCCCGGTGCCAGGCCACCAGCGTCCCGTCCGCTGTCCGGCGGACGTCGACCTCGACGCAGCCGGCGCCCGCCGCCAGCGCGTCCCGGTACGCCTCGTAGGTTTCTGGTGGCGCGGTCTCGCCGCCGCCCCGGTGCGCCGACACCGCAGGCGCCCGGCCGGTGACCCCGCCCGTGCCCGCCGTCACCGGCTGGCCTGCGCCCCCCGGGGGCCGTCCGCTGGCCCGGCCGTGGGCGGCGGGGGAGCGGGCCGTTCGGGCAGGGTCTGCACGAGCGCCTCGAGCGCGGCGGTCCAGCTCTCCCAGTAGGGGCGGTCCGGCTCGGCCGCGATCGCGCTGATGAGCTGCTGCCGGAACGGCTCCCGGTCGCCACCGAACCCGTGCTCGACGGCCGCGGCCGCGAGCGCGAACACCGTGCTCTGCCACGGTGCGTCGAAGGCCAGCTCGCCGTTCCGGCGGGGCAGGTCCAGGCCGGACAGGCTCAGCCCGCCGCTCACAGCCGGGCCACACCGATCATCGAGTCCCGGGTGACCAGCCCGGCCAGCTCCGCCTCGGCCATGCCCTCGGTGCCCGGCGGCCGCTGCGGCAGGACGAGGTAGCGGACCTCGGCGGAGGAGTCCCACACCCGGATCTCGGTGCCGGCGGGCAGCTCGCAGCCCATCTCGGCCAGCAGCGCCCGCGGCTCGCGGACCATCCGGGCCCGGTACGGGGGGTCCTTGTACCAGGCGGGCGGCAGCCCCAGCACCGGCCACGGGTAGCACGAGCACAGCGTGCACACGATGACGTTGTGCACGGCAGCGGTGTTCTCCACCACCACCATGTGCTCACCCTCCGCGCCGCCGAAGCCGAGCTCGGCGATCGCCGGGGTGCCGTCGGCCAGCAGCCGCCGCTTGTAGTCCGGGTCGGTCCAGGCCCGGGCCACCACCTTCGCCCCGTTCAGCGGGCCGATCTCCGACTCGTAGCGGCGGGTGGTCTCCTCGATGAACCCCTCCGGCAGCAGCCCCCGCTCGGTCAGCAGCGCCTGCAGCGCCGCGACCCGCCGCTCCACCGGCGACAGCGGCGCCGGGTGATGATGGCCGTCTTCGCTCATGGCGCCTCCAGGTAGCTGTCCCACAGGTCGACGTGCACCGACACGCCGCGCTGGCCGTCCTGCCACAGGTCGGTGGCGTCGAACCGGACCGAGTAGGTCGGCTCGTGGCGGCGGGCCGCGCCGTGCGCCTCGACGTCGGGCACCGAGTGGATGCCGTCCACCCGCACTACGGTCCCGGTCCTGCCGCGCACGTACCGGGGGCAGCGGGTATGGCCGGGCGAGTGCCAGTCGCGTACCCGGACCCGGTCACCGGCCGCGAAGCGCGGCGTGCTGACGTCGGGGCCCGGGTCGGTGACGGGCGGCGCCAGCACAGGGCCGCTGAGCGGGAACCGCCCGCCGGCCCGGGCCTCGAGCTCGTCGCTGGTCACCAGCCCGTGCTCGACCGCCAGGGTGGCCGCCGCCGTGAGCCAGTGCTCGTAGTAGCCCGACGTCAGGTAGTGGCCCGGGTCCATCCGCTCGATCGAATGGCGGAACTCGCCCCCGCTCGCCTGCACCGCGCCGGCGACGGCCATCAGCAGCGCCCGGGCGGCCGCCTCCCACCGGTGGTGGAAGACCGGCTCGGCCGGCGCATGCGCGACCGCCCCGAAGCCCTGCATGCCGCCCAGGTCGTGGATGCTGTCCACCCGCACGACTTTACCGTCCGCGCCACCGGCCGCCGGGCCATCAGTCACGGCCGCCTGAGGCCACTCCGGGAGCGGCTCAGGTGGAGGGCGGCTCAGGTGGAGATGTGCACGAGCAGGTGGTACACGACGAAGGCCGGCCACAGGATGGCTTCGGCGACGGCCCACACGTGGGCCCAGAATCCGTGGGCGTGCTGCCAGTAGTACACCACGGCCCCGATGAACCCCAGGAAGTAGACCGCGCCCCCGCCGCCGCCCCGCACGACGGTCCCCGTTCTGGACGTATCTGGCATGCGGTGCCTCCCTCCGCTCGGTGAGACGAGTCTTTCACCTCCACGCGCCCGCCTGGCCCGGTGGCCCGCTGGCCTGGCCGGCCGGATGGGATAGTGGTCTGGTGAGCCGCCAGATCGCCACGAACACCGTGGTCACCAGGGATGAGCTACTCGACTTCGTGCGGCCCCGGCACAACGCGATCGTCATCACGGCGCGTTCCGGCGGCGGCCCGCAGGCGTCGCCGGTCACGTGCGGCGTGGACGAGGCCGGGCGCATCGTCGTGGCCACCTATCCCTCGCGCGCGAAGACCCGCAACGCCCGCCGGGACCCCCGGGTCAGCGTCATCGTCCTGTCCGACGATTTCGGCGGCCCCTGGGTGCAGATCGACGGCGACGCCGAGGTCATCGACGTGCCGGAGGCGGTGGAGCCGCTGGTCTCCTACTACCGGGCGGTCGCGGGCGAGCACCCGGACTGGGCCGGGTACCGGGCGGCCATGCTGGCGCAGGGCAAGTCGCTGCTGCGCGTCACGCCCCGGCGCTGGGGCCCCGTCGCCACCGGCGGCTTCCCGCCCGAGCTGGCCTGACGCCGGCCCCGCTGGTCTGACGCCGGCCTGGCCCCAGCGGCCGCACGCGCCCCACGGCGGTCACGTGCGGGCGGGAGGATGGGAGTGTGAACGGCGGGCCGCGCTCGGCCTGGAGCCGGAGGCGCAGAACCGGGCGCGCCTGCTGGCCGAGGAAGGGCTGGCCGGGCAGGACCCGGATGACGGGCCGGCCGGGAACGGCTGACCGCACACCCCGCCACGTGCCGGGCGCCATAGCGGCAGCCTGGGCTGGCGATACCGCGTGATCTGCCTACGCTGGTGGTGTGAGGCTGGATGCCGGCGCCCGGCCGGGCGGATCCCCTGACGGCCCGCTGGCGGCCGGCGTCCTCGGCTGGCTGGATGCGGCGCAGACACGGCTGTGCTGGGTGTGGGGCCCGGCGCCGGGCACGACGGACGCCGCGGTCAGCGCCGTCCGCTCGGCCAGCCCGCGGCTGCGGCGGGACGCGGTGTCCTTCGCGGATGCGAGTCCCGATGCCTGCCTGGCGGAACTGCTCGGCCCGGGGGGAACGGCACCGGTGACGTGGGCGCGGCTGCGGGACTTCCTCCACCGCGTCGGGCCATGGCTGCTCCTGCTGGGCGGCCTGGACGGCCCGGCACTGCACGACGTGCGGATCCGGCTGCTGCTGCGCTACCTGGCCGCCGGCCGGCTGCCGGATACGCGCGTGCTGGTGACGGCCACGGCCCAGCCGCCGGATGAGCTGCTGCCGCCCCAGGTCCTGGCCGGGGTCACCGTCATCGCCGCGGGCGCCGCGGCGGCCGCGGCCGGGGCCATCACCGGGCGGCTGCACCGGCCCGGGCCGGTCAGCGAGGACCAGCCGGGCCCGGCGAGCGGCCCGGACGAGGACCCGGACGCGGTGGAGGATGCGATCGCCCGCAAGCTCGCCACGGGCGACGTCCGGGGGGCGGTGGACGACTACTGGGTACGGCTCGGCAACTTCCCGGTGCTGCGGCGGCGCGGGCGGCTGCACCTGGGCGAGCGGGTCTGCCGCGCGCTCAACGGCGGCAGCGGCCCGGACCAGGTCGGCGCCGTGCTCCAGCAGACCGGCTGGGCGATCCCGGTCGTCAATGACTGGGCGCAGTTCGCGCGGTGCCTCGGCGACGTCCCCACGGCCGTCCAGGCGGCGCTCACCGCCCACCGGATCGGCGCCAGCGAGGTGGCGCCGTGGGACGCCGCGCTCCTCGCGCGGCACGCGTGCGAGGCGCTCATCCTGGCCGGCAACCTCGCCGACGCCCCGGACTGGGCCGAGACCGCGCGCAGGCACGCCGTGATGGGCCTGCGCCAGAGCGAGGGCGTGCCGACAGCGGAGGACATGGGCGGTGTCGACGATGCGGCCGCCGCCGCCATCAAGCTGGCCGTGCTGCTGGAAGGAGCGGACGGCGTCGAGCGCGAGCTCGATGAGCTGGCACAGATCCACGAGCGGCAGCGGCGGGTCCTGGAGGACCTGAACCGCGCGCCGCTGCCACTGCCCTTTCCCGGTCCCACCGGCCCGGTGGACGGCGAGGCGCTGCTGCACGGCTGGCCCGCCGCCCTGGCCGCGCTGCTGCGCCAGGACGCCGGGGCCGCCCGCCGCCTGGTCGACCGCGGGGCGGCGTCCGTGCCCGACGGCCAGACCCTGCTCCCGCGTGTCCTGCTGGCCGAGGGCGCCGCCGCCGAGGCCGCCGAGCTGCTGCGCTCCCTGCACGCCGAGGCGGAGGCCGCCGACGACGCCGACACCATGTGCGAGCTGGCTGTCCTCGCGGCGCGGGCGCGGCTCGCCACTGGCCAGGCCCAGGACGCCGAGGCCGATGTCGCGGAGCACCTGTGGCTGGCCGAGGCGCTGGGGCTGGGCATCCGGTGGATCGATCTGATGGTGGTGCGGTCGGAGATCGCGCGGGCACTGGGCAGGACCGATGAGGCGCGCGGCTGTGCCGGGGCCGCGCTGCACGGGCTGCCGGGCGAGGGCCCGCGGGGGGCCCTGAACGGCGGGACCCGGTACCGCATGGGGGCGCTGGCCGCGGTGGAGGCGCTGCGGGCAGCGGGCGCCGAGCCGGATCCGGGGGTGATCGCCACCATCGCCGCGCAGGCGCCGGACGTCCCTTCCCGGCCGGCCGCCCGGACCCGGCCCGGCCCCCCGGACCCGGAGGTCGCCTACCCGACGCCCGTGGACCGCCGGATCGGCCTGGACGAGGCCGCGCGGCGGGTGCTCGGTGAGTACACCGAGCACGGCACCCCGTTCGTGCTCTACCTGCGCAAGTTCGACATCGTGGTGTCGCACGGGCCGATGGAGTTCGGGCCGCAGCTGCTGGAGAACAGCCTGCGGGCGGCGCTGCCGGAGGGCGCCAGCATCGTGACGGTGCAGGATCAGGACCGCCTTGAGGACGCCTTCTACAGCGGGAGCGGGTCGGCCGCCGACCGCGGGGCACCGGCGCTGATCCTGCCCGACGAGCAATGGCGCGCCGCGGTCGAGGAGCTGATCAGCCACGCCGTGCTCATCGTGTCCGAGTGCCTGATGCTGTCCGAGGGGGTCCGTTTCGAGCTCGAGACCGCGTACCGGCTCGGGCGGTGGGACCGGACCGTGCTCGTCCTTCCCCCGCTGGATGGCCCGTTCGAGGTGCTCGACAGCGACCCCGTGATCCAGCTGTTCCCGCGCTGTGCCTGGGCCAACTCCCTCCACACCACACCGCTGATCGAGCAGGACGTCATCAAGGACCTCGTCGCGCGCATCGCCGCGATCCTGGCGCTGCCGGAGGACGAGCGGCGCGGCCTCGTCCAGCGGGGGGCGCTCGACCAGGAGCACCCGATATCGCTGATGCCGCTGGCGGAGCGTTACGAGCGCGACGTGACGATCGACCTGACGTTCGGGGACCAGGACAGCGAGCTGCTGCGGTACGAGGCCTTCTGGAGGCTCTTCCGGGCCGGCGCCATCCGCGGCGTCGCCTGGCAGCAGGGCGACCGTTCCGACGGCAACCGCATCCGCCTGGCCGAGGACTACCGGCAGATGAGCTCCGCCATGCTCGACATGGCGGAGGAGGAGGGCCAGATCGTCGTGCGCGGCGACCTCGTCTTCGCCGAGCAGTGCGCACAGTCGGCGTACGCGCTGCTCGCCGGCGGCCCAGGCCCGCTGCGCGAGCTGGCGGAACGCCAGCTGGCAAAGGTCCAGCAGGTGCAGCAGGCCGTCGAGGCCAACCCGGACCGCGTCGTCATGCGGCCCCGCTACGGGCCCTTCACCGTCCGCGCCGAGAGCGCAGGAACGGACGAGGCCACCGGCCAGTCATAGATCCCAGCGCCGGCACCTGAACGATCCGCCCTGGTCACCGGCCATCAGCAGGTGCTGTCAGCCCCGGGCGGCCGCGAGCTCGGCCGCGGCGTGGCGGGAGATGGCGAGCGCGTCGGTGGCGACCGTGATCAGGCTGCAGCCGTCGCCGCGGTGCCGCCGCGCCGTCGCGCCGTCGGAGGAGTGGATGCCGACCGGCTTTCCGGCCGCGGCGCAGGCGGCGCTAATCCGCGCCAGGGCCGGCTTCAGCACCGGATCGTCGGGATCGAGCTGGCAGCTGAGCGAGTAGGACAGGTCCCGGGGCCCGACGTAGATGCCGTCCACGCCGTCGTGGGCCAGCGTCGCTTCCAGATCCGTCATCGCCTCCACCGACTCGACCATGATGATGCAGAACGGCTCCGCCGGGCCGGCCAGCGCCCCACCGCCGGAGCGGTACCCGGCCGGGGGGTAGCGGCAGGCGCCGGCCGCGTCGCGGGCCTGGGCGGCGGAGCTGACGTTCGGCACGATGACACCCGCGCAGCCGAGGTCCAGCGCCCGCCCGATGTCGGCCGGGTGCGCGTGCCGGACCCGGCCGATGGGAGTCGCGCCGGCCAGGGCGATCGCGGTGGTGAGGGCGGGCAGGTCATGCTCGGTCGCGCCGCCGTGCTGCAGGTCGATCACCACGTAGTCGACCCCGGTGGCCGCCAGCAGCCGCACGCTGAGCGGCGAGGGAATCGTGGACCAGGCGCCGTAGAGGGACTCACGCGCCGCCAGCCGCGCGCCGAACGCCGAAGCCGCTGCCATGGGCCAAGCCAACCACACCCGGCAGCGCCAGCCGGTGGCGAGCACGGTCTCACCGGACGGTGGCGAGCACGGTCGCACCGGACGGTGGCCGTAGCTTTCGGTCCGGGTCTGGCGGGCGTAGCGTGCCGCTGGTGATCGACGCGCACCACCATCTGTGGGACCTCGCCGCCCGGGAGCACCGCTGGCTCATGGGCGGCCAGCCGTGGGCCACCGATGCGGAGCTCGCCAGGCTGCGCCGGTCGTTCCGGCTCGCGGACCTGGCTCCGCTGGCGGCGGCATCCGGGGTGACCGGCACCGTGGTCATCCAGACGGTGACCGAGCCCTGGGAGACGCCCGACCTGCTCGCGCTGGCCACCGGCCGCGACCCGTACGCCGGAGAAGGCCAGGCCCGGGTGACCGGGCCTGCGGACGGCGGTGGGCCCGTGGACGGCGGTGGGCCCGTGGACGGCGGTGGGCCCGTGGACGGCGGTGAGCCCGTGGACAGCGGTGAGCCCGTGGCCGGCGGCGGGGGCAGGCCCGCTGGGGCCGGCGGCCTGCTGATGGGGGTGGTGGGCTGGATCGACCTGGAGGCCGCCGCTGCCGCGGAGGCGCTGGCCAGCCTGCGGGCGCTGCCGGGCGGCTCGTTCCTGTGCGGCATCCGGCACCCGCTCCTGACCGAGCCGGATCCGGCCTGGCTGGCCCGCCCGGCGGTGCTCCGCGGCCTGCGCGCGCTGGCCGCGGCGGGCCTGGCCTTCGACGTCGCGGCGCTGCCGCACCAGCTGCCGGCCGCGGTCACCGCGGCGCGTGCGGTGCCGGAGCTGGCGTTCGTCCTCGACCATCTGGCCGGACCGCCCGCTGGCACGGGCCAGGGAGCCTGGGCCGGCCCGTGGGCCTCGGCGATCGCCAGCCTGGCGGCGCTGCCGAACGTGAACTGCAAGCTGTCCGGCATGCACACGCCCGTGGCCAGCGCCCGCGGCCTGCGCCCCTACTACGAGACGGTGCTGGCCGCCTTCGGGCCCGATCGCCTGCTGTTCGGCAGCGACTGGCCGGTGTGCACGCTGGCCGCGCCCTACGGCCAGGTGTGCGATCTGTACCGGGAGCTGACGGCGCAGCTCAGCGCCGCCGAGCAGGACGCGGTCTTCGATCAGACCGCCCGCCGGGTATA
>Ga0335079_10007257_pt1 | contig 12638 bp, 13 predicted proteins | sample Lox_Sample_33_FD_206719 | JGI IMG/M metagenome (GOLD analysis project Ga0335079, IMG submission 206719) | Soil microbial communities from Loxahatchee National Wildlife Refuge, Florida, United States - Lox_Sample_3.3 | ecosystem: Environmental > Terrestrial > Soil > Wetlands | place: USA... | reverse complement strand
TATTTATCCGATCATGAACGCCGCTTCGATCATTCCGCTTAACAGCCATTTCTTGTGGATGGACCTGGGTCGTCCAGAGGGCCTTCCTTTTCCCGCCGGGTTTACGCTTTCCTTCTTGCCTTATGGCTTTCCCACGCTGGCAATCATTGTCGCTCTCACCACTTACTTGCAGACAAAACTGACTCTTCCCCCATCCACCAATCCCAACGATCAGACCGCGGCGATGAACAGCATGATGAGCATTTATATGCCATTGTTCCTCGGCTGGCTGGTGCTGAATTATGCATCGGGATTAGCAATCTATTTTGTCACCAGCAACGTCCTGGGTATTGTTCAATATGCAATGATGGGACGCGTCAATTGGCGCAACCTTTTGCCGGGCGGTGCTAAACCGGCTCCAGCGAACGTTAAGAAAAGCAAATAGCCTTTAGGGAGTTTAAAGATGAATGAGCGAACTACGCTAGAGATCATTGCTCCAACCGTTGAAGAGGCGCTCGCACAGGGATTAGCCCAACTTGGGTTGCCCGCCGATGCCGTCAGTGTGGAAGTATTGGATTCAGGCAACAAGGGATTGTTTGGATTGGGCGGACGCCAAGTCCGCGTTCGTTTGACGGTCAATCCACCCGCGGGTTCTGGACCAGTCAAAGAAGCGAAGGTGGAAAAGCCTGAGAGGAAGCGTGAGCCTAAAGTTGAAAAGCTTGCTTCGGGCGCCGCCTTGAGCGAGTCGAAGGGTCCGAAGAAAGAAGCGGAACCCGTTAAGAAAGTTGAATCAATGCCTGATGGTCATGATCCCGTTCTCGATAAAACGGAGTCGATGGTTTCTAAATTGCTTTATCAAATGGGAATGCAAGCGCAGGTTTCCGCTCATTACGGCGAGCCGCGCGAAGATCGGCATCCGATCATGGTGGATATTCGCGGCCAGGACCTCGGTGTGTTGATCGGTCATCGCGGTGAAACGTTGAGCGCGTTTCAATATATTGCCTCTTTGATGGTTGGGAAAGAGACTCAACAATTCATCCACTTGATCGTGGACGTTGAAGGTCATCGTGACCGCCGCGAACGGCAACTGCGGCAATTGGCGCAGCGCATGGCAGAGCAGGTCATCAAGACCGGACGCAAACTCACGCTTGAACCGATGACTGCCGCGGAACGGCGTGTGATCCATATGGAATTGCGCGATCACCCGGCAGTGAAAACGCAAAGCGCGGGCGAAGAGCCGCATCGCAAGATCACGATTTTGCCGAAAGAATAATGCAAAAGAGCGACCCGTTTGAGGTCGCTCTTTTTGTTTCATAGTTTATAATCTATATATGCTTGATGCTGTCTCGCTTCAGCCTGTAGATTATCTCGTGATGGGTCACATTACACAGGACCTCACGCGGGATGGTCCCCGTTTGGGCGGCACGGCGACATATTCCGCACTGACTGCGCGTGCGCTTGGCTTGCGGGTTGGAGTTGTGACATCAATCAACGAATCAACTTCATTGAAAACACTTGAAGATATTCAAGTAATTTCTATTCCGTCGGAACATACCACAACTTTCGAAAATATTTACGACAAAGATGGACGAAAGCAAATCCTTCATCATCGCGCCGCACAAATTTCCTTTGATTCTATTCCAGAAATTTGGCGCAGCGCATCTATCATTCATCTGGGTCCGATTGCCCAAGAATTGGATTCGGAATTGTCAAAAGATTTTTCGCCTTCATTACTTGGCGTTACACCGCAAGGCTGGATGCGGACATGGAATAATGATGGTCATGTGATGGTATGTCAATGGCAAAATTCCGAATCGTTATTATCGAAGGCAAATGCAGTGGTCATCAGCCGCGAAGATGTTGGCGGCGATGAAGAATTGATCGAGGGCATGGCACATCAAACGAAGATATTAACTGTCACAGAAGCGGAGGCGGGAGCGGTGCTTTATTGGAACGGTGACCGCCGCCGCTTCCGCGCGCCCGAAGTCGAGGAAGTGGATGCAACCGGTGCGGGAGATATTTTTGCGTCTGCATTTTTCATCCGTTTACATCAGACGCGCGATCCATGGGAAGCGGCGCGCTTCGCGACTCAACTTGCCTCGCGTTCCGTGACTCGCGTTGGCTTGGATGGAATTCCAACACAACGAGAAATCGATGAATGCCTGATGGAGGTTTTTTAGTGGCTCGCATTTATACGCTTGTCAATCAAAAAGGCGGTGTTGGCAAGACGACCACCGCCATCAATCTTGCCGCATATCTTGCGCAATTAGGTCAGCGCGTGCTGGTTGTTGATCTCGATCCGCAAGCCAATGCCACCTCCTGCCTCGGTGTGGACAAATCCACCGTCAACGGCGGAACATATGAGGCTTTGCTTGGGAGCACAGCTACGCCGTTTGTTCTTTTGAATGAACGCCTCAAGCTTTCTCTTTTGCCTTCATCGCCGGCACTGGCTGGCGCCGAAGTGGAACTGGTCGAAGAGTTGGCGCGTGAGACGCGGCTCAAAAAAGCCATCGCACCTCTTGCCGAAAAATACGATTACATTTTGATTGATTGTCCGCCGTCGCTTGGTCTGCTCACGGTCAATGGCTTGGTCGCGGCAAAGGATGGCGTGCTTGTTCCAGTTCAATGCGAATATCTCGCCCTCGAAGGACTCGGACAATTGACCCAGACCATTCAGCGCGTCCGCTCGGCTCTTTTCCCGGACCTGAAAGTGCGCGGCGTGATCTTGACCATGTTCGACCCTCGCACGAATCTTTCGAGCGATGTAGTTAAGGAAGTCAATAAACATTTCCCGAATCAGGTTTTCAAATCGGTAGTGCCGCGTTCCATTCGTCTGGCGGAAGCGCCTTCGTATGGATTGCCCATCTCGGCCTATGCGCCTTCTTCAGTTGGCGCGCAGGCTTATGAAGCACTGGCAAAAGAATTATTGAAAGGTGATGGCATGAAGGTATCACATTGATGGACAAACAAGGAGTGATAAATGCCTCAACGTAGCGGACTCGGCAAAGGACTCGATGCGCTCATTCCCGGCGGTGGAAATCTTTCGCGTGATGGCGGCGTTGCACAGGTCGCGGTTGATTCGATTCAGCGCAATCCGCGCCAGCCGCGCCAGGCTTTCAAAGAAGATGAGCTTGAAGAACTGGCAATGTCTATCCGCGAGCATGGCGTAATCCAGCCGCTGATTGTTGCTCCTGCTGGAAATGGAACCTTTACCTTAATCGCTGGCGAGCGCCGATTACAAGCCGCCCGCCGGGCCGGTTTACGACATGTACCTGTCGTGATTCGCAACGCCACCGAACAGCAATTGCTCGAACTGGCTCTGATAGAAAACGTTCAGCGCGCCGACTTGAATCCAATCGAAGAAGCCGAGGCGTATCATCATCTGATCAAAGAGTTTGGCATTTCGCAGGAATCGGTTGCATCGCGCGTAGGCAAGAGCCGGGTGGCCGTGACGAATACGCTCCGCCTGCTAGATGCATCCTCTGCCGTTAAGCAGGCTCTAGTAGATGGAAGGATCACGGAAGGACATGCGCGCGCATTGCTCGCATTGCATTCCGCCAAAGCACAGGAAGCGGCACTTCGTTCAATTGTCAATTTGGATTTAAGTGTCCGGCAAGCGGAGCAGTTAGCGCGCAAACTAGGTGGGCAGAGACCGGCCTCGAAAAAGAAAGCCGGACGAAACGGTGTCCTGAGCGGGTCGAAGGAGCCGAATGTGAGCGACATCGAACGGCGTCTGCGTGCCAGCTTGGGTACGAAAGTCGCGCTCAAGCATGGCAAGAAAGGCGGCGCGCTCACGATCTATTATTATTCGGATGAAGAGTTGGATGCTTTATTGGAAAAGATCTTATGAAGCTTTTGTATCATGCTCGGATTTACACACTGGATCAATCAAAGCCCGTTGCATCCGCGATTGCAATTGATCACGATGGGATTGCCGCGGTGGGCGGCGATGAATTGCTCGCTGAGTTTGACCGCGCCGAGAAACAAAATATGGATGGACGCGTGATCTTGCCCGGTCTAACCGACGCGCATTTACACCTTCAGCATTATGCACTTTCATTAGAGAAAATAGATTGCGAAACGGATACGCTTGAAGAATGTCTGCGGCGTGTGGCGGATCAAGTTCAAAAAGCCAAACCCGGAGAATGGATTCTCGGTCATGGTTGGAATCAAAATGTGTGGGGAGGTTGGCCCTCTGCCATTGAACTCGATCAGATCGCGCCGAACCATCCTGTTTATTTAACGGCAAAGTCGTTACACGCGGCCTGGGCAAATAATGCGGCAATGAGATTGGCGAATATCACTGCATCCACGCCTGATCCCAAAGATGGACAAATCCAACACGACCTGAAAGGCGAGACCACCGGTATTTTATTTGAGAATGCCATGCAATTAGTTGGTGACATTGTGCCAGCGCCAACCATCAAAGAACTAGCTCATGCCATGGAAAAGGCTCAGTCAATTTTGTGGAAGATGGGGCTGACCGGCGTTCACGATTTTGACCGCCGCGATTGCTTTATGGCTTTGCAAAAATTACATGCAGATGGAAAATTGAAATTACGCGTCACCAAAAATATCCCCGTTGAACTTCTTAATCAAGCTTATGAACTTGGACTCCGCACCGGCTTTGGCGATGACTGGCTTCGCATCGGCTCGGTCAAGGTTTTCATGGACGGCGCGCTGGGCCCGCGCACGGCGGCGATGTTTCAACCCTACTTGAATGAGTCGGAGAATCGCGGTATCTTAAATATGGATGGCGAAGAACTTTTTGAATTAGGCCGCCGCGCGGCGGATGTTGGACTAGGGATGACCGTCCACGCCATCGGTGACCGCGCCAACCACGAGGTGCTGAATGCATATGAGCAATTGCGCGCTTATGAAAAGAAAAAAGGATTGCCTGCTCTGCGTCATCGCATCGAACATGTGCAGGTTCTTCATCCCGATGATGCACCGCGTCTCGCGGCGCTGAATGTGGTCGCCTCGATGCAGCCGATCCATGCCACCTCTGACATGCTGATGGCAGATAAGTATTGGGGTAAACGGTCCGCGCTGGCTTACGCGTGGCGCACTCAGCTGGATGCGGGAGCGCACCTTGCCTTTGGTTCGGACGCGCCGGTCGAGTCGCCGAATCCGTTTTGGGGAATCCACGCGGCGGTCACGCGCCGACGCGCAGACGGCTCCCCAAACCCCGATGGCTGGCATCCCGAACAGCGTCTGACCATGCAGGAAGCCATCGAAGGTTTTACAACCGGCGCGGCGTACGCGGCATATGTTGAAAACCGCGTAGGAAAATTAGCTCAAGGGTATTTGGCTGATTTGATCGTCCTGGAAAAGAATCCGTTTAATGGTGATCCTGAAGAAGTGAAAGATATGCAATCATCGGCTACAATGGTAGGTGGTGACTGGGTCTGGCGATGAAAGGAGGTACCCATGGCACAACAGAAGTTGCAACTTTCGCCTGAAATGCTTGTTCCACGCTTGGGGGATGCCTTGGTGCGGGCAAGCCATATTTCAGAAATGGACTTGCAGAGGGCTCTGGCTTACCAGCAGGACCAGCTTGCGCATGGGAAAAGTTATTTGCTCGGCCAGGTATTGATTGATCTAAAGCTGATTGACCGCGCTACTTTGGATGAGGCAGTGACCGAGCAGATCATTCAGTTGCGCTCGGCATTGCAGGCCGCGAATCGAAACCTTGAGCTACGCGTCCAGGAGCGAACAGCGGAATTGCAGGAAGCATTACGACGCCTAAGTGAGCTGAGTCAAATGAAGGCAAATTTCGTTGCCAATGTTTCTCACGAACTGCGCACGCCATTGACTCACGTCAAAGGTTACCTGGAATTGATGATCACCGAATCCCTCGGTCCCTTGTCCGATGAACAGCGCCACGCGCTGGCCGTCAGCCAAAAATCGGCGGGCAGGCTGGAAAGCATGATCGAGGATCTGATCATGTTCTCGCTCGCGTCCCGCGGCGAAATGAGCATGAAGCAGGAACCGATTGATATTGAGCGCATCGGAAATTTATCGGTCAATAGTGCTATCCAAAAAGGTGAGGCGCGCGGAGTCGAAGTTCATGCGGTTGTGGATCAAAGCCTGCCTCTCGTCCAAGGCGACTCGGAAAAGATAAGCTGGGTGTTGAATCAGCTCCTGGATAATGCCATTAAGTTCACGCCATCCGGCGGACACGTTGTCCTAAGTCTAAAGGAAGAGGGTGCAAACCTAGTGACGGTTTCAATAACCGATACCGGGATTGGCATTCCCGCGAATCGTTTGCATGAAATCTTTGAACCCTTCCACCAACTCGACGATTCATCGACCCGCAAAGTGGGTGGAACGGGGCTTGGCCTTTCATTGGTACGCCAAATCGTGGAAGCTCATGGTTCATTGCTCGATGTTCAATCGGTGGAAGGCAAAGGCACCACATTCAAATTCCCACTGCTGGCAGTGGCGAAAGAAAAATAAGTTGGACAGCAGCGCTTCCCTTGATACCTATACGCTTTCGCAAATTCATTCCAGCCTGCAAGCCGCCGTTCGCAAGGAGGACTGGAAAGAAGGGCTGGATACTCTCCTTGCATCGCTGCGTGATGAATTTGTGTATGATAACGTCGCGGTTTACATTCTCGATGCACAGGGCAATGGCTTCGATGTGATTTATGCACGGGCGGTGGGCCGCGGCAAGCGTGCGGAGGCGGACGCCAGTTGGGGCGAAGGCATCGCAGGGCAGGTTCTGTCAAAAAAAGAAATTATCATTGAAACGCCGCACGCGCAGGGCGATACCTCACGCCTTGATTTGCCGCATTTGATTGGATTGCCTTTGCAAATTGGCGGGCGCTTGGGCGGGGCATTGGTCTTTGTCCGCTTTGCCGGCCCGCCTTATGGCAAAGAACACGTTCGCCTGGCCTCCTTGATTTCATTATGGACGACCTCCCTGCTGGAACGCAAAGCATTGCAGGAGGCGCGTGTGGAACTCGAGTCCGTCCAGCGTCAAATGCGCCTGCAGGACGACTTTGTTTCGACAATCTCCCATGAGCTTCGCACACCGCTTGGCTTTATCAAAGGATATAGTACCAGCCTGCTTCGTCAGGATACAACTTGGGATGAGAAAACTCAGCGCGAGTTCTTAACCATCATTGACGAAGAGACAGATCGCCTGGCACAACTCATCGAGAACATGCTCGAGTCGGCCCGCCTGCAAAGCAAGACCATCCAATTCAAGTTCCAGCCTATGCGGCTCGATGCGCTGATCAAGGATGTAGCTTTACGGGTACGAGTCCATAATCCGGCCCTTGAGATAAAACTGGAATTTGAGGATATGCCGTCTATTCATGGCGACAGTGTGCGTCTTTCGCAGGTTTTCGAGAATTTATTTGTCAATGCAATCAAGTACGCCCCGAATTCCCCTTTGACCATCCACTTGGAACGCGGTAAAAACAGTGTGCGGGTCGCGTTTGCCGACAAAGGCCCCGGCATTCCTGAAGGCTATCTCCCGTTTATTTTTGAACGGTTCTACCGTGTGCCCGGTCAAAGTATCACCGGCACCGGTTTGGGTCTTTATATCTGCAAACAAATTATTCTGGCACATCATGGTAAGATTTGGGCAGAGTCTATTGTGGATCAAGGCACCACCTTTTTCATAGAACTGCCGCTTGATTCAACGCCTTGATCGCTTTCGTGGAAAGGAGAACGATATGTCCAAACGTATTCTCATTGTGGATGACGAGCCTCGTTATCTCCGTTTGTTGGAAGCCAACCTTAAAACGGAGGGATATACCGTTGTGACTGCGGCGGATGGCGCGCAGGCAATTGACGCCTTCTCCGCCCATCCCGCCGACCTGGTCCTATTGGACATTATGATGCCGCGCCTCGATGGCTTTGCCACCTGCCAGCGCATCCGCCAATTCTCAAACGTGCCAATCATCATGTTGACCGCTAAAGGCGAGGAACAGGACCGTGTCAAAGGTCTGGACCTCGGAGCGGATGATTACCTCGTGAAGCCGTTCTCTGCCACGGAACTGCTGGCTCGTGTCCGCGCGGTGTTGCGCCGCGCCCAACCACCGGCCGAGACGAGCGGCTCGCGCTTCTTCACGCACGAGAATCTCAGAATAGATTTTGCCCGCGCCGAAGTCTGGCGCGATGAACAGCCGGTATCTCTATCTGCAACTGAATATCGCCTGCTCCTGCAATTTGCTCATAACGTCGGCAAGATCCTCACCGCCGAGGACCTTCTTACCAGCGTCTGGGGACCCGAATATAAGACCGACAAGGAAATTTTGTGGGTCAGCATTGCACGTTTGCGGCAAAAGCTAGAAACCGACTCTCACTCTCCGAGACATATCGTTACTCGTTCAGGCCTTGGCTATTTGATGCCGCCGGTTGAGTGAGATCGAAAGGAATAAAATGGCTGGTAAAAAGATTCTCATTATTGATGCGGACGCCGCCAGCCGCAATTTCGTCAGCGCGGCTTTGCAAAGGGAAGGATATCAGACTCTGCAAACCGCATCGGGAAAGGAGGGATTGATTTTTGCCTGGCGTGACCGCCCCGACTTGATCATTATGGATCCTGCGATAGCCGATCTGAAGGGAGAGGATATGGCGTTACGCTTGCGGCAAGATCCGCGTACCGCCCGTTTGCCACTGGTCGCTCTTAGCAATAATCCACAGCCGGCACAGATCCGTTTATTGATAGAAGCAGGCTTCAATGAACATTTGGCCAAGACCGCCCAAGTCATACCCACCTTGATGGATGCGGTGAATCGCCTGCTGGGCGCTGCGGCGAAAAAAGTGGGCGGTCTGCTGATCGTTTTTCTGAGCGCAAAGGGCGGAACGGGCACATCCTCACTGTGCGCTAATATCGCCACGAATATCGTGCAATATAAACCCGAGGCACAGGTGGCTGTAGCGGATTTGGTTCTACCGATCGGTTCCATCGCGGATATCGTTGGCTATCAAGGTGACCAGAATCTGGTTACGGTATCGGAAATGCCCACCACCATCCTCACTCCTGAATACTTTCGCGATAACCTGACTGAGATGACCAATTGGCATTTCCATTTACTGGCTGGGTCGCCTGATCCTGAAAACGGGAACCAGCTTAAAGTCGGATTAATTGGCGATTTCGTTAGCGCACTGAAAGCTGCATACGATTATGTGCTGATCGATCTGGGACGTTCGCTCTCGCGCATCAGCATGCCTATCATCGAGAACGCCGATTTGATCGCTCTGATTGTCAGCACCGACCAGAGCACCATTTCGCTGACCAAAACCGTTTGGGAATATCTCCAATCCAAGGGAGTGGACGCGGCCCGAATCTATGCCATCCTTAACCGGGCAGTCGGATTGGAGGGACTGACCAAAGCTGAAGCTGAAAATATCATTGGGTTGGAAATCAAAACATCGGTGCCGTATCTGGGAAGTAATTTTGCCCTCGCCAATAACCAGCACTTACCCTTCTCGCAAAAATTTCCGAAGGATACGGCGGCAATTGTATTCAAGGATATTGCGCAGCAAATGGCTGATCTCGCCCGACGTTTGCGGACGAGCTGACCTGCTTGAAGATAGGGCGGCAATATAATATCCGTGGGATGTTCTCTGCTATAATTGGCATCAGCTGAGGATTGTATGGACACTCGTTCTCAAATCACTCTCCGCACAAAAAAATTAGGCGTTTTGATTCGCGACGCGCGCCTGTCATCCCGGCGGGATGTAGATGAATGCGCCAAAGCCATTGGCGTGAGCAAGGGCATTTTCCGCGCTTATGAAGAGGGAAGGCGCGCTCCATCGCTTCCTGAGCTTGAAATTCTGGTCTATTATCTTAAATTGCCCATCAATCATTTCTGGGGACAAGCTTCCATGGCTAACGATGCTCCTCCGACTGAACCGTTTGATTTGCCGCGCCTCGTGGAAGTCCGTCAGCGCATGATCGGCGCGCTGTTACGGCAACAACGCGATAACGCCAGCCTTTCGATCAAGTCACTGGTTCAGGAAACAAGCATCCCGGGCGCGCGCATCAAATCCTATGAATTAGGGGAGCGTCCGATTCCATTGCCGGAACTGGAAGTTTTGGCAACCGCACTGGGAAGCCGCGTGGAAACTTTTTTTGATGAGAGCGGGCCCATCGGTCAATGGATGAACAATCAAAAAGGGGTTCAACAATTCCTCGAGCTTCCCAAAGAATTACAGGTCTTTGTCTGCCAGCCGGTCAATCGTCCCTATTTGGAACTGGCTCTAAAGCTCAGTTCCATGCCCACCGATAAACTGCGCTCCGTGGCGGAAGGTCTATTGGATATCACATTGTAGAGGCCCTATGCCTACAAACACCGAACCTCAAGTTTTGAATGAACAAGGCAAGCAGGCTTTTCAGTCGGGCCAATTGGAGGCGGCTGTGAATTCATTCCGCGCCGCAGCGGAAGCATATGCTTCCGCACACGACGATCTCAACGCCGCTGAATCAAAGAACAATCTCAGCGTTGCGCTTTTGCAGTTGAGCAAGCCCCAAGAGTCATTGGATGCCGCGCTTGGAACAGATGAAATCTTTGCAAAGGCGAGTGATTTAAAACGTCAGGGTATGGCGCTCGGAAATCAAGCCGCCGCGCTTGAAGCGCTGAAAAGATATGATGAAGCCCTGGCCGCTTATGAACATTCCGCCTCTGTTTTTGCGGATGCGGGCGAAGGCGACCTGCGCTCTATGGTATTGAAATCGGCAGCGGCTATCAAATTGAAAAAGGGCAAGGTCACCGAATCGGTGTTCAAAATGGTCGGCTCATTGGATGCAAAACAGAACCCGTCCATTTTCGACCGCATTCTTCGAGCCGTGGTTCGTTTTGTGCAACGATGATCGAGGTCAATCTGCGGACACGTCCCGCAGTTTCTGCGGATCAACAGCAGATTGCCGATCTGATTTTATTCCAACAACAAATTCATCGTCATCTCGATTGGCGCGCGCCTCTGGAATGGCTTGGACATCAGCCATACTTTGTGCTGGAAAATGACGGACGTATTGTAGCCGCGCTTGCCTGTCCGCCTGACCCTTTATCTATATTTTGGATTCGACTTTTTGTTTTTGATTCGAGTCTTTCCGGATCTTCAGCGTGGTCGCCATTATGGGATGCGGCGCGGCGCGAGTTAACTTCTATAAGCAGTGCAACGATTGCCGCCATCATCACACAACGTTGGTTCGAATCTATCGTGATTGAAAACGGATTTGCTCTTGCTCAATCTATTGTTATGCTTGAATGGAATCGACAGTCCTTTAAATCTTATCCACTATCACCAGGAATTACCTTACGTTCGATGAACTTTGACGATTTGCCGCGCGTGGTTGAGGTGGATGCAGCGGCTTTCGAACCACTCTGGCAAAATTCATACCCGGCTTTGAGCAAGGCGTTTTCGCAAGCAACTTATGCCTCGGTGGCAGAAGATGAATCCGGCTTGGCAGGGTATCAGCTTTCCACGGGAAATCCGTTCGGGGCGCACCTCGCCCGCCTCGCAGTCCGGCCCGAAGCGCAGGGACGCGGGATTGCATCCGCATTGATCAGCGATTTGATGGCTCATGTTTGCCGCGATGAAAACTTGTCACGGATCACCGTAAATACGCAATCAGACAACCGCACCTCTTTGGCTTTATATGAAAAGATCGGTTTTCGCCGCACAGGCGAGCAATATCCTGTTTATGTTTATCGGGAGGAAGATCATGGCACAACGAGATAATGCAGTCATTGTCAACGCGTTGGTGCGGCAGGCGCTGGTATCTGCGCAGGAGGTGATGGGTGAAAACGGACTCAACGCCGTGCTGCGAACCAGCGGCTTGGAGCGCTTTATCGGAAACTTTCCACCCGATGATTTAAGTCCCGCGATTCAATCCACGGAGTATGCCAAGTTCAATCAAGCCATCGAGGATTTTTATGGGCGCGGCGGACGCGGCATGTTGCGTAGAATCGGTAAGGCATCGTTCCAATATGCAGTGCGCGAACAAGCGGCTTTGCTCGGAATCGCCGGTGCAGCATTGAAGTTACTGCCCGAAAAACAGCGCATCAAATTCATATTGAACAGTATGGTCGGCGCACTAAAGAAATCCAACTCACAAGTAGATGCCTGGGTGGATGAAAGCGGCGATAAGATCGCATATGTGGAATCCACGTGTGCGATGTGCCATGGACGCAAGAGCACAGAGCCAATTTGTTATCTTTACATCGGCTCGATCAGCGAGGCAGTGGCTTGGGCAACGGGCCAGCCGCATGAAGTGATCGAAACACATTGCATGGCAAAAGGCGATCCGTATTGCCGATTTGAAGTCGGCGATGTCACTCAATAAAAACAAGGGCGAACAAATGAAACACTTTGAATTGAATCGACAAACCAAGGACGGATTAAATCTTTATGTTCAAGGCTGGGAACCGGACCAAAAGTCTAAGGCGGTGGTCGCGTTGATTCATGGCTTTGGAGAACATACAGGCCGCTATGTTCATGTAGGCGAGGCTTTCAATAAGGCTGGATATGCCTTGGTCGGTTTCGATTTGCGCGGTCATGGAAAGTCTGGCGGCGCGCGCGGACACACTCCATCTTATGACGCATTGATGGATGACATTGCTGATTTCCTGTTGTGGACCGAAAAACGCTATCCAAGCGCGCCGCGCTTTTTATATGGTCACAGCATGGGTGGGAAT
>Ga0335079_10007255_pt1 | contig 12639 bp, 11 predicted proteins | sample Lox_Sample_33_FD_206719 | JGI IMG/M metagenome (GOLD analysis project Ga0335079, IMG submission 206719) | Soil microbial communities from Loxahatchee National Wildlife Refuge, Florida, United States - Lox_Sample_3.3 | ecosystem: Environmental > Terrestrial > Soil > Wetlands | place: USA... | reverse complement strand
TGCGTCAGATCGGAACTCACCAGAAATACCGAATCGGGCCCGCACAGACCGGCCAACATGCCGGCCGCGCAATCCCGCTCGGCGGCCTCCAGCGGGCCTACGAACAACGGCACAACCTGCAGGGAGGGCGCCGCCTTCTGCAGCAGCGGCAACTGGATCTCGACCGAATGATCGCAGATCCGGTCTTCGGCCACGAATTGGAACGGCCGGTGTCCGGCGAGCCGCTCCATGGCCTCGCGGTCGGCACGCACTTCGCCCAGCGGCGTCCGGTATCCGTCGACGTCGGGAATCGAAATCCCGGCCGGACCACCGCGGTGCGTGAACCCCAGGATCACAGCACGCGCCGGCCTTTGCGCGGCCACGTGGCGGTAGGCGGCCGACGCCACCACGCCCGAATATTGCAGGCCCGCATGCGGCACCACAAAACCCACCGGGTTCTCGCAGAGATACGGCCCCGTCCTCTGGCTGGATGCCTCGAACAATTCATCGAGCAGACGCTCGAGCTCTGGGCGGCGGCCCGGATACCACGTGCCGCCGTAAGGCGTAACGTGCACGGCAGTCATAACTCACCCGCACCGGCCATTCAGGAGCAAGTTTGGTTCCCGCGATTCCCGCGGCAGCCCGCGCCACACGCCCGGCACCGAAGCCCCGCAATCCGGGCAGCGCCCTTCCTCCGTCAGCCGGTTCCGCAATACTTGAAATCCCCGGCGTTCCACGACGGCCGACCGGCATCGCGGGCAATACGTATGCTCCAGCGCGCGCAGTTGGCCCGGCAGGTTCCCGGCGTAGACGTAGCGCAGCCCCGCGGCCCGCCCGGTTTCCGCCGCCCGCTCCAGCGCCTCCGCGCGCGTATCGCCCCGGCCGAACATTTTGTAGTCTTCGTGAAACGCGGTGACATGCCATGGAATATCCGGCGAAACTCCCGCCAGAAATTCCGCCACGGCGTTCAGCTCCGCTTCCGAGTCGTTGAAGCCGGGCACTACCAGGGTCACGATTTCCAGCCAGAAGCCCATCTCGTGTATGCGGCGAATGGAGTCCAGGATGGGCGCCAGCCGGCCGCCCAACTCGTGATAGCGCCGGTCGTCGAAGCTCTTCAAGTCCACCTTGTACAGGTCCACCCAGGGACGCAAATACTCGAGCACCTGTGGCGTGGCGTTGCCGTTCGACACGTATCCAGTGACCAGACCGGCGGCGCGCGCTTCGCGGAAAACCTCCACCGCCCATTCGCTGGTGATCAAGGGCTCGTTGTACGTGCTGACGACGCTGCGGGCGCCGCAGGCCCGCGCGGCGGCCACGATCTCCCGCGGCGCGATGCGGCGAAAATCCAGCGACGACCGGTAATCCCGCAGAGCCTGCGAGGTCACCCAGTTCTGGCAGTATCCGCAGTGCAGGTCGCAGCCCAACATGCCGAAGCTGAGCGCCCGGGTTCCCGGCAGGGCGTGAAAGAAAGGCTTCTTCTCGATGGGGTCCGCGTGCAGCGCGCTCACATAGCCGTACGGCACATACAGCGTGCCTTTGCGGTTGTAGCGCACTTTGCAGACCCCCGCGAACCCTTCCGGAATGGGACAGCAGTGCCCGCAGGCGTAGCACCGCACGCGGTTCGAATCCAGTTTTTCGTAGAGTTCCCCTTCGCGGACCTGCTCGGAGAGTTGTTCAGCCACGGTCTTCATAAATCAGACCTTCGACTGCCAAACAACATTTTAGCGCGCGGCTGCGGTGCGCGCTCTAATCCCGGCTGCGGCCGGTCGCGATCGCGCCTGGGGTCCCGTCAAGCAGGTTTTCTCAAAAGCCCGCCCCGCGCCGGTCCCCGTCGGCGCGCACGCGCAAACCCGGATTGGCGGAAGCCACCCGGCTGCCCCAACCCAGTTGCGCCGCGCGTTGCATGTCTTGCTTTCCACCCGGCTCGTCCTTCATGAGGCGGCGCGCCACGCCCCGGTTCCAATACGCATTGGCGTACGAGGAGTTCAAGTCGATCGCCATCGAGAAATCCCGGATCGCCGCCACATAATCGCGCGTTCTCAAGTACGCGTACCCCCGCGTGTTGTAAACCAGGGCCGACTTGGGATCGAGCGCCAGCGCCTTGGCCAGTGTCTCGATGGCGTTTTCAAACGATCCTTGCTGGACGTACGTCCGGCCGAGCTTCACCAACGCGAGAGTCTGACGGTCGTCGGAGCCGTCCTTCGACTTAGGTGCGGACCGTACCGCGCGCTCCGCCTTGACGAGCGGTTTGGCTTCCGTCTTGGCCGCGGGCTTTGCTTCCGCGATTTTCTCTCTTTGCACGTGCGGCGCCGGCGGTATCGCCGCGGCCGGCGGAATCGGCGCCGGAGGCGTGTTCGCCGCGACCGTCGCGGCGGGGGCCGCATGTACCACGCGCGCGGCGGTCTCGTTGAGGTCCAGAAGTTGCCGCACCGACGAAAGCAGGTTGCCGAACCCCTGATAGTCCGGTTTGTAGCGCACCACCTGGTTCAAGTCCGCCAGTGCGCCCGAAAGCTGTCCCGCCCGGACGTAAGAATCGGCCCGGCAGGCGTAGCCATCGGCGTCCTCCGGTTGCACGGCGATGGCGGCCGCGCATTGCGCCAACGCTTGATCCAACTCGCCCACTTCCTTCAGCGCGGTAGCGCGCTTTACGTGTATGGAGCCGGACTGCGGCGCCACCGCCGATGCCCTTCCGTAGATCTCCGCCGCCTTCCGGTAGTCGCCGCGATCTTCCTCGAGGGCGGCCTCCGACAGCAGATATTCCGTATTGGCGGGATCCCGCAGCAACGCTTCCTCGAGGTCGCTGTACGCGTGGTCGTAGTCTCGCAACTGCCGGTGAATCGTGGAGCGCAACGCGTAGGCGCGCGCATTCCAAGGCTGTATCGCCAGGGAGCGGTCGACGTCCGCTACCGCCTCGTCCAAGCGGCCCAGCCGGTCGTTTACCATAGCCCGGTGGAACAGAGCCGAATCGTTCCGCGGATCGAGCTCGATCGCCGTCGAGTAGAACTGCCGCGCCTGCTCGAACTGCTGCCGTTCCTCTTGCACTCTTCCCAGGCGGTACGCATTCTGCCCGTCGGCGATCTTCGAGCCGGCGTCGGCGGCCGCGGGCGCGCTCTCCGGCGGAGTCTCGATTCCGGCGACGCCGCGCGCTTTGGAGTGTTTCGCCGCCCGCGAAAGATCTTTCAGGCGGCTCTCCAACCGCCGCATGCGCTCCTCCATTTCCGTGAGCGTCTTGCGGAGGTCCCGCACTACGGTGGCGAGATCGGAGGATTCCTGCGGGCGCACCTCAACCGCGGCGCCAAAACCGGCAACCAGTGACACTAAGGCCACAATGCGCCTAAGGCTCGGCATGGCCTGTCCCAGATCTCCGTTCCCAAGAAGCCGGGTTCCCCGTGCCGGGAGCCGCGCGTTCGACAGCTTCGGACACTGCTTGCATGTTGCACTTATCTCGAGGGAGGTGTCACGATTATACACGGTGTCAATGCCCCGTGGAAGCAAAATAAGACCGCTGTTACTTCTACGGGATTGAACCTATCGGATATAGCTTAATTAGCGAGTAACATCCTGAGCTTCTCTAGGGTAAATCCTATGGTTGACTGACTCACTCAAACCTTGGCTGGTTGCGCGAATGCGCGGCTCGGATACAAGCCCGGCCGTGAGTGCCTACATCGTAGAATCCCACCGCTTCCTGGCAGGAGAGTCTGGAAGGTACGGCCGGGTCAGGCTGTAGGATTACCGGATCCGGCAGGTGAGTTACGGCGGCCGAAATGCCCTTGACACCGCTGTGAGAGTAGCTGCGCCAAGCGCCGTTCCTTACTGGTCCTAAGTACTCGACGGCGCGGCGCCGGGGCCGAGCAGCCGCTCATAGACCTCGCGCGCGGCCCTTTGCGCGGCGCTCTTCTTGGTGTTCCCGTCGGCTTGCCCGGCCCACTCGCGGCCCACCCGCACCTCCACCGTAAACGTCTTGGAGTGCTCCGGTCCGCGTTCCCGTACGATGATGTACCGGGGTTGCGGCAAATGCCGGGCCTGCGCCAACTCCTGCAGCGCGCTCTTGTAGTCGATGAGGTTCTGGGACATCCGCTCCTCGGCGGCGCTGGCCGAGGAGACCGGCGCGACCACGAAGCGGGTGACGAACTCGCGGGCCGCCTCCATCCCGCCATCCAGGTAAATGGCGGCGATAAGCGCTTCCACGGCATCCACCAACAGGGTCTTCTTGGCGCGGCCGCCGCTCATTTCTTCGCCGCGGCCGAGCTCCAAATACTCCCCGATTCGGAGCCGTTGGGCGGACTCGTGCAGCCAAGCCGCGCTCACCAGGTGCGCTTTCATCTTCGACAGGCGCCCTTCGGGAGCTTCCGGATGGCGCTTCACGAGATCGTCGCTGATCAGGAATCCCAGCACGGCGTCGCCCAGAAACTCGAGCTGTTCGTTGTCGCGCGATGCATCCGGACCGCCCGCCGGCGTTTGCTCGTGGACGTGGGAACTATGCGTCAACGCGCGGCGCAGGATCTCCCGGTCGGCGAACGGGCGGCCGATGGCGGCCTCCAGGGCGTCCAGATCCGCGCGCATGACATCGATCTACGGCTTCTTCACTTCCAGTTGTTGCGGCGGCGCCGGAGCCGCTGGGGCAGCCGGAGCGGCTGGGGCGGCGGGAGCCGCGGGGGCAGCCGGAGCGGTGGAAGTTGACGGACTCCCCGGCTTGGCCGATGCGCCTTTCTTCTGGATCGCGCGCACCCGCTCGGCCTGCGCGATCTGCTTGATCTGGGTGCTCGCGTCCGTCATGGCCATCACCTTGTCAAACTGCGCGATGGCATCGTCGTACTTGGCGTCCAGGGTGTAGGCCGACCCTAACCGCACCAGAGTCGCCGGATCCGCCTTGCTCTCGATCGCCGTTTTGAATTCGGTCTCCGCCACGTCGTACTTCCGGCGCGCCAACGCCGCGGTCCCCAATGCGACGTGCGCCTGCGCGGTGAACTCCTTCTTGGCGGTGGTCCATTGGTCGTCGGAAAGAGTTGGATTCGGCTTGGTGGCGTTGGGAATCAGGATGAGGGCGCCTCTGGCGTATTTCTCCACCTTCGCCAGTTTCTCCTCGCGGTCCAGATCGAATTCCTTGGTGTGCGTCGCGATGTTCTGCGCCAGCATCAGCATCACCTGGAAGTGGGAGGGGTCCGCCTCGAGGGTCCGCTCGCCAAACACGATCGTGTCCTCGTAATCCCCTTTTTGTTCGTAAGAGGCGGCCTCGAAGTAGAGCGCCACCGCCTTGAACTCCGTGTCCTTGTACTTCGTCAGCACGTTTTCGGCCGCCGCGATGCGCGCATCCGCGGTGGTGGCGGTGAACATGGCCTTGAGCGCATCCAACTCGCCTTGAGACTTCGGCTTTGGCTGCGCCATCAGAACCGGTGCGGCGCACGCCAGCGCCAGCGCGCCGATCGAAAAAACTCGCTTCATAAATGACTCCTTTAATTCGATTTCCGAAAAATTCGCTGCACGCCCTGCTCGGCCGCTTCGCGCGCCGCCGGTGACGCGCCCTCCACCGCGAGAGCGTCCCGATAATGCCGGGTAGCCTGATCCCGGTCTCCTGCCGCGTCCGAAAGCCGGCCCAGGTACACCAGCGTCCACGCCCGTACCTGGGGCTCCGGCCCGCATTCCAGCGTCTTTTGAAACATCTGCTCGGCCAGTTCCGGATTTTTTTCGTGCAGCGCGATACGCGCCAGGCCGTAATACGCTTTGGCGCGCAGCGGTTTTTCTCCGGTTTCCTCCAACGCCTTCAGGAAAAGCTGCCGCGCCCGCTCCAGGTTGCGATCGGTGTACAGTTGCTCGGCCTCTTCGAGCGTCTTGCCGGCGCCCCGCATCTCCGGCGGCTTCGGCGGCGGGGCGCTCTTCGCCTGCCGGACCGGCGCCTGCGATACAAACTCGATTTGCGAAATCCGCGCCTCTTCCCGCTTCAGGTCCAGGGCCTTGATCATGTCCGGATAGTAAAACCGCATGGCCTGCTCCTGCTTTTCGTAGGCCTGCAATTGCTCGGCGAAATACGCCGTCAGGATGTAGCCTTCCAGCATGGCCTCGTTCGCCAGGGCCGGCTTCTTGTCCAGCCGGCTCTCGACCGCCTTGATGAGCGATTCGGTGGTCAACAGCAGATAGTCCGACTTGAAGGAGGGATCGAGCGCCGGAGCGCGCTGCGCGTGGTCCGCCAGCCCCCGCTTGCGCATGATGATTTCCTCGTGGCGGGTGGCCAGCGGATCCAGCAGAAAATGCAGATAGGCGTGCCGCACATCGTGGATGCGGGGTTCGGCCGAGGGCGTGACCACCACGTAATAATCGTTGGCGTAACTGCGCGTCTGAATCTGGTTCGGGCTCCCCAGCAGGTCGATGTAGATCTGGAACCATCGCCCGGCCATGCCGGAAGTCTCGTTGCGCAGATAGCCGTTCACCTGCAGGACGGCGTCCGCCACCGGCTCGTGGTATCGTTCGAGAGCCTCTTCGAAGTCCGGCTGCGAACGCTTCCACAGACCTTCGATGCCGGCCTCCTCATAGAACTTCGCCAGCAGCGGGCCGAGCCCGTCCAGCGCCTCCACATCCGGCGGCGTTTCCGCTGGACGGCGCTTCAGCACGAAAGCCGGCGGCCCGTCCACCGAGAGGGCGAAGGAAATGTACTGGCTGAGATCCGCCGTGGCGTTGTCCAGCCGGTGCACCGCATAGAACTCCCGGAGGGCTTTCAGGCTCGGAAGATTTGCCGCCGCCAGTTCCTTGCGGATGGCCGCGCGCAGAGGGCTGTTGTTGGGCGAGGACACGTCTGCGTCGTAGCCGGCCGCGTTGATGGCCGCCATGACGGCGAAAAGGGTGGGATTGGCGTCGAGCTGGCCCCGTTCAGCCGCACCGCTTGCGGCGCTGAGGGCCACCAGGAGTATCCCCGGTGAAACAAATCTGTTCAGAACAAGACCAGTTTAACCTAATGCGCGCGGCGCGGGCACTCTTGCTTGCCGGCGGACACTCCTTTCCGCGCCGGAGGCGTGCGGCTTTCGCGCGGCGAGGTCCAGGACAGCATTCGCTGGGATCGCTTCCGCCCCCGCGCCCGCCAGCTCCGCGCGCGCTACATCGTCAGAGTCACTTTCGTGATGGTGCGCGGTTTGTCCGGATCGAGTCCCTTCTGGTCCGCGAGGCACGCCGCGAACATCTGCGCCGGAATGATGTACGGAATCGGCGTATACAATTCCGGAAGTCTGCGCGGCAGCCGGATCAGCCGCGTGCCGCGCTTGCCGGCCTCGGCGTTTCCGGCATCGGTGACCACTACCGTCTCGGCCTTGAGCTGCTGCAATTTGTCCAGCGTTTCCTGGATGGAGCTCCAGGTCGCCCCGGAGGGCGCGAAAACGAAGACCGGGAAATCGGGCTCGACCATGGCGATGGGGCCGTGCAGAAAATCCGCCGAAGAGAAGCGTTCGGCAACCACGTAACACGTTTCCATCATCTTTAAAGCGAATTCGAAGGCATTGGAATAATTGAGGCCCCGGCCGACCACCACGGCATGATCCATAAAGCGGTAGCGCTCGGAAAGCTCGGCGATCGCGGGCTCCAGGGCCAAAGCCGTTTGTGCGCGCTCCGGCAGACGCTTCAGATCGTCGACGCGAATCCGCCCGCCGAGCGCATAGGCGAGCAGGTACAACAGCAGCACTTGGCCCGTATAAGTCTTGGTGGCGGCGACGCTCCGCTCGTGCCCGGCGCGCACCAGAAAAACGTGCTCGGCCAATCCGGCCAGCGTGCTGGAGGGCTCGTTGGTGATGCCGATGGTGACCGCGCCCTGTTCGCGCGCGCGCTCGAGCACCAGGTTGGTGTCGGTGGATTCGCCCGATTGCGAGATGGCCACCACCAGGGCATCGCGAAAATCCACGCGCGCGTTGTAGAGCGTGTAGATGGCGGGCGCCGCCAGCGAAACCGGAATGCCCGTGGCGATCTCCAGCAGGTAGCGCCCGAACTGCGCGGCGTTGTCCGAGGTGCCGCGCGCGGCGAGCACAATCAGACGCGGCCGCTGCTTGGCGACGCGCTGTTTGAAGCGCTCGATGCGGCGCAGTTGGCTCGCCAGGGTGCGCTCCAGCGCGTCGGGCTGTTGGCGGATCTCTTCAAGCATGCGGGACATGATGAAGAGGTTATAGAATTCTCAGCGCCTGAAGCGCGTCCTCGATTTTCTCGTCTGGCCTCAGGGCCTGCCGCCTTGCCGTCTCATAGAGCGTCCGCATATCATCTCGATGGATGCCTTCATCGGTTTCGGTGATTCTGGCCACTTCCCGGCCGATCTGATCGCGCAACACCAAACTGTACCTTTGGACGCCTTGCCCCAACGCCCGCATGGCGGGAGTGGACCCAGGAGCCGGCTCGGTCCAAGCGGAGATGGATAGCCCGAATCCTCCTCCAAAGGCAGCTATGAAGTTAGAGTCTTGAACTGTCGGCTCCCATGGGATCCTGCCCTCCCGTGTCTTGGACAGGACGCCTTCAAGGAACTTCACGATCTTTTCGTTTACCATTGTTAGACCTAATTTCCCAAAGCCTTGGCGGCCGTACCCCGCTCCTCGTCACAGATTTCGCTGACCCGCTGACCATCGTGCGCGAGGCGCACCTTTTCCTCGGGCGCAAGGCCCCTCTCCGAATTCCCGGTCAAAATTCCATGCATGGAGCGCAATCTATCGCGCGCCAAGGACAGGCTGTCTTTCGATTTCTTTGACAGCCGCGTGTCCCACCTGGCGACAAGATAGCTCGTCTGATTCATAAGATCGCCGATTCGAAGAAGGGCCATGTCGGTCTTCTCGCTTCTTAGGTATGTGTTGATCTCGTTCGCTGTTCGGGCCGCTCCGTCCATATCTGCACTCAATGATTGCCGCAACGCGGCGTCGCGTGCTTCCCGGGCGGCCGTAGACGCGCGCTTGGCGAAAACAAACGCCAGAACGCTGAAGACCAAGCCTGCTACCGAGGCCAGGTTCCCCCAGTTCCGAGCAAGGAAGTCGACCATCTGCCACTGCAAAGATTATGGCACGTCAGCGCAGTGACTTCTCGACCTGCTCCCGATACTCCCGCGCCTTCGCTTCGATCTGCCCCGCGTTCAGCGTCAGCGCCTGCGCCTCGCGGACCACCAGCCTGCCGTTCACCATCACGTCCTCCACATCGCTGCCCTTCAGCGCGTACACCATCTGCGAATAAACGTTATAGAGCGGCACGGCATTGGGCCGGTCGAGGCGAATCGAAATCAAGTCCGCGCGTTTGCCGGGCTCGAGTGAGCCGATCTCCTTATCCATCCCCAGGGCGCGCGCGCCGCGAATGGTCGCCATCTCGACCGCCGCCGTAGCCGGCAGATTGCGCGGGTCGCCGGTCGACACCTTCTGCAGCTTCGCGGCCAGATCCATCTCCTCGAACATGTTGAAGTCGTTGTTGCTGCCGGCCGGACCGTCCGGCCCGAGCCCAACCGCCAGGTCGAGCGCCAGCATCCGCGTAACCGGCGCGACGCCGCTCGCGAGTTTCATATTGCTCGATGGACAATGCGCGATTCCCACGCCGCGCGCCTTGAGGATTCCCAGATCCGCCTCGTCCACCCACACGGCGTGCGCCGCGACCGTGCGGCCGTTGAATACGCCCAGCGCGTCGAGCGCCTGCGTCGGCGTCATCTTTCGCTTGGCGAGCGATTCCTCGTTTTCGCGCTTCGTTTCCGAAAGATGAATCTCGAGCGGCGCGCCGTGCCGGTTGGCGAGCGCGCGGCAGGCCTTCAGCGTTTCGTCCGAGTTGGTGTAGATGGCGTGCGGCGCCACGGCCGGCACGATTAGCGGGTCGTCGTGGAAGCGGTTCAGAAACCGTTCGGTGAACGCCAGAGCATCGGCCGGCGTCTTGGCGTCCGGGACCGGGAAGCCGATGATCGTTTCTCCCAGCACGCCGCGCATACCGGCTTCCTTCGTCGCCTCCGCCACGATGTCTTCGAAGTAATACATGTCGGTGTAGGTGGTGGTCCCGGAGAGCAGCATTTCCAGGCATCCGAGCCGCGTCCCCCAGCGCACGAAATCGGGACTCACGTTGCGCGCTTCGGCCGGGAAGATGTAGTGCTCCAGCCAATCCTGTAGCCGCAGGTCGTCGGCGATGCCACGGAACAACGACATGGCTGCATGCGTATGCGTGCTGATCAGGCCGGGCGCCAGGATCGCTTCGGGCCGGTCGAGGCGCTGGCGCGCCTGATAGCGCGCTTCGATTTCAGCCCGCGCCCCCGCGGCCAAAATGCGCTCGCCGCGGATGGCGATCGCGCCGTCTTCGATCACCCGGCGCTGCGCATCCATGGTGACCACGTAGCGGCCGGTCCAGATCCAATCGGCCGTCTCGCCGGCCAGCGCCGGGATGAAGAGCAGGAAACTACAAAAAAGACGCATCGAAGGGCCTTGGGAGAAGATCTTTGAGGCGGAAAGTTTCCGTCTTGCCGTGGAGGTTGGCGAGCACCAGTTCGACATCGCCGCAGAATTCCCAGAGGATCTGTCGGCAGGCGCCGCACGGCGGCGTGAGCGCGTCGGTATCCGCCGCCACCGCCACGCGCCGGAACTCGCGGGCGCCTTCGGAAACAGCCTTGAACACGGCTACGCGCTCGGCACAGAGGGTGAGGCCGTAGCTGGCGTTCTCCACGTTGCAGCCGGTATGGATGCGGCCCGCCGCGTCCTCCAGGGCCGCACCCACTTTGAAATGGGAAAACGGCGCGTGGGCATTTTGCCGGGCGTTGAGTGCGGCTGCTACCAGCGTATCCATAAGGCCTCGCGGCATCGTGGCGCAAGCTTCGGCTTGCCGCGGCGAGCTTCAGCTCGCCGGGTTGCGGCCGTCGCCGGCGGGATCGTGGCCCGCGGGACCGTGGGCTGAAGCCCACGGCGGCAAGCTAAAGCTCGCGCCACGATTCCTCCAGCCTCGGCAGCAGCGCCTTCAAAAACTCCACCAGCGTCCCCCGCACCATCGCGCCGGCTTCCAAAACCTCCGCGTGGCTGATCTTCTGCGGCAGAATCCCGGCTGCCATGTTGGTGACGCACGAAATTCCAACGACCTCCATTCCCATGTGATTCGCCACGATCACCTCGAGCACCGTGGACATCCCCACCACGTCCGCCCCGATCGTCCGCAGGTAGCGGATCTCGGCCGGAGTCTCGTAGCTGGGGCCGGGCACCGCCGCGTAGACGCCCTCCGCCAGTTGAACGCCGAGGCCGCTGCCCACCTCGTGCGCCACCGCACGCAGGCGCCGCGAATAGGCTTCCGACATGTCCGGAAACCGCGGCCCCAGCGCATCGTCATTAGGACCGGTCAGCGGACTGCACCCTTGCAGATTGATGTGATCCGAGATCAGCACCAGCCCGCCGCGCTCCAGTTCCAGGTTGATTCCGCCCGCCGCATTCGTGAATACGATGAAGCGCACGCCCAGCAATCCCAGCACGCGTACGCCGAACGTAACCTGCGCCGGTGTGTAGCCCTCATAAAGGTGCACGCGGCCGGCCATCACCGCCACGTCCAGCGCGCCCAACTTCCCCAGCACGAGTTTGCCCGCGTGCCCGATGGCGGTCGAGCACGGCCAACCCGGGATCTCCGCGTAAGGGATCTGGGTCGCGTCCGAAAGCTCGTCTGCGAACGCGCCCAGTCCGCTGCCCAGCACCACTGCGACACGCGGCCGCCGCGCCGTGCGCGATTCCAGGAACTGAACGGCCTCGCGAATCACAACAGCATCCCCGCGATACAGGCCGACATGAAGTTCGCCATGCTGCCTGCCGCCACCGCCTTCAGTCCCAGCCGCGCCAGGTCCGATTTCCGGTTCGGCGCCAGCGCCCCGATACCGCCGATTTGGATGGCGATCGAGCTCAAGTTGGCGAAGCCGCACAGCGCGTACGTGGCGATGGTGAACGATCGCGGATCGAGCTGCGCCTTGAGCGGCCCGAGTTCCAGGAACGCCACAAATTCGTTCAGCACCAGCCGCGTGCCGAGCAGGTTGCCGATGACGGGTGCGTCCTTCCACGACACGCCCATCAACCATGCCAGGGGAGCGAAGATCACCGCGAAGATTCTCTGCATGCTCGGCGGCAGCCAGCCCATGCCGGGCAGCGTGTGCACCCATCCCAGAATTCCGTTCAACATGGCGATGAGCGCCAGGAACGCAATCAGCATGGCGCCGATATTCAAGGCCAGGCGCAGCCCGTCGCCGGCGCCCTGTGCCGCGGCATCGATGACGTTCACGGCGGTCTTCTCGATCTTGACTTCCACCTTGCCCGCGGTGGCCGGCTTATCCACTTCCGGGTAGAAGATTTTCGCGAGCATGATCGTCGCCGGCGCGGTCATGATCACGGCCGTCAGCAGATGCTCGATGCTCACGCCGGCGATTTTCACGTAGGCGGCCATCACCGCGCCCGAAACGTGGGCCATGCCGCTGGTCATGATGGTGAACAATTCGGATTGCGTCATGCCGGCGATGAAGGGCGTGATCGTCAGCGGCGCTTCGGTCTGTCCCATGAAGATGCTCGCGGCCACATTCAGGGATTCCGCGCCGCTGGCTCCCATGACCTTTTGCATCACGATCGCCATGGCTTTCACCACCCATTGCATGACGCCCAGGTAATAAAGGATGGCGAAGAACGAGGCGATGAAGATTACGATCGGCAGCACCTGGAAGGCGAACACGAC
>Ga0335079_10007247_pt1 | contig 12649 bp, 8 predicted proteins | sample Lox_Sample_33_FD_206719 | JGI IMG/M metagenome (GOLD analysis project Ga0335079, IMG submission 206719) | Soil microbial communities from Loxahatchee National Wildlife Refuge, Florida, United States - Lox_Sample_3.3 | ecosystem: Environmental > Terrestrial > Soil > Wetlands | place: USA: Florida... | reverse complement strand
CTTGACGTGCGCCATGGGCGTGGAGATGGAGACGGCGGCTTTGCCTTCGGCGATGTAGAACGCCGTAGAACCGAATTCGCCCTCGCGGCAGATGACGTCGCCGGCGTTGAATTGGCGCTTGACGATGGCGCCCTTGTTCATCTCCAGGAAGGTGCCGGATACGCCTTTGAAGACGGGGAGCTCGAGAAGATCCTCAGGTTCGGCCGGAACGGCGCCGGCGGGGATGGGCAGCTCAGTACCCGCGATGCGCTTGTTGGTGAGGGCGCCCGTGGGGCAGCTGACCATGCATTCGCCGCAGGAGATGCAGCTCGACTCGCCCATGGGGCTGTTCAGGTCGAAGGCGATGCCGGCGCCTCCGCCCTTGCCCATGCGGCCGAGCACAAGGTTTTGGCGGATTTCATTGCAGCCGCGGATGCAGCGGTCGCACAGGATGCAGGCCTCGTGGTCCACGGCGATGGCGAGCGAGGAATCGTCCTTGGGGCGGGTGAAGTTGCGCTTGGGGTAGCGGATTTCGCCGACGCCGTGATTGCGCGCCTGCATTTCCAATTCGCAGTCGCCGGAATGGCGCTCGCGGGCGCACGGCGAGGGATGATCGGCCATCAGGATTTCAAGCAGCGTCTTGCGGGCGGCCAGCACCTTGTCGGAATTGGTGAGGACCTTCATGCCGTTCTCGACCTGACGGACGCAGGAGGCGGTGAGAACGCGGCCGCCGGCTTCGACCACGCACAAGCGGCAAACGCCGACGGGAGTCTCGTTCTGCATGTGGCAGAGCGTGGGGATGGTGATGCCGTGAGCGCGGGCGGCGTCGAAGATCGTGGCGCTCGCCGGGGCAGAGACTTCCTTGCCATCGATGGTGAGCTGCACCATCGGGCCGAGGAATGTACCGAACAGGGTACTCATGGATTGATCCCCACCCTTTGACTGATGCCAAAGCGCTTGGCAGGCGATCCGGGCAAATGGCAGATGCCTGAGGGGCAGGTGCCGTGGAGCGCATGCTCGCGCACTTCATCCTCAAAATATTTGAGCACAGAACCGATGGGCGCGGGCACGATCTGGCCCAAGCCGCAAATCGAGGCGAGGCCCATGGCGTTGGAGAGCTCGTCGACCAGACCGCGGTCGGCGGAGAACTGGCGCTCGGTGAGACCACCCTGCGTCCAGCGGATCAGGAGCGCCTGCATTTTCTGCGAGCCGACGCGGCAGGGAACGCATTTGCCGCAGGATTCGTTGCGGAAGAAGGAGACGGCGTTGAGCGCCATGTCGAGCATGCAGGTGTCTTCGTCGCAGATGACCATAGCGCCGGAGCCGAGCATGGTGCCGGCCGCGGCCATGGTCTTGAAATCGAGCCGGATGTCGGCCATAGAGGCGGGGATGTATCCGGAGGATGGGCCGGAGGGCGCGAAGCCTTTCATCTTTTTCCCGCCGCGGATGCCGCCGGCGAGACGGAAGATGACTTCGGAGGCCGGAGTGCCCATCGGAATCTCGTAGACGCCGGGCTTAACGACATGACCGCTGATGCCGACGAACTTGAGGCCGCTGGTGCCGGCGAGGCCCGCGGATTTGAACCAGTCCACGCCGCGCACGAGAATTTGCGGCACGTTGGCGAAGGTTTCGACGTTGTTGACGACAGTGGGCTTTTGCCACAGGCCGGCCTGACCGGGGAACGGAGGCTTGTTGCGCGGCTCGGAGCGATGGCCCTCGATGGCTTCAATGAGCGCGCTTTCCTCACCGCAGATATAGCCGCCGGGGCTGACGAAAACTTCGAGGTCGAAATCGACGCCGGAGCCCTGGATGTTTTTGCCCAGCAATCCCTGGCTGTAGGCCCGGTCGATCTCCTCCTTCATCACGTGCTCTTGATGGGTGTATTCGTGGCGGATGTAAAAAATGCCTTTTTTCGCGCCCGTACAGATTCCCGCGATGGCCATGCCTTCGGCGACGAGATAGGGCAGGTACTGGATGATGAAGCGGTCCTTGATGGTGCCGGGCTCGCTTTCGTCCGCGTTGCAGACGATGTATTTCTCCGGATTGTCCTGGCGCCGGACCATGCCCCACTTCATCTCGGTGGAGAAGCCGGCGCCGCCCATACCGCGCAGGTCGGCGGCTTTGAGCGAGGCGAGCACGCCGTCAATGTCCTTTGATTTGAGCAGCCAGCGGAGCGCGCCGTAGCGCTTGTCGGGCGGATACGGATCGGACTTGCAGGTGACTTCGGTGTGAGGCGGATGCGGTTCCTGCAAGGATTCTCCGCCGAGGGCGCGTGTAATCAGCAGGTCCACGGTGGCTTCCGACATCGACGGGAAAATCTGGTCGTTCACGGTGACGGCGGGAGCGTGGTCGCAGCGGCCGAGGCAGGAAACTTCGCGAATTGTGATTTCGGACGCGCCCATTCCGCCGTACTTGCGCTCGAGCGACTGGCGGAGTTCGCACGCGCCGTTCAGATTGCAGGACATGTCCATGCACACGCGGACATCCGCCTTCGGAGGAGGCGTGAGGCGGAAGTGCGGGTAGAAGCTGGCTACGCTGTGGATCTGATAGAGGGGAGTACCCGTGTGCTGCGACAGATTGTGCAGCTCTTCAGCGGGCAAGTATCCGTGCCGGCCTTGAATGGCGCGAAGATCGTCCCAGATCACCGAAGCACTCTTTGGGCCCGAATCACTCGCCGGGCTCGAGCCGCCGTTGGAGCCACCGTTCCTGGCAGCGTCGCTGGGCGAGGATAGTAGCGATTCACCCGCCGGATGTCCATAGGAAGAGGAGGGAAAATGCGCGAAGTCTCCCACAGCAAAGCACCCCTCAGCGCGTCCTCTTGATGTCGGCGAGAACCGCACTCGGGATGCTCTGGGGCATTGACACTGGCGCGGACATGGGGGTATAAGCACTGCAACCTGAGGCCGGTTGTGACAGCAGCCCGGGGCCGAATCCGGGAGCCGCGGTGTCAGGTAGCGGAAACCAACGAGTGCGCCCTCTTCGTCCCGCCACACTTGCTGCCTTGATTCTATTTGCTCCGGTAGTGCTTGCCGGGCCGGGTGGAAATCCGCCTGCGAAGCCAGCGCCGGGTGCGCCGGCGGAAGACGTGGGCCAATATTCCGGCCCGGGTGCGTGCAGCGCCACGAGCTGCCACGGCAGCATCCGTCCGCGTGACACAAGCCGCATCCTGCAGACCGAATACAGCACCTGGGTGGTGAAGGACAAGCACAGCCGGGCATACTTGGCGCTAACCGGCGAAGTGGGCGAGCGCATGGCTGCCCTGCTGAAGCTGAATTCCAAGGCGGAAGATGCGCCCAAGTGCCTGGTGTGCCATTCGCTCTATGCGCCGGAAGCCAAGCGCGCGCGCACCTTTGAGCCGAACGAGGGCGTTTCCTGCGAGAACTGCCACGGGCCCGCAGGTGGCTGGCTGGGCGGGCATACCACGCGCGACTGGTCGCATGAGAAATCCGTTGCCGCGGGGATGATCGATACGCGGAATCTGATCCACCGCACCGAGAAATGCCTGACGTGCCACCTGGGCACGCAGGAGCAGTTCGTGGATCACGAAATGATCGGCGCGGGGCATCCCGATTTGTATTTCGAGCTCGATTCGTTTGCGGCGGCGATGCCGCGGCACTGGAAAGTTCCGCGCGAGAACGCGCCCGGACAGGCCGCCGAGCAGGTGCAGTGGCTCGGAATGCGCGAATGGGCCACAGGACAGGCGGTGCAATTGCGCGCGGCGCTGGAACGGGCATCGTGGCGCGCGAAGGGAAAATTCTGGCCGGAATATTCCGAGCTGGATTGTTTTGCCTGCCACCACGCTCTCGGGCCGGCGAAGGATAGCTGGCGGCTGAAGACGGAATACAACGTCCGGCGCGAGGGGGATCCGGGATGGCGCGCGGGCGATCCGCCGTGGATGCCGTCGCGCTACATCGTTTTCATGCACCTGGCGAAGGCTGTGGATCCGGCGGCGGCATCGGATTTGGCGGCGAAGGTAGGGAAGGTCCAGTCCGAAATGAGCAAGCTGAATCCGGATCCGAACACCGTGGTTTCCGCGGCTGCGGCAGCGGCTCCGGTAGCACAGCAGTTTGCCACGAAGCTGGAAGGAATGAGCTACGATGCGGCGCTGGCCAAGCGCGTGATGGAGTCGATCACGGCGGACGCGGACCACATCGCGTATTCCGGAGAGCGCTGCGGCGAGCAGGCGGCGATGGCGCTCGATTCGCTGTACATCGCGTACAGCAAGGAAGCGAAAGCTGGAGACGCGGCGGAAGTGCGCGCGGCGATCAACGTGCTGTTCCAGCAGCTCGAGAATCCGTCGTACTTCGAGCCCGGGGCGTTTGCCGGCCAGATGAAGAAAGTCGGCTCGCTGATCCGGTAGCTGAGCCGAAACCTACCACTCCTTATCCGGTTTCCTAGCTTGAGGCTTGCTCACGCCTTGATCCGACACTCTGGATCTCATAGCCTTATTCCAACTGAAAGCTGACACGAACGGTAGTGCGAATCACTACCAAGCCTGAAGCGAGGGATTCTTCCGAGGACGATACGGTGTTCTGGGCCCCCGCACTGCTGTTGAACTGTTGAAACCACGGCTCTTCCTCCTCCACAATTTCCCATGGCTTCCCAATGGTTTGGCCCAACTCGGCGGCCATGGCAGCCGCTTTCTCTCGGGCGATGCGAATTGCCTGCAAGCGTGCATCGTCCCTGTACTTTCTTGGTTCCGCGACAGCAAACTCGATGCGGTCCACGCGATTCACTCCAGCTTGGAGGAAACTTGTCATCAAGGATTCGTATTTGGAGAGGTCCTTAAGGGTCAGCGTGATCATCTCGGTGACGGTATAGCCCAGCAGTCGTGGCGTCCGTTCCTCAGACAAATTCGGCTTCATGGAAAGCTCGCTCGTTTGCACATCCTTGTCTGCGACGCCAGCCTGGCGAATCAGAGCCAGCACTTTCTTCATTCGCTCCGCGTTCTGATCACGAGCCATAACGACGTCCTGATTTGTGGTTTCGATTCCGAAAGTCAGGACGACTTGGTCGGGCGGGACTTTGATTTCTGCGGTGCCGGTGACCGTTATGATTCGCGGATGTGGGCGCTGGTCTTGAGCGGACGCAGTCAGGACGCAGAAAATACTCATAGCCAGAACACTTAGAATTCGCAGTGAGCACCATTTCATGGGAAACACCTCCTCCGGGCTAGTTATGATGCCGCTGAGAAGAGTTATGTCCCAATTGAAGACATATCCGCAGAAGAACCGCTGCATCGCACTGAGGCACGTCAGCTAGGGGGCTCTTTCCGGGCCGAAGATGGAGAGGTGATTCCCGTCGGGATCGTCGAAATTGGCGGCCCAGTTGGGGCCGGCGACTTGGCGCGGCTCGATGCCGAACTCGACCCCGCGTGAGCGCAGGGCTTCGTAGGCTTCGCGCACGCCATCTACAGCAAAGACAATCTCCATTGCGCCGCCGATTTGCGGGATAGCGCGCGCCAAGCCTTCACTGAGCGCGAGCGTGACTGCTCCAGCGTTGAAGAAGGCGAAGCCTTCGAACTGTGCCGTGAGCGGCAGGCCGAGCAGATCGCGATAGAACGGAATGGCTTTTGCCGCGCTTTTTGTGCCCAGCAGAATCGTTCCCACCTTCGTCAGCCGGAAGTTCGTGACGGCCATATGGCCTCCTGTGTAGCGAGAAGAATAGCGGGGTGGCAGCGGATTACTTCTCGAATCTTGCGAAAAGAACGAGGTAAGGAAATAGGGAGGTAAGGAGATAAGGAAGGAGAAGGGCGCGGAAACCCGAGGAACGCGAAGCGCCATCCGGGCGAGCACGCCGCAGCGGCGAGATTGCCGTATGATTCGAGGACGAGGCCAAGGACATGACTGCTGAAGAGTTTCGACGAGTGGGGCACGCGCTGGTGGACTGGATAGCAGAGTACCGGACGGGCATCGAGCGGCTTCCGGTGATGAGCCCGGTCGAGCCTGGAGCGATCCGCGCCAAGCTGTCGCCGTCGCCGCCCGAAAAAGGCAGCTCACTCGAATCCATCACCGAGGACCTGAATCGAATCATTCTGCCGGGCATCACGCACTGGAACCATCCGGGATTCTTCGCCTACTTCCCCTCGAATACGAGCTTCAGCTCTGTGCTGGCCGACCTGACGGCTGCGGGGCTGGGCGCGCAGTGCATGAGCTGGCAGACGAGTCCCGCGGCGACGGAACTGGAAGAAGTGGTGATGGACTGGCTGCGGCAGATGGTGGGACTTTCGCGGCAGTTCACCGGAGTGATTCAGGGATTTGCCTCGACCGCAACGCTAATCGCACTGCTGTGCGCGCGCGAACGGAGCACAAACTACAGCCAGGAGCGCGGCGGCCTGCAAGGCGAGAAAAAGGGACTCGTGGTGTACGCGTCGGAAGAAAGCCACAGCTCCGTGTGGAAGGCGGCGCGGCTGGCTGGATTCGGGAAAGACAATCTGCGGCTGATTCCGACGGACGAGAACCACGCACTGATTCCGAAAAAGCTGGAGATTGCGATGCAGGAAGACGACGAACGCGGGCTTCGTCCATGCGCCGTCGTGGCGACCACGGGCACGACGAACAGCCTGGCCCTCGATCCCGTGGGAGACATGACGGTACTGGCGCGGCTGTGGGGCGCCTGGCTGCATGTCGATGCGGCGATGGCCGGAACGGCGATGATTCTGCCGGAGTGCCGCTGGATGTGGGACGGAATCGAGGGCGCGGATTCGATCGTGCTGAACCCGCACAAATGGCTGGGGACGGGATCGGACCTGAGCGCCTATTTTGTGCGCGACACGGAACAATTGATCCGTACCATGTCCACCAACCCCGCATACCTGCGCACGCAGCACGACGCGGAGGTGAAGAATTTTCGTGACTGGGGGCTCCCGCTGGGCCGCCGGTTCCGCGCGTTGAAGCTCTGGTATGTACTGCGGGAGCAGGGCGTGGCGGGGCTGCAGGCACGGCTGCGGCGAGATCTGCAGAACGCGCAGTGGCTGATGGCGGCGGTGGACGCCGCGCCCGATTGGCAGCGCACCGCCCCGGTGCATCTGCAAACGCTGTGCATCCGGCACGTGCCTGCGGGCGCCACGGACGGTGCGGAACTGGATGCGCACAACCTGCGGATCGCGGAGGCGGTGAATCGCGGGGGGCGCGCGTATCTCACGCCCTCCATCCTGAAAGGGAAGCAGATTATTCGCGTCTCGATTGGCGCGGAGACAACTGAACGCCGGCACGTGGAGGCGCTGTGGGCGGAGCTTGAGGCCGCGGCGCGGAGTTTGCCGCTAGCGGTGAAATAGGCCGGTTACCGGCCGTCAGAGCGCACAGCCGCAAGTGACATGAGCCCTTGACTTTAGAGCGGCGGCGGCATATATCACGCCCCAAGACGCCAGGCCACTTCTGACCGGGAGGGACGGATGTACCAGCAGAATTACGATCCGCTCGGCAATGCATATCTATCCACCATCATGGCAGCGATTCCGATTCTGGTCTTGCTGTACTTCATTGCACTGCATCCGCACCGTGACAAAAAAGGAGCAAAGCACTTAGGCATATCCGCGCCGTATGCGGCTTTCTACGGGGTTGTGGCGGCATTCGCCGTTACCTGCTTGTGCTTCGGTATGCCTTTCAAGTCCGCTTTCTCGGCCTTTACCTACGGCTGTTTGTCCGGGTTCCTGGCGATCATCTGGATCATCATCGGGGCGATATTCCTCTACAACATGACGCTCATCTCCGGCAAGTTCGAGATCGTCAAGGAATCCATCATTCATATCTCGTTCGACCGCCGTCTCCAGGTTTTGTTGATCGCCTTCTCCTTCGGCGCGATCATCGAGGGCACTTCCGGGTTCGGAACGCCGGTGGCCATCGCCGGAGCGGTGATGGTGGGCTTGGGTTTTCCTCCGTTTCAATCGGCCGTTCTGAACCTGCTGGCCAACACGGCTCCTGTCGCCTACGGAGCGATTGGCACGCCTATCGTGATGCTGGCAACGGTGACCGGCCTGGATCAGCTCAAGCTGTCCACGATGGTCGGGCACCAACTCCCCTGGGTGTCCATCCTCGTCCCTTTCTGGCTGGTGATCGCGTTTGTCCTGATGGAGGGAGGCACCTGGAAAGAGGCCTGGGAGGTGTGGCCGGGAGCGGTGTGCGCAGGCGTTTCCTTCGCGATGATGCAGTGGTACGCGTCCGGGACGGCCTCGTTCCACCTGATGACTGACGTGGTCGCGGGAGTCTTCTCCGTGGTCTGCACTGCCCTGTTCCTGCGCTTCATCTGGCACCCCAAGACGCGATTCCTGCTGCGGTCCGAGCGCGAGGCCCTAGCCAAGGCCGGAAAGAGTACAGCGACGGCGACGACGGACGCGAAGGAGTGGGTGTACCCGTACACCTTCGGCCAGACCGCCTATGCCTGGACGCCGTGGGCGATCCTCATTGTCTGCTGCGCTATATGGGGCATACCGTCATGGAAGGCCGAGTTAAACAACCTATTTGCGGGGATTACGTTCAAGACGACCCTCTTAGGGGGTGTGTTCTCCGGGAAGCTGTCCCTGCCACAGTGGCAAATGCCGGCACTGCACAACCTGGTGCAGCGTATGCCCCCGGTAGCACTGGCAAATGCCAAACCAGAGGCTGCGGTCTTCAACATTAACTGGCTGTCGGCGGCGGGGACAGGCGTGTTCGTGGCAGCCTTGTTGTCCGGGCTCGTGCTCCGCTTGACAGTGGCGCAGTGGGCGGAGGCTGTCGGGCGAACCATGCGTCGCTTGGTGATCCCCATTCTGGTCATCGCGCAGGTTTTGGGGCTCGGATTCATGACCCGCTATTCCGGGACGGACGCGGTGATTGGTCTGGCATTTACCCACGCTGGAGTGCTGTATCCCTTCTGCGCGGCTTTCCTCGGCTGGCTGGGGGTATTCCTGACCGGGTCGGACACCGCATCCAACGCCCTGTTCGGCAGCCTGCAGAAGATCACCGCCCAGCAGTTGCACTTGAACGAGGTTCTGATCTCTGCGACAAACTCCACCGGAGGCGTAATGGGGAAGATGATCGATCCCCAGTCCATCATGGTGGCGTGTGCGGCCTGCTACGACGATCCTTACGAGCGCTCCCATGCATTGGGACCAATCTTTCGAACGGTGTGGTGGCATTCGGTCGCGGGAGCGGCGGTGATCGGGCTGATCGCTTTCCTCCAGGCCTATGTATTTACGGGCGCCATTCCATAGAGTTTGACGTTTGTCCAACGATGAGGCGTGGTGCAGGGCGGAGCTGGCGCCGGTGCCGGCGAGTCGCGGCAACGATCAGTGCTGAGTGAGGCTGCCGTCCCGCGCACGCCGTATCGCTCTCGCTGGAATCTATGCCAGCACGTCTCGGCCACACGGAGGTGAGGCAAGCGTGGACGCCCGTACCCTGCAAGAATTCCGCGCGATCGTCGGTGAGCGCGGGGTAATCAGTTCCGCCGAAGAACTTCACACCTATGAGTGCGACGGCCTGACCAATTTTCGTGTGCTGCCTGAGGCCGTGCTGCTGCCGGAATCCGCCGAGCAGGTCCAAGGCATTGTGCGTGTGTGCCATCGCGAGCGGATTCCGTTTGTGGCGCGCGGCTCGGGAACGGGATTGAGCGGCGGCGCGCTGCCCGTGGCCAATGGGGTTGTGATCAGCACGGCGCGAATGAACCGCATCATCGAAGTGGACCTGCCGAACCAACGAGTGGTCGTCGAGCCCGGTGTAATTAATCTGGATGTGACCGGCAAGGTCTCGCCGCATGGGTTCTTCTATGCGCCAGACCCTTCATCACAGTCGGTGTGCAGCATCGGCGGAAACGTGGCGGAAAATTCCGGCGGCGCGCACTGTCTGAAGTACGGGTTCACCACCACGCACGTGCTGGGGATTGAGGTGGTGCTGCCGGACGGAACGCTTGTACACCTGGGCGGCAGAACGCTGGATGCGCCCGGATACGATCTGCCGGGGGTTTTCGTTGGTTCGGAGGGCACGCTGGGCGTGACCACAAAGGTGATCCTGCGGATTGTGAAGCGGCCGGAATGCATTCAGACGCTGCTGGCTGCATTTGCGACAACGGGGGAAGCGGGAGCGGCGGTGAGCGGGATCATCGCGGCAGGAATGGTGCCTGCAGCGATCGAGATGATGGACAACCTCTCGATCCAGGCAGCCGAAGCGGCGGTGCACGCCAACTATCCGAACTGCGGCGGGCTGCTGCTGGTAGAACTGGACGGGCCGACGGCGGAAGTCGCTGCGCTGATGGAGAAGGTGAACGAAATCTGCAACGGCTGCGGCGCGACGGAAATCCGCCTGGCGCAGAGCGAGGCGGAACGAGCGGTTTTCTGGAAAGGGCGGAAGGCTGCATTTGCTGCCGTGGGGCGAATCTCGCCGAACTACATCGTGCAGGACGGAGTGATTCCGCGGACGGCGCTGCCGCGCGTGCTGACGGAGATTGAAAGGCTGAGCGAAGCCGCGGGAATCAAAGTGGCCAATGTGTTTCACGCGGGCGACGGGAACCTGCACCCGCTGGTGCTCTATGACCGCCGCATAGAAGGGCAGGAGCACGCCGCGGAAGAATTGGCGGTCCGGATTCTCGAGCTTTGCATCGAGGCGGGCGGCTCGATTACGGGCGAGCACGGCGTGGGCGAAGAAAAGAAAATGATGATGGGCAAGATGTTCAGCGAGCCGGATCTGGCGACGATGCAATTGGTGCGGTGCGCGTTCGATCCGCTACAGCTTTCGAATCCGTCGAAGGTGTTTCCCCGGCCGCGGCTGTGCGGCGAGAAGCCGGGGCCGTACACGCCACATCCGCTGGAAGTGGCGGGAATCGCGGAGCGGTTCTGATGGCGCAGGAGCGATCATCTTCGGGCGGTGGCGCGGGAGCGGCGACGGCGGAGATCGCCTGGGACGAGCTCCGCGCGATTGTGGGGCCAGAGAATGTGCGCGCCGCGGAGCCCGCGGATGCCGTGGCCGGCGTCTTGCCGCGAATGGTTGCCGAGCCGGCGGATGAACAACAGCTCGCCGCAACGCTGCGCTGGGCCAACGATGCCGGACTGGCAGTGGCACCTCGCGGCGGCGGCAGCAAGATGGGATGGGGAAATCCTCCCTCGCGTCTCGATCTCGTCCTGTCCACCACGCGGATGGATCAGATCGTCGAGCATGTGTGGGCGGACATGACGGTGATTGTGCAGGCCGGCGCGCGAGTTGCGCTGGTGCAGCAATCGCTGGCGAAACACGGGCAGAGCATCGCGGTGGATCCGCTCTGGCCCGAGACCGCGACCATCGGCGGAATCCTCTCGACCAACGACAGCGGCGCGCTGCGGCTTCGCTACGGTGCGCTGCGCGATTTGATCATCGGCGTTACGCTGGCTCTGCCGGACGGCACATTGGCGAAAAGCGGCGGAAAAGTGGTGAAAAACGTGGCGGGCTACGACCTGCCAAAACTCGCCACCGGTGCGCTCGGCACGCTGGGAGTGATTACGCAAGCCGCGTTCCGGCTCCATCCGCTCTCCGCGACGGCGGGCAAGACGCTCACGATTCGCACCGGAGGCGTCTCCGATGCGAATCGCCTGCTCGTGGAATTGCAGGGCTCGGCGCTGGCGCACACCGGCCTTCAGGCACGGATGCAGCACGACGCGCAGGCCGAGGTGGATGTGCGATTTGAGGGAACCGCAGCGGGCGTCGAAGCGCAGTGCGCCGCAGCGCGAAGAATCGCTGCCTTCGCGGTGGAGGAAGCGGGTTCCCCGGAGGTGTGGCAAGCGCGGCAGGAGTTGTGGTCGCAAGCGAACGCCAGCGCGCTGGTGAAGTTCAGCGTGTTGCCGACGCGGATCGCCGCGGCCTGCGAATCGTTCCGCCGGTACGGCGACAAGGCCGGAATAACTTGGAAAATCGTAGCCCAGGGAACAGGGCTGGGCTGGGTTCGCTTTGAAGGAGCCCGCTTAAAAGAATTTAGTAGGGCGCTTTTGGGGCTGCGCGCTGAACTCGAGCGCGAGGCGGGCTCATTGTTCATCGCCCACCTCCCCGCTGGTTCTGAGGAGACCGACGCCTGGGGCAGTCCGGGCGACGCCTTCCCCGTGATGGTGCGCGTGAAGCAGCAATTCGATCCGCGCGGCACGCTGAATCCCGGGCGATTTGTAGGAGGCATCTGATGGGCGCGGTGGGCGAAAGCGGACGCGGTTCCGCTCCCGGCATGAAAAGCGCTTTCGACGCGCATCATCCTCCGGCGCGAGAGATCATCGACAAATGCGTGCACTGCGGATTCTGCCTGCCGGTGTGTCCCACGTATGTGCTGTGGCACGAAGAAATGGATTCACCGCGCGGACGCATCTACCTGATGCGTATGGCGGCCGACGGCGCGGCGGAAATGAACGAGAAATGGGTCGGACATCTGGACGCGTGCCTGGGCTGCATGGCGTGTATGACGGCGTGTCCCTCAGGCGTGGACTACGGAAAGCTGATTGAGGCCACGCGGGCGCAGATCGAGCGCAATCATCCGCGTTCGGCTGCCGAGCGCGCGTACCGGCGAATGATTTTCAGCACGTTTACGGTTCCTTCGAGGCTGCGCGCGCTGTTGATGCCATTGAGGGTGTACCAGAAGGCGGGACTGCAAGCGCTGGTGCGCAAGACGGGGTTGCTGAAGCTGCTGCCCAAGCGACTTCGTTCCATGGAGTCGCTGCTACCGCGACTGGAAAAGGGCGAGGCGCTGC
>Ga0335079_10007246_pt1 | contig 12649 bp, 10 predicted proteins | sample Lox_Sample_33_FD_206719 | JGI IMG/M metagenome (GOLD analysis project Ga0335079, IMG submission 206719) | Soil microbial communities from Loxahatchee National Wildlife Refuge, Florida, United States - Lox_Sample_3.3 | ecosystem: Environmental > Terrestrial > Soil > Wetlands | place: USA... | reverse complement strand
GATGCCGGCATGGCGCGCGCGGCTGATGGCTGCATCCAGGTCGCGCGTGATGGCTCCAAGCGGATCGGGCATCGGCCCCAGCTTCGCCCAGGTTTCCGGCCGCCCGCGCATATGATTCAGAATTAGCCCGGCGTCGTGGTTGGAAACCGTCCGGGCGAGTTGCGGCTCAAACGTGAGTCCCGATGGATCATTGATGATCTCAACGCCCAGCTCGAGCGCCCGCTCGGCCACTTCCGCCTTGTATGTGTCCACGGAAATCGGGATCGCCAGCCGCCCCTTCAACCGCTTCAAAACGGGAATGAGCCGCCGGATCTCCTCGGCGGCCGAGATACGCTCGGAGCCCGGGCGCGTGGACTCGGCCCCAATATCGACAACATCGGCGCCCTGCTCTTCGATCTCGACGGCCCGCGCAAAAGCGCGGTCCGGATCCATGTACTTGCCGCCATCGGAAAAGGAGTCCGGCGTTATATTCAGGACGCCGAGCAGAAGGGTGCGCTCGCCGACTTGGAGCTCGCGTTGTTTCAGCTTCCAGTAAGTTCGTTTTCGCACAGGATTGGGCCGCTAGCGGATCAACACGAGATGATAATTCTTCTTGCCGGTACGGAGCAGTAGCGCGCCCGGCCAGGCGACATCATCCGCCGAGACCGTCTTTCGCGCGTCATTCACCCGCTGGTTGTTCACATAAACCCCGCCGCCTTCAATCAGCTTCCGCGCCGCGCCGCGGCTGTCCCCGAGGTGCGCCCGCACCAGCAGATCGACAAGACCTATGCCCTCATGCAGCTCGCCGCGCGCCAGTTCGGTCACCGGCATTTCCGAGGCAAGCATCGCAACGGTCCGCTCCGCCGGGATCTCATCGGATGCGGAAAATAAGATCCGGCTCGCCGCTTCCACGGCTTCAACCACCTCGCGGCCGTGCGCAATGGCCGTGCATTCGGCAGCCAGCACGCGCTGCGCCTCCCGTTTTTCCGCTCTGGTTTCGACCTCCTGTTCCAGTTCCTCGATTCGTTCGCGATCCAGGAACGTGAACAGCCGCAGATACCGGCCGACGTCAGCGTCGGCCGTCTGCAGCCAATATTGGTACATCTGATATGGACTGGTGCGGTTCGCGTCCAGCCAGATCGCGCCCTCTTCGGTCTTGCCGAACTTCTTGCCGGTGGACGTGGTCAGCAACGGAAACGTGATGCCTTCAGCCCGCTGCCCGAGCACGCGCCGGATCAGTTCTTTGCCGGAGAGGATATTCCCCCACTGGTCGCGCCCTCCCATCTGGATGGAACATCCGAAATGCCGGTAAAGATGGAAGAAATCGTAGGCTTGCAGCAGCATGTAGCTGAACTCGGTATACGAGATGCCCTGATCGCGCTCCTCCAGCCGGATGCGTACCGAGTCGCGCTTGATCATTTCGTTTACCGAAAAATGCTTGCCCGTGTCGCGCAGGAATTCGATGAGGTTCAACGGGAGCAGCCAATCGGCATTATTGAGCATGAGCGCCTGGTCGTCGGAAGAGAGATCGAAGAACCGGCTCAGTTGCACTCGAATGGCGGACGCATTCTGCTGCGTATGTTCGACCGTCAGCAGACTCCGCTCCGCGGTCTTGCCGCTCGGGTCGCCGATCAGCCCCGTGCCGCCCCCCACCAGGATCAACGGCCGATGGCCGTGGCGTTGCGCCTGCGCCAGCGCCATCACTGGAATCAGGTTTCCCAGATGCAAACTGTCGGCGCTGGCGTCAAAACCCACGTAAATCGTGCGGCGCGCCTCGGCCAGATAGCCATCCAGATCGTCGCTGGTAACCGCTTCGATAAATCCGCGCCAGCGAAGTTCTTCGAAAAAGCTGCTTTGGGACGGGCTCATGGGCGTTGGGAAATTGATTCGGCGTGGAGGCCGGCTTCCCCTTAAATTAGCACGCGGCTATTAATTTCGAGCGGCATCACACCCCACAGCGGGCCATTCTCGTGTAGAACAGAGAGATATGTCGACTTACAACATCGATTCCAGTCACAGCTCCGCCCACTTCAAGGTACGGCACATGATGATCGCCAACATCCAGGGCAGGTTCGATTCTGTCTCGGGCACAGTGGACTTTGACCACACCAAACCGGAGGCCGCCCGTTTCGACGCCACCATCGACGTCAACAGCATGCACACCGGCGATCCGAAGCGCGATGCGCATCTCAAGACACCCGATTTCTTCGATGCCGAGAAGCACCCGACCATTACCTTCCGGTCGAAGAAAATTACGCCGGCGGGAGGCAAGAATTACAAGGCAACCGGTGATCTCACCCTCCGCGGCGTGACCCGCGAAGTCACGCTCAATATCGACGGCCTCTCCGACGAAGTGACGGATCCCTGGAAGCTGCAGCGCCGCGGCGTATGCGCGAATACCAAGGTCAGCAGAAAGGATTTCGGGCTCGCCTTCGACCCAGACGGCGCCATGGTGAGCGATGCCGTTGAGATCACGCTCGATGTCGAGATGACGCGCGCCGCTTCCTGACCGCCGCCTTGCGAGCCACGTTTTTGAGCGCTTCTCGCTGGCTCAGCGGACTCAGCAGTTCCTCGTGCCGACGGACGTACCGGAGCACTTCCGATGCGTCCGTCCAGGCATATTGCCGCAGTGCCCAGCCGATCCCTTTGCGCAGAAAGAATTCCGGTCGGCCGAGCGACGGCCGGATGCAATCATAGAGCAATTCGCAATCAGTGGTGGCTTTGAAGTCCAGTTGCGCCAGAATTGCCGTCCGGCGCTTCCAGATGTCGTCTCCCGCCGACCACTTGCGCAGAATGGGCGCCATTTCGGCCGGATATCGCCGCAGCAAGCCGCCGATCTGATGCGCGGCGATCGAATCCACCAGGTCCCACCATGCTCCCGAAACAATCATTTCCTCGTACATCGGAAGCGCTTCCAATGTCTGGAACAGACCGTAGGACCGGTGTCCAGCCAGTTCGATCGCGGCGTAACGCTCTTCGCGGTAGCGCGCCACGCGCCATAACTGCAGCACCGTGTCGCGCCACTCCGCGAACGATTCGAGCACGCACCCCGCAAACAGCGGCCGCAATGCCTGCCGGAGCGGCGTCGCCTGCACGCCAAGATAAGGCATCTCCGACTTCATGTAGGCCTGCATCGCCGGCGCTTTCGCCGGGTCGGCCGCCGCTCGCAGAGCCTCTCTCACGCTACGGATCAGTTTGCGGTTGGCCGCCACTTCATCGAACCCAAATCTTAGGCTCGACCGACATCCCCGGCCGCAGACGATCGAGCCCCGCCTGATCTTTGTTGAACCGGATGCGCACGGGCAGACGCTGCACCACCTTCACGTAATTGCCGCTGGCATTCTCCGGTGGTAACAAGCTCGTCACCGTTCCGGTCGCCGCCGGCAGGCTGTCCACATATCCGCTGAAATCCTGCCCATAAGCATCCACCGAGATCGTTACCCTCTGGCACTGACGTATATGGCGGAGTTGCGTTTCTTTGAAGTTGGCAGTCACCCAAAGATCGTCGGCCTGGGCAATGAGAAACAACTGCTGTCCGGGTTGGACGTGGTTGCCGATTTCGACATTGCGCTTGCTTACGATGCCCGCTGCCGGCGCAAAGATCTTCGTGTAGGAGAGATTCAGCCGCGCCAGATCCACCTTCGTTTTCGCCACCTGAGCGTCCGCTTGCTTGGCGATAACCGTGGCCCGCCGGATCGCCAGTTCGTGCGGCGCGTTCATGCCGAGTTCCATCAGCTTTGTCTCGGTCGCAGTCAATTGAGCGCGGCGCTGCTGCACAGCCTGTTGCGCCGCTTCCGCGGTGGCGCGGGCAGAATCCACCGCAGCCGCGAGCGCCGCCGCCGTCGAAACCGCCTGCTCGTACACCTGCTTTGGAAGTTCATCCTTATCCACCAACGCCTTGTATCGGGACACGTCGGCTTGCGCTTTGGCCGCGTTCGCTTCGGCCTCACGGAGCTTGGCCTGTGCGGCCGCCGAATCGCGCTCCGCCCATTGCACCGTCGCTTCAGCCGTAGCCACATCGGCGCGCGCCGCTTCAATGCCGGTCTCGTTTGCATTCTCGACGATCGGCACGCTCGGATTCTGGACGCCCACCTCGGCCTGCTTTTGCGTCATCTCCGCCTCAGCTTGCGCCAACGCCACCGAGTAGTCGCTCGGATCGAGTTCCGCCACCAGTTGCCCCGGCTTCACCGTTTGATTCTCGTCGGCGTGGATGGCCGTGATGGTGCCTGCGATTCGTGCCGAGATGCTGTTCAGATGTGCATCGACTTGAGCGTCGTCGGTCGATTCATAGCCTTGTGCGTAATTCCAATACAACACGCCGGCCGTCGCGACGATTCCGACAACCATCACTACAACCACGAACACCTTTACCCGGCTGCGCGGCCGTTCCGCTGGCGGATCCGTCGCGATCGCCGCGTGCGGCGGCTTTTTCACTTCCTCGGTCTGCATTATGGTCTCCCCAACAATTGTTGGACCCCTTGATCAGCTTGTCCCATGGACCGGGCCAGATTGGCTTTCGCCAAATTGTGGGCCAGCAGGCTGCCGATATACTCCTGCTCGGCAACCGCCACTGATTCCTGTGCTTGCACTACTTCGATCGTGTCCGCCACTCCCGCACCGAACCGGTCCCGCGCCTGGCTGAGCGTCTCCTGCGCCAAATTCCGGCTGCTTTGCGCCACGGACACCTGGCTCGCAGCCGCGTTCAAATCGAGGAACGCCTGGCGAATTTCGGCATCGACCTGCGCCCGCAGATCCTGGTATTCCAGACGGCGCTGCTGTAGCGCGGCATCGGCCTGCTGGGTATCCGCGCGCGCCCTGCCGCTGTCCCACACGGGAACTCGCAGCGTTCCGCTGATCGTAAACGTCCCGTGCGAGTTTTGCGGCGACGGCCCGATCACGCCGTAATCGCCGCTGAATTCGGCCGACGGGTATCGCTCCGCCACGGCGGCCTTGCGCGCCAGCTCGGCGGCTTCCACCTGCGCCTGGGCGGCTTTCAGATCCGCCCGGGTGGCCGCTGCGCGCGCCAGTGCCTGATCTTGCGTGAGACCCTCCAACGGAGCGTAGGGCATGGCGTCGGTCAGGGTGAATTCCTGGCCCGGCGGCAAACCAATCGCCCGTCCGAACTGGATTTTGCGTTTATCAAAATCCGCCTGCTGCGCGGTCAGACGCTGCTGCTGCGTTTGAAGCTCCACCTGGCTGCGTGTGACGTCGATTCGCGCCGACAGACCGTTGTCATGGCGATCGACCGCTTGCTGATACGTCGCTTGCGCCGCGGCGACTTGCGCCCGAATCGATTCGACGCTGGCGGCCGAAGAGATCACACCCAGATAACCTGAGGTCACCGCGAGCACCACCACGTCGCGCGCGTCCTGCGCGGAGAGTTCGGTCGCCTTTGCAGATTGTTCGGACGCCCGATAGTTTCGTAAATCGGTGAAGCTCGCCGACTCTGTCACACGCCCGCGAACATCGAAAAAGTGGAAAGGCCCGACAATACTCGGAACGCTGAATCCCGGCACCGAAAAGGTGAACCCGTAAACCGCCAGGTTGATCTGCTGCTCATTCACCATCACCCCGGTCGTGACATTCGGCATCAGATTGGCCAGTTCGCTGGCACGCCGTCCGCTGGCCTGGCGAATGCTCTGCTCGAACCCGGTGGAAGCGAGGTTATATTGCAATCCGCGCCGGATCGCCTCGGACAGTGTCAACTGCAGCGGCGCACCGGGCGCCGCCGCCGAAGGAGCGCTGCCTTGATAGGCCCCGGGCGCTTGCCCGGTCCGTCCCGACAGCGGTAGTTGCGTCGCGTGGGCGCTGCTGCCCGACGCGGCATACTGGGCTCGCACCAGCCCCGGCACGAGGACCAGCGCCAGCAGAAGCGCCGCCCGCTGAAGAGCGGTTCGAGACCGTCGCACCTCGGCCCGTTGCCTCGGACGAGCCAGCCCTGCGTACAGAAGATTAATGCTGAATTCGACTTCGTCCTGGACGCGAAATTCCCGCCAATTCAGAAGACGCCGCTCCAGCAATCCTCGCGAGATATCAAACAGGGACGCAGCCACAGGACCCGCGGGCACCGGCCGGATCTCGCCACGTTTCGACGCTTCTTCGACCACCCGCGCGACATGCCGTATATTCGCTCGAAATAGTTGCATCAGCTCGCCGCTGATCGGCGCTTTGACAAACATGCTGCCGTATTCCGCCAGATAGATCCGGTAGAATTCCTCATGAGTCTTGCTGAACTCCAATCGGACGCGCAGGAAGGCCCGGATCTTTTCGCGGAATCCCTCAACACGCTCCATCTCCCGGCGCGCCTCGGCCGACATTTGCCGTAAATCCCCGGCCAGCACCGCCATGTACAGGTCCTCTTTGGACTTGAAGTACAAATAGACGGTCCCCTTGGCCACCCCGGCTTCATCGGCCACGTCATCGACCGCCGCTTCCGCATACCCCTTCTTAGAGAAGACTCGGCGGGCCGCGTCGAGGATGCAGTTTCTCTTCTGGTCGGTGACTGACCGGTCAGTCATATTCTCCAAAATAGGAAAGTAGCAATCACCGTGTCAATCTCCAGGTAACATAGCGGGCATGTTCTCTTCCCGCTTTCCCCGGGATTTCGAGCCGAACCGTCTCACGCAATCGCTTGAAGAACTGCGGCGGGCAGGAACCCCGATTCTCGATTTGACCGCTTCGAATCCAACCCAGGCCGGGTTGCAGTATCCTCCGGAGATTCTGCGCGCGTTCGATGATCCGCGCCTGCTACGTTACGATCCTTCCCCGGCCGGATTGCTCGAAACCCGCACGGCAGTTTCCGCCTATTATCACGCGCGTGGCGTCGAAGTCGATCCCGGACGCGTCCTGCTCACCGCCAGCACCAGTGAAGCGTACGCGTACCTTTTCAAACTGCTGGCCAATCCCGGAGACCACGTCTTGGTCCCGCGCCCATCCTACCCCCTGTTTGAGTGCCTTGCTGACATGGAGTCGATCGAATTGCGTTCGTATCCGTTGACCTATCACGGGCGGTGGGCAATCGACGTCGATGCGCTGTTCGCGGCTCTGAGCGATCGCACGCGCGCTATTATCCTGGTCAATCCCAACAACCCTACGGGTAGTTTCTTGAAACGCCCCGAACTCGCGCGCCTCGCACTGCTTTGCGCAGAGCGCGGCATAGCCTTGATTTCGGACGAAGTCTTCTCGGATTATGCTTTTGAAGCCGATCCGGAGCGTGCCGGCACGGTAGCATCCCTTGACCACTGCCTGGCGTTTGCGATGAGCGGCCTGTCAAAGATTGCGGGCCTTCCGCAAATGAAGCTCGGCTGGATGGTGATAGCCGGCCCGGCCGCCGCATGCGCAAAAGCGTTCGAGCGGCTCGAGTGGATTGCCGATACCTATCTCTCGGTCGGTACGCCTGTGCAGCACGCAGCCGCGCGCCTGCTGACTGCCGGTGAATACGTCCAGCGGCAGATCCGGCAGCGCACGGCCGAGAATCTCCGGTTCGCCTGTGAGGCGTTGACGGGATCCTGCGCCAACCCTCTCTTCGTCGAAGGCGGCTGGTACCTCCCGCTGCAAGTTCCGCGGCTGCGCACCGAAGAGCAATGGACTCTCGACCTGCTTTCTCGCCGCCACGTTTTGGTGCAGCCGGGGTTCTTCTATGACTTTGAATCCGAAGCGTTTCTTGTGATCAGCCTGCTCACCGAACCCGCCGTTTTTCAAGAGGGCCTCGGCCATCTGGCTCGATTTTTGGCCGACGCCAGCGTAGAATAAAATTATGGCCAGAGGTTGGGGAAGTAAGTCGGCCGTAATTCGGGCCGAGAAGGTTGAGGTGCGTTCAGCGAACGTACCGGACCCTGTAGCCTTGGATTTGATTCGCAAGAAAGAGGGCATTCTGCTCTCGCGGACTCGGGTTCTTACGGAACTCAAAAACGCGCAAAACCCGCGCTATCGCGACCTGTTGAACCGGACGCTCGCGGACTTGGACGAAAAGCTCTCCGCGCTCTCCGGCAATTGAAGCGATCACGCGATCGCTATCGAAACGGCTCAGGCGGACACATACGGCACGCCTGATATACTCATAAATTCCCGTGTTCCATTCCATCGAAAAACAAGTGTCTCGCGCCTTTCGTGCACACATACAGGCCCGCTATGGCGTTGATGTCTCGATCGTTGTTGAACAGCCGAAGCAGAGTGATCTAGGCGAAATGGCCGTCCCCGCGGCCTTCCAACTCGCTAAACAACTGCGCCAGGCTCCGAAGAAAATTGCTGCAGAGTTGGTCGACGAAATCGGACCGATCGAGGGTGTCGCGCAAATGGAAGTCGCCGGAAACGGCTACATCAATATCCGGCTTGACCGCGGCGCTTACGGTTCGGCTCTGCTCGCCGGCGAAACCGGCACCGCGCAGGCGACCGCCGATAAGATCATCGTCGAACACACCAACATTAATCCCAACAAAGCCGCGCACATCGGCCACCTGCGCAACGCCACCTTAGGCGACACGTTCGTCCGGATGCTCCGCGCGCTCGGCCACCGCGTCGAAGTTCAGAACTATATCGATAACACCGGCGTGCAAGTGGCCGACGTCGTTGTGGGTTTTCATTACCGCGAGAAGAAGACCACCTCCGAGGTCCGCGCGATCATTGCCGATCCGTCCATTCGCTTCGATTACTACTGCTGGGATTTGTACGCGCGGATTTCCGCGTATTACGGCGAGAACCCCGATGCGCTCGCCTGGCGCGCGGAAACCCTTCACGCCATCGAAGCCGGCCAGGGAGATCTCGCCGAAATCGCCCACCTCGTCGCCGATGCCATAGTCGAAGCGCATCTCGCCACGATGTTGCGCCTCTATGTCGAGTACGACGTGCTTCCGCGGGAGAGCGAAATCCTCCACCTGAAATTTTGGGCTTCCGCCTTCGCCCTGCTTAAAGAACGAAAAGCCATCTATCTCGAAAGCGAGGGCAAAAACGCCGGCTGCTGGGTGATGCCCGGCCTCTCCGAAGAAGGCAAGGTGATTGTCCGGTCCGATGGCACCGTGACCTACGTCGGCAAAGACATCGCCTACCAGCTCTGGAAATTCGGTCTCCTCGGCAAGGACTTCTATTACCGGTCTTTCAAAACCTACGCTGACGGCCGCGTCCTCTGGATCACCACCGATCAACCCACCGAATCCAAATCCGAATTCGGCCACGCCGCGCGCGTGTATAACGTCATAGATGCGCGCCAGTCTTATTTGCAGGATGTAGTCGTCGCCGGCCTCCGCGGCTTAGGTTACGAAACCCAGGCCGATCAGTCCGTGCATTTTTCTTACGAGATGGTTGCGCTGTCGCCCCGCTGCTGCGCCGAACTGGGTATTCCGCTTTCCGAAGAAGACCGCAAGCGCCCCTACGTCGAGGTCTCCGGACGCAAAGGTCTCGGCGTGAAAGCCGACGATCTGATGGATACCCTGATCGCCAAGGCGCTGGAAGAAGTCGCCTCGCGTCATCCCGAAGCCTCTACACAAGAACAGAAGCAGGTCGCAGGCCAGATCGCGATCGGCGCGCTCCGCTACTTTCTGCTCAAGTTCACGCGCAACGCCGTGATCGCCTTCGACCTGCAGGAAGCGCTGAGCTTTGAAGGCGAAACCGGCCCCTACGTGCAATATGCCGCCGTTCGAGCCCGCAACATCCTCCGCAAGTTGGAGGAGCGCGGCGAGCCCCTCCCGGATTTCGGTGCCGAGTTGAACGCCGATGCCTTGGCGCGCCAGCTCGCTTCCGAAGATTTCTGGCAGGTCTTACTCGCAGCCTCGAAGGCCGATTCCGCCGTCGAGCGCGCCGTCACCGCCGGCGAACCCGCGCACGTTGCCAAATACGCGTTTCAAATCGCGCAGGCGTTCAACAACTTCTATCACCAGTATCCGATCCTTCAGGAACCCAATCGCGAGAAGAAGGTTTTCCTCCTCTGGATGACCGATTTCTTCCGCCGTCAACTGGAGCGCACGGCGAGCGTCCTCGGGATCCAGATCCCTGCCTACATGTAACGCCGGCGATCTTGTCGCCGCCCGCGTTACACCACCCGTTCCGCCACCAACGCCATCACCACCAACGTCGCGCACACCGCCGCAAACCAATCCCCGAACCTCGTGTACACCGTCTTCTCCGGGATATACGTGAACCCGGTATACGACGTCCCCTGCTCGTACCGCGGCAGCGTCCCCCTCAGCCGCCCGGCCGAATCAATCGCTGCCGTGACGCCGTCGTTGGTCGAGCGCAAAATCCACCGCCGGTTCTCCGCCGCCCGCATGCGCACGATCCGCAGGTGCTGGTCGCGCGCCGCGCTTTTGCCGAACCATCCGTCGTTCGATATGTTGAACAGAACCTCGGCTCCCCCCGCCACAAACTGGCGGACAAAATTCGGAAACACCGATTCATAACAAATGAACACGCCGATCCGGTGCCCTGCTACCGGCGAGACCACCGGCTGCTTCCCGGGCGCGAAATCTCCCACCTCGGTGGAGACTTTGTTGGCGAACCCGAACGGCCACGGCACAAACTCGCCGAACGGCACCAGATTTACTTTGTCGTACCGGCTGATCGGAAACCCGCTTGGTCCGATCAGTTCCGCTGAATTGAGCGGCCTCCCGTCTGCCGTATGCGCTACCGTCCCGACGATCAGGTACGTGTGCGTGGTTCGCGCCAGGTTGTCCATCAGGTTCGTGAACCGCCCATCCTCGCCGTAATAGAACGGCGCCGGCACTTCGGGCCACACGGCAATCGAGGGCGGATGGTAGCGCTGCACCTCAACGCCTTCGGCGGTCAGCTTGGCCAGTTCATCTTCCTTGCGGTAGATCGAGTCCTGCGTCCATTGTTCGTCCTCGGAGATGTTCGGCTGCAGCAAGAGCGCCGCGTCTTGGCCGCGCCGTGCCGCCGGCAGCGGCGGCAGGAAGGCCAGAAACGGCAGCGGCAGCAGCCAGAGCAGTTCGAGGCGCGGCCGCCGCAGCACCGCTAGCGCGAGCGCCGTCGCCATCATCGCGAACACGAACGAGAGTCCGTAGACGCCGGTGATTGGCGCCAGCCGCAGCGGCACCCCCATATCGATTCCGGCATTCCCCAAATCCAGCCAAGCGAACCCGAGCGGACCATGCGTCACCTCTACCACTACCCACCACGCCGCTACCGCCGGTACCGCCCACCATCGGCGGATCAGCACGCCCGCCAATGCCGCGAACACTGCCATATGCAGTGCCTTGGTCACGGCAAACAGTGTGAACAACAGCCAGGCCACGATGTTGCCCACGCCTGCATAGCGCGCCAGCACGTTCTCGATCCAATAACAGACGCCGAACCAGTAAACAAATCCGGTCAGCCATCCCAGCCCGAACCGCCGCAACCACCGCCGTTCGCGCGCGAGCGCGATGAGTAGCGGCGTGAGCGCTACCGGTGCCAACCACGCTAGATTGAATCGCGGAAAAGTGAAGATCAGCAGCGCCGCCGACAGCAGCGCGAGAAGCATGTTCAGCACGCAGGCCGCCGCGCTTCTGCGTCGACGAAATCGGCCATGTAGGAACTCCGCACCAGCGGACCGCTGAACACCATTCGGAACCCGGCAGCCAGCCCGTACTCGCGGTATCGCTCGAACTGCCGCGGCTCGACATACTCGGTCACTGGGAGATTACGCCGCGTCGGCTGCAAGTACTGCCCAATCGTTGCCACCGCCGTTCCCGCCGTCCGCAGATCGTCGAGCAGTTCGTGCACTTCCGCCTCCGTCTCTCCGAGCCCCACCATGAAACCGGATTTCGTTAGCGCGCCCTGGCTGTGCGCCGCGGCGAACTCGAGCACCCGCAGCGAGCGCTTGTAGTCTGCCTGCGGCCGCACGCGCCGGTAAAGCCGCGGCACGGTTTCGACATTGTGATTGAACACATCCGGTCCCGCATCCAGCACGCGTGCCACGGCGTCGAGGTCGCCGCAAAAATCAGGCGTCAACACCTCTACCCGCGCCTGCGGCACTGTGCGCTTCACTTCGCGCACCGTCTCGGCAAAGTGGGATGAGCCCCCATCCGCCAGATCGTCGCGGTTCACGCTCGTGATCACCACGTACTGCAAATTCAGCGCTGCCGCCATTCGTCCCACATGCGTCGGCTCGTGCGGATCCAGCGGCGTCCGCCCTTTTGGCACCGAGCAAAACCCGCACGCCCGCGTGCACCGGTCGCCAAGAATCATGAAGGTGGCGGCCTTCCGATGAAAGCACTCATGAATGTTGGGGCATCGCGCCGATTCGCACACCGTGTGAAGCCCCAAGCGCCGCAGTTCGCTCTTCAACCGGTTTACGGATTCGAAATGCGTTTGCGGCTTGCGCGCCCACTCCGGCAGCCTGAGTCTCTGTTCGGAACGCGAGCCCCGGTCGCCAATCTGTACCAGCCCGCCGTTCACGCTACTTCCGCACGGGGTGAAGACCAGCGGCTTCCAATTGAGTTTTGGCGCGTCCCATGGACTGCGTGTCCGTATACGGACCGACCAGCACCCGAATCAGGTTATTCGGCCCGGGGCCGGTTGTCACCGGAAAACCCTTGTCTCTGAGGCTCTGCTGCAAAGCTTCCGCGGCAGTCCGGTTCGACGTCGCAATCACCTGCCAGTATGAGCCGGGAGGAGCTTCTGCAGGAGTGGCTGCTGGCGGTTCCGCTGGCGCTGCCGGGAGCGCCTCGCGCGAGGCTGC
>Ga0335079_10007244_pt1 | contig 12650 bp, 10 predicted proteins | sample Lox_Sample_33_FD_206719 | JGI IMG/M metagenome (GOLD analysis project Ga0335079, IMG submission 206719) | Soil microbial communities from Loxahatchee National Wildlife Refuge, Florida, United States - Lox_Sample_3.3 | ecosystem: Environmental > Terrestrial > Soil > Wetlands | place: USA... | reverse complement strand
GCCCAGACGATCGAGGCCGCGCCGTCGCCGATCGGGCGCGCGCCCATCTGTTCCGCTCCCGGCCAGGTCGCGGTGAGTCCTGGGCAGACGGCGTTGACGAGGATCCGGCTGTCCGCGAGCTCTGCGGCGAGGGTGGCCGTGAGGGCATTCTGGGCGGCCTTGCTGATCCCGTAGCTGGCTGCGGCGCCCCCGCGGCGCGTGAGCCCGAACTGTTCGTCGCCGTGGGAACCGGCGCCGCTGGACACGTTGACGATCCGCGGATGCGGGCTCTCGCGTAGCAAGGGAAGCAACGCCTGAATGGTGCGCCATGGTCCGAATAGGTTGGTGGATAGCACTTGTTCGGAGGCGCTCAGGTCGGCGGCGGTCGCCAGCTCGGTCCAGTCGACGTAGGCGGCAGCGTTGTTGATAAGCACGTCCAAGCGGCCGGGGTCACGCGAGAGCGCCGCGGCGGTCTCGCGCACCGCGGGCTCCTCGTTCACATCGAGGCCGACGGACAGCGCCCGGACGTCGCCGGTTTGGCCGAGCTCGGCTGCGGTGTGGTCAGCCTTAGCTGGGTCGCGGGCGCTGACGAGTACGGTCGCGCCGCGTTCGGCGAGTTGGCGTGCGACTTCCCTCCCAAGGCCTCGCGTTGCTCCGGTGATCAGCACAACGGTGTCCCTCATCAAGTCCTCCGCTCTGGTACGGACTGGTCCGTCTCAAGTTGTACCATGGACCCTATGTCGGCCTTGAGCGCACGCGCGCCGACGTTGCCGCGCGAACAGCGAGAGCGCCGCGTCCTCGATGCGGCCGCTGAGCTGTTCTACGCCCGCGGCGTGCACGAGGTCGGCATGGACGAGCTTGTCCGCGCCACCGGCCTGGGCAAGGCGACCGTCTACCGCCTGTTCCCGACCAAAGACGCGCTGATCGGCGCCTACCTGCGACGGCTGTCGTCGTCGGTCCTCGGCCGAATCGACGACGAGATCGACCAGCACGCCGACCACCCCGAACGTGCCGTCGATGCGATCTTCGCCGCCATCGCCGCCGACGTGGCACGCCCGACGTTCCGCGGCTGCGCCTTCAACAACGCCAGCATCGAGTTCCCCGATCCGACCCATCCCGCGCGCGCCGCCGCGCGCGAGTACCGGTCCGAACTGCATCGTCGACTCGTCACACTGGCCGACCGCGTACAGCCCGGTGCCGGCCAGATCCTCGGTGCGCAACTCGCCCTGCTCATCGACGGGATGTACGTCAACGCCGCGCACCTGGGCGCCGAAGGCCCGGCCGCGTCAGGCCCTGCGCTGGCCCGGCAGATCCTCGCCACCGCGGTATGACCGAGGCCTATCCCGAGCTGACGTTCGAGTCACGCGAGCAGTGGCGCGCGTGGCTGAGCGAGCACCACGCTACGGCCCGAGGCGTCTGGGTCACCACCTACAAGCAGGCCACCGGCAAGCCGCACCTCCGCGTCGACGATCTCGTCGACGAAGCACTCGCACACGGCTGGGTCGACAGCCGACCACGCACCCTCGACGACCAGCGCTCACAGCGACTGGTCACCCCGCGCCGTCCGACCAGCAACTGGTCACGCATCAACAAGCAACGCATCGCGCGACTGCTGGCCGCCGGCCGAATGACCCCAGCGGGCGTCGCCGTCGTGGAAGCCGCCAAGCGCAACGGCACTTGGACCGCGCTGGACGCGGTCGAAAACCTCCACGAGCCAGCTGACCTCCGCGATGCCCTCCAAACCACGCCCGACGCCCGCCGCCACTGGGACGCCTTCCCACGCTCCACCAAGCGCGCCATCCTCGAATGGATCGGCAACGCCAAGACCCCGGCGACCCGCACCAAACGCGTCACCGAGACCGCGACCAAGGCGGCGCAAAACCTCCGTGCCAACCAGTGGCGACAGCCGAAAAGCGCACCTACCCGACCGGCGCCCGCGAGGCCGCCGAGACGCGGCCAGGACACCGGCTGACACTCACCCCCTCGTCGTCATGCCCAGACTCGTACGAGCACGAATACGGGTCTCGGGCCGCTCGTCGCAACGCACCCGCTCGTCGCCAAACTCGCGACGCGTCGCGTCATTGGCGCTCAGGCCGCGGCTGCCACTCAAGTCGGAGTTGCGCTTCGGCAGGAACGCGGGTGCGACGGCGCCGCCGGCTCCAAGGTCGCGGACGTGCTTGCCGATCGCGTGACCGTGGCGGCCGGCAAGCGCCAGGCGCTTTCGCTTTTAATAGACCGAGCAGGCGCCAGGTCCAGCCCTCGGATCTCTTCCCAGTTGGACGAGGAGGAGCGCTAAGGCGTCGCTCGCGCTTCCCGATGAAGCGGCAGGCTGGGACGCCGGGTGCGTGACGTGGCAGCTCGTCACATCGTGACCGACGCACGGACAGCTGGTTCCGGGCAACGGGGCAGTGAGGTGTCACGACTGCTGTTCGTCAGAAGCCGGTGCGACATCGGCGCGATGATCGCTGTTGGCCGCAGAGGCGAAGTTGGTGCAGGTCGGTTCGGGGCCGCTGTCTTCGGCGACGGCTATCAACCCGAGTTCTCGTTTTGATCGAGCCGCGGCCTTGAGGAGGCGCCGGCCGTGTCCGATGGTGCACGATGGCGAGGTTCCCGTTCGCGGGCGTGGCTTGCACATGGGGCCGTCGCTCGTAGGTGCGTGGGCGCGGATTGAGCGTGCGGGACGACCGCTCGTTAGCTCATGAAGAACTGTTGGTAGATGAGGAAGATGTTCATGAGGCTGATTGCGATGGCGATAGTCCAGGCGGAGATTTGCAGGGTGCGACAGTTGGCGTGGGTGCCCATGATGGCGCGGCGGCCGGTGAGGATCACCAGCGGCACGAGCGCGAGCGGGATCCCGAAGGACAGCACGACCTGGCTGAGGACGAGCACGTTGGTGGGGTTGAGCCCGATCGCGAGGACGGTCATCGCGGGGATCATTGTGATGACGCGGCGGAGCGCGAGGGGGATTTGGAAGTTGATGAAGCCGGCCATGACGACTTGGCCGGCGTAGGTGCCGACGCTGGAGGAGGAGGCGCCGGAGGCGAGTAGCGCGACCGAGAACGCGATTGCGGCGCCCCCGCCGACCAGGTGTCCGAACTGAGCGTGTGCCTGTGGGATCGTGCTCAGCCCGGAGAGGGCTGGGGTGTGGAAGAGTTTGGCGGCGACGGTGAGCATCGCCATGTTGACCACGCCGGCGAGTCCGAGGGCGATGTAGACGTCGAGGCGCTCGAAGCGGAGCACGCGTTTCTTCTCGCGGTCGTTGCGGGTTGCCATCCGGCCTTTGGTCAGCGCGGAGTGGAGGTAGATGACGTGGGGCATGACGGTCGCGCCGACGATCCCGACCGCGATGTACAGGTATGTGGTGCCGTGGATGCTGGGGATCAGGCCGTTCAGTGAGCCGTGTACGGAGGGGCCGATTCGCAGCGTCTCGTATAGGAAGCCGGCGAAGATGATCCCGAGCAGGGCGCTGATCGCGAGCTCGAAGCGGCGGAAGCCGAGCGCCTGGAGCCCGAGGATCCCGAACGCGATCGCGCCGGTGATCAACCCGGCGGGGAACAATGGCACGCCGAAGAGCAGGTTCAGCCCGATCGCGGCGCCGATGAACTCGGCGAGGTCGGTCGACATGGCCATGATCTCGGCCTGGATCCACATGCCCCAGGTGAACGCGCGCGGGAAGTGCTCGCGGACGACCTCGGGGTAGTTGCGGTCGGTGACGATCCCGAGCTTCGCTGAGAGGTACTGGATCACCATCGCGACCAGGTTCGCCGCGAGCACCACCCACAAAAGCAGGTAGCCGAACTGGGCGCCGCCCTGCACGTTGGTCGCGAAGTTGCCGGGGTCGACGTAAGCGATCGAGGCCACGAACGCGGGACCGAGCATGAACAGCGTCGCGCGGAGCTTGCCGCGCGAGAGTAGGCGCTCGAGCGCGCTTTCCTCGAGGACCTCGCCGAGGGGGAGGATCTGGCCGGCGCCGGCGCCCTCGAACGCGGGAACCGGCGGGCCCGGCGGCGGGGTCAACGCTCGTCTCCGTCGGTCTGGATCCGCATCGCGCGGGCGAGCTCGCCGCCGATCGGATGCTCACGCTCGCCCAGGCGCACGAACACCGGCCCACCGAACGGCTGGCGATCCACGACCTCGACCCGAGCGCCCAGCGTGATGCCGAGCTCGGCCAGGTAGCGCAGCATCTCCGGGTCAGAATCAGACACGCGAACGAACCGTCCCGCGGTACCCACCGGTAGTTCGTCGAGGCTCCGGGTCGGGCGCTCGTCGATCTCGAACAGGGCCGTGGGGATCGGGTCGCCGTGCGGGTCGACCGCCGGGTAACCGAGGCGCGCGGCGATCAGCTCCTCGAGTTCCTCGGAGAGCACGTGCTCGAGCACCTCCGCTTCGGCATGCACGCGATCCCAGGACATCCCGAGCTCTTGGGCGAGAAACAGCTCGAGCAGGCGGTGATGGCGCAGCACCTCCAGCGCCACGCGCCGGCCCTGGTCGGTCAGCCGCACGCCGTGATAGGGCTGATGCTCGACGATCCCGACCTCCACCAGCTTGCGCACCATCCCGGATACCGACGCGGGAGTCACCCCGAGCCGGGCCGCGAGATCGGTCGTCGATACCGCCGCGTCGCTCCGAGTCTCGAGCGCGTACAGCGCCTTCGCGTAGTCCTGCACCGATGCCGAAACCGATTGTTCAGTTGCTTCCATGATGAGATTATGGCATGCCTAAACCTTCTTGTCAAAGTGTCGAAACCGCGACCTTGGCCACCAGCCCGTCGTGTCAAGCCGCCTAGCCGCAGCCCGGGCTCGCGCCGTGACGTCGACCGTCAACGCAACGCGCGTTAGGATGACAGCGTGTCCGATGACCGTTGCGAGCTGCTGTGCCTCGACCTCCCGCGGGCGGAGGACATCCGCCAGCGTCTCGACGACGCGGCGATCGCCGCCACGGCCGCGCGCGGCAAAGCGCTGGGTGACCCGACACGAGTGACGATCGCCGTCGCGTTACGCGACGGTGGGGAGCTGTGCGTCTGTGACCTGGCCTGGATCACCGGCCGGCCCGAGAACCTCGTCGGCCACCATCTGCGCACGCTGCGCGCCGCTGGCCTGGCCAGCTCGCGCCGCGAACACAAGATCGTCTTCTACGCCCTCAGCGAGCTCGGCACGCGCCTGCTCGACACCTACCTCACGCCGACGGCAACCGGCCGATGAGCGCCACCCAGATCGATCTCCCACTCGCCCGCGCCAGCTCACAGGAACAGCAGCGCCTGAATCCCCGCGAGCGCGACCGGCTGATCCGCCGCGCCAAAGCGCTGTCCTGGCTATCACTGGCTTACATGACCGCCGAGGGCGCCATCGCGATCACGGCCGCGCTCCTCGCCGGCTCGATCGCACTACTCGGCTTCGGCTTGGACTCCGCGATCGAAGCGCTCGCATCAGTGATCGTCATCTGGCGTTTCACCGGCACCCGCCGACTCTCACAAGACGCCGAGCGACGCGCCGAGCGGCTCGTCGCGATCAGCTTCCTCCTCCTCGCGCCCTACGTCGCCCAGGACGCGATCCGCACCGTGATCGCCGGCCGTCACCCCCACACCAGCTGGCTCGGGATTGGACTATCGATCTCCAGCATCATCGTCATGCCCCAACTCGCCACCGCCAAGCACCGCATCGGCCAGCGCCTCGGCTCCGGCGCCACCACCGGCGAAGGCACCCAGAACATGCTGTGCGCCTACCTCGCCGCGGGAGTCCTCGCAAGCCTCGCGCTCAACGCCGCGCTCGGCCTCTGGTGGGCCGATCCCGCGGTCGCGCTCGCCGTCGCCGCCCTCGCCGTCTACGAGGGCAGTCAAACCTGGCAAGGCGAGGGCTGCTGCGCCACCACACCGATCAACAGCGAAACCAACACCGGCTGCGCCGACGGCTGCTGCCGCTGATCCGTTCGGAGTTGGCCGCGAGGCCGATCACGATCACGTTGTCGGACCGCCTAGGTAACGGGTTCTGCCGTGGGTGCGTTCGAGAGTGCCGTAGTGGTTCGCTGTCCGAGTGCACCGGCGCGGGCGCGTCCGATCGGTGTCCGGCCCCAGTGCGCGGCCTCGGCGAAGTCGATCATGGTGTCGAAGTACTCGCGTAGCGGTGTCGCGCGTATGCCGAGCGGATCGAGTAGCTCGCGCGCGCGGTGATCGTTGAAGCGCAGATCGAGCGAGAAGTAGGGGAAGTAGATCTCGCTGCGCACCAGTCGCCGGCGAGTGTCCGGATCGGCGCGACGCAACATCAGCGGGTGCAGGGCGGATCGGTAGATGCGTGGCGGTATCAGTCGTGGCGCCCGCCGGTCAAAGCGCCGCGCCGCCAGACGCGCGAGCTCACCGAGGGTCGTGGCGTGCTCGCCCCCAACGACGTGAAACGTCTTGCCGGCCGCCGCCGGCGAGGCCGCGAGCGCGAGGATCGCGTCGGCGACGTGATCGACAGTGACAATGTCAAGCACGGCATCGCGCCGACCCGGGAGCACGGGATACGTTCCGTTCGCGAACGCGCGCAGCGGACCGTAGACCACGTTGAACGAGGTGGTCCAACCCGTCCCGCGCTCGCCGACCACGATGCTCGGACGCACCACCGTGACCGGCAGCCGCTCACGCCGACTCCAGACCAGGCGCTCAGCCTCGAGCTTGGACTGCTCATACGCGTTGTGGAACCCCTGCCCGACGTCGAGCTCCGTCTCCTCCGCGCGGCCGCGCCGGTCGCCCGCGACATACGCTGTCGAGACGTACGTCACTCGCCGCAGACCCTCCCCGCGCGCGGCGCAGTCCTCCGCCAGCTCGAGAACCCGTCGGGTCCCCTCCACGTTGATCGACCGCGACTCCGCCAGCGGCAGGTCGAACGCGACCGAGGCCGCGGCGTGGACGATCTCGCGGACCTCCTCGGCGATCCGCTCACGGGCCGCGCCGAGGCCAAGACCGGGCGCGGTCAGATCGCCACAGACGGCCGTGACCCGCCCCCGATGCCGCTCGGGAGCGTCGAACACCGAGCCCAGCACCGCGTCCAGCCGAGCATCCGCCTGCGACCCGAAGCCCGCACGCACCAACACCACAACCTCGCGGTCGGTCCGCTCGAGCAGCCGCGCCAGCACCGCCATGCCGACGAACCCCGTCGCGCCGGTCAGCAGGACCGCGTCGCCCGTGCGCGGCACGATCGCGCCCGCAGCTCTCGACATCTGCCTGCTCGTCAGGATCACCGTGCCCGACACCGTGACAGCCGCAGCGGGTGTGCGCATATGGACACAGGGACCGAAATCACGACACCCAACTCGACCAGCGGACGCACTCCAACCGCGCCATGCCGGCCGCCACGCCGCCCAACACCACGTTTGGCTATGCCGCCGAGGGGCGCCAACCGCGCCCCGGCATCGGAGTCCCGTTCGACCGCACGCGCGCGAGCGAGTCGACCGAACCCTTGCGCCCCGTCTGGAAGAAGCTCCTAGCGGACGAGCGTAAGACAAGGGTGCAGGTACACGCACCTGCCCCTGACCAAGGCAGGGACCGGGCTTGTGTTGCCCCGGTCCCTGCCAGCTCTCCGTCTGAATAGCCCGACGTAAAAGAGACGACGTCATCAGCCACATCCTGGTCGACCGAGCCCATACCAGCACCAGGTGCTCGCTCTCGGCTAACGAACCGTGATGCCCTTAGAACGCGACTAACTTATGCTTGGCCCATCCCCCGGATGGTCGTGCGTCGGCGCTGGCGCTTGCATAAGCCGACGGCCGCGAACCTAACGCGGCCACGGCTACGGCGTGCGCGCTTTGGTCAGCGACCCTAGCGTACCCATGCACCGCGGGTCGCGGATTGCTTTGTCTCGTTCCCGGTCGGCAGGGTGTCGGATCCAGGCTCTTGGTTGTCCTGGGCGGCTCTTGCTCGCAGCGGGTTAAGGGTGCTTGCGTGTTCTCCTGGTCGTCCGTCGGCGCGTCGTCTTTGCGGGCTTTCCGAGCTCGTAGTGATTGGTCGGAGTGCTGCCGGTGGCGGGCCCGCGGTTTGACAACTGACGCGGCTTTTTCCTCGGGGGGATGGCGGGCGGTGTGGTCGGCTGGATTGCGTTTAGTCCGAACAGGTATGCGGTGACGATGTCGGTGAGGCGTTCGAGCATCGTGTCCCACGACATTTGATGGGGTGCCTGGGTCTCGATGGCGGCGGCGGTCCAGCGGGCGCAGGTGCTCATGATGATTCGGTAGCCAAACTCGATCGCCTCGTCGGGGTTGGGGTGCTGGAGCTCGCTGGCGTGGGTCAGGATCGCCTCGCGGAACCGGGCGACGTGGTTTCTGACGACCTCGAGCCCTTGGCCGAGCAGCTGCCCATCGTTGTCGGTGAGGCGACGAGCCATCATCGCCCGCATTAGCGGCGCCCGTTCTCGCCAGGGTATGGAGAGATCACGGGCGAGGTGGTCGACCATCGTGCGTGCGTCCACCTGTGCCCAGTCGATCGTTGCCCAGGTGCTGAGGACAGTTGTGTCGTCGCGCTGGACGCGACGCATTACGGCTTCGAGCAGCTCCTCCTTGTTGGCGAAGCGCCGGTAGACGGTGCCGACGGAGAGGCCGGCGCGGCGGCTGACTTCAGGGATCGTGAAGCCAGGCTCGCCGACATCGGCGAACACGCCCTCCGCGGCGCGGAGCAGGCGTTCCAGAGTCTGCCTGCTGCGCTCCTGTTGAGGCGGCGCCGTGTGTTGCGGCATGCCGCGATTGTACGTGCACACCTGCCGCGATCAGGACTACCTGCATACAGAACGCTCAACTGTTGACATCCTCGCCAGAAACGTATATGGTCCGTATACGTTTTGATTATGCTGCGGAACTAGACGCGACACGACTCACAGCCTCGCGCGAGCGGGCGCTATCGACGCCTCACCGACCGTTCCCTGTCGGCGAGGTGGTGCTGCCTTACCGGTCGCACGTCGGCGTCGAGCTCCGCTGCCACGACCTTAAGGAGATGGGATGAGAGCAAGATTGTTCTTCGCCGCCGCGCTCGCGGCGCTGGCGGGTTCTGCGGTCGCGGCGTCTGCGGCTGCGGCCGATACGTTGCCGGCGACGCCGCCGTTTCAGGTCGGCGTCCAGTTGACCTCGGGCGCGCAGCTCGCGCCGGGCCTGTTCTTCATCGATCCTCACCAGATCGTTGACGACGTGGTCACCGGCCCAGAGATCATCGACAACCAGGGACGGGTGGTTTGGTACCACCCGCTTCCGGCGGGAGAGTCGGCGTCGAACTTCCAGGTCCAGCTCTACCACGGCCAGCCGGTCCTGACGTGGTGGCAGGGCTCCGGGGACAACCCCGCGTTCGGTGCGTTCGCGCCCGGCATCGGCCAGGGCGAAGACGTGGTGATGAACGACCACTACCAGATCATCAAGACAATCCCCGCGACCAGCGACTTCACCCCCGACACGCACGAGTTCTACCTCACACCCGAGGGCAACGCACTCATCACCGGCTACCGCACCGTTCCGAACGTCGATCTCACAAGCGTCGGCGGATCGGCCAACGGGACCGTAATCGACTCGGTCGCTCGAGAGGTCAACCTCGACACCGGCAAGGTACTGCTCGACTGGAGCGCGCTGGCACACGTGCCGCTCACCAACAGCTACGCGCTGCCGCTGTTCGGGAACTCCCCGTGGGACTTCTTCCACATCAACTCGATCAGCACGGCGCCTGACGGGAACCTGCTGATCTCCTCCCGCCACACCGACGCGCTCTACGACATCAGCCCGCGCACCGGCAACATTGTGTGGACTCTCGGCGGCAAGCAGAGTTCGTTCACCATGGGCCCGGACGCCTCGTTCGCGTGGCAACACGACTCGCGGTTCGTCTCGCGCGATGAGATCCAGCTGTTCGACGACGAGGAAGGAACCCCGTTCCCGGCAACCGGACCGCAATCACGCGCGATCTGGCTCCACCTCGACTACCGGGCGCATACCGCCACCCTCACACGCCAGATCATCCAACCCACCACTCAACCCGAAACGGGATCTCAAGGCAGCGTCCAAACGCTCCCCGACGGGCACGTGATCGTCGGCTGGGGCAGCGCCGGAACGTTCTCCGAGTACGACCAGGCCGGCAACCTCCTACTCGACGACTCGCTTGCGCCGCCGACCGGAACGGTGACGCTACCCAACGGGCAGACCGTTCCGAACGCGTGGAGCACCTACCGGGTGTTCAAGGAGCAGTGGACCGGACGCCCAGCGTCGCCACCAGCCGCCACCGTCCAGGCCGGATCTACCGGCCATTGGACCGTGTCCGCCGCATGGAACGGGGCAACCCAGGTGTCACGCTGGCTCGTCCTCGCCGGACCCAACCGGTTCGATCTACGGCCAGCGGCGCTTACCGCATGGGACGGGCTGATCACCCCGATCGCCGTCGCCGGCAACAACATCCGCGACGTGCGCGTCATCGCCCTAGACCAGCGAGACCGCACAATCGGAGCCTCCGACACCACCCCCGTCGGATCCTGAGCACCTAAACCTCTCCGCGGCTCGGTCAAACGACCGAGCCGCGGACCGGACTGTTCCGCGGCCACGTTCCCTAGCCAGGCGGGCTGGATGCCCCGCCACAACCCGCGACATCTCGAAGACCGCGACGCGGGCACACCACGCTCTGGCAGCGAAGGCCCACCAACAGGTACAAAACCAGCTACGCGATATGCCCACTGCTTAGGTTCAAGCTGGCGCAGCAGACGCCGACCTCATGGTCGGGGCAGGGCAGATCCTAGGCAACGCTGCCCCTCTCTCACCAAACGAGCCATCTGCTCGCGGTGGTCTGCCCGATGACCACGACCGCCTTCGCGCAAACCTCAGCCACGCGACGCCCGACGTCCGCGTGACTGCCCTGCGCGCCCGGCGGCACCGCCGAGCCCGCTCAAGCCGCGGATGCGAAAGGTCGCCTTTGCGACAGCGCGGCGTCCGCGCTGCGGGACCCGAATGCCATCGTCACACCGACTCGGCCACGCGGTGGCGTGCATGCTATGGCACCGGCCGCGGACTCCTCTTGTCAACGCCGACCGAGCAGAAGCGCGGAGCCTGGACGTTGACGTTCCGCGGCTCGTCCTTTTCGGGAACCGCGACCGCGTGAGCTGCCGGTCCCGCGTGCCAGGCGCCGGTTCTGCGGAGCGACAACTCGCCGATCCGCGGGCGGTCACGACCACAAGCGGGTCTCGATCGAGCCCGAGGACCGAAGGTCAGCTGGTGCTCCTCGGCGCGCTCACGCAGCCGGTCGAGCACCACTCCGGGCTGCACCGGGCAAAGCGCCGCGAAGCGTCGAGCTCGACGATCGCGTGCATGTACTTCGAGAAGTCGAACATCACGACCTCGTTCACGGTCTGGCCGGCCAGCCCGGTTCCGCATCCCCTCGCGCCGATGGGGACTGCGAAGCGGCGGTAGATCTCGACCGCGTTGACGACGTCGGCGGGCGACTTCGGGAGCACTACGCCGATCGGCACCTGCCGGTGCACGGAGGCGTCGTTGGCGTACCGGGCGCGGCTGCCGGGCGAGAAGCGCACCTCGCCGCGGACCGCGCCGGCGAGATCGCGGGCCAGCGTGCGGGCGTCAAGCTTAGTCGTGGTGGCCATTGCCGCCGCCCAGCTTTTCCTTCGCGCGAGCCAGCACGCCGGCCGGACTCGAGGAGTACTCCATCTCGCGCGCGAGCACCCGCGACATGGTCAGCGCGATCTGCTGCGCATTCGGCTCGCCGCGGGCGAGTCCCCAGGCGAAGCCGTGGCGTGCTCGCGGTTGATGGTCGGCGTCATCGGCATGTCGTGGGGGTCGAACAGGACCTCGATCAGCTCGGGACCATCGGCCGCCAGCGCCTCGCCCAGCTGATCGCCCATACGGGCCGGGTCGTCGATCCGCGTGCCGCGGATCCCCCACGCCTGCGTGACCTGCGCGAACTCGACCGGCGCGAGCTCCACCCCGTACTGCGGGTTGCCCAGGAACGCCATCTGCTCCCACTTGATCAGCCCCAGCACGTCGCTGCGCATCACCACCACCTTCACCGGGAGCGCGTGCTGCGCCAGGGTGGCGAGCTCGCCCACCATCATCGTGAGCGACCCGTCGCCGGTCAGCGCCACCACTTGCCGGTCCGGGTAGGCGGCCTGCGCGCCGATCGCGTACGGCAGCGCGGCCGTCATCGAGCACATCGTTCCGCTGAACGAGAACATCTGGCCGCGGCGCAGCCCGGTGCGCGCCGCCCACGTGGTGACGGTGCCCGAGTCGCCGCACAGGATCGCCCGGTCGGCCACGGCGCGCCCGAGATGAAGGGAACCGCATCCGGCTTGATCGCCGAGCATCGCCTTGACGATCTGCGCGCCGAGCCCCTCGGCCGCGCGCTCGACCTCGTCGCCCGCGCCACGCGCGCCCGCCCCGATGAAGATCAGCGGCTTCTCAGCGCCCGAGAGCAGACGAGCCGCCTCCTCGATGCGCTCGCGGGGCGGGATCCGCCGGCCGTCGAGCGCCGCCACCGCGCTGTGCCCGGCGACGTTCTTGATCGAGCGATCGCCGCTCACCGCCTCGCCGGACTGGATGTCGATCGGGAAGGCGATCGCCGCGGGCCCGCGGGCTCCGATCGCCGAGCGGACGGCCATATCGACCACGTTCAGGACGTGCGCCTCGCCCATGACCCGCTGGCTGTAGACGCATGCGTCGGACAGGGCGAAGTCATG
>Ga0335079_10007241_pt1 | contig 12654 bp, 9 predicted proteins | sample Lox_Sample_33_FD_206719 | JGI IMG/M metagenome (GOLD analysis project Ga0335079, IMG submission 206719) | Soil microbial communities from Loxahatchee National Wildlife Refuge, Florida, United States - Lox_Sample_3.3 | ecosystem: Environmental > Terrestrial > Soil > Wetlands | place: USA: Florida... | reverse complement strand
ACCCTACAATGAAATGGGCAAACTGCTGCGCCGCGAGCTCAAGGCGCAGTTCGACTGAGGGGCACCCACTGCGGTCCGCGCTCCTGTGCATTGCGACCTCACTCCTGCTACTCACGCCGGCTCGGGTCCCGGCTGCAGATGCGATGGTCGAACTCGGGGACAAGCTGTTCCACGATCCACGCCTGTCGGGGCCGCGCACGCAGTCCTGCGCAACCTGCCACGATCCACGAAAGGGCTTCGCTGACGCACGCGCCAATGCCGTTGGGGGTGCCGTCTCGGTGGGCGCCGACGGCAACTCGCTGGGACTGCGGAATGCCCCGGCCATCGCCTACGCTGCGTTGGTTCCTGCCTTTTCGATCGAATCCGACGGCGAGCCTCGTGGCGGACTCTTCTTGGACGGCCACGCCGAAGACCTGGTCACGCAGGCCCTCGGCCCCCTGTTCGATCGGCGCGAGATGGCGTTGCCGAACCGCGACGCGCTTGTCGTGCGCATGCGGGAAGACCCCTTTTACGCTACCACGCTCGAGGCTCTCTATGGACCGGGCATCCTGGCCAGCCCGGACCGGGTCGCGATGGCGGTGGCCACTGCGATCGCGGCCTTCGAGCGCCAGCCTCCGTTCGTCGCCTTCGACTCACGCTACGACCGCTATCTCGCCGGTGAGGAGACCCTGACGGCGGAAGAAGACACGGGCCGGCGACTGTTCTTCTCCGATCTCGTCAATTGCCGCCAGTGCCATCTGCTCGATCCAAGCGTTGTCGCGCGGAACGAGCCGTTCACGAACCAGCGCTATCACAACATCGGGATCCCGGTGAATGCCCACCTCCCCGCGCGCCCTGCCGATCGCGGCCTGGGTGAACGCGACAAGTCCGAGCTGCACTTCGGCCAGTTCCGCACTCCAACGCTGCGCAATGCCCTGCTGTCCGCCCCATACATGCACAACGGTGCGTTCAGGGAGCTCAGGACGGTGATGATGTTCTACAACCACTACATCGTCACGAACAGCGCCTCCAGTACCAACCCGGAGTCCGGAGCCCCCTGGGATCCTCCGGAAGTGGCGCAGAACATCGACTACAAAGTCCTACGGCAGGGCCAACCGCTCGATGACGAAAAGATAACGGCGCTCATCGCGTTTTTGGGAACCCTCACAGACCACCGCTACGAGGTGCTCGTGTCCCCCGCAAACCGCACCGACGCGTCGCCACCCTCAACCAATCACTGATCAGCACCGCGGCCAGCGATCTCGTCCACCAAGTCCCACTCGAGGGTTCGATACCGTCATGGAGGGGGCGCTGGAGTCAGGATCGAGCCCCGATCGCGATAGCGACACCGGTTATTGATCGCGTCTCGTCCGACGCCAGCGAGGCAATCAGCTCCGCGACCTGTTGCGGCGTGACCCACTCAGAGAAATTGGCGTCCGGCATCTCTGCCCGGTTGCGCGGAGTGTCGATGATGGTCGGCAGAACGGCATTGACTGTGATCGCATGCTCCGCGAGCTCTTTGGCAAGCGCCTCCGTCAGGCATCGGACTCCGGACTTTGAAGCCGCATACGCGCCCATGCCCGCCGCTGGGTTTGTCGCGCCTACCGCGCCTATGTTGATGATCCTGCCGCCACCGGCGGCGCGCAGATACCGAAGTGCTGCCATCGATGCCACAACGGCAGTCCTGAGGTTCACTGCATACATCTCGTCCCACAGCTCAGGCCCCGACTCTGCCACCCGGCCCCATTGGAACCCGCCCGCCACATTGACCAGCACATCGATCCGGCCTAGCGTGGTGGCGATCGCATCCATGGCGCGCGTGGAATCAGCCATCCTGGAGAGATCGATGCCACCGACCTGCATCGTGGGGACTGGGGGCCTCTCCGCCGCCGCGGTGCTCCTATCTATCAGTGCGACACGGACGCCCCGCTTCAGCAGGGCGTGCGCGACGGCCGAGCCCAGACACCCGAAGCCTCCCGATACGACCGCCACCTTTGTCCCAGGCACCGCTACTCCCATCTGACTCGGAGCTTACCGTTCCCACCGACCGCCACCGTATGGTCGGCACTGCACCCCATTGGCCAATCAGCCAATCAGCCAATCAGCCAATCAGCCCGCAAGTTTGGAATCTATCTGCGCGATCGACGATGCCAACACCAGCTGTTTGCGGCATTCACTAACGATTCGCTTGATCAGGTCAGCGCAGGTCGGAACGTCCTGGATCAGCCCCACCACGATTCCGGCTGCGATGACACCGTCGTCGAAATTTCCGCTTTGCAGCGCGCGCCTACCGCGCGTGCCTGCAACCAGGTCACGGACCTGCTCGAAGGTCGCGCCCCTGCCTTCCATCGAGACGACCTCTTTCGAGATCGCGTTCCGGAGAACCCTCGCGGTATTGCGCATCGTCCGGAAGATCAGGTCGGTGTCGCGCTCAGTGGCACGGACTAGCGCCTGCTTGATTTCATCGTGGACCGGTGCCTCCCGCGTGCAAAGGAAACGCGTGCCCATGTTGATGCCCTCGGCACCGAGCACGAGCGCGGCCGCCATGCCGCGGCCGTCGCCAATACCGCCGGAGGCGACGACCGGGATCTTCAACGCGCGGACCGCCGCGGGGATCAGGATGAGGTTCGGTACATCGTCTTCGCCCGGGTGCCCTGCACACTCGAAGCCGTCGATGCTGATGATATCGACGCCGGCGCGCTCGGCCGACAGCGCGTGCCGCACGGACGTGCACTTGTGGAGAACCTTGACGCCATGCGCCTTCAGCTTCTTGATGAAGTCCTGGGGGTTGTTGCCAGCCGTCTCGATGATGCCAACCCCACTATCGATGATCGCATCGAGGTACTCGGCGTACGGCGGGGGCGTGATCGCCGGCAGGATGGTCAGGTTCACGCCAAACGGCTTGTCCGTCATTGTCCGGCAGCGGCTGATTTCGCGCCGCAGCTCCTCCGGCGACGGCTGCGTGAGCGCAGTGATGATGCCGAGGCCGCCTGCGCTGGAGACCGCAGAGGCCAGCTCTGCGGTGCCGACCCACTGCATGCCGCCCTGGATGATCGGAAACTCGATCCCGAGGAGTTCGGTGACTCTGGTTCTCATCGTTGCGTCGCAGGACCAATGGTCGCAGACATCGTTTTTATGCTACCAAAAGAGAAGTTGATTTGATATCGTCGGGATATTCCCGAGATGTCCCCGGAGCCGCGAATGAACGAGTTCGGACTGCTGATCAACGGCCGCAAAGTACCGGGCGCCAGGACGATCGACGTCATCAATCCCGCCACCGGCGCGGTGATCACCAAGGCCCCATGCGCTGATGCCGGGCAGCTCGATGTAGCAGTCGCCGCCGCGAAGGCCGCATTTCCCGCGTGGGCTGCCTTGCCTGTCGAAGCCCGCCGCAAGGCGATCAAGGGCATCGCGGATGGCTTGATGGCTAGGCTGGAAGAACTTGCGCAGCTCCTGACCAGCGAGCAGGGAAGGCCCCTGCAGCAGGCGCGCGAAGAGCTCGGCGGGTGCGCCTACATACTCCAGGCACTGTCCGCCCTCGAATTCCCGAACAAGGTGCTCAAGGAAGACGAGAAGGAACGCGTCTATGTGCATCGCACGCCGCTCGGGGTGGTCGCCGCGATCACCCCGTGGAACTTCCCGATCTCGGTGCTGACGCTGAAGATCGCGCCTGCATTGGTCACGGGCAATACCGTGATCGCCAAGCCCGCGCCCACCACACCGCTCACGAGCCTGCGCTTCGCCGAGATCTGCGCCGAGCACCTGCCGCCCGGCGTGTTCAACATCATCACCGACCAGAACGACCTCGGCGGCTTGCTCACGAGGCATCCTGACGTCGCCAAGATTTCGTTCACAGGCTCGACTGCCACCGGCAAGAAGGTCATGGAGAGCGCCGCGGGTACCCTGAAGCGCCTGACCCTCGAACTCGGAGGCAATGACCCGGCAATTGTCCTCGACGATGTCAACGTGCCGGAAGTGGCGCCCAAGATCTTCGCGGGCGCCATGCTCAATTCCGGCCAGATCTGCATGGCGATCAAGCGAGTCTATGTGCACGAGAAGCAGTACGACCTGATGTGCGCCGAACTTGCCCGGCTCGCGAACGAGGCCAAAGTCGGTAACGGCATGGATCCTGGCGTGCAATACGGGCCGCTGCAGAACCGCAGGCAATTTGACCGCGTGCGCGAACTCATCGCCGACAGCCGCAAGGAAGGAAAGATCATCGCGGGTGGCGAGATCGGCGACGGCCCCGGCTTCTTCATCCGGCCGACGATCGTGCGGGATATTCCGGATTCCGCCCGCCTGGTCCGCGAAGAGCAATTCGGTCCGGTGCTGCCGGTGCTGCCTTACACGGATCTGGAGGATGCGATCGCGCGCGCCAACGACACGGACTACGGGCTCGCGGGCAGCGTGTGGGCGAAGGACGTGGCACGTGCCTCGGAGGTCGCCGTCAGGATCGACAGCGGCGTCGTCTGGGTGAACCAGTACCTCACCATGCACGTCGATTGCAGCGTGGGTGGCAGCAAGCAGTCAGGCATGGGGCTCGAGCTCGGCGTGGAAGGCCTGCAGGAATTCATGCAGCAGCACGTGGTCTATGTCGCCAAGTGAGTGCCGCGCAAGCTCACTTGTCCTTCAGCGGAGCCAGCACCTCCCCATTGTGCTCGCCTAGCTGCGGCGCCCGGCGGGTGATGGCCCAAGGGCTGGCATTGAAGCGGTAGGGCGCCCCGGGATAGACGAAGCTGCGGCCGAGCTCGGGGTGCTGGACGCTCACTGGGAATCCGCGGGCGCGAAATTGCGGGTCATGCAGCACTTCCTCCGGGGAGTAGATGATGCCGACGGAGAACCCGCGCTCCTGGCCTCCGATGAAGAATTCATAGGCCGGCAGGTGCGCAGCGATGAGCAGCAGTGCGTTCCGGCCGGCCTCCGCGATCGCCGTGACTTCGTCGTCGTCCCCGATCTTGCCGAGATCGACGAAGTCGCTCTCCATGGCCCGCTCCAGAAATAGGATTTCCGGGAAGTCGTCCTGGAGGTTCAGGTCGAGGATCCACTGCCTCAGGCTGGCAAATTCCGTGCGCGTCCTGGGCGGAACTCCGCTATTGGCATAGCGTCCATCCAGGCAGCGCACCTGGGGGGAGATGGTGGCGTAGGTGGCCGCATGACGGCCGGTCTGGCGATACACGGTTGCACCAGATACCAGCCATGCGTATGAGCCGGACTCCGTCGTGACATTGCAGCATGCATGGATGTTGACGTCGATGTGCTGCCCCTCGCCGGTGCCATCGCGGAACAGCAGCGCAGCAAGCAGGCTCATCACCGCGTAGTGGGCCCCGGTATTCAGTGCCTGGTCGCCGCCACCACGAACTGGCGCCAGGCTGTGATCATCATAACCATTCATCCACACCATGCCGCTGCCGGCAGACAGGGTAAGGTCCGTCGCCGGCTCCGCGCTACGCGGCGCGTCACGGCCAAAGGGCGTTATCGAGGCCATAATCAATGTCGCGTTTCGTCCTTTCAGGTCGGGGTAGTCCAGTTGAAGAGAAGCGAGGCGCCCAGGTTCCTCGCCTTCCAGGAACAAGTCAGCGGTCGCGATGAGCTGCAGGAACAGCCCGCGATCCTCCGCTTTGCCGAGGTCGAGGGTGACGCCGCGCTTGCTCGTGTTGTAGTGCCACCACGAAAGGCTGCGCTCGGGGTGCGGTACATCGTGCAGGAAGGGTTCGTGTCGACGCTGTGGCGCCCCTTCCGGAGGTTCGACCAGGACTACATCCGCGCCCGCGTCAGCCAGGAGCTTCCCTGCGAACGCGCAGCGCTCGTTGGCGAGTTCGATCACGCGCACGCCAGCCAGTGGCCCCGCCATCAGATGACTCCCGCCGCGGAAAGCTCGGCGATCTCCTCCGCCGGAAGGCCCAGCAATTCGCCGAACACTTGCGCATTGTGCTCACCGAGGCAGGGCGCGCCGCGCTCGATCGCCCAGTCGGTTTTTGACAGACGGATTCCCAGTCCGTCCACCCGCACTTCGCCCATTTCCCGGTGCCGGACCGTCGGGAAAAGCTTCCACGAAGCGACGTTCGGATCCAAATCGATGCGTTCCTGCGGACTGCTCACTGCCGATGCGGGCACGCCTGCGCTGACGAGGAGCCTGGCGGCATCATGTGGACCCAGTTCGCGGGTCCACGCAGCAAGCAAGATATCGAGTTCATTCCGGTTGGCCAGCCGGAGGGCGCGCGTCGCGAACCGCGCCTCGCGGTCCCAAGGCAGCGCAATGACTTCGCCACAAGCCTTCCAGTCCCGATCATCGCGGCAGGCGATTGCGATCCATCGGTCCCGGCCCTTCGATGGATACACGCCGTGCGGAGCCATCGCCGGCCAATCCGCTCGGTTGCTGTCGGGAGATCCCGCACGCCGCATGGGGCGGCCATTGACGGTGTAATCCAGTATCGCGGGACCGTGCAGCGTGGCGCCGGCCTCGGTGCACGACAGGTCCACCCATTGGCCTTCACCAGTACGGTTTCGATGCACGAGCGCCATGAGTATGGCCATCGCCATGTAATAGGCACCCGTATGATCCATGTACGAGTAGCCCCACCCGGCAGGTTCGCGCTCCGGCATACCCACGGTGAACGTGAGGCCTGCTAGGGCCTGGACGATGGGCCCCCAGGTCTTGTAGGCCTTGTAGGGACCCGTATGACCGAAGCCGCAATGCGATACGTATACGATGTCGGAGCGGATGACTCGCAGCTGCTCCCAGCCAAACCCGAGCCGTTCCATCACGCCCGCGGCGAAGTTCTCCGATACCACATCACATCGCTGGATCAGGCTTGCGAGCAGTTGCTTGCCTCGCGAGGTCCTGAGATTGATGGTGATGCCCAGCTTCTCTGTGTTGTGATTGTTGAATCCGCCCCCGAGATCCAATCCACGGCGCGCGTCCACGAACGGCGGTGCACCGCGCAGGATGTCCCATCGCCCCTTCCTGACCGGGTCTTCGACGCGAATCACCTGCGCGCCGAGCGCCGCCAGCGCCTTCGTTGCACCTGCACCGGCAAGCTGGCCAGTCAGGTCGCAGATCCGGACGTGCGCGAGCGGTCCCTGGACGCGCGGCGCGGATGCGGGTGTCACTGGTCCGGCCGGTACAGTGTGACGCGTAGCCGGCCGTCACCCGGAGCTATGGAAGCCCCAGTGCGACCCACTCGCCCGGATGTTTCGCATCGCCCACCGCCACCACGATGTACTGTTTCCCCTTGTACATGTAGCTCATGGGCGCGCCCGTCGTGCCAGCGGGGAGTTCCGTCTCCCAGACAACCTTTCCTGTCGCCTTGTCGAAGGCGCGGAACTTCTTGCCCCCGCTTCCGCGGGGCGCCGACGCCTGGAGCGGCGACCCTTCGCCGACGAACAGCAGAGTCTTCGTAAGCAGCACCGCCACACGGCCGGAACTTCCCAGTGGCGGCAGGCGCAAGTTACGCAGCCGCGGGTGATCACGCGGTCCGTCGCCGTTTGCCACCATCCACGCCGTTTGGCCAGTGCGCATGTCATACGCAGTGATGCGTGCATACGGCGGCTTGACCAGAGGCAATCCATCCGGTCCCTGGGCAATGTACACATTGGCTACGTCGGGCTGTTGCGCCATCCTGGACAGCAGCTCCGTCGGGTCCTTGATGTCGGTGAACTCCATCGCCGCCTCGAGCATCGAGGGAGGCCCCGCGGCGTACATCGTCAGCGAATCGACGTACGGTGGCGGCCTGAGCAGATCCTTCACGTAGACGTGCGTGTGCGAGGGCATGTAGAACATCTGCGTATCCGGATCGAACGCCCCGCCCGTCCAGCTCGCACCGCCGAGCGCACCCGGTAATACGAGCGTTCCCTGGGTGTGGTTCGGGGCCACGACCGATGGCGGCGTGAACAGCGGACCCATCAGGTACGACTGGGCAATCTTGAGAGCTTCGGCCCGCAGCTCGGGCGTGAAGTCGATGAGATCGTCGGTCATGACCCCGAGCCGCTCGAACGGCGCCGGCTTCGTCGGGAAGGGCTGCGTCGGCCAGGCTTTCTCCCCGGGAGCCGTGGACGCGGGCACCGGCCGCTCTTCGATCGGCCAGACGGGCTCGCCGGTCACCCGATTGAACACGAACAGGAAGCCGTGCTTGGTCGGCTGCATCACCGCCTTGATCTTTTTGCCCTGGACAGTGATGTCGCCAAGCACCGGCGGCGATGCCACATCGTAATCCCAGAGATCGTGGTGCACGAGCTGGTAGTGCCAGACTCGCCGCCCCGTCTTGGCGTCGATACAGATCAGGCTGTTCGCGAAGAGATTCTGGCCGGGGCGCTGGCCACCGTAGAAGCTGGCCATCGGGGAACCGGTGGGCACATAGACGTACCCGAGCTCCAAGTCCGCCGTCAGTGGAGCCCACGCACCCATCGCACCACCCAGCTTGGCCGAACCACCTTCCCAGGTTTCCTCGCCAGACTCCCCTGGGCGCGGCAGCACGTGGAAGGTCCAGCGCGGCGCACCCGTGCGCACGTCGAATGCCCGGATATCCTCGGACGCCACCCCCTTGCGCACCGAGACATCGTCGGCACGCCCACCGCCGACCACGATCACATCACCAACGACGATCGGACCCGACAACCCGCCGTCAGGCAACGGTCCCGAGGGTCCGGGATACTTCAGGCTGACCCTTCCGTGATTGCCGAAATTTGGGTCCAGCCGGCCCGTGTCAGCGTCCAGCGACTCCAGGTCGTCGGTCCTCACGGCAATGATTCGCCGCTTGCTGCCTTCACTCCAGTACGCGATGCCCCGGGTGGAGATGCCCGCCAAACCCCTGAACCCGGGGACCAAGGGTTCCTGCACCCAGAGAGTCTTGCCCGTTGCCGGATCGAGGGCTTCAACAAGCCCGAGCGCATCGCCGGCATAGAGGACGCCGTTGACCATGAGCGGCGTCGCCTCCAGGTTGCCGTAGGGATTCAGGTCCGGTTCTTCCTGCGTGAGCTTGGAATCGACGCTGGGTCGATTCCACAGGATTCGCACCTTGTTAATGTTCTTGCGATTGATCTGGGTGAGCGGGGAATACTTGGTGCCCCCTGGATCTCCGCCGTAGTAGCGCCACTCGTTGCGATCCGACTCCTGGGACTTATCTGCTGCGCCAGCCGTCGCCACCAGTAGCGCCAGGCCCGACGCGATGAGCACGCAGGCTTGCTTGCAATTCCACCCCATAATCGTCCTCTCTTTAGATTTAGTGGGCCCGGCCCGGAGCGTCAGTGATGAGGATCTCGGACAACTGCGCGGGAGTGCCCGCCAGCTCCGAGGCCCCGGCAGGAAACCCGTTTGCGCTCAGGAGGAAGGCAGCGACCTCGAAGGATTCTGGCCGCGTGAGGCTGCCGGGTTGATCGGCCGGCATGGTGCTGCGGATTCGGCTCTGGAGGTCTCGTACCGACTTGCCGTTCCAGTTCAACATGAAACCCGTGCCCCGCAATGCCGGTGCCGGCGGTTGGCCAGTCAGCGATTCGGTGTGGCACTTGGCGCACTTTTCAAGGTAGAGCGCGTGTCCACGCTCGCCCTGCTCCTTCGTGTAAACGCCGGCCCAGACGTCGGTCTTGCCTTGAGCAATGGATTCATCGCCAAGGCCCACGGATGAGAAACTGGCCATGGTCAGCGCAACCGCGATTACAGCGGGAAAGTCACGACGGAACATTGGTACCGGTCTCCTCGAACTCGTGGGGGCCGCGCAGGATTGTTGTTGCCATCTGCGAGGTCCACCGCAACCCCGCGTAGCTGACTCCTTTACTAAGAGCCAATTTGCCGACCTCGCTTAACCGCAGGTTTCATCTATGCAGCAATACAAATATGTACGGAAAATAACCCGTAGAAAGCTATACAATCAATAGCGCGACCGAAAAAAGTACCACTTACTATATCAATATTGATTTCAATTTTATATTTTCTTACTCTTTGGGCAATCAGGGCTCGCGAGGCAATGAGGCTGTGAGCCAATAACTCAGAAGTGCCGAAGAGGAATCCGATCGCGCGCCGCCAACCAGAACTGGATGCAGACCACCCTGTTCCAGGGTCGCAACGTCCGACAAGCAACCAAAGCGCCGGGACCACTCAGCCAAGCCACTCATCAATCCATCGATCGCGCAAGAACCGCGCCCATCATCGCAGAGGCCAGACCCATGCCGAAGAATGCGTTCTACGATCATTCGCTGAAGCAGGAGAACTACGAGCAGATCCTGATCGAGAAGCGTCCGAACGGCGTGGCCATCGCAACGCTCAACCAGCCGCACAAGCTCAACGCCATCGATCCGAACATGCACTTGGAAGTCACGAGCCTGGCGCGCGACGTGGACGAGGATCCGGATGTCAAAGTGCTGGTGCTCACCGGTGCCGGGCGCGCATTCTGCGCCGGCGGTGATTTCAGTCCGGGTCGACCGCGCTTTTCCGGGGCCCGCATCTGGCGGCAGGCCCGGCAGCTGGTGGATGACATCCTGGACTGCGAGACCCCCATCATCACCGCCGTGAATGGCCCGGCCATGGGGCTGGGCTCCACCATCGCGCTGCTCGGCGATGTCGTCTTCGCGAGCCGCAGCGCGAGGATCGGCGACACGCACGTGCGAATCGCCGCCGGCGCAGGCGACGGCGGCCAGCTCTACTGGCCGCTGCTGATGGGCATCAACCGCGCCAAGTACTACATGATGACCGGAGATGTCCTGACGGGCGAAGAGGCGGAAAAGCTGGGACTCGTCAACTTCGTCGTCGACGACGACCAGCTCATGACCAGGGCGCTGGAGCTCGCCGATCGCCTGGCGGCCGGGCCCACCCTGGCGATCACGGCCTCCAAGATGGGTATCAACAAGTACATCAAGTTCGTCTCGAACCTCGTGCTGCCCTACACGCTCAAGCTGCAATCAGCAACGCTCTACACGGAGGATGCTGCCGAGGCCATCGCAGCCTTCCGCGACAAGCGTCCGCCGATTTTCAAGGGCAAATGATCCCGCGCATACCTCGCGCAACCAACCATCGACCCGCCATGGTCAGTTTACCGCACCGATCGCATCGATAAGGAGTCCCGCCGTGCCCAAGAACGCCTTTTACGATCATTCGCTGAAGCAGAACTACGAGCAGATCCTGATCGAGAAGCGTCCGAACGGCGTGGCCATCGCAACGCTCAACCAGCCGCACAAGCTCAACGCCATCGATCCGAACATGCACCTGGAAGTCACGACCCTGGCGCGCGATGCGGACGAGGATCCGGATGTCAAAGTGCTGGTGTTGACCGGAGCCGGGCGCGCGTTCTGCGCGGGCGGTGATTTCAGCCCGGGTCGGCCGCGCTTCTCCGGGCCCCGCATCTTCCGTGAAGCCCGGCAGCTGGTCGATGACTTTCTCGATTGCGAGACCCCCATCATCACGGCGGTGAACGGCCCGGCCATGGGGCTGGGAGCCACCATCGCGCTGCTCGGTGATGTCATCTTCGCCAGCCGTAGCGCGACGATCGGCGACACCCACGTGCGGTACGCCATGGGCGCTGGCGACGGCGGCCAGGTCTACTGGCCGCTGCTGATGGGCATCAACCGCGCCAAGTACTACATGATGACCGGGGATGTCATGACGGGAGAACAGGCGGAGAAGCTGGGTCTTGTCAACTTCGTCGTCGACGACGACCAGCTCATGACCAGGGCGCTGGAGCTCGCCGACCGCCTGGCAGCGGGGCCCACTCTGGCGATCACGGCCTCCAAGATGGGCATCAACAAGTACATCAAGTTCGTCTCGAACCTGGTGCTGCCCTACACGCTCAAGCTGCAGTCGGCGACGCTCCACACGGAGGATGCCGCCGAGGCCATCGCAGCCTTCCGTGACAAGCGCTCGCCGACCTACAAGGGCAAGTGATTTCGTGATGGCCTTGCCCAGCCTCTGCCAACCGGCGATCGCCGGCTCGCCGCGACGATAAGGAGCCCCGCCATGCCAAGAAATGCCTTTTACGAGCACACGCTCGACCAGAAGAACTACAGCTCAATCCTGATCGACAAGCGTCCGAACGGCGTCGTGGTGGCAACCCTGAACCGGCCCGAGAGGCTGAATGCGGTCACTCCCAGCATGCACCACGAGATCGTCTCGCTGGCGCAGGACATCGACGAGGATCCGGACGTGAAGGTGCTGGTGCTTACCGGTGCCGGCCGTGGCTTCTGCGCCGGAGGCGACGCCAGCGAGGGGACCTCGACCGATCTGCCCGCGTCCCGCGGCCGCTCCGCCGGCGCGCCCTGGCGCGAAGGCCGGCGGTTGATCGATGACTTCATCGACTGTGAGACGCCGATCATCACCGCACTCAATGGCGTCGCCACGGGCATGGGATCGACCATTGCGCTGCTCGGTGATGTGATCATCGCGGCCCGCAGCGCGAGGATCGCGGATACCCATGTGCGGCTGGCTATGGGCGCGGGCGACGGCGGGCAGGTACTGTGGCCCCTGATGATGGGGATCAACCGGGCCAAGTACTACCTGATGACGGGCGAATTCATCTCTGCCGAACAGGCTGCGGAGATGGGCCTCGTCAACATGGTCGTCGATGACGACAAGCTCATGGGCACGGCGCTAGAACTGGCGGATCGCCTGGCCAGTGGGCCGACCCTGGCGATCGCGGCCTCGAAACTGGGCGTCAACAAGCTCATCAAGTTCATGTCGAACCTGGTGCTCCC